>Ga0206819_10092_pt1 | contig 33175 bp, 17 predicted proteins | sample Alteio_BWOrgCont_87_FD_152855 | JGI IMG/M metagenome (GOLD analysis project Ga0206819, IMG submission 152855) | Enriched cells from forest soil in Barre Woods Harvard Forest LTER site, Petersham, Massachusetts, United States -... | ecosystem: Environmental > Terrestrial > Soil > Temperate forest >... | reverse complement strand
AGATGCTCGCTCGAGAGCTCGCCATTTGTGCGCTGTTTGTACAGTTCTTGCAACTCTTTGATTTGCTCTGCGGTCGGTTCTTTGCCGATGTGAAGTTGATCGGCGAGGTTGCGGATGACCAGGCTGTCTTGCTGGCTGTGGACCGACTCATGGTAAAGATGATCGATTAGTTTGGCGGGATCATTAAGGTCTCCCTCATTGATGCCGACCTTACCATCTCCATAGTTTCCACCTACACCCTCTCCCTTGAGCAGCTCGATCTTGTTGTGCGGCAACCCGTGGTCGTCCGCAAATTTGTCCAACATCGCTTGCAATTTTGTTGTCTTCTCCTCAGAGGATAATTTCTGCCATTCGGCTGAATCCATGAGTTTCTTGACACCATGATTGAAGTCATTGATTGTCTCCGGTTTTGCCATCGGATCTTTGCCAACTCGCTCGAGTATTGCTGCCTTCTCGGCGTCGCTGAGATTGCCCAGCTCCGGTGTTTCATTGATCACCTGATCGTTGGGTATGCGGTCGGGCACAGCCGGGCGCTCCGTCGGTGGTATCGTGTCGCTGTGCGGATCAATGTGGGGCTTTTCCATAGTGCCATGCTGCGGCACGGGATCGCCGTGCGGGTCCATTTGCTTCGGCTCAGGAGGCAGCATGGCCGGGCGATCTGGGGTCTGTCCCTCGAGCACCAGGTTGCCTTCCTTGTTGTAATGGAATTTCGCGTCTTTGATTCCGGTTTCTTTAGCGAGCTGATTCAACTCCTGGGCATTCAGCTTTTCGCCGGGTTTGAGGTGGAATGATTCAGCAAGACCGTGATACATCGAGCCGCCCACTTTGAAAACAGTGGTGAAAGCTGCGGCACCGGCGGCTCCGAAAGCGACGCCCATTGCCGTTGCCTGGGCGATGCGGGACATGTTTTCCTGCACGCTCTTGCTGTTGTCCCACTCCATGGTGGCACCCACTAGATTCGAGGCGCCGCCGCCCAGTCCGCCACCGGCCATATTGAAAGCGTATTCGGTCGCCAACTTCTGAATCATGCCCTTAGTGTCTTTGGCCAGGTTCTCCTCCAATGCCTTCTTGAGCGCTTCTTTGAGCGCGGCTTTGTCTGCATCCGTAGCGCCTTCTTTCGCCGCCTCCGCAACAATCTTGTTCAGCGTTTTGTCGGAAACCTCATAAGTGCCATGAACGATCGCGTTCTTAACAGCTTCTTGCATTTCCTTTTCCAGAACTTCCTGACCGCCTTTCTTGATCAGTTGCTCGGCGCCTTCTTTGAGCGCCTGTTCCGTTGCCACTTTGGCAGCGTTTTCGCCAACTTTCAGCAGACTGCCGACTTCGCCCGGTCCCAGCATGCTGACGAAGCCGTCGATGAATCCCGTGGCCGCATCCTTGCTGACGCCCTTGGCGCTCCAGTCGTAATCAGAACCCATGATTACCGAATTTACGAGAACCTTGAGGGCAGCGCCACCAGCCCCGGTGGCAGCCAGCAAGCTGAGGCTGACTCCGTCGGTGAAGACGGCACCACCCACGGCGGCAATCGCTATCACTGCGTCTACGACGGCGCCGGCTGCGGCTCCCTTTGATTCTATGAACTGATCGAGCGACTTGTTGAGCTTTTCAGTTAGCTCCTTCTGTTGCTCGGGCGGCAACTCTTTGAACTTAGACGAAAACTCGGTCATCTTAGCGGAGAACTGGTTCAAATTGTCTTCGGTCATGTGCCCGGTGCCGTCCCAGGCGCCGTTGACGAAGGCTTTGCCGACGCCATCGTAGCTTTGATAGACCTGATCGCGAGCGTCGTTGAATGCTTCGCGAGCGCTTGCAGGCGGTGGCTTCAAAATCGATTCGGCTTCGAGTTTGTCTGCGCCGCTCAGCTTGTCGATTAAATCCGCAGTCAAACTGTGTCCGTATTTTCTCGCGTACTCTTCCTCCATTTTTTGCACTGCGGCGGGATTGTCTTTCATCTCGCGCAGTGTCGACATGATGTCGTCAGATCCGCCCCAGTGGTTGAGCTTGGCGCGGATTTTATCTTCAGGCTGCTCTTTGCCCTGCTCGAGAACAGCAAGCGCCACTTTGCGATCGTCGTCGCTGAGGTAACCTAATACTTTGTCCTGGTAAGCTTTGTCGTGGAGAATTTTGTCTTTCTCTTCCGGCGTTGCGTTGAGAATGTCTTTGTAAGAACCATCTTTGTCATTGCTGATCGCCCCTTTACTGAGCTGCATCTGCTGCTCGATGGAGAGGTGACCTGTCTCGATGAGAGGTTTGGCGTATTTGTCGTAATCCGCGTCACCCATGGACTGTCTGGCGGCCTTCTCGAAATCGGCGGCAAATTTTTTGTCTTCTTCCGTGTGCGGATGCAGGATGCGCTCTCTCAGTGCTGGATCTTTCTTGAATTCGTCTTGGATGTCTCGTACGGAAGTGGCCGAGTGAGAGCCGAACATGCTGTCTGACACTGATTGCACGCCGTCGCCGTTATTAGCAGAACGATCGGCAATTGCACCCGAGAGAACAATTGGCGCAGCAAAGGGCATCAGAATCGTCGAGGCACCAACTACACCGATGGTCGTCATTGTTTTCGCTTCGTTGTTTTCCTGCGCCCGCATGTCCATTTTCACAATCAAGTCAGCATCTGGCGACTGCCCTTTCGCGACTTTGTCAAGCAAGTGGCGAGCCGCATCAAGAGCCGGTCCATCTCCAAGCTTTTCTTTGACCATGTCGTCGACTTGCTTGCGATAGCTTTCGTCCGTGCGATACTTCTGCTGCTCTTCTTTGGTCATGTGCGTGATGTCTTCGACCATCGACTTGCGATCGTTCTTGTACCAATGCTCATCGTCGCTGAGCTTGTCGAGAAGCGGCCGGCTGCCGACATTCTTGGAGTCTTCAAAAGATTTTGCAGCCATCTTCTGGTCGTACAGCTTCATTGCTGCATCTATGTCATCTTGACCGACGCGGGCACCTTTCAGATCTTCCAACGCCTTCAGCACCTGCGCGCGATTCTCGGGATGGGCTTTGGCATACTCCCAGTCCTCTTTGGTCATGTTCTCGATTTCTTTTTTTGTATCGCCGGTGCTATCGTTGTAAATCGTTCCGTGGTGCGATTCCAGCCGTCCCACAAGCGACCCGCCTTCGTGCTGGACCATGTCTTCCCATTTCGCTTTATTCGCTGAGTTGACCGGAGCAGTATCCTCAATCGCTTGATGAATATCCTTGTACGTCTGGAGCGCCTTCTTATCGGTATCGGAAAGTTTTGATTCATCCGCCTTGTCATCCACGAGCTGCTTGCCGCGCACGTAAGCTGCTCTCTCCGCGGGCGTCATATCTGCTATCGCTTGCTCGATCGCTTTATCGCTGTTGGAGACGACGCCGGTGTTCTCACGAATTTTATTGGCGGTGCTCATGTGGCCGTCGCGAGCAACATCTTCAGCGCGGCGCAATTCTTTGTCGGTAACGTTTACGTCCGAGCCTTTGCCTGGGGAAGCAGGCATGACCAGGGCATTGTACCAATGCCCCCCGAAGGCATCCTTCATCTTTTGCTCGCCGCCATCATCCATGAATTTCTTGTGCGCTTCAAGACTGGCCTTGCTCATAGCCTCGCTGAACATCTCGATGTCTTTGTTTTTGAGAGCCTGATCGGCCAGCTTGAATGTGTCATCGTCAGTGCGTTTGTCGGTTCCCTTTAGATAAATTTCCAGGGTGTCTTTGGTCGCCTGCGAGACCTTGCTGTCGTTCATGAGCGAGTCGTGCAGGAATTTGACCTTTTCTTCAGGCGTCGCGTTTGGATTTTTGTCTGGGCTGTAGCGCTGGTAGTAGTCGTCTGCGGTTTGCTGGATTTGCTTCGAATTCATGGTCGACAACGTATCGCGAATGTCCTTCTCGCAGTTGGCGTTGGAACGACCCTCTATCAACTGATGCTGCTCGACCAGCGCGGTATGGATGCGCCCGGCGTCGTCGCCGGAGCCGTCTTTGCGATTGAGCACGTTAAGCGCTTTGTCCTGTTGCGCATCTTTGTCGTGATCTTTGAATTCCTGATCCAGATCAATGTTGTATTTTTCTTTGTAGAGCTGCTTGAGGTTTTCACGTTCTTTGTCGTTCAGACCTTTCAACATGTTGTCGACTTTTTCATAGTCGCTGTCGGATCGCCACAACCCATGGAGGGCGCCGTGGATGTCATCGACGTCTTTCGCCACCTTGGCACTGTCGGCTGTTTGTTGTGGCTGTGTTTCAGGTGATTTTGCCGGTGCATTTGACTGATCTGAAGGAGGCTGACCTTTATCGTTGGCTGTTGCATTCGCCGATTGGTCATTTGACGTGGCAACAGCCGCTTTGTCTCCCTTCCCTGTAGAGTGGCTCGAGTCTGGGGCTGAATCGACAATTTGCACCGACGGTAGATGGGCTTCAGCACTATCGCCATCCTTCTTTCCATCGACAGGCTGCCGCTGCTTTTGAGAATCCTCAGGTTTATATGCATCGCGCGCGAGCGATTGCGCTGTCGTTTGCGAATCGCTACCTGCTGTTTTGTCTATTGCCTGCTCGCAGTAATCCGCCATGATATAGCACTCCCTGGACCAGAGTCCGCTTTGAGTGTCGTCTCGAAGGGTTGCTTAGTAATGGTCGCCGGTAGGGTTTTTTCGACGCCGAAGTTAATCTAGAGATGTCTACGTGTAAAAATCGTGTACTCTGGCGTACACGATTTTTTCACGTTGCAGGATAAACCAGTGAAAACTTGGAAAAATAGTTATCAAGGTACAGGCGTAGGGCAGCACGTGTCCAAAATACTTCTCATGTGTGCAGTAGTGGTGCTCGTGTCGCATTTGCCTGCCTATGCGCAGCCAACAAAAGACACTTCGACTCAAACGTACCTAATTAGCATGGCAAAGAAATCAGGCGCAATTGGTTCCCGCTCATGGGCCACAAATCTAAAGTAGTGATTGTTTTTCGCGTTCTGCCTGAGGGCAAAATCGACCAGAATGATCCAAGGCGAAGTTCACCCCGCGATCAAGATGTGGTTTGTGCAACGTTCCCTGTCTTCACACACCTGAGGTTAGACATCGGTGAGGTCAAACGATAAAAGAATTCCTCGCGCAGTCAAGGACAAGAAAGAAGTCACGCCGGCAACTGCGATGTGGGTTGGCGTGCTCCTGATGGTTGTTTGCGGTTGCGATTCGGGCATGCAAGGTTGGGTGCCCACTTTAGACCATACCTTGCTCTTGGTTCAAGGCATATCCGTGGCAGTGTTGCTATTGATTGCCGTAATTCGTGACATACAGCTGAAAAGCGATCAATCTATTCCGGGGCTCATTGTATGGATTCTGTTTTTGGAAATGTCCATCGTCCTGCATGCTGATCTTGGATATACTCAGTACACTGAACTACAACTGCTTAAGAGTCACGGTATTAAAGCTGGTGCAAAGATAATAGAAGCACAGATGGTGTTCGAGCCCAGAGGAAGTGATAAACGACCTGCATTGGCCAAAGTCACCTGGCTAGTAACGCTGAATGATGGAACGATAAGACGCGCAGAGGCAATCGAATCAGGAAGTCTGTATTTTGCTTCTCGTATTAATCAGGCTGATTTCGTTCGTTATTTGCCGGAAAATCCCTCGTTAGTGCGATCAGAAACCTCGGTCGAAAGACTACCGGTGCGCAAAGCTGAGGAACTAACTCGCCTGTATTTGATGCTGCTTTTGATACCATCCGCAGTCAACACCTTAATTTGCATGCGTGTGTTGGCCATACGGAGTCAGAAACCAGTAGACAAGGATGATAGTTTGGCTCCAAGCCAGCCACCCGCCAAGTCCAAATCGCCGCGCCGCAATTTTGTCTTGGTTTTTTCAATAGCGATTGGGTCAGGGGTGATGTTGTTGATTCTGCCCAAGATATTGGAAGCAGTGCACGTTTCATCAGAACCCGAGCCTGAGAACGCTGTCCACCACGCGAAGCCTGCTTTAGCGGACAATGAAATTTTTCCATCGCCAAACATTCCTCGCGCCGTGGCACCATATTTAATGCCAGACGCCGCATTGGGTGTAGTGCGTTGGGAACGCGAGCAAAATGGTAACACCGTGCTTTATCAGGGATTCGATATTCATAACATGATCATGTGTGAGTTCGAGTGTCACAAAAGCGACAATGGTCTTCCTCAGGTAGATCACGAGTACTTCATCACTTATCAGAATCACCCTCAAAGCGGAAGTTACATGAAAGGCTGTGCGACTGAAATCCGTGTGATTTGTTCAACACTTGAGCGACAAACTCCTGATTCCAATCAAAAATCTTTTCAGGGGCACATCGTTACAACTTACCAGTACTCTGTAGTGGGAACAACACTATTTCTAACCTACGCTATCAGATACCACGAGGTTAATGCCGCGGGAAGTTGTGACGACTCATTGTTTGTCAAATTTACACGGGACCAGAATCAACACCTGCTCCACACCACGACCGCCTATGACAAACCTTTCGATTTAAACGCAAAAAAGAATCTCTTGCAGGAAAAATTTCTGCTCTGGTCCAAATTTGGGCAAATTCAGTAACGGTGTCTCAGATGGCGCTACAACCACGGCGAAGACGTAACCACGTCATTTTCCAGGCGCCCCCATCATTTCGCCAAGATCATCGATCTTCGCCTTGTCGTCGGCATCAACCCAAACCTCGTTTTCGGTCTTCACACTGCGGTATCCAACCGGCGGAGTAAACACATCACTTGCAAGATCGACTTTGCGCAGCTCAATTGTTTGCAAACGCGGACGCGAATCGACGGAGTTCAAAAACCTGATCGGAAATTCTGAAATGGGCGGTAAGTGATAGAGTTGCATCAGCAGCAATCGAGCCTGAGGCGAAGCAACAATCAAGGGAGTGGTTTCCAACTGATAACTGCATTTACGCGGGCGCACCTGCGCTTGAAACATCATATCTTCGGCAGAAGACGTTAAGCCCTTCCAGGTCAATTGAGTTACAGGCAACTCTCCATAGGGACCGATCGAATCGCGGGTCGTTCGCACTGAGTGTATCTTTGGCAGAACAGGCACATCATCGAAAACGTACATGCGAAACCCGCCAATGCTCCAATTCTTATATGGAACGCGGCAAATTGTTTTATCGCCGTTACTGAAGATAACCACGTCCCAGTCAGGTGCAACGCAAATCACTCCCCAGGTGGCTTTAAGCGCATCTATTCTTAAACCGTGATTTGAAACGCGCAAAGATAGTAGCTTTTCCGCGAAGTGAGCCTGCGTAAGCGTCCAACCTGACTCCACTTTTTTCGCAGGCAATGGTGCGGACAAACATGCATTCGACAAATTCCATGCCAACGCCAACAACGCTAGAATGATTTTGATTTTCGTTTCGCTCGGATTTCTCATTGCACTCTTGCTCAGACCTATATATAAAAGGAAGTGGCTGAGCCAGCAACACTGCTTTTACTATTCTGGATGAATCACTGTACGTTCCTGCTCAAAAGCCGCAGACGGACCTGCCTGGTGGAGTGGTAGAACCGAACAGATCTATGTATATGGGGATACATTCTGGTGTCAACGTTAGGGTGCTTGGGCCGGCATCAGTTCGCTGTTGAGTCTTTCATCGCGGCTGTTTAGAACTTGGCTCGCACGCAGGAATTTGCGCGCTAAAACATCATTCTTTTCAAGTCCGTCACCGGTGTGGTACATATCGGCCAATCGCCTTGCTGCCAGCGAATAAAAGCCGCCCTCTTTGCGCTCGAACAGTTGCAAATATACAGCAGCCGCGGCTTTATGATTCGGAGTAACGCCGCTTCCGCCCTCATAGTAAAGATTTCCGATGAAGTATAGTGCTTCGGGATCACCGTCATCCGCGGCTTTTAGATACCACTTGAGCGCCTCTTTGCAGTTGACTTGTGCCAATTTTCCCATTCGGTAGATATCACCAAGTAAATGCTCGCCAGCCGGCAGTCCTCGTTCTGCCGCTAATCGACAGTATTTGACTGCTTTTTGGTCTCCACCCGGGCCAGCCATGCCGCTAGCATAAATGCCGCTCAGCTCGTAAGCCGCCTGCGCACTCCCGTGATTGCAAGCCAACTGCAGCCAGTGTAAGGCCTGATTGATGTCATCTCTTACGCCGATTCCATCTTCGTAAAGGCGGCCAAGCTGGCATTCTGCTGGAACATAACCTTTCTCCGCCGCCGCCCGGCACCACTTCGCTCCTTCAAGTTCGTTTTTCTTGACCCCTATTCCCTTGACAAGCATTTCTGCCAGTTTGTACTGAGCATCAGCTGAGCCACCTTTTGCAAGCGGCAATAGGGCCTCATACTCTTTAATTGCAGCCGTACCGGTTTTCGATAGTTGCCGCCCGTCAGCCGATCGGTAACTCTGCGCCGCCGCCGTGGCCGTGCATGACACCAGAAAAGCCCATGTCACGCAGATTCGACAAATAGTGCTGCTTCGTTTACCCATGACTCCCGCCGATCACACACCTCAGATGTTTTTCCCGGATTCATCTGGGCAGAATCATCCTAAGACCGGAGGAAATCTTCAAGTGTTTGTCCAACATTTTGTCCGCTCCGCTACGGGTGCGCCGCCTCCTCGGCGCCTTGCCTTCACTTGCGACTTTGTTTCCTTCTTATCGAACAGCGGCCAGCTCTGGCATCGCCCGTGCCACAGCCGATACCAGAGCCAGTTACGCTCACCCGCAGAGAAAATTTTGATCAAGCAGCGAAGGCAAGGCGCCGAGGAGGCGGCGCACCCGTAGCGGTGGCAGAGCGGAGGAGGCGACGAAGGAAGCCGACGGAGCGGTTATGAATTGATCACCGATGTTTCATCAGTGGCTGCCACAGGCCGCTGGCACAGGCGAATCAATCAGCCACACCAGAGAATGCTTGTCGCGCTCGGTAATCATCACCGTTTTCCACAAAAGTTCAAGTTGACTGTATTGCTGGTTGGAAAGGCGATTGTCGGTGGCATCAGCACTGGTTGTGCTGCCAACAGGACGCGATTTTGTTCTGCCTCGAGCCGCCTCCGACGCGGTGTGCGGAGCCGGTGATGCTTGCAGTGGCGAGCAGTCGATGGTTGATTGTATCTGCGACTCAGCCGCACTATCCTTAGCTCTCCGCAGTCGAATCAATCTTGTCACGGCTGGTTCTGTCATGCCATAGCGTTGGTACACTTGCGAAGCGAATTCCATTTGCATAGTAATGAAGTCAATCTTTTGCACTTTGTTCGAGGGTGTAGCGATCGACATGTACGAACTGCCCATGGCTGCGAGCATCTTTCGTTGCGCTGTTAGCCGAATTTCAGAATCTTCCCGTTTTGACCATCTGTTAGACATATCACTCTCCGTATATTCTGTAAATTTTGGTCGCCCGCGCCAGTTCGTCTTGCATAATGAGCAAGTTAGCTATCGTTACGTGAATAAATCGTGCATACCAATGTTGAAATACTCGCAAGCAAAAGCTCAACTCAGCTGCTGACACCAGCAAGAACATGAATTCGGGCAGGCGGCAAAATGCGAAAGTGAAACTATGCGGACAGCGGGCAAAAAGCTTTTGCGAGGACAGCGACTAATCAGGAACTTAATATGGCAAAGATATTGATGGTCGAGGACGATGTGAATTTTGCGGAGAAGGCGCGCGAATTTCTACAGGTCGAACAGCACGTCGTCGATCTCGCGCATAACGGTGAAGATGGTTGGCAGTTCCTCAGCACCTACAAATATGACTTGCTCATTCTTGATTGGAACATGCCTGGAATGACAGGAGTCGAGCTGTGCAAGAAGTACAGAGCATCGGGGGGAAACGCCCCTATTTTGATGCTTACTGGAAAGGATGGAATCGAAGACAAGGAAGTCGGGTTTGATTCAGGCGCCGACGACTACCTGACCAAACCGTTCCACGCGCGTGAGTTGACGGCGCGTATTCGCGCGCTGACACGCAGGCCGCCGATGGTGCAGGCGGACAAAGTGACGATTGGTAATCTGACGCTTGATTGCATATCGTACAAGCTGACGAAAAACAGACAAGAAGTGCAATTGCAGCCAAAAGAGTACACGCTGCTCGAATTTCTAATGAAAAACCCCAACAAAGTGTTTAGCTCGAAGGCTCTTCTGGAGCGGCTCTGGGACGCTGACGCCGAGGCATCGGAAGATACCATCCGAACTTATATGAAAAATCTCCGCCGGAAAATTTCTTCCGGCGACGAAGTCTGCCCCATCCGTACGATACATGGTTTGGGCTACAAGATGGAAGCCGAATGATTGGCACTGTTCATGAAATAGAAACGCCCTTGCTTGTGGCAAGAGCGTTCCTATTGCTTGCGGCCTTAACCCCGTCAAAACTTTCCTAAATCCAATCCACATATTGGGTCTTTGCTGTTGTAACATTCACTGTTCGGATCAAGCGGATCCATAATGTGGACTTTCGGCAACGCTTTACTGGCAGAGGTCTCGTTCCCTTTGAAGGTAACGCCGCCGTTCGGCCCCTCGTTCAGCGAACCGTCAGAAGTCGGTACATGTATGCCGGTGCTGTCAACTGTGTAAAGCAACTTGCCATTTCCGTCGAATCCCTGTTTGGCGATTACCTGTCCGCTCTTGTCCGTTTGAGGCACTTCTCTAAAGTTCGGATACTCTGCCGGCACGCTCACGCCGCCAGTCTTGGGGTTGTATTCGATGCCATTGGGAAATCTAGTCACAGTTCCGTCAGTGGACATTCCGTAGTCTTCAAATTTCGATTGCGGAATCGAGCCAGGTTTATGAAGCGTGCGAAGATCTGATGTGTGACCGCTCGGTTTGAAAGTAACATCGCCTTTCGGTGATTCTGTGTATTCGCCATTTTTGGTATGAATGTGGACAGTTTTGTCTTTGTCCATCTCGGCAACGGTCTTGCCGTGCGAGTCTTGCACGGTCGTATTGCCTTTGCCGTCAGTCGAAATCTTGCCACCTGGAGGCGGGACTAGCTCTTCAGCAGAGTCTTTACTGGTGATGACTTTCACTCCATTGGGAAATCTCGTCACGCTCCCATCACCAGTCGTTTGTCTATCGACGTTTACCGACTGGAGACTGCCGTTTACGACAGTGGTATCGCCTGAGGTGCGCAGCACATCTGCAAGCAAATGTTCGTGGATACCAGATTGTTCAATTGCAGCCGGACGTAGAGATTCTAAAGGGGTGTTTGACATGATCGGAGACCTCCATAGGTCGTTAGTAACGCACGCCAATGCAAGCGAGATGCCATTCGTCTACTCGATGCGTCCGAAAGGGGTAGGGAGAAATCTATTTGTATACCAGCGCTTGTATGTGCCGACTGTATGAAAACCTACGTGAAAAAAGCGTGTACGCGCGCTACTGGTTCCGCGATTATTGGACCATGGCCCGAACGTGCCTCAGGAGCGCAGCCCAGGTTTTCTTGTAGAAACTTTTGTCGACGCAGTTGATAGTTTGGCAATGCGGAAAAAGAATTTGCTTCCCTTGCCTTCTCTACTGCTCACACTGATGGTGCCGTTATGCTGCTCGATGATCGCTTTGCATATAGCCAGGCCAAGACCGGTGCCTTCAATTTGCTTTCTTGTCTGTGCACCACGCTCAAAACGCTCGAATATTTTGTTTTGCTGATCTGCTGGAATCCCTGGACCATTATCGGTTACGGAAATCTCAACAAAGCCCGCATCCTCGTGGGCATTCAGCACAATTTCGCTTCCTTTGCCTGAAAATTTCAGCGCATTCGACAATAAATTGACGAGCACTTGCACCATCCGATCTTCATCGCCGACAATATCAGTATCAATCGATTCGACGACAAGCCTGACGCCATCGCGCTCGCAAAGCGGTTTTACAGCCTCGACACTGCGCGATATGACATCGCCGATGCTCATTGGTGACAATCGCATTTCCAGCTTGCCTGCGTTCATTCTTTCGACGTCGAGCAAACTATTGATCAAATGCATTACGAAAGAGAGGTTTCGCTCAGCGTTAGTCACGTTAGATACAGCCTTTTCACCAAGTTCACCGCATGCTCCGCAGGATAAAATTTGCAGCGATAGGTCGACTGCAGTGAGTGGTGTCCGCAAATCGTGCGAGATCATCGCCACAAAATCCCGTCTAAGTTGCTCGGACTTCTTGCGGTCAGTAATATCATGAGCTACGCAAAACCAGGATTGCTCACGGTCCGACCACCGGGCGGACCAAAGCATGTCAACCACCGCTCCGTCTTTGCGCACAATGCGATTTTCATATGCGCTCTGCGACTTTTCTTTTGTCATGGCAGGTATTTGTGGCGCATTGGTTTTGCTTTGGCTTCTATCGACAATTTCCGCATAACGTTTGCCGATCAAATCATCAGGGCTGTATCCCCACACCGAAATGCAGGCCGGATTTACTTCTACGAAACGCCCGTCAGCATCAATCGAGCAGATTACATCGAGCGCATTTTCGATCACGGCGGTTTCTTTTCTTTTTGATTCTTCGACATTTTCAGCCATGACATGGAACGCACGGTCGACCGTGGTGATTTCGTCGTCACCTGCAAGCGGTGGATTCAGCTTCTGACCAGCAGCAAAACGCAAAGCATTTTCTGTAAGTACCTCTAACCGATGAGTCAGTGGTTTCGTAATCCAGATCACAATGAAGAAACCGCCGCACACATTGAGAACAAGCCCGAGCAAAAGTAGGTCTTTGATGTGCTCGCGCGACTTGAATTGACTCTCGCGTTCGGCATCTTGTATTTGTTGATAGCCGACAAGCATATGATTAACCTGCTGCACTGCAGTGTGTGATGCTTGAGCGAGTTGGGTTAGAGCGGCGTAGTGTTTCTGATTGTCGACTTCGAAGTTGTTCATTGCCGTCATCAGAAGCTCTGGCGCAACACTGATCGTTGAGCGAAGTTCGTTGATAGCCTGGGTTTCCGATGGTCGGCCGTCTGATAAATCGCGCAATCGGTCAATCTTGTCAGAAACGCGATTGAGCGCAGTTTCGTAGCGCTCGCCTTTTGTAGTCGGCGCGATCAGTCTCATCATCGCGTTCATGGACGTTTCTTGAATATCATTCGAGAGTTCGGTGAGGCTGGAAATCATCATGCGAACTCTGTTTGCTTCGTTGATTTCCTGTTGTGCGCCTTGCAGCATGAACCACAAATAGCCGACGAACACGATTTCACACGTTAGCGTGATGAAAAACGCCAGCTTGATTTTTTGCGTTAACTTCAGGTTGAGTTGCATGTGGAATCGCTAAGTCCTTTTTATGCGCTCCGTCGGCTTCGTCCCTCGCCTCCTCTGCGCGCAACCCGCGTTCGCTGCGACCGGCTCCTCGCCGCTCTTGCTCACTGCCAGCTATATGCCACCTTTTCGGGATCTTCCTTTGCCAGTTCATATATAACCGGTCCGTCGCCTTGCGGCTCCTCCGCTGTCCATCCGCTTCGGTCGCTCCGTCGCCGTCTCAGAACGACATTAGGTGGTCGGGCGTCAATTCGAGTCTAGGTGCTCGCGGTATTCTTTGTAAACCAGGGCAGGGTTTGGCAGATTATGGTGGCGCTTCTGCGAAGCCTGGAGCGCACTGACAACGTCCTCTCTCAATTTCTTGGTGCCTGGATCTTCACTCGGCATGTCGCCCAGCATGTTGATAAACTTGATCCACGCCTCCTTTCTTTCTTGATCGCTGAGTGTGCCGTTGCCTTCTTCTTTTTCCCACCGTTTCATGGCGTTCACCATGATGTTCCTCGATTCCTTCTCGTATTCTTGATTGCTAATTTTCTCGTGCGGATCGTTCGCGATATGACGCTGCCGAGCCAACTCCAACTCGATTTCCGTAGTTGCGTTGCCGTCTTTCTTTGCGTTCGATAATTCTTTGTTGAGCTCAGTGATTATTTCATGACCGCCCGGCTCCAGCGTCGCTGTATAGAGTTGATCCAAAGGTACTGATCGATCGCCGCTGTGATCAAGTGACTTCCCCCATTGATTGTCGATCGAGACCTTTGCCGGTGGTCCCGACTCGTAATCAGTGACTGTGACATAGTGCCATTCAGAGCTGCCGGTAGTGACGCCTTTTGAGTCTGTGTAGAAAGGTTCGTTAACGCAATTCACTTGAATTACCGCCGGCAGTTTCCCTTCCGCCTTAAGGTGGGCGAGCTTATCGCCCAGGTCTTCCGGTGAGCTGCAATAGGTCTTGCCGTCAGGAGAATCCGGCGCGAAGGCCGCGTTGACTACAATTTGATCGCTCATGTCTTTGCCAGTTATCTCTTTACCCATATCCTGCATTTGGTCGTTGCTCAAGCCCGTGAACTTCTCTTCATGCGATTCGAAGGGATTGTCTGGGTTTCGTACCTTGATTTTTTCGCCTGTGTCCGGAGGTTCTTTGTCTTTCGACTTTTGTTTGGCTTTTGCATCATCTTCTGGAGGCTTTGGCGTTCCTTGAACATATGTCGACTCTTCCATGGTTACTGCGGTGACTTGAAAGATGCGTCCGGCTTGATCCATAGAGCCGCTCTTTGGCGGGTAGTCATAGTCATGCCCGTCAGGATTCGTCGCAGTTAAAGTGGCAAGATTCGGATGAATTGTTTTGCCGGTCTTACTATGGTACTCACCGGTGATGGTGACATCAGCGATCAACTTTGCCACTTCCGATGGATTTGTTGTGAGCAGCTTGGATTCAAGCGATGCGGCACCGCAGGTATTGTGGTTGCCTTGATCAGTCTCCGTAGGGTGCGCGACTGCGTACATTACTTGCTCGGCGATTTTGATGCGTTGGTCCTGGCTGATACCAGTGATGCTTTTATCGGATTCGATCAAACGCGAGATCTGGGCATACGTTTTGTCGACTTCTGCCTGGCTCAGGGGCGGCGTCGCTGCGGCAGCACGTTTTTCGAAATCAGCCATATCTTTTTCGAACTGCGTGCGATCTTTTGCATCGAGTTTTGACTCGAGCTCTTTCAAATGTGACTTTTCATGAGATTCTTGCGGTGCCGGCGTAGACTCCGGCGGTTTTTCGGCTGGCTCGCTCGGTTTATCAGCCAGCTTGTGATACAGATGCTCAAGAAAATCGATCGGGTGAGTAAAGAGGCTCGGGCTCTGGTCCGACACAGATAGTGCCACTGCGGAATCCGCAGTGGCACCGTGTTGAAGCATACCGGACAGCGTGGAATCGCCAGACACAATGAACGGCATAATCTGGGTTGGTGCGACATCAGCAGTCGCCGTCTGCTCAAGAATTTTCGACAGAGAGGGTTTTGCAGAAGCTTCGTGCTGATCAGTCTGAGGCGAAGCTGAATCCGTCGGGGCTTCGCGTTGAACAGTCTTAGGTGAAGTCGAATCTGTCGGAGCTTCGTGTTGAACAGTCTTAGGTGAAGTCGAATCCGTCGGGGCTTCGCGTTGAACAGTCTTAGGTGAAGTCGAATCTGTCGAAGCTTCGTGTTGAACAATCTCGCATGCGGGGAGATGACCGAGAAGTTCGGTTGCTTGGCTTCGGCTGGATAAGTCACTGAGAACTTTTCTTACTGCATCAAAATCTTTGTCGAGGTCTTGAAATAGGCTTTGCGAAAACGCTGAATGCGTGCTTTCAACGCTTGTAGTGTCTTTCGTGGAAGAAAAATTCTCCGCGACCATGGGGGCACCTCTGAGCTGCCTAGAAACTTCTGCGATGTGCGCTTACATTCGGATCTAGCAGCCTAGCTGCCAAATCGAGTCGAGATATTCGGGGAGAGTATAGTAAGTGGGAGTTCTTCCGAACTCCCGGGACACCGGGCTTCCTTCCTTGAATAGCGCGAACTTTATTCGCCTCAGCGTGAAAAAATCGTGTATGCGAAAGCGGCATGTTGCGGACCGCATCAGCTCGCAATCAATTCATATTCGCTCCGTCGGCTTCCTTCGTCGCCTCCTCCGCTGTGCCATCGCTTCGGCTGCGCCGCCTCCTCGGCGCCTTGCCTTCGCTGCTTGAACAATTAAATAGGATGAGACGGCGAATCGCTGTTGCTAAAATCGTCCGGCGGACTGCTTCACTCAATCGGCCGCAATTAATTGGATATTGCCGGTGCGTGTGCAGCGCCGGCTGGGTTTATACACGCATTTTTCACGTATGCGGTCATAGTCTTGCAAGCGGTAGCACTTACTAAGCAGCGTCCCCAGCATCCACCCACACAGCGCGGCGAGCACAACCTACGTGCGGCGTTCTGACGATAAGGACACGTCTCCATGGCAACGAGGCTCTCACTATTTTGTTTCTCTCTTTTTCCAGCCGTTTGCCTCACCGTTTTCAGTTTGCTGCCGGCAGCCGCCCAATTGACGCAAGCACCCAATGGCGGCATTGTGCAGCCGCAGGATGTAGATGATCTCAGCCCTGCCGATATACGTGCGAATTACCTCAAGCGCTATCCGTATGCGAATCAGAACGATCCGGTTCAGAACGGCGCTTCGCAGTCAGGCTCATCGCAGTCCTATCAGGCATATTCGCTGGTGCTGCAGCCCTGCCTTGGCGGGCTTGTTGGGGCAATAAACAGTGCGGTCAGCGCGCTGTCTTCGGCCGACTCGGCTCTCCAAAGTGCCCTGGGCGGATTGGGCGGAGGGCTGGGTCAAGCACTCGGGACTCAAGCAGGCCAGCTAGGGCAGTTCAGTACGACAAGCTTGCCATTACAGATATCGCAAGGGCAGAGCATGTTGCAAATCCCTGGCGGGCTGCCTGTTCCTCCCAATGCCCTGGCGGCGTACAACAATGTTTTGAACCAACAGAAATCGCTCAACACTCTGATCTCGACTGGCGCGCCGTGGACCGGCAGCAATCCGCAGGTGCCTATTTCCAAACTCGGTTTGTCCCAACAACAACAGCAACAGCTCAAGCAACAACTGGGGCTGCCCTCCAATGCTACGACCATCCCGGCCAGCGCTTCCGGCTCAGGATTGGGAAGCTTCTCGATGTCCTTTGTCACCGACAACAAATGGTGCATGGGAAAAGATGAAATTTGCAGTACCATCTATCCGCCCTTGATGCACTTCTTTTACGTGCAATGGCCGAAGACAGCCTCAGTCAGCCTGGCATCTCAGCGCGACGCCGATGCGCTCAGCAAAGGCATAATTCAGACATATGGTCTGCCAATGTCAGACACTCAGTACCAGGTAATCGACCGTGAGGACAAGCAGCGCTTTCTCGAGCTTCTTTTCGATCCTGAGCGAATCATGTGGAAGGAGCTGTCTACAGACCAGACGCGCCTTGATTCCGTGGCCAACTCTTTAGGGGGCGCTGGTGCAGCGTCTTTCGCCGAAGGTGTAAATCAGATCAACACCGCCCTAATCAATGTAGCCAATGAGGCATCTGCTTCAGGAAGCGGGATTGGGCAGGCGATCGGCTATGTGCAGCAAATGTACAAGAAGGTCTTCATACCGATAGGTGTGCTTTTGCTTTTGCTTGGGACTGTACTTTCTCAAACCAAAGGACCAATCTGCTACGCCTTCGGGTTGCAAGGGGATGAGCCGCTACCCAACCCAATCTCGGGATTGATGCGCGCAATCGTTGCCATTGTGCTGATTCCTGGCACGCAGATGATCATCAGCTACGCGACGGACATCGGCAACACGATGGCGTACGAAGTGAGCAATCCCTCGAAGCAATGGATACAAACAAATATCTTGATGCAGTGGGCTCAGCAACAAACGTTTCATCCGCCTGTCTCCAACCTGGCCAATGCTATCAATCCTGTCCAGCAAGATCAGGGCAAGGCACAGAACCAGCTCGCCAATCAAGTTACCCAGGAAGACCAGTCCTATCTTAGCGGTATGACTCAGGTTACGTTCAACGGAGCATCCTGCCTGACCAGCCTGGCTGTCGTCATCTTGACCGCATTCCAACTGGTCTTGATGTGCTATTTGATGTTGATGGGGCCAGTTGTGGCTGCGTTCTATGCGTGGCCCAGCGGCGTCGGTTCGTTGTTTCGCGACGTATTCAGCAACTGGATGCGGGCTGTTATAACGCTATGCTTGTGGCGTTTTTACTGGTGCGTCATTCTGGCTGTGATGACGCAGCGGATCATATATGTTCATCCACAAGCATCATCGGAATGGGAGATGATGATATTTTCCTCCTTCATGACACTGCTTCTCTATGTTCCGTTTCAACCGTTCACTTTCGATCCCGGCGAGGTCGGCGGGCAGATTTTCGACAAGCTCGGTTCCTCCGGCGGCGGTTCGATGGCCGGTGCTACCGGTGGTGCCGGTGGCGCTGGCGGTACTGGTGGCGCGATGCCGTCCGCCGCGACAAAATCAGCTTCCGGCGGAGGAAGCGGCGGCTCGTCTGCGCCGCATGGCGGCAGTCAACCGGTTAACGGCAATGGCACCACAGGTAGTGCCACGGGTGGATCGGGTGCCAATTCCGCGTCATCTCAATCATCGTCTTCTCAAACTAACAACGATGCCGAGGAATCGGACCAACCGAGTCACACTCAGTCAAGTCTGGCTCAGGAAATTACACCTGTGCGAGGAATCGGACCGGTGTCTGTTGGTTCGTCTGGGCAGCCTGGTCGTACAGGTATCGCCGGCGGTGCCATGGATGAATCGGTTCCCCCTCCACCTCGTGCCGAATCAGGATCGAACAGCTCCAGCACCACTCCCGTAAGGAAGGTAGTTGCGCTCACCAGCCCTCCTCCACTTGCGGTTCCTCTCGAAGCTGAGACCGAATCAGGTGGACAGCTTGAACGTATGGCAGGATAACGGCATGACAGCGAGAACAAATATGCTAAGACTTTCGCTTTTCATCATCATCGCTTGCGTGATGCCTTCACTATGCCTGAGCCTACCGGCAAAAGCACAGGTGGATGACACAGGTTCGCAACCAAACGTCACCGACACCAACGACATCACGCCGGCAAACTTGCGCCAGTTGTATTTCAACCGATACCCGTTCGCCCAGAAGCAGAACCAAAGTGACCAGGTCAACAACCAGCAGTCTCAATCAGGCTCGCAAGTGACTGGCTCCTCGCCGGCATATACGCAGATGGAACGAACCTGCAAAGAAGACAGCGCTCCCAATCCGCCCACCGGCAGAGACGAGCACTACCACCAGCCGCAGGATAATGCATCAGTGACGCCGGCCTCTGCACGCGACCAAGAAGCGGTGAACGGCAGCGGGATGATCAAAACATACTCATATCCGGTCTCGGACACCCAGTTTCAGGTCATTGACCGCGAATGCAGGCAGAGATTTATCGAGCAGGCGTTCGATCCACAACGCTGGGTTTGGACGCAGACGATGAACTCACAGATGCAGTCGTCATCGATGGCAAATGGCGTAGCCAATGCGGCGGAGACAACGTTTGGAACGGCCCTCAATGCCATGGACACGCCATTGGCTAATGTCGCCAATGAACTGACCGGCATGTCCAGCGATGGGCAAAGCCAGGCAATTCACATAATTCAGCAGATGTACAAAACTGTGTTCATACCACTGGCGGTGCTCCTTCTTTTACCAGGCGCGTTGCTCACGCAGCTAAAGGGGAGCATCGCCCAATCCCTCCACATGACCGACGAGGACGCCGGCAATCCGTTTGCCGGAATGATGCGAGGCATGGTGGCGATTTTTCTTATCCCCGCCACACAGCTGATTGTCAGCTACGCGATTGATATCGGCAACACAATGACCAACTGCATCCAAGCCGGGCAGTGGATCGACGTCAATCGCCTGACCGCTTGGGCGGGAGCGCAGAACTATGGGCCGCAGCTGACAAACAATGCTGTCATTCCTCCGACCAGCCATCCCTCGAGCGACGGCAGCAACTACGACGATGGCGACAGAGGCGCAGACGATGGCAGCGTAAGCGGTGGCTCGGGTAGCGGATCGGGCGGAGCCGCGGCGGCCTTTACCGGATTGTTGGGTGGAACATCCGCTGGCCAGTTTACTTCCACCCTACTGAGCAATATCTCGAATGTGCTGGGATGGTCTAACTCGGGTTCCACCGGAGGCTCGTCGACACAAGGTCAGGGGAAAAACCTGGGCGAGCCGGAAGGGTCCGTAGACCAGGAGGACCAGCTGTTCTTGAGCAGCATGATGTGCATCGCCTTCAACTCTTCCTCTTATATGTTCAGCGGCGCACTGACAATCTTGACCGCCTATCAACTTGTCCTGGTTTCTTACCTGATGCTTCTCGGTCCGATTGCGGCCTGCTTCTATGCGTGGCCGGGTGGCGCCGGCGGCCTCTTTCGCAATATCTTCGGGAATTGGCTGAACGCCCTCATCGTTCTGGTCCTCTGGAAATTTTACTGGTGCGCCATTCTCGCGATCATGACCCAACGCCTGGTCGGGTGCAATCCAAACCCGAACTCGCCCTGGGAGATGATGATTTTCAATTGTTTCCTCTGTCTGCTTCTCTTCGTGCCCTTCCAACCGTTCAACTTCAATCCCGGCGCGGTGGCAGCGGCAGTGCTCGATAAGGCGTCACAGGCGCTGCCGCAATCGGCCGGCTAGCCGCTCTGACCTATACACGAATTTTTCACCTCCACTTTCATACATTGTCAGTGGACTCAACCTCGCTTACCAAAATTCAGTCTCCCGGTTCCCACACCCAAACGCTTTTAGTTGCTGCAGGCTCGAACGAGCGCAGGCAGCGGCTTCTGTGCACGGCAAGGCAGGAAGGAAAAATGATTGCAAGAAAGCTTCTCGCGTATCTGGCACCAGCTCTTCTGGTCTTTGGTCTCACATTCACATCCTGCTCCTCGGCCGGCGCTCAGGGGCAAACCGGCGGGCAGACCGGTGGCAACGGCTCCAATACGATCACCAGCGACGACTCTGACCCGGGTACCGCGTGGACGATCCGGCAAAACTATTTCAAGCGCTTTCCCTGGGCGAAGGCGTTCGGGCCTTCGGCTGCAGGCGGAAGCGATCAGGTCTCTAACGGGCAGTCGCAAGGTCCCGGCTCGGTCACCCCTAATTCCGGACCGATCTATCAGTGGCCGGCGACGGTATCGAGCGGTTCTGCATCGTCCGTGCCCACACAGCGCGACAGTGCAATTACTAAGTATTCGGTGAAAACCTTCGGCTATCCGGTGTCTGATACCCAATTCCAGATCATTCAGCGGCTGGACGACAACATGATGCTCGAAGAAGCATTCGACCCTGAGCGCTGGATGTGGCTCGATAACGCGATTGGCGCTATCAAGGCGACATCGGCTGCCAACAGCATGGCCAACCTCGAGCGCAATCAGGCGGTGGGGGCGATCGGCTTCGTTCAGTCTTTCCTGGCGAACTTCACCACCGACGGTACTAATGTATGGAACAGGATCCGCGACCAGCTCTTCGTTCCGATGGCTGTTCTTCTGCTTTTGCCAGGAGCTGTTTTAACTCAAGTGCGCGCAATCGTGGCTCAGGGCAGCCCAATCTTCGGCGAAGTCAATCCGTTCGAAGGCATCTTTCGCGCCATCGTGGCGGTTTTCCTTATCCCTGCCACCTACCTGATAGTCAACTACGGCATCGACGTTGCCAACTCGATCAGCTATGAGATTGCCCAGGGTTACCAGAATGTTGTTGGCGGCAACATGTACCAGGACGCTAGTGCCGGACAGCAGCGTGCCTTCCCCATTCACCCTGCCGGTTCTGATCTGAATCAGATACCGCCTGCTCCGACTTCGAGCAGCAATCAAAGCACGACTGCCACAAACGGCACGGATCCCTGGAGCCAGCTGGAGTCAATCAGCTTCAACGTTACGTCCCAGCCTGATGAAACCGCGCCGGTATTGAAAAGCACACAGCGTGCCGTAGTCAACGGTATGAACGGCGGATTGGCGGCGACGTGGAACGTGTTGTGCGCCTTCCAGATGGCCTACCTCTATTACCTCTTTTGCATCGGACCGATAGTCGCCGCTTTGTGGGTCTGGCCGACGCAGCAACTGCGCAACGCATTTCCGAGCTGGGTCGAAGGCGTCGTTACTATCTGCTTCTGGAGCCTCTTTTGGAACACCACCGTGCTCCTGATGGCCTGTTTCAAAAACACGGGCGACACAGGCACGGTCATTATGTCCGCCTTGAATTTCCTCTCCATCTCCTGCGTGAAGAATGCGTTCGACTTCGCTGGATTGGTCAAGTCTGCCGGCGATCAGGTCGGACAGCAGTTGCAACAGCACGGCAAACAGGGCGGCGCCGGCGCGCATGGTCCCAGTAAGGCAAACCATAATAATAGCCATGGCAACCGGCACGGGCTGGGCGTCCATCCGGCGCATCCGGCAGCGGCCAACCACGGCACTGCCAGCGGTGTCACGCAACACGCGGGCAGTATGGCTCAATCTCCGGCGGCGTTGCATGCCAATAGCGCGGCTCTGGCTGGCGGACTTAATCATGATGGATCAAGCGCGCCGTCTGGCAGAGGTCATAGCTCGCTGATAGACAAGGGCACACACTCGTCGAGCTTAACGGCACCACCGCCATTGAGCAAAGGAAGCGAGCTCGGTCAGCCCGGTCACGAAAACGAAAAAGCAGGTATGCCTGTGCTCGATCGCAGCCACGCTTTAGCGTCACAGTCAGGTGACGGACACGGTCTTGCCGCACCGCCGCCGTCGGGCGCTGGAGCAGGCGATGAAACTCATAGCTCTGCCGCCACCGCCACCGGTACCGGCACAAATGGATCGGGCAGTCATAACCCTACATCCGAATCAGCCGCAACCAATTCGGCCAACCAAGGGCTGACACATCCGAGCGCTGCGCTCGATCCTCACACGGCCGCCCAAGGCAACAACTCCTTCGATGTGCCGCCGCCGCCGCTGACCGGCACGTACAATTCAATTCACGATCCGTCGGCCGCAGGTGGCAGTGCAACCACATTAGCACCAGGCACTATTGGTGGTACCACCGGTCAATCAGAACCAAGTGGCGGCTTACACTCGCCTTTCGCTCACGGCACCGATGGAATCTCAACAGCGTCGGCGTCCTCGCCAGCTCCGTTTGAAGCCGGCGCAGGCACACATCAGCTGTCCGCGGTCGGACCCGATCACACAGTCAACCCTCCGCCACTTTCGGGATTGCCCGTTGACTCTGGCTTGCCGGCCCATGGCGCAGCAGGACATGCGCTGTCACAGCCGGGGGGCGCTGATCATCTCGCGGCGGCAGTGCATGGCGACACCTATGGACAGCAGGCGTATGGAATGGGAACACACGCCGGCGCCGATGCGCATGCAGTCGCTGCGCACCTCGGCGTAGCCGATGCCACCGTAAGCGGTGCCGCACACGACCCGATCAGTGCTGCTCAGTTTCACGGCGCAGAATCTCAGTACGCACCGCAATTCGCTCATGAAACGGCCCAAGCGTTGAATACCAGCCCCGATATGTTGTCGGCGGCGCACAATCCGATCGCAGCCGCTCCGATGCTGTCATCCGAGGCACATTCGCAGCCTGAGCTGGCACATAGCCGTGCATTCGACTCGCATGTTCGGGCTGAAATGGGCAACAACCCACTTATGAACGCCCAGCTCGTCGGAGCAGAAGGGCATGCCGATCCCCAGTTTGCGCAGGGCGTCGCGGCTTCACTTGGACCGGACACAGGAATGCAGGCCGCATCGAATCCGATCTTGGCTGCACAGATGATGAGTGCAGAAGGGCAGCCAATTCCAACATACGCCCAAGCAGCCGCGCATGATCTCGGGGTTTCTCCCCAAGCGATCGCGCCGGCCGCCACCAGCCCGATCATGGCCGCCGAGGCGCAGGCGAATCCTCAGTTCGCTCAGTTTGTCGCCGGTCAGATGCAGGCGCAACCCGAGCTGATCGCTTCGATGGCGAGCGACACGGTTGTCGCTGCGCAGCCAATTGCTTACGAGTCGCAGCCAAATCCGAACTACTACGGCGGTTATACCGCCCAGGGGCCGGAAGCCGTGGCTTCTGCATTCAGTGTGGCCCCCGGGTATCAGCTGGTCGATGCTGCTGCCCAGACCTATTCATCCGCTTCATCCGTCGCCGAAGCGGCCGTACCGTACCCAATCGGTGGATACACCTCGACGCCGGCCGAGCCGACGTATACTCCGACCAACGATTACGGGCAGTACGCTAATGCCGGCTACGGTAACGCCGCCTCTTCCTACAGCGGTGCCACATACGCTGGTGGCGACTCGTATACCCCGGCTGGCAGCGCATATCCCAGCTCTGATTTTGTTGCCGCATCTCCCGAGCCAAATACCCAAGCATATTTAGGCTCCGCTGGTTCTCCCAATACTGACTACACACCAGGCGCTGCAGTTGATCAGTATGCTGCGCAGTCACAAAATTATGAGCAACCGGCTCATTACCATCATCACGCTGGTGCTTACGCGGCTGCCGAGTCGATTTACGATGCCAACGCACATGCCGCGCAGGTCGTTTCGGCGAGCCTGGCGCAGGAGACCAATGCCTATGTGGCGGCTGCGCAGACCCAGGGCAATCCGCTGCCGGTTCAGGAATCTTATGCGCCGCAATCCGACTATGCGGCTCACTCCTCGCCACCGACAAGCTTTGCACCGGCACCAGATATGGTGTCGTATGCAGGGGTGTCCGATACCAGCTACGTGTACCAGGCCGACTCGTACAACGCACCATCGAGCGGTTCCGGCGCGGCGAATGCACCTGGATATGCTGTGCAAAACGCTCAAGGTGAATACGGAATTAACGACGTTTTCAACGCTGCCGCATTCGCGGTCTTCAGCGCGGAGCACGTCAAGGCTAGCACATCACCTGCGATTCACGCGGATCACTCTAATATCGATGTGCATAACGATCACGGTGCGTTCTACGTCGACTCCGGCCTAGCGCCACCGGCTAGCAGTTCAGCAGCGAAGCACTCCGGGGAAGGCGGCCAAAGTAACTCAAAACTGATGTCGGTCCTGGGACGCGCTGCCTCTCCGAAGAGCAATTCCGGTGCACCATCAGCAGCTGCCTCAGGCGCAGCTTCTTCAGATGTCGGCGCTCGCCGCAGCACTACTCAATCACTGCTCGATCAACTCTCGGGTGTTTCTCGCGGTCAATCTCGCAACCGCGAGCGCACCAAAGAGCTTGACCAGCAGCTCGCCGAATTGCGTCAGGTCGCCGAGCAAAACAATTGGGCGTAAGAGGTTCAACATGCAGCGTACACGATTTTTTCACGCGGCTGCTGTGAAACTTGTTGAAAAATCAATGAACCCACCGGCGGTGCCGAAATGCATCGGCACCACATTGCTCTAGAGTTCTCTATAGCTTTACCTCTTCCTAGTCTCTAGGCGAAGTTGAGCTAGGTTCCGATTGGCATATTCCTAAGTAATGGAGTCGACAGATCATGAGTAGACACGGTGGATTTCATAACCATAGCGGTTACGCAGGAGATCGATTTGGTGGAAATGGAGGCGGCGCGATTAACGAAGGTTTGCCGAGTTTGCTCTATGAGCAGGTCCAGAACGAATTATCAATGCTTGCAACCAGATATGGTGATCAACAGATGATGCCTCCTCAGGCTGGGTATCAAGTGCCTTTTGCGGGTTCGCTGAGCCCCTATATGCTCTCTGAGTGGTCAAACTACTCTGCTGCTGCTTTATCCCGTCAGAACCACTTCCTTAGCAGACATCAATTTCTCCAGCATGGTGGCTCTAGGCACCATGAGCGGTATCGCACCGGTGATGATTCGGAGATGGCAAACATGCCACCACAATCGGTGCCGCCAATCATGTGGCAAGGCAACCGTCATCATGCCTACCGCACTGACTGCTGGGGAACTGACCAATCTCCACCGTTCCCGCCATTCTCGCAATTGATGCGCCCATACCCGCCATCTCAGTCGTTCCGCACTGACTGCTGGGGAACAAACCAATATCAACATTCTCAGCCCTATCGCAACGACTGGGGAGGAAACCAATATCCAAGGCAATTCCCCATTCCACCAATCGACCTTGAGCAACTCCTTCCAGGCTCTGCCGGCCAAATTCCTCCCATAGAAATTCAGCCGTTCCTTCCTGGCGCTTCGGGCCGCGTTCCTCCAATCGACATGGGGCAACTTCTTCCCGGCAACTTCGGTCAAGTTCCTCCGATCGACATGCAGCAACTTCTTCCCGGCACCACGGACAGTGCTCAGCAGCTTCCCCACATTCAAATTGAGCGTTCGAGTCCAGGCAATAACCCCAACGATCAGCAGCAACCCTTTCAGCCGTGGTTTACCCAAGATGGTCGACTGCAAGTGCCGGGAATTGACATGCAGTCGTTGATTCCGCCGCCAATCAGCGACCAGTGCTCAGATGCCACCAGACGAATTGTCGCTAACGCTCATTCCGACATCGGCAAGGCAATGTGGTCATGCTCACCTTATGCTGCCTGCACAGAGAACGGTGAGGAAGGTTGCGCGGCGTCGGTTTCGGAAGTGCTGAAGCAGTCCGGTTTTTCCTATGCCAACTCCGCCGGCGTTTCGGAACTAGCTAATCAACTGATGAAACACGGTTGGACGAAGATCAACGTGGCAAACCATCAAGAGAGGATCTGCCCTGGTGATGTCATATACGGTATCGGTGTCCGGCAGCCTCATGACGGAGCACATATTGCCATTGTAGGCGAAAGGCAGTGCGGCGAGCTCTGGGAGTACGACAACAAATCCTCGACGGGACGTTGGGTTCATGCACGATTGCAAGATTCCGCTCTTGCTGTGAATCACAGTGCTCGCTTTGGCAACCAGATCTGGGTATTGCGCCCGCCTGCGTAGTACCCATAATGTCGTGGCCCACAATCGTCACCAGGTACACGATTTTTTCACATGTCAATCTTTAACCTCTGTTCTCGATTGTCCTATACCACTCATTCACACCTGAGAGAAAACCATGACGCCTGTTGGTAGACACATAGAGCAGACAGATTACATAACTGGATTCGAAGTTCAGACTGAAGCAAATGCACGGCTCTCATGGTCGTCATGGGAGGAATTGGGCAAATGTGTTCCAATGCCGAGAAGACAGCTGCCTCAAGATGTAGCGAAGCTGGAGTTTGACGTATCAGGGCACATTACGGCGATGACTACGCAGGATCAAGTGACATATCAGTACAGCAAATTCGGTGCCGATGGACAGCCGACCGTCTGCAAAATAACTGATGGGAAAACCGGTGACTGGGGCCAGTGGAAACAGGAATCAGAAGGGGTGTGGCGCTCTTATCACAAAGACAAGCCTAATTATGAAATCCTCAGAGGGCGCTGGACGGTAGATGGCAACGGGAAGATGCATATGGAGGGTGTACAGGATACGGCGCCACTACCACCGGTGACTCATGCCGAAGCACCCCGACCAGCCGTACATCGGATAGGACCAGGGCCCGAAGGCGTTCCGCGCTGCCCACCGGAGGGGTACCACGCAGTACGCAAGCAACTGCCACCGGAGGCGGTGCAGACGGCGCAGCACTTGCTGGCTGGCGACTATGGCACGGAAACGCCATTTCAGGTCGGCGGCAGGTCATTTATGGCTAGAGTGGAGCCACACTATCATCCACCGGGATTCAAGGGTGGTCCTACCGGCTGGCATAAAGGCGTGACAGTATACGAAAAGGTCGGACCGCCAGCTGAGGGATGACAGCCCGCAAGAGCTCCAGCGTTCGATTAGCTGTTGTTTTGCCACTCTCTTTGGCGAGCCTGTCAACTAGCAGGTCAGTTTTGTGTGTGGACAAGATAGACTCTGTGTCTTGTTCTTGCTTGGACATGCCTCTATCGATCACCGTGCAAAAGTACATCCGTCATTTGCCTGACGAAGCGAAAACCGGGCGAAACGCTAGCAGAGGGAACAGTCAGTGCTGGACAAAGATCATCGATGATAGTCTTTTTTGGTCAACCCTTGGTCAACTGCTTCAGCGATACTCACACTATCCCAACTGCCCTTAAATCCGGAGAGTACCGCTACGCCTAAGCTCTCGATACCGCTTGCCCGTGCTTTCTGTGCCAAAGCAAAGCTCCAGGGCTTTGTTCTCTCTAATTGTGCAACAGCCTAGAATGCGCCGGTCACATGGGATGTGAGATGGAACCCGCTCCTCGGACGTGGCGGACCATGTCGTGGCGAGATACACAGATTGGTCTCACCAGAACAAACTAGCAGTGTGCGGCTGCAGCTTTGCCCAAGTTCCTAAAGGAGTGCCACATGAATTGGGAGTTAGCAATTAATAGACCGAACCCCGAATCATTACCAATTTCTTGGTCGACTCAATTTACTAGTAGCTCTGATTGGACACAGCTGAGTGTTGGCTCTGGAACATTGGCCGCCCAACAAACCGCAGAGTTATTCGGCACACCAAGCTTCGTCTCGGACGCACTGCCGGCGCCAGCAAATCGGGCAGCGGCTTTGAGAACTCATCTGGGCTTACCGGCAACTGCAACCGATCGACAAGTTGTCGCTCGACTGAGTACCGCCGAAACTACAACAGGTCTGCGATACGCCGTGGGCTTACCAGCAACCGCCACCGATCGACAAGTCGTTGAGGCGATGGGTAATCCAGCAACGATAAGAAACCAAATTGGCTTACTATCAACCGCAACCGATCAACAATTAGTCGAGCGAATGTGTACACACTACTCAATGAGTGCAGCAGCTCTGAGAACCACACTCGGCTTACCAGCAACTGCCACAGATCAACAAGTCGTGGCGGCCAGGGTGGCCCAGAATGCATCTTTTCTGAGAACCGTACTCGGCTTACAAGCGACTGCCACGGATCAACAGGTCGTTGAGGCAATGGCAGCCGACAGGAGTAGATGGTCTCTGACAAACTCACTTGGACTGCCCAGAAATGCAACCGATCAACAAGTCGTCCAGCAATACGCATTAAGGGAGCTGCCGCCGCCACCGGCGGTGCCGCCAATGGAAGTGGCGCCGGCAGTCCCGCCATGGCAAAGGCGCGTCGAAGCTGCGATGGTGGGCGGCTTTGTCGGACACGCGCAATACAGCGACGCAGAAGCCGCCGCACGACTCCGTGGGGTGCCTCTGGTTGTAGTTTTCGGAAGTCGCGACAATCCACAACCACTAAATGCTGCCCGCGCGGGTATTGCACGAGGAGATGCGGTGTACCTCTATGCTGATGCCGCCGCGGTCGATCAAAACTCATATTTGGGAAGACTTCTGGCGGCTGCCAGACAACCTAATCAACAATATCCGAATGGCTGGGTCCAAGAGACTGGTGCGATCAGATGCAATATGCAGACACGCACTTTTGTGGCAGCGAATCTCGTCGAGATGCAAGCGCCGCCCAGTCCGAATCCTATTCCGAATCCCCAACCAGTGATAGAACAAGAGACACACGAATACTATGGTCGACATCGAAGAAGAAGATTTTTTGGGAATCGCTGGTAACTGCTTCGTGGCAGCAGAAACACTTATATAGAGAGACTAAGGGAACCTGAGACAACCATCGAAAACTTGAGAAAGTGCAGGTGCAAATGGCTACGAACCATGAGGTCAGAGGTTCGAATCCTCTCGGGCAGGCATCTTTAAACTATGATGAATCGCCGTTCTTGAAAGAGGTGGCGATTTTTTATTGGGGGTGCCATGTCACCGCGGTGACATGCCGGTGACATGAAATTGAGAAAGTCACGGAAAACTTAAAACAATCGAGATCGGCTTCCGCCCTCATGCTACGAACCATGAGGTCAGAGGTTCGAATCCTCTCGGGCAGGCACTCTTAAACACTGATGAATCGGCAGTCTCCAGAGATGAGCCGATTTTTTATTGGGGCAGCCATGTCACCGCGGTGACATGCCGGTGACATGTTTTAGGGAAAATCAGAGAAACTTTTAAGAAAACATACTGCCACCACAAGTAGTGGCTGCAATAAGAATCTTGAGATCGTTTCGGAGAAACTGTGGCAACCTAATGTGGCGCTGGCTACGCAGTAACAACCCATTGCCCGCTAAGCTTTTAGAGATTCGAAATTTTGCACGGAGCCCTTTCTTGGCCCTTTTGCACAAAAAGTTTCGGAAAACACAGTTGGTCAATCTTCAAGTAATCCCGTTGATTGAAATATTGAGTGTAGCGACTGCTTTGGGAGGTCGCAAGTTCAAATCCTGTCGTCCCGAGGGGTTCGGAAAAGAGTCAAAAAATTTGACCCGTATTGACCCAGTAGAGCAAGTCAACCGGATTTTCGGTTCTTCGTGGCATCAACCACCTTAACCACCGATCTCTAAGAGTCAGAATTGAAACCAAAGACTCATTATTCATTACCTGATCAACCACTTCAACCACCTACCCTAAGAGTAAAAATTGAATTGCGGAAAAGAAGATCGATCCCGTGACGAAAAGAGTTCATTTGGTGCTGAGAAGATGCGGATGACGATGCAGGCACTTTGCCAGCTAAACGACTATGAACGAATCACCCTACTGTCGTCGGTAAGACAACTCTCGGCCTACCTCGTCGCTTCCCCTTTGCCAAATGCACAAAACCCAAACTGGATAGCGCCACTATCGCTGCGGTTCGGAAAGCGACATCTCCCCTATTTCTCAACCACTCCAGAACAATTAGCACGGACATTAGTTCTTGCCATTTTGTCCTTTGCTTTTCTGCCGGATGGAAGGAGGGTATATCTTTTAGCCCGGGATAACCCAGGGCGCCATCTTCAGTCTTGTATGGTGTAGCCAGACCAAAGCCATCTGACGAGAAAACAAGCCAGAATGGATGAGGATCATCGGCAAATGCCGATTGCAGATCGCTTCGAATCCAGACAGTATGGGTTGCCGGATTCGCAGTGTCAGCAAGAAATTGCCCAACAAAACCCAGCAGTCCGCATAACAAAAAAGGAGCACCGTATCGCCAGAGCATTAATCCGCACCTGCATTCAGGACATATCATCCATTCTACACACCCCAAAGCTGCAGCAACCGTTGCGAATATTCATCGGCTTGCTTCCAGTTTCCTTTGTACAACTCCAAATGAATAAGCTTATTGAGGCACCGCGATCTGGAATTGCTATCTGGAGTAAGCTCAAACTCGCGCATCCATCTGCGGCCCAGCGCACGCAAACAAGCTTTCTTCAATATAACCAAAGCCATCAGTATAAATGGCACACCAATTGCCAGCACTACAACTATGTCAAGCGACGCATTGTCGCTCTGGCTTTTTGATTTGGGGCTGGAGAGTCTCTGCTTCAAATCCGCCACTAGACCCTCGTCCTTGATATCCCAGGCTGCAGCTTCTAATTCACCAAGTACAAAATTCTTCTCGCCGACGGATGCATTTGTCCGATCTAGAAGCCGAAGCGCGCGATCGATCCTCTGGTGTGCCGCCGAAAAATGATTCAACTCAGCTTGAGCAAATGCGTCAAAACTCAGCACTTCAGCGCATTCTGAAGTACGTCCTATTTGCTCATATATTTCTGCTGCTTTCTGATAGTACTCTGAACTGGTCGAGTAATCCTCGAAGTTGAACTGACAATGACCGGCGCAAATGGTGTATCGCCGAGCCATTTCCAAGCTCCTTGAACCGTAAATTTGCGCCACTGTCTGATTCAATTTCTTGAGATCAGATCGATCTGAGTCATGACCAATGCGCCCACAGGTTGAAGCAAGTGTGTTACCTGAAGGACTTCGACTAAAGCTGTAGATGTGTTCTCCAAACTCATAAAAGCCGAGCCCATCCACCAAATGAGCCAAATTTTCTCTGCTACAATCAAGAGCAACTGCTAAGCAGCCGCGAATTAGCAGCAGCAATAATAAACTGACACAAGTCAAACCAAATACAGCTATCCATCGTACTCTCGGATATGTATCTGCCACGTCCTTGAAGAAATTGCTTGCTATGCGATTTTCCCTTTTAGTAAATCCCCAGTTCCAGATCCTCTTTCGAAACACGATCACGATTGCGCACGCCACCAGCAACAAATTTGTCACACCTTGCAGGAATTGCTGATGGGCATAACAAGCGAAGAACCATCCGGGGTTCCGTACAATGTCAAAAAGTTGCCCGAGGTCATTTACTGCTCGCCCCAGGTCTCTCTCTAAATCATATACGTAGCCACTGTAGATGCTCCAGAGGCTCAGGGAAACCACAGCCAGACCCAGTGCAATCAGATACAAGCTCCACAACACTCTTACAATCCGCATCAATTCACCGATCAATCCTTCTTACTTCCAATATATATGCGAATATGCTTGAACTGTGGTTCTCAGTGGTGCAAATACGCCCCCAGATCCCTGGAAAGTGGTGGATTTTGACGGTGCGTTCGAGAGCTCATTCCATTATGATCGGACTTGGCGATAATAAGCGTCCATACGAGAAAAACGTGCAGACTGTCCTCTCAAGAATCTATAATAGTGCGATTTTCTGAGCCGACTATCCTTGGTATTCCTCAGCAGGGAAACGGGTGTTAATGCCCTGCTCGAATTTGCCAAAGCTATCGGCGGGCGCTACTACAAAATTGATGAAGGCAGCGAATTCGTTCGAGACATTAAAGAACTATGCACTCTCAAACACGGAACACCTTGAGATATGTCTGAAGAAGAAAAGATGATTACGCTGTTAACCTATGGCAAGAGCAAGGCACCAGATCCAGACAAAATCCGAGCCCAAGTGCTTGCAATTCTGAAACGAAAGGTTAATGGGGATCTGCAATTTGTCAGGGTTACAGAGTTACGGCGACGCATTTGCAACAAGGTGAAGGCACCATCCTTCTTCGCTCTGCTTAAGCAGATGGAAGCAGAAGAACTCCTGATGATTAGCGGTTCCGATATGAGCTGGTCTGAGTGCGCAGTTTGGGATCATCCCCGGCTCATCGAATGGCGCATCGAATATGCCAGGTTCTGCCGCGAGCTTGAAGAGAGTGAGCAGAGAGAACTCGAAGAAAGGCGACAATGGGAAATTGAAAATGCACCGCGCTTGGCCCGCAAACGATTTCAAAAGGAGGCTGCTGAATTTTTTGTGGACAATAGCGATCTGTTCTTCGATGTTTTGAAAAATGCCTTTCAGCACTACACCCCCAGAAGGAAGATATGGTTGCACTCCCGCAGCTTGGTGTGAACGACGAACCTTCGATAGGCATTCTGATTCCATTCAGTCCTTGTACCAAAGCAGCTGAAAGAGCCAGTATGGAAACTCAGACGGTATGCATGGATGTGTTTGCACCAGTAAAGCGGGCGCTAACAAGGATTCGACCATTGTGCATGCAAACGTATTTCGCCACTATTTCGGCACCCATCCTAAGCATCGCCTGGGTTGGTAGAAATCCAGGGTGGTCGCCTTTCTTGACGATCACGGCGTATCCTCCTGGCTCAGTATTCACAATTCGGCAAACCAGATTATCCCCTGGCTTCAAGCCGGAGCCGTCGCCGCCGTCAGA
>Ga0206819_10091_pt1 | contig 33445 bp, 30 predicted proteins | sample Alteio_BWOrgCont_87_FD_152855 | JGI IMG/M metagenome (GOLD analysis project Ga0206819, IMG submission 152855) | Enriched cells from forest soil in Barre Woods Harvard Forest LTER site, Petersham, Massachusetts, United States -... | ecosystem: Environmental > Terrestrial > Soil > Temperate forest >... | reverse complement strand
AAGCCATGCCTTTGGCATTGCTTTGGGTTTAGGAATTTTCGCAAGCGTGGAGTTGGCCTCCTCCGCTGTCCGACTGCATTTGAAAGTTTTCGGCAATACCCTGGTTAATCTTCTCACCATGGCGACCTACAGTTGCTGCGCCCTCATCTGGTTGTTTTATTTAATGGCGGACGAAGAGCAGCACGAGCGTCCGTCGCTGGGGCCGCCGACATTGCCGCCTAAGTATAATTTAGACATCTGGAATCAGGAGTTGCAGCGTCTCTTACAAAGATGATTATCACAACCATTCTCGTTCTAGTTTCATTGCTGGCACTGTCGTGCTTACTCTGGTCGGCAAAGACACACGCCTTAGCCTCTAACGCCTTAGCGAACCCTGCTGAGCACATCCGTGCTGTGGACATCGAAGCGTTTCGGAACCTGGTCGATCCCGACGAGGAGGAATTTCTGCGCAATCACCTTCCTCCAGGGGAGTTCCGGAAGATTCAGCGGGAGCGGCTGCGCGCGGCGGTTGATTATGTCTCCTGCGTGGCTCAGAATGCGGCGATCCTGGTGCGTGTAGCTGACGCGGGACGTCGCAGCCCCGACCCCGCAACGGCGGAAGCGGCGGAAAAGCTCGTGGAGAATGCGCTGCGTCTGCGGCTTTATGCTTTTCACGCCATCGTCAGGCTTTATCTCGGCATGATTTTCCCGGCCTCGCGCATATCTCCGGCGCGCATCGCGGAAAGCTACGAACAGATGACCCGGTTGGTTGTGATGCTAGGATGCCTGCAATATCCCACGCGAGGCATCTCGGCCGCACTTTGAAGAATGTCTTAATCGTGCCAATCAGCGGACGCTGTCGATAAATCCGCTGATCTGGCTTTCCAGAGCGCGTCCGCCCACCTTTACGATGCTGTTGTGGTCCGCGCCAGCGACCATATAAAACTGTTTCGGTTGATTTGCCTTCTGGAACAACCCGTTCGCCATAGTGGGAGGAGTTAAAGTGTCTTCGGCTCCGACGGTGATGAACACGGGCAGGCGCACATCGCCGATTTTCGAGAGGTTGTCAAAGCGATTGTGAACAAACAGGGACAGAGGAAAAGGTCGTAAATACCACATTGCTTTCGCGGCTTCGACGACTCTGGTGAATGCACTCTCCAAAACCAGTCCTCCCGCCTCGGGATGCTCGAGTGCAAGCTGCGTGGCCGGCCCGGTTCCAATTGAGCGGCCCATAAGGATGATGTTGTGAATGCTTACGTGCCTTTGCTCGACCAGGTAGGTCAGAGCCGCACGAGCATCCTCATATACCCGAGTCTCGTTGGGCGTACCCGGGCTGCTGGAGCCGTATCCGCGATAGTCGACAAGCAATAGATTAGGTCCGAGACGATGCAACGATGGCAGTTCGCCCTCCGGCCCAGCCATTTGCTGTAACACATATCCATTGCCATGGAACATCAAGATAACTTTGTCCGAGGGCTGAGTCGCGGGAATCCACCAGGCGTGCAATTGCTCTGATCCGGCAACCGGGATGCGGAGATCTTCGAACGCGATGCCAATATCCGCCGGGGTCGCCGTCGCGTAATGCACCGGCGCAGGGAACGTCATCTGGTCTTGCTGAAAATAGAAGAGCGCGCCGAAGCCAAGGTAAAGCAGGATCAGTAGAATCGCGAGTCCGAAAAGCATGCCGCGGAGAATCCCCTTGCGCTTGGGACCGGCGTTTGCCGCTGTGCTTGTCATGTGGGTGATGTGCGAGCGATTCTAGCACGCTCTGCGAGCTATATCGCCGGACGCGGAGTGCCGCAGTTTCTTAATACTAAGAAAGCTCAGCCTTTGCGAATAGTCATGATGAGGAGAACGACAGGCAGATAAATTACCGAAGCATGAAGTACGCGGCTGGCCAATACCTTTGAAGTCGACTGCGCCAGTTTAGCCACGTGATATAGCAGGAAAGCTCCGGCCAGAAACATAGCCGAGAGATAGATCGGACCGCCGTGACTCACCAGCGGGAGCATCGTGACTGCGATCAGCACGAGAGTGAAGCCGACAATCTCCGCCCGGGTGAAGCGAGAGTCGAGATCAAAATCCGGCAGCATGCGATAGCCGGCGCGCGCGTAGTCCTCGCGGTACATCAAGGCAATCGCCAGGAAATGGGGAAACTGCCAGAGAAAGAGAATCGAAAAAAGGTACCAGGCATGCCGGTCGATTCCGTTGGATGCTCCTGCCCATCCGATCAGCGTTGGCATGGCTCCGGGGAACGCCCCCAGCAAAGTGCATAGAGGAGTTTTGCGTTTCAGCGGCGTATAGACCAGCAGGTACGAAAGCAGCGTTGAAACCGCCAGAAACGCCGCTAACAGATTGACCGTAACTGCGAGATACAGACCTCCGGCAACGCTCAACAGCATGCCGAACAGGAGCGCTTCGCGGGCGCTGAGACGCCCCGACGGCAGAGGGCGCGTCGAGGTGCGGCGCATTTGACCGTCAAAAACCCGTTCCATCCATTGATTCAGGGTTGCAGTTCCGCTGGCGACCAGTAGCGTGCCGACCAAAGTGTTGACCAGTCCCGCAATTCTGAAGGGGCCACGAGAGGCGAGATAATATCCCGCCGACGTAGTCATTAGAATGAGGAGGTTCACTTCGGGCTTGGTCAGAGTGTAGAAATCCCGAAGTTTCGAAGGGATCGTCTGCGGAGCAAGAGATTTTGCCATTCGGTTCGTGGTCGCCATTTTACCAGTCTTGCCCGGATTCGTCTGCTTCCTGACTCCACTTAAAACAATTGCGTTGGCGCTAAACAACGAGAATCATTTCCACCGACATTAGCGTGGGAGGAATAATAAGGATTTGGAGGCCGCTACGCAAGGCCTGAATCTGTTCGAAGTCTGGGGTAGCTTTCTCGATCAGCGATTACTGCGGCGTCACGGGCTTCAATCCCAGTTGCTTGGCGATTTGTATTTCCCTGGCGTTATAGGCGTTGTGGGGTTGCAGGGTTCGCAAATAAAACACTAAATCCCACGCATCGTCCGGTTTGATGTTATCGGAATAAGACGGCATTGGGGTGCCGTCCAGCCCAGTCATGAAAATCTTGTAGAGGTCGCGATCCGTGCTGCCGCACTTTGGTCGGGATCCGTCGGCGAAATCGTAGGGCACAATCAGCCGGCCTTGGTCATCGGTGAGGGTAGAGGCGGCGGGACCATTCGCCGTGCCCTGAACACCATGACACCTCCAACATTGCAACTTTCCGAAGAGATCCTGTCCTGTCTCGATTCGTTCCGCGGTAATCTCCGGTTCCGATGGAATCTGGATCGGAGTTCCCGGTTTCTCTTTCTGCCAACGGGGGGAGAAGTGCTTGATCCAGGCCACGAGATCGGCGCGCTCATCTTTGGTGAATGTGTCCCAGGGAGGCATGACAGAGCGATCTAAGCCGCGAGCGATGGTATCGAACAGATCTTCGTCGGTGGGCAGAGTGCCACTGGGGGTCGAGCGACATTTGAATATCGCCAACTGGAAATCGCGAGGCTTGGGATCAAGCCACGTTGCATTCTCGCCGTTTCCATCACCGAGTTCACCGTGGCACCCGACGCAGTATCTTCGGTAAGGCCCGGCTCCGGCCTTGGCGTTGCCCGTGATATTGCCGATGTGGCTGGTCGAGGTCGGTAAATTCACCCACGATTCCAACTGAACCGTCGAGAGCTGAGCCTCTGCAGGCAGCGAAAGCGCGAGAACAGCGGCCGCGCTGCTCAAGACCGAACCCCGCAGAAACGATTTTCTACGCATGGCTGTTCCTCTCTAGAAGTCGAAGTCAAAACCAAGCAATAATTCACTCACGTCCAAGTTTTGGCCAGGTTGCGGACCAACGCCGTCCCGGTGCAGCCAGTTATATTCGTTGTGCCAGGCGAAGCCGGCTCGGCTGCTCATAAAAGGGTTGTAACGGTAGCCAACGGTGTACGTCTGAATGTTTCCAAGGTTGGAAGCATTGGTTGTATTCGCCTGCTGAGACATGTTGATGAACTCATAGCGCCCGATGAAGATCAGCTGCGGGTTGTAAACGTAGTGAGCCTCAAAGGTAGCGCCATTCCAACTGGGTGCCCGCGCGGTCGCGGGAAGAACCGTTCCCGGAATATTGTTCGGAGGGCAGCCGGTGGAGGTTGTGCAGGTCACTCCTCCATCGCCATCTGTGCCGACTGCATTGCCGTAGCCCTGACCGAACCACGCGTTATCCGAGCCGTGTTGAGTCACGACTTGAATGTCGAAGTGAGGACCAAAGTAAAATTGTCCGACGAAGCCGACACGCTCGAATCCCTTGTTGCCAATTCCAGAGCCCGGAATAGGTACGCCGCTAGAAGTTCGATAATACGTCGCCGCTTGGCCCGCCATGACGTAGAAGCCGACACGCTCCACTCCCAGCCTGCCCGCGTCGAAAGCCTGGCTTGCGGTAAAGAATCCGGTGTAGGAATTGGAGCCCAAGCTCAGGTTCACATTTCCGTCATTAGAACTTATAAGGGAGGCGGAAACGCGCGTCCGATCGTCCATCGAGTGTCCCAAATACTCGACGCCGAGCTGGTTGTCTCCGATCTGCCCGAAGATGTTTCCGTCGCCTACCGGAATGAAGTGATAAGTCTGATAGATACCGCCGTTCGCGGTTAAGGTCAGAATGCGTTTTTCAGAAAGCAGATTGTCGAGCTCGAATTTCCCCAGCTTTATATTTAGCCAGGGACTGCCCCAGATGTTATCCAGTCGTCCCATGACAGTTTCGAAGTGAAACGCGCCCGTCGAATCTGAGGATGGAAGCACATAGAACGAAATATTCTTTTCCAGCGTGCCGCCAGTATGAAAGTCGAGCCCGCTCAGGTCGAATCCGGAGGTTTCGACGCGCTGCTCGGTGCTTCCTGTAATTGCTCCACCGGCGTATTCGTCTACGGCCACTCGACCGGTGCTGAACCGATGCCAGATTGGTGTGATGCGGAAGGTAACCGGCCAGTACGAGGGATTTTGCCAGATCGGAGAATCGCGATCGTTCATCAGCTGATAGCCGTTGTCTTTGAACTTCTGGCCAAAATAATTCAGCATCGGCCAGGATTCGTGACAGGCAGAACAGCGCAAGCCATATTTCCTTGCGAATGCAGGCAAGGCATGAGCATCGGAGAGGCAGCCGAAGACAAATAAAAGCAGCAAGCTACCCGCGAGACTTCTCCGGAACGAGATCATCCAGTCCTCCTGCGCTCGAAATCAGAAAACTGCCTCGGAACAATGGACGGCGCTCTCAGAACCTTCACCTTGTTGGTAAGTTTTTGAATGACGAGCCTTTAGGGCATAGCCAGCAAAAGGGAGATAAATACCTCTACACAGCGTTGAACGCACGCAGATCGCGAGTGGGTGTCTAGACCCGGTCGCATGGAATGCAATTCAAACTACAATTTGGCTGGATAATTCAAACAACAATCGGCTGGGAACTGCGTGTGGACGCAGTAAATATCACGGGCGCCGAAGCAGTGTCAACAATGAACAACGAAACACGATGTGCAAAATCGGGGAAAAAACAATGGTTGCAGACACTAACGAGTCGACCAATAAAATTTTGGCGACCACGCAAAGCTGGCCGTGAACTTTAAAGTAAAGTTCCGTGGGCGAACGCATCGTTTCCTTGCGACTCAAGTGTGATAACTTCGTCTATATTTTGAAAAAAGAATGGGCGCGATTTAGTCCGCGATTTCCACATCTTGCCACAGTGCCTGCCCCGATAGTATGAGAGCGCGGTCGTGCTGTCCATGAGCCACGCCAGTGTTTGGAGTACATGAAGAATTTCGATCAGAGGGCAGGAATCTTCAATCCCACCGTCGCCCGGGAAAATTCACTCACGAGAAGGCGCGCTGCAAGCGCTGTCCGCAGAATCGCGGTAGCTCTGTTCGGGTTTGTCTGGCTGGTGATCGCGGTTGTCCCGCTGCGAGGTCGCGAGCACAAAAAGAAGGACGAAGATTACGGTTTAGGCTTTTCCACGGAAATTGCCGCTCCCGAGAGCGAAGTCCTGGAGGCCGTCGAAACCGTCGTTAGCGACGGAATTATCCAGGGCAGCTTCGAATACACCAAAGACAAGTACATCGAGCAGGCCGCGGCGGCAACATCATCGTCGTTGTTTCCCGAGTGGAAAGATCCCGGCACCGTCTTCTACAAAGTTCGCACGGACGTGTTAGCGCCGGCTAATTTCAAAGAGACCAGCGACCAAGGCACGCTCGCGGTGCGTTACATCGTGCAAAGCAAAGACACGCACCGGACAATTCTCCGCATCGATGCGATTTTTGTCGAGGACTTCCGCCGCACGGTGCATCCTTCGGATGGCAGCGTCGAAAGCGCCGAGTACAAAGATATTCAGGATCACGTCGATGCGCTCCAATTGCAGAAGACGCAAGCTCAGGACAGCGCCAAACAGCGCCAGGAACAATTGGCCAAGCAGGCGCTCGACCGCAAGAGTGAAGAGGATGAAACTCTGGCTCTGGCCAATGCGCAGACTTCGGCGGGGAGTTTGCAAGAGCACGTCGAGGCGCTCCGGCATCAAGCCGAGCGTGTGATTAAATCTCCCGGCGCCCAACTTAAATCCGCTCCCTTTCACACCGCGTCGACTTTGAAGTCTTTGGACGCAGGCACCGAGGTTGTGATCGTGATCGCGACTCAGTACTGGTATGGCGTGGAAACCGAAGACGGCCAGCACGGTTGGGTGCATCGCGATCAACTGGAGCCGCTGCCGTGACCGCATTTTCGACACGAAGTCTGATTCTTACCTTCTGCATCGCAGGCACGATACTATCGGCACGTCACAGCGATGCGCAGAGCGCTCCAGCTGAGCGGACATTTCCGCAGTCAAAAGTGGCCGTAGAAAAAACTCTCAAGCAGCTGCAATCTTCGGCTTCCGGACGCCTGCCGGTTCTGGATGGTTTCACGCGTCCCAGCGATCTTCATCTGGACCGTTTTCAGCGCGGCTACTATCAATGCGCGATCCAGGTGAGCTCCACGGCCTCCGGCGGATCCCTGGTGCGAGTGACCACCAAGATCACCGCGTGGTATACGGACCCCGCGTCGACGAAGTCGGGCTATCAAGTACTTCCATCCAACGGCCGATTGGAATCCGATTTTCTGGATCGTCTGCAGGATGCGCTCAGCGCGCAAGCAACATCGCCGCCCGCGATTCAGTCGGCCGCCCCAGCCGCGTCCAAGCCGAAGAACAATCCCGCTGCGCCCGAACCTACCCTATCAGCGCCCATGCCGAGCACCGGCGCATCGCGCAATTCGCCCTTTAAGATGGGAAGTCCTACCAACTCAGACGCGGTCGCCTCCATTGCTACTCGTAAGGCGGTCGAGGATAAGCAGATACAAGAGCTGACCAAAGAAGCCAAGGGTTTGGAAGAAATTCTTCGCAATCAGGCTCATCCCAAAAATCTGGTTGCGGTCAAGAAGTCGAATACTCCGGTATTGATAAGTCCAGTCGAGGGCGCCAAGGTTTTATTTCTCGCCACAGCTGAGGACGAGTTTGAGATTCTCGATATGAATGCCAGCTGGGTTCACGTCCGAATCTCCGGCCTTTCGCGGGGATGGATCCGCCGCTCCAGCCTCGAGATTCCGGAAGACTTCGAATCCGATGCGAAGGTTGACGCCAGAGTTGATGAGAAGGTGGAAAAAACTCCCGCGCCTACTAACGGCGAACATTTTCAGATAAAAAACGAAGAAATCGCATCCTTCCCCGGCGACTGGGAAGCGCTTCATGGAAAAACCGTGAAGATCCTGACCGTGCAAACGGCCAGCGGAAGCGCGTCGGAAACCGGTTCGCGCGCCAAGTTGGAGTTCACCAAATCTTTGTTCGAAAAAGAATATGCCGAGCTTACAAAGACTGCTACCACTGCGGCTGGGGTGGTCGTGATTTTCGATTCGTCAGATGGCGGAATGGCCGCAACGACTTTGCCGACGATTCAACAGTGGAAAGCCGGGGCGCTATCGGAGCAGGCTTTCTGGCGTCGCTGCTACTTAGATCCTCCCGAGACATTCATGCCTCAAAGCGGCCAATAGTTAGAAGTTACTCCGCGTCGCTTCACACACAAATCTTGCAAATGGTACGCAGAGTTTTGCACTGTACCTCTTGAAATACCGCGTCCATAACGTGATTCCGCTTGACATGTGTATTGTTGAGTGCAAAAATCCGGTTCGCTTTCCAATTGCTGTCTTTAGCATCTCCTGCATCTCCGGGGGATGGTTTTGCTGCATGGTGGGACAGAGCTTGCTGTTTTGCTTCCCTCCCCCCATTTTCACAGTCAGCTGTTCGCAGACGTACAGCGCCGTGAACGACCACTGGGAGCACTTGCGATCGAGATAGACACTACCGAGACCAAGGTTCCTCGTTCCGGTTTCACCTCAGCCCAACCCAAACCTAAAACGGAGGAGACAAATTTCATGAAGAAGACACTACTGACGTTGATCGTACTGGCCCTCGCTACCCTGACAGCTTTCGCCGCCGACCACAAAGGCGTTGTCGTCACCAATGGCGGCCGCACCGCAATTGCTACAGTACATGGCAAGAGCACGACGAAATATGTCCCGAGCAGCGACACTACCGTCATTTACAGCAACCTCGGGGGCCACTACCCTGATGGCGTTTACTGGTGTTGCGAAGGTGCCACAATCTCGGGGCCGGATTCAGCTCTCGGCGCTGAATACTGGGCGGCCGTCGCTTTCACACCCTCTACCAGTACCACCGTTACCAGAGTCAAAGTGGCAGTCGGTTATGTGGAAGGCCAGACCGACTTCGTTTTGAGTCTGAACGAGGATGCGAGCGGAATACCCGGCAAGGCGCTTAAGACATGGAAGGTCAGCAATTTGACCAATGACTTTGGCGACTGCTGCGCCGTTGAAGCTAAGTTCGCCTCCGTTCCTGTCACCGCGGGCACTCAGTATTGGGTGGTTGTGAGCACTGAGTCGAACTCCACCCTGTTCGCGGCGTGGAACACAGACGATACCCGCCAACTCTCGAGCGACGCGATTCCCGAGGCTTCTTACAGCAACGGCACCTGGAATGCTTATTCAGGCTATCCCGGCCTCGCCTTCGAGGTCGTCGGACAGTAACTGAGCTTTCGCTGAAAGCATCTGGCTCGTTTGCGTCGGCCTTCGCAGCGGAAGTTGCGACGGCCGGTGCGGACGAGCCAATTTTTTTTGGCTAGGATCGCATGCCTGCGGAGGGCGAGACCCGTTGGGTGGCATCACACGCGGAGGTCGATTGAAACTCCCCCCTACCTCATGCACAATAATTTTGCATACCGTGCGCAGAAAGTTGCAACCGTTGTCAGAAACGCCGCGCTGGACAGGGATTCTCCTTGACATCATGCTGCGTCTGTGTCAAATTTTGGCCGCTCTCGGCTCTCAACTTTCCACCGTCTTCTGCAAGTTGAAGAGTTATTCCAGCCACGGGGTAGGACCCGGACATTGCGAACTGTTACCAGCGGAAAAAATTTAGTGGATCTACTGCGGCAGGAGGCAGTGTAGATGCCACGGATACTGATCGAGATTTCGGCTAAGCCTGTTCTGAACCCAAACACAAACGGAGGAGATAATGGTTAAGTCACCACTCGCACGTATTCTGTTGGGCCTCGCAGCCTTGACGCTCATCGGCGTTGCTGCTCTGGCTCTGGGAACCAAGCCCAGCTACACCCTAACCAACAATGGAAGAAACGCAGTCGCCGCTAAGGGGCCGTCCGTCATCACCCCAAGGAGCCCGGAATCCGACGCGGGTCTTAAAACCATTGCCGGCAACCTGAGCACCTACCCGTTCGGCACGTACTTTTGCTGCTTCGGGAACACCCTTGCCCAGGAGAGCTCGAACTTTCCGTTCACTTCCTGGGTGGCCATCGCATTCACGCCGGCCACTAACGTCACTGTGACCCGAATTGAAGCTTCGGTGGGTGCTTTCTCCTCTTCGGACGAAGGGACTGGTTTCGATCTGAGCCTTCGCGAAGACAACAACGGCATACCCGGGAAGGTCATCAAGAACTTCGCGATCGCGACTCCGCCAATCTACGGGAGCTGTTGCACTCTTGATGTGGGGAACGACAAGACCGGGATCGCACTTACGGCGGGAACACAGTACTGGATTGCCGCCACCACCACTAGCAAGACCACTTTCGCAGGTGGCTGGGCCTTCAACAGCACCGATATGCGAGGAGGGTACACCATTGCTTCTTATTGCAAGGGACCGTCCAACCCAGATTACTGCGGCACGAACAACGGCAAGTGGGTAGCAGGCGTGAGCGGCGATCCTCTGCCCGCCTACGCTATCCTGGGAAACTAAGACTGCGTCGAGAATATTTGAAGCAGCTAAGTCCTGAACAGTGATCCGCCGACGCTAAGGCCTCGAAGAAGGTCAAAGCGTCGGCGGTTTTTTGCCATCGAACGTCATCCTGAGCGACGTGCTTTTTGCGTAGTGAAGGATCTGGGCGAGCCGCGCGTCGCACTTTTGTGACGCATCAGTTGCGCGTTTGTCTCGCTTCCCTATCCGTCTCAATAAACCATCTTCAAAGCCAGCTGCACCTGCCTCGCCGCATAAGCATTGGTCGGCTTCAGCGGGTTGCTGGGAATCTGAAAGTGACCCGGATAGTAATTGACACCGAGTTCGCTGCTGATCTTTTCGAAGTATGCCGAATCGCTCTCCATGCCGTCTTCGGTAATCAGCAGGCGCTTGTTGTCGCGATTCAGTAAATTAAAAGATTCGATAACCAGATCCAGTTTCACCCGCTCGCTTACAAACAACCGCCGGGTCAGGCGTGCGTCCGTGGTCGCGTAGTCCGGTCCGGTAAAAGAATCGCGCCCTACTCCGGGAAGCCGGTCGTTGGTGTCGTTGCCGTCCTGATTGGGATCTCCCGAAACCATCACGTTCTCCGGCCGCCCGCTGCCAAAGGTGAGCACACCCGACATTTTCCAATCATTGAACGCCTTGGCCATGAGAGGCTGCTCGCGACCGAAGGGCTTGGGATCGGCGATCCACGCGAACATTAACCGATGCCGCTGGTCGGTAACGCTCAGGCCTCGCTCGGCGGCCGTGTCATAAGAATTCTGCACCACTGCGGGCACACCGGCGACCAATGCGTCCTGCCCATCGTCAATGGCTTTGGCGAATGTGTAGGCGACACGAAAATAGAGCCCGCTGGTCATCTGGCGATGAATGGAGACGGTCATTCCGTTGTAGACGCTGGACGCGGCGCTTTCGAAGACGTCGATAGCGCCAAGTTGCGGGATCGGGCGAGCGAGCGGGTTGATGCATGGCGGATACGGGCAAGTAAACGACGCAGTCATCTGCCATGTGGCGAACGACTGCACATCGTAGTACGTGCCGAGAAAGTTGGTTCCCGTGCTGTCGTACACCGGATACTCGACGTTTATCGGCGGCGGCAAATTCACGTCGCGGGCTCGGATGAGATCGACCCCGTGTACGTACATGTAGGAAACGCCCACGGCCAGACGGTGAGCAACCTCGCGCTCGACGCTGAGACTGGCCTGTTCCACCTTCGGCGTTTTGAAATTAGGCGAGAACGACGAGACCCCGGCTTGCGCATATTGCGCCAGACTTGATGGCAGAGTGCATGAAGTCGCGCTCAGCGGACAATTCACCAGCGAGTTTGGATATTGCGGAAAGATTTGATGATCGTAGTAGTTGGAATTGTCGAGAAACAGATTGGCGGAATTGTATCCGTTATCGGTAACGATTGTGGATGTATAGATTTGCGGAATGCGTGTGTAGAACCAGCCGTATCCTCCGCGCACGATGACCGGCCGCTCATCTCCAAACGAATACGCCAGGCCCACGCGCGGAGCGTAATTGTTCGGGTTGTAAGGAATCTTTCCGGAATCCGGCCACAGCGGATTGGTTAGTAATCCTTTTTTGGTGAAAGTCTGCAAGTCGTAGCGCGCGCCCAGGCTGATGGCCAGGTGGCTGGTGGCACGAATCGTGTCCTGCACAAATCCGGAATATTCGTGGGTGTCAGGATGGCTCGATTGCGATCCGAAATTCTGAATGTAGTATTTCGGAACATCGTGCGCGTAAGCTCGCAGCGGCGTGAGCTGCAGCCCGCCCTCCTGAGGTTCGAAGGTAAAAGGATTCACTTTGATGAGATCGAAAATGTATTCTCCGCCCGACTCTGACGGAAAGTAGTTGTAAATCCAGGTTAGCAGAGCGTCGCCGCCAATCTTCCAGGAATTTCGTTTGCCCTCCAGGCTGATCGTCTCCGACACAAGCACGCGGTGCTCGTTGGTTTGCCGTGGCAGGATATTCGAACGGCCGAAGCCGTCGATGATGCTGCGAACCTCGGTCAGCGGAATCGTGGCATTGGTGCTCGACTGCTGCAGGTCATGGGAGAACTGCGCACGCAAATGGCTGAGCAGCCGCCAGGACAGCGTGCTGGTCAAGGCCAATGACCCAGTTTCGGTGGCCACATTCTGCTCGCCGTTTTCGCTGATGGCGTTGGTCGTGAGCGGGCTGGCCGGATCGACGAAGACGTTGTTCAATCCCGAATAGCGGGAAGTGCTCACCCGGGCGGAAAGCGTTTCGTGCGGCGTGAGGGTGAAATCCATCTTGAAGAAACCGGCATTGCCAATCATCTTCGAGGGATACGTGCCGGCCAGTGTCGACAGTTGTGCTGCCGCCGCAAACACCATCGCCTCGTCGCTGGCCTCGTAGTCGCCATCGTGCAACGGCTGTTGACCGGCTTGTGGAACCACTTGCGAGCTTCCATTCAGAAAGCGCACGACCGTGGGAACGTGAAAGATGTGCTGGTCGAGTCCGCCAAAGAAATACGCGCGGTTGCGATGGACGGGTCCGCCCAGAGTGAAACCGAACTGCTGTTGCTGGGACTGCGGCTTGAAGCCGAGCATCGGCTGGGTCGCGCCGAAGGCGCTATCTCGCATGAAATAAAAATCGCTCCCGTGAAGCTGGTTCGACCCTGATTTTGTGATCACGTTGACTACCGCGCCTCCGGCGCGTCCCAGTTCCGCGCCGTACGTGTTGGACGAAACCCGCAACTCCTCCACTACCTCATTGGAAAACTGATACGGCGCGCGATAGCCGCCGCGGGCTTGCGCGAAGAAAGCATTGTTGTCGTCGACGCCGTCGATGAGATAGCTCGACTGATAGCCGCGTATTCCACCAAAAGCCAGATCGCCATTCGAGCCCGAGGTCATGCCGCGCGGATCCTGAGTCACGCCCGGAGTTAGAAGGGCGAGGTCGGTGAAGCGGCGTCCGTCGAGAGGCAACTCTTCAATGGCTCGTTTGTCGACTACCGATGACACGGCGTTGGATTGGGTCTCGACCAGAGGTTGCTCGCCGGTAACCGTGACGGTCTCTTTGGCGCCGCCGACTTGCAGCGTGAACTCGAGTTGCGTGGTCGCGCCTGCTTTCACTTCCAGCCTGGGGGTGAGCTGCGGAGACATGTCCGGGGCGACGGCGCGCGCAGAGTATTCGCCCGGCGGCAGCATCTCAAACACAAATTGTCCCTCGGCATCGCTGGTGACGAAATACTGAAAGCCCTCCGAATCCACGAGCGCGATGGACGCGTCGACAATGCGGCGGCCCGACGCATCGCTGACAGTTCCGCGAATCGCGCCCGGAGAAGCCTCCTGCGCGAACGCGGACGCGGCTAGCAAAACAATCATCAGCGAAGCACAACCCAGACGGCGCGGCATTGGACGTCACCTGCAACAAATAGAGATGAGGTGAGTCCAGTCCAGACGGGAGACAGTCTCTGTATATCATCGCGGAGGTTGGGATGTATGTGACGAAGCCGCTTCTTTTTTCAATCTGTCCCGACGCGGGAATCGGAGAAGGGTTCCACGTGGAACATATTACGTGCTTTGAAATGCAGCTCATTCGTGCCGTAGTAGCGCCGCGGATGGTTGGACATAAGGCAAGCTTATTTATAGGCGAGAAGAAAAGCTGTGACATCTGCCCCCCTGGGTCCCTGCCTTTATAGAGTGCGCAGAGGTCGGCCAGCCGAGGAGGAACCCAGGTCTCGAAAACCGCGAGACCTGGGGCACCCCGGCTGAGCATGACATCAAGAACTGGATGACGTCCGGCCATTGTGTTAGGTGGATAGCTTTCGTTGGACTAGCTCTTCTGCGCGGCTTAGGACTTCGTCTTCTGACAACGTGGTCGAATCGACGATGGTTGCGTCGGGGGCTGGGAGCAGTGGCGAGGCGGCGCGAGTGCGGTCGCGGCGATCGCGTTCGCGCAACTCGGCGGCCGTGGCGGCGGCTGCGCTTCCCCGCAGATTCTGTTGCTGCAGGCGGCGCTGTTCGCGGACTACGGGATCGGCGTCAAGAAAGATTTTCACATCGGCATGGGGAAAAACTTTGGTTCCGATGTCGCGGCCTTCCATGACTACTCCTCCGCCGGCGCCCAGTTCCTGTTGGCGGGCGACCATCCACTCACGCACTTTGGGGTGAACGGAGACGCGCGAAGCGCCTGCGGTGACATCAGATTCGCGGACGCGCTGGGTGACGTCGCATCCGTCGAGGAGAACACGAGTCCCGGTTGAGGTTGGCTCCAGGTGGATGCGCGAGTCGTGCGCCAGTTTCGTCAGCGCAGCTTCGTCGTCGAAAGAAATGTCCCATTGGATCGCTTTGAGCGCCAGCGCGCGGTACATGGCGCCGCTTTCGAGGTTGGCGTAGCCCAGTTTGCGAGCCAGCCGCGACGCGATGGTGCTCTTGCCCACGCCCGCGGGTCCGTCAATAGCAATGATGAGTTTGCGAGGTGGAGGCAGGTTCATCGTGACGAATGATTCTACACGGTCGAAAGGCCGGGCTGGCAGCGTCGTTGCTCGCGATTTCCCTGCGGATGAGCGCCATCCTGTCGTTGATTAAAAATGGCTTAGAAAAAACTTTGTCATCCTGAGCGCACGCGAAGGATCTGTGCAGTTTCTTTTGCTGCCGGCCGAGTAAATAGATCCTTCGCTGCGCTCAGGATGACAGCAAGTCATTTCAATTTAATGGTCTAGCATCTCTCGCTACGCTAGAGGGTACGTCCTAAAGTTTAGGGAGCCACCGCCGATGAACCGGACAACGGGGCGAGCTACGGCCCCGATCCAATCGGAACCGTGACACTTCCAAATGTCGGGGTTCTTCGAATTCAACGCACGACCGACGGTTTTCGCCGATCGCCCCAACCAAGCACTACAGGAGGTCGTATGAAATTTCAGGGTTGCATTCTGCGCAAGGTGATGTTGGGCATATTCGTACTGCTGGCCGTAAGCATGGGTTATGGCCAATCTGGGATCAAGGTGAATATCCCGTTCGAGTTCAGTAGTGGAACGCAGACATTTCCGGCGGGGGAATACACGCTCAGGCCCTTGCTCAAAGTTCCGCACACACTATTCCTTCAGGATCAAAGCGGGCAAACCCTCTCGTACATTGCGACCAATTCCATTGAAAGCAGAGACAGGGCTAGCCTAACAAAACTAATCTTCAGCCAGTATGGCGGGCGGTACTTCCTCGCCCAGATGTGGCTGGCAGGGAGTGACACTGGTTGGGAGACCAGCAAATCGCCGGTGGAGATCCAGTTAGCGCGGTATTCGCCGGGGCAGCAGATGGCGCTGCTCTCTGTCAACAGTCAATAATCAACGGAGAACCGGACCGCCCACGACTTCGATGTGGGAGCGTGGGCGCCCGGCGTCACCTGCGAAAGATGACGCTACTTTCGAGGGCTTGTGGAAGTGGACCGCTGGTTATAGCTTCCATTCCAGCGATACATCCCGGCAGCAGAAAGGACTTTCATGCTTCGCAGATTCGTCGCGGTACTTGCGTTGCTCGGCGCGGCCATCACAGCGCTTCAGGCCGGAACCATCCACGAAGTTTTCAATGAGACTTTTACCGGTACCACCGCCCTGGCAACCACTGATTTGCTGACGCCGCCCACTTCGGACAGGAGTTACCTGATCACGATCTATTACTCGATCTCGGGCACTTCGTCCGCGGGCGTCAAAGATACAATCAGCCCGTACTTCACCTGGACAGACGATCTGGGAACGGAGCAATTGGGCGACGGACTTTGTCCATGGAACGAGAACGGCGTGCCGAAGAAGTGCGCTTTGAGTCAAGCCTATGGGCCATGGTTAAGTCCGGTGCAGGTTTACGGAGGAGCGGGAGCGACTCAAACCAACGCGGGGCCGGCGGCAGTGACTTTTCCGATTCGATTGCTGGCGAACAGCAATCTCTCAATCACTATACCGGTATCGAATCCTGACAGCCTGACTTATCAAGTGAACGTGCAGGTTCAGGGTTGGTAGTCGGGGAGTGTTCAGCAAGGATGAAGCGTTCGCTGATAATCCAGGGCGAGGCGCAGGCAATTCGACGCGCTGATCTTACCCAGTATCGTGAAGAGTATTTCCCTCCCAGCTGTGGGGAGCGGGAAGTTAGCATCGGGTGGGAGATGACAAGGTCTCTCGGCCGGAGTTCGGGCTGGAAGTCTAATCTGCCGGCGCCGGGGTTGTTTGTCCAATTTCTTGCGTGGTTCATGTCCGAAAGTGTCTGGCAGAAATGGGACGAAAGCCTTTAAACTGGCCTCGGGCTGGATCCTCGGGTACTGCAGAGGCTCCGAAGCCGGAGGCGAGGATTGAGATGAAGAAACTGCTTATCGCGCTGTTTGCCGTTGCTGTCGCTTTATCGTTATCGTTGCCTGCGATGGCTGGCGGACACCATCACAGACACCACGGACACCACAAACATCACGCACAACCACCACAAGCACAATAAGAGGTTTTAGTTCGATCTTGCTCGAGCTGGCGCGGACTCTCCTGTTCTCGCCAGCATATTTCAGCTGTGAAGAATTTTTTCTTCCGCCACTGCCTTCCGGAAATATTCCAGCGACATTCGGAGGCCAGTCCCCAGATCGACTTTAGGCTCCCAGCCCAGCAAGGTTCTCGCCTTGGTGATATCGGGCCGCCGCTGTTTGGGATCGTCTTGTGGCAACGGCTCGTAGCGTATTTTGCTCTTCGATCCGGTGACCGCGAGCACACGCTGGGCGCATTCGAGAATCGTGAACTCGGTTGGGTTTCCGATATTGACGGGCAGATGTTCTGCTGATTTGGAGAGGCGTATAAAGCCGTCGACCTCATCGGTGACATAACAAAAGCTTCTCGTCTGAGCGCCGTCCCCATAGACGGTTAAGTCCTCGCCGCGAAGCGCCTGCCTCATAAAGTTAGGGACGACACGCCCGTCGTTCAACTGCATGCGCGGGCCATACGTATTGAAGATTCGCACAATGCGGGTGTCTAGCTTGTAGTAGCGGTGATAGGCCATGGTCACGGCTTCGCTGAAGCGCTTGGCTTCGTCGTAAACCGAGCGCGGACCGATGGGATTCACGTTTCCCCAGTAAGTTTCTTTTTGAGGGTGCTCTAACGGATCGCCGTAGCACTCCGAAGTGGAAGACGTCAAATACTTTGCACCGTACTTGCGAGCCACGTCCAAAGCGTGAAAGGTCCCGAGTGAACCGACCTGGAGAGTTTCAATTCCGTGTTTGGTGTAGTCGACCGGGCTGGCGGGACAGGCGAAATGAAATACGTAGTCGACCTTGCCGCAATCGAATGGCTGATTGATGTCGATTTGCTGGAATTCAAAGCGCGGGTCGTTACCCAGATGATCGAAGTTAGGTCGCCGTCCGGTGAGCAGATTGTCGACCGAGACTACGGAATATCCCTCTCCGAGCAATGCGTCACAAAGGTGGGAACCGAGGAAACCGGCGCCGCCGGTGACCAGCGCACGAGGACCGCTCATGAGTTGCGAGCTTTCCTCGGCGGAACGCTTGCCTCAAGCGGCACAGCTTCGGCCGTAACCGATGGGCGTCCGACGCTGTAGTAGGTAAAGCCGTGCGCCGCCATGGACTCGGGGTTGTAGAGGTTGCGCCCATCGATCACTATGGGATATTTCAACTGTTGATGCAGGCGATCTAAATCCAGGCTGGCAAATTCATCCCATTCGGTCAAGATCAAGAGAGCATCGGCGCCAGATGCTGCCTCGTAGGGGTCATTCGCGTACTCGATGCTCGAATTAAGAACTTCGCGTGCCCGCTCGCGGGCCGCTGGATCATAGGCTGCAATCTGACAGCCTTCTTGAATCAAGGTTTGAACAAGCAACATAGCAGGTGATTCGCGGATGTCGTCAGTTCCACCTTTGAAGGCGAGGCCCAGTACACCCAGGCGCTTGCCGCGCAGCGTCCATAGCGCGTTGTGCACCTTGCGGAGAAAGCGGTGTCGTTGATCCTCGTTGATGCGCATTACTTCGTCGAGCAGACGAAACTCGTATCCAGATTCTCGCGCAACCGATCGAAAGGCCATCAGATCCTTGGGGAAGCAGGAACCGCCGTAGCCGATCCCAGGATTCAGGAAACGTGGGCCTATCCGGCTGTCCGTTCCTATTCCTTGACAGACCTGTTGCACGTTGGCTCCCACCGACTCGCACACCGATGCAACCGCGTTGATGAATGAGATCTTCATGGCCAGGAACGCATTGCACGCGTGTTTGATCAATTCCGCACTCTTGGTGCTGGTGACGATGAATGGTGGCGGGATTTGCGCATGATCCGGGCGCGGGATCGCGTCTGGCCGCTGATAGTAACTGCCGTCGGTGAGGGGAGCATAAATGGATCGCAAGATAGAGGCGCAGCGTTCATTGTCGGCACCGACAACAATGCGGTCGGGGTAAAGGAAATCCGTCACTGCCGTTCCCTCGCGCAGAAATTCGGGGTTGGATGCTACGTCGAAGGAATCTGGCGCTGCCGCATTGCGAAGAATAATCTTGCGTATCCACTCACTGGTGTAAACCGGAACCGTGCTTTTTTCCACGATCACTTTGTAGCCATTCATCGCGGATGGGATAATCCGAGCTACAGATTCCACATACGAAAGATCGGCATTTCCCTGCTCCGTGGGCGGAGTTCCCACAGCGATAAAAACAGCTTCACACGCTTGCACTGCAGTTCGCAGGTCATCGGAAAAAGTGAGACTGCGGCCGCGATGACGCTCCAACAGTTCCGGCAGAAACTTTTCATGAATCGGGACCCGCCCCTCTTTGAGCGCGGCCAGCTTCTGCTGATCATTATCGACCAGGATGACTTGGTGGCCAATGTCGGCGAAACATGCGCCCGCCACCAGCCCAACATATCCCGATCCCACAATTGCAATGTGCATCCAACTCCCCTCCATCAGTGTGGCGCTATTATGAGAGAAACAAGAGTCCGCAAAAAGATACTTTAGCAGCTTTTCTCCCCCAGACAGAGAATTGGGAACTCGATTCCGCATATCCCCATGCAGAAATGGGAAAACCCGAGGACAAGGCCCCGCAGCTTCGAACGACGCTGTTCCTCGCTGTAAGGCCAGTCTCAAGACGGAGAGGCTTCTTCCCTTCATTTGTTCTGGTTTGGGGTTGACAATGTCCTTTTTTCGCGGGAAACTCCCGGTCAAGGTCTAAACTAGAGGTCAGGTGGCCGTGCAGCCCGGAGCGGCTGCACGAAGCCACAAGCGCTCGCATTGGCTCGGGGACTGATATATGGCTTATCGTCCGATGTCTCGGCCCGATTCCTTCGATCCTCCGCGGCCGAGTGATGTCCCGATTTCTCTGGGGGGAAAAGCCGGCAGTGAAGTTGCTGAGGCGCCGGAAGAGGTGTTATCCCTTTCGGAATTGGCGACGGCGTTGTCTGCGCACGGCGGTGGAGTTCTGTCCGCGGATCTCGCCCTTGATCTCGTGCTCAACGACATCGTGGAACACGCTCGTCTGGCCACAGGTGCGACTGCTGCTGCGATTGCTCTCGCTCGCGGAGATGAAATTGTTTGCCGTGCCACCACTGGCGACAACGCACCTGACCTCGGAGTTCGCCTGGAGGTCGATGCCGGACTTTCGGGCGCTTGCGTGCAAAGCAAAAAATGGCAGCGTTGCGATGACAGCGAAACCGATTCTCGCGTGGATGCCGGGATCTGCCGAAGTTTGGGTGTGCGCTCCATCCTCGTATTCCCGGTCGTGAGAGAGGGTAATCTGCTCGGGGTTTTTGAAATTTTTTCGCCCCGTCCCAATGCTTTCAGCGATCGCGAGATTCAAACCCTGGAAGCTCTTTCTCGAAGTATTGTGAGCAATGTTGATCGCGCCGGGGACGTGCTGGCGGCGCCGGCGCCCGTGGTAGCTCCTTCTCCGATGGCGACGGCGATCGCGATTGCGGCTTTTGAAGAAGAAGAAGAAGAAGAAGAAGAGAGCGGCAAGCCGGCCGTTCCCGAGCTGGCGGATTCTCAACTTATCGATCAAGGGCTCACTGATACCGCTTCATTCGCGGTTGAACCCTCGCCAGAAATAGCGCCGGATTCCCCGGCGCAGCCGCGAGATTATTGGATGACCATCTTGACGATGATCGTCATCGCGTTAGCGTTATTCGTGGGCTGGATGTGGGGATACGTGCGTAGGCCAAGAGGGCCGGTTGGCAACAAAGTAAAAACGGTGATGACGGCTCCGGCCGAGTCGGCGTCGAAACCGAGTGAAGATACCGCGGCAAGTTCCAGCGCCGTTTCTGCTCCCAATGCATCGACGGCCTCGAATTCCAGCGCCACGCAGTCAAGCGCTTCGCAATCGAGCGGAGCCACCGCGGTTCCCGCCGGAGGCTTGGTGGTTTACGAAAATGGCAAGGTTATCTATCGGACGCCCTCGCAAACCTTGCATCACTCGCCGCAGGAAGCCACTGCCCCGGTTACTGTGCCGTCTAAAGTTGCCGACGAATATCTCGTGTTGCGAGTTGAACCCGAATATCCCGAGACGGCTAGAGAGCAGCACATCCAGGGCCCAGTCGTTCTTGAGGCTTTAGTCGGCAAGGATGGCGGGGTCGAAAAACTCAGCACTGTCAGCGGAGATTCCCAGTTGGCAGCGGCAGCTACTGACGCTGTTCGGCAGTGGCGCTTCAAGCCCTTTTATCGAAATGGTTCGCCGGAAGACTTTCAGACTCAAATCACTGTGAGTTTCAGATTGCCCTAGGAGGAGACCCCGAACCTAGCGCCTGAGCTGCGGCGGCCTCCGCTAATTCTCGCTACCCACTAGCCTTGGTTCCCCTTTGGCTAGGCCATTTGCCGCCTGCGGCCGGGTGCGCGGAACCTTGCCGCGCTTGAGGGCGTAAAGGGTGAGCTCCACCCGGGTTGAGACTCCGAGCTTCTCGAATACCCGAAACAAATAATTCTTAATAGTGTGCTCGCTCAACTCCAGGCGCTCAGAAATTTGTCGATTGCTGAATCCTTCGGCAACCATGTGCGCAATTTCTTCTTCGCGCTTGCTCAGCGGGCGCGAACTGGGCAGACCCCGGGTTTCGATCGGCACAGGGTCGACGAGGGCTTCAATCACGAACTTAAGTTCCGCGGCACTGGCCCACACCTGGCCCTGATGCACGCAGAGAATGCACTTGCAGAGGGACTGAAACGAATCCGAGCGTGAAAAAACTCCATGAGCGCCACAACGGAAGGCTTCTACTACCAGATTCCGGTCCAGCGAATCCAACAGGACTACGATGTTCACCTCACGATGGAGATCCCGTATCTCGCTCACGAAGCGGAGTCCTTTGAGTGGATCGTCCGAAAAATTGGTGCTGATCAGCAGGACGTCAAATCGATCACGGTCCAAGGCGAGGACAACTTCTTCCGGGGTTGCGGCCGCCACCGCGTAGTTGCGCTTGCTACGCAGCAATGCGTCTACCAGGAGCTGGCAGCTCATGGCGACCGCATCTGCCACCAGGACTCTCGTCCTGAGATCCGAATTGGAGACGGATTCCAACGGAAAATCAACGAATAAGCGATTGGGGGAGAACTCGGAAATTTTACGCGCATTCATTCCTTGTCACAAGGAGTCCTACGGCTCTGAATTGAGAGTTTTCTTCAATGATATTGGCGCTTCGCTCTAATTACCGTAGAATCAGTTAGTAGTCGATTAACACTGGATTCTGGCTCGGCCAAGCCCATGCATCGACAACTGAGAAGTTTGGCTCTATGACTTTCATCCTCTTGTTCATGCGGCGGTCATTCGGGCAGAGTATAAAGCAGAGTCCGGTCCCTTCGGATGTTCCCCGTCCGGGGATTCTTTGCTTCAATTACGACATTATTCAGAATGCTCAACTGAAAACTTCAGGCTCAGTGGCCAGTCGGATTCTTCCGAGTTAACATTGTCATTCGTGAGAGTGAAACGGTAGGAGCGCGGCATGTACGAGAAGTATTTCGGAATGCGGGAACAGCCGTTCGGAGTAACTCCGGACCCGCGATTCCTATATCTCAGCGCAGCCCATAGGGAAGCCCTGGCCTCTTTGTATTACGGCATCGAGGCGAATCGTGGATTTCTCGGCCTCATCGCCAAGCCCGGCATGGGCAAGACCACGATCCTGTTTCATCTGTTAGAGAAATTTCGCAGCTCCGCGCGCACCGCATTTCTCTTCCAGACTCAGTGCACGTCACGCGAATTCATGCGCTTCTTACTGGCGGAACTGGGATACGAGAGCGACGGCAACGATTTCGTGCGCATGCATGAGGAATTCAACCGGCGCTTGCTGCAGGAGGCGCGTGCCGGCAATCGCTTTATCGTTGTCATCGACGAAGCGCAAAATCTTGAGCCCTCCGTACTTGAAACGGTGCGACTGCTTTCCGACTTTGAGACCCCGCGGGCCAAGTTGATGCATATCATCCTGGCTGGACAGCCGGAACTTGCCGACAAACTCGCCAGCCCCGGACTGGCTCAATTGCGCCAACGCGTTTCCATTGTTCATGGTCTTGAGCCGCTATCTCCAGGAGAAATCAAGAACTACATCGAGCATCGCCTCCGTATTGCGGGCTACGAGGGCGCTCCTATTTTCTCTCCCGATGTTTTCGACGAGATTGCAAGATTCACCGAAGGCATTCCCAGAAATATCAACAACTTCTGTTTCAATGCGCTGTCTCTCGTCTACGCGACCGAAAAGAAAGTCGTCGATTACGAAGCCGTAAGAGAAGTGATCGCCGACCTGGACATTACAAAGCTCACCACCGAAGCTCCGCCCGCGCCGCCCACCGATTTCGCCGATATCACCTACCCGCGACGCATCCAGCCTTCGATCGCTCCGATCGGGCAAAGCAATCAAGAGATTCTGAGCCCCGGCGAAGCCGCCGCTTACATGCAACAGGTAGCCGCGAAGCTGAAGAACTGGCAGGATTCTTTAGACAAAACTATCAGCGGCCCCCGACTGGGGCGCTCGGTGCGGCCTCGCACCGATAGAGAGCAGTAACTTTGGGCGACTTTAATACCGGATGTTCAAGCTCTGAAGAAACTCAATGAAGCACGCTGCTGCCGTGCGCGCCGGCAACAGCCTTACGCCTTGGCCAGTCTCGCCATCGCAGGTGAGGAAAATTGCGGTAGCGTCTGAGACGTTCCTGCGGCCTTATTCGCGACAACGGTAGCCGGTTTCTTCCCGTTGCCGTTGGTCGGCTCCGCGATTTCGCCCGCGCTACCCAGGCTGTACGCATACAGGACAACTTCCACTCGCTTGGAAACTCCCAGCTTGTCAAATATGCGGAAGAGATAATTCTTGACCGTATGTTCGGTTAGGCCCAACCGCTGCGCGATCTCGCGATTCGATAATCCCTCTGCGACGCAGCGCACCACTTCCACCTCGCGCCGCGAAAGCAACGAGGCCCCTCGCGTATCCACCACTCGCAAAGGCAATGCTTCGCCGAGTGCCTCCAACAAATAGCGCAGCTCTTTGCTGTTCGCCCAAATTTGTCCTTCACTGACGCACTGAATGCACCGCGCCAGCGACGTCAACGATTCGCTGCGGCAAAAAACGCCGCGCGCTCCCGTGCGAAACGCTTCCACCACCTGGCTTCGTTCTGAGCTGTCAAGCAGCATCACCACGTGAGTTTCGCGATGCAGCGCGTGCAGTTCGCGCGCGACTTCAAAACCTTTTCGCTTGTCGTCCTCGAGTTCCGCGCTCACCACCACGACCGTGGGCTTTTCTTTCGCCACGGCGGCAATGATGCCGCGACCATCCGACACCGGATCCAGCAACTGAAAGCGTTTGTCGCGCTCCAGCGCCGCAGCCAAAAGTTGGCTGTTCATTCTAGTTGCATCAGCGGCCAGCACTCGGATCACTTCAGAAACTTCAGGTAAGGCGATAGCGTAAGCCATAAGAATACAGACCCCGTGCCTGGAGCGGGACTCCAGACAATCCATTTAGTTAAACCATACCCACGAGATGAAATTGTTCTCGCAGGGGTTGGTTTTCGCTTGGCCAGAGAAGTCAAAAACAGCCGTAAGGACGGGTCACATATGCACGGAGGAGAATGCCCCACCCCGACCAGCCGCCACCCCCGGCGACTGTCTATCGAGACTTTATTCTCATAACTATACAGGGTAAATGGCACTTTAGTGCCACAAAAGAAAAGCCAAACCGTAACCGGAGGGGTTCCACGTAAACAACTGAATACAGGATAGTAACAGGCGGCAGACTGTTCCCAATTCCTCTTAGGTGGTCTTTTTCCGTCCAAGAACGGGACAGGCCCGCCCACAATGGGCACTCACTTGGGGCTATGGCCCAAACTCTTCCTCTTCCTGCCTATTGCCTCATATTGGCTAGAGCCCAAATCCCTCACGCGCCATCCGAACTATCTCGCGTCCGATGGGAAGTGAAGCCGTCGCCGCCGGAGACACGACATTCCAAACGTGCAAAATGTTTTGAGAACACATGAACTGAAAATCGTCTACGAGTAATCCATCGCGGCTGACCGCGGTCGCCCGTACTCCGGCGCCATCCGGAATTAAATCGTCGCCGCGAACCTCCGGCAGCAGAGTTTGCAGGGCGCGCACGAAAGCTGGCTTGTGAAACGAGCGGTAAAATTCTCCCGCGCCGCTGCGCCAGTATTTCGCGGCCATGTGCCAGAAGCCGGAATATCCGAATGTGGTGGCCGCATCCTGCAGGCTGAAATCAGTGCGCCGATAGCCTTCACGTTTGAATGCCAGCACCGCGTTCGGCCCCGCATCCACGCCGCCGCTAATTCGGCGCGTGAAGTGCACGCCAAGAAACGGGAAACGTAAATCCGGCACGGGATACAACAAACCGCGCACCAGATGCTCTCGCTCCGGCGTCAGATCGTAATACTCTCCGCGAAATGGCACGATCGTGACTTCTGTTTTTTCCCCAGCCATGCGACTGATGCGATCACTGTGCAGCCCGGCGCAATTGATTAAATATTTTGTCCGCACCGATCCGCGGGCTGTCTCGACGACGATTTCTCCACTGCCCCGCCTGATCGCCGTGACTTCAGTTTTCGTTTGTACCGTTCCGCCTTGCGCCACGATCAGCTCAGCGTACTTCTGGCAAACCGCCACATAATCCGTGATTCCCGTACCCGGCACGTGCAGCCAGCCGACGCCGCCGACGTGCGGCTCAATCTCGATCGCTTCGGCCTTGTCCAATAATTTCAGCCCGGGAATTCCATTGGCTTGCCCTCGCTCCAGTAAGCCCCGCAAGCGCGGAAGCTCCTCCGCACTGGTGGCCACGATGATCTTGCCGCAGATCTCGACCGGAATCGCATGCTCGCGGCAGAACGCCGTCATCGCTGCCGCTCCTTCAACGCAGAGCTTGGCCTTCAATGAACCCGGTTTGTAATAGATACCAGAATGAATCACGCCGCTGTTATGTCCGCTCTGATGACGAGCCACGCGGTCTTCTTTTTCGAGCAGCAGCAGACGAAGCTTGGGAAAAGCCTGGCGCAGATGCATTGCGGTCGAAAGACCCACAATTCCGCCGCCAATGACTACAATATCGAAGTTCTGATCGGGCATTTGGTAGCACGCCCTCGATTCACATGCCGAGGACGTTGCTAACAAGATAAATGGAAACGATGGGTAGTGCGCAAGAATGGAGATGCGGGAACCCTGAAGCCAAAAGCCCGAAGCGGCACCCTAGTTGACCGTCAACTGCACCTGCGCCGTCTGTTGAGGAAGAGTGCCCACGGTCGCGCTGAGCGTCATGGTGTACGTTCCCGAAGGTGTGCCTGCCTGCCCGTTTCCGCCGTTGCCGTTGCCTTGAAGACCGCTGCCGCAGGCGATCTCCAGCCAAAGTCCCACGACAACAAGCATGAGCAGCGCGAGCAGCAGGAACCGCCGGCGGAGTCCGCCAAGAACTACGACCATCCCCGGCAAGAAAAGCCAGAGAGCGTAAAAGACCGGCATACGCGCACGCACAGGTTCTCCCGCGATGACGGCGGCAGTCGTTGTGATAGTGAAGGTTACATGCGAATTCCCACTACCTTTTATCACCTGCGCCGAACTGAGCACGCACGTGCTCAACGGCGGACAATTGTCCGAGAATGCCAGGGTGACATTGCTGGGAAAACTCCCGCCTGACGGTGACACATCGAGATCGTAAATCGCCGGTTGCCCTGCCGCGAGCGACTCGACGTCGGGGTTTGGTGTGAGACTGAAAGTGAAACCCGAGCCTGCGCCGCCGGTCGAGATAAACGTCGCAAGAAACGAATGCGCAGTTTTATTGGCGTCCGTTCCTGCGGCCGAAATATTGAAGTTGTAAGTCTGATCCACGTTGCTGCGGACCGTTACTATGAACGGCGCAGCCAACGCGGGACTCTCGGTCGGCACGACGCTCGTCGGAAAAATCGTGCAACTCGGAGGCTGGTTCGAGCCGCAGCTCAGATTGACCACGCTGTTGTAGCAGGCAGTACCGAGCAGACTGCCGTTAAAGATCGCTGCCGTGTTCACCGCGGCTGTCTGGGATTGCGGAGTGACCTCCAACGTGTAATCGGGCGTCGCGTAGGAGGTCGCGACAAACGTTACTGGGAAGACATGCGTAGTTTTCTGCGCATCCGTTCCCGTCGCCACGATATTGAAGTTATACGTTCCGCAAACAGCGCTGCCCACTGTCACAATGAACGGTGCGCCGCCCGTGGTCGGCACTGCGCTCGCAGGCGAGGCGGAGCACGTAGGAGGCGCACCCGCGCCGCAGCTTAAATTCACCACGCTGTTGTATCCGTTGAGCGAAGTCAGCGCCCCATTGAAATTCACCGTGCTGTTCACATACGCCTGCAACGACGGATTGCTGATCACCAGCGAATAATCGAGAGGGATGGTCAAAAGCAAGCTTAGCGTTTTTGTCGGACCATTCGTGACTGACCCGATAATCGCAATCGGCTCTGTGCCCGCTGTCGCGTTGCCTGCTGCACTGATAGTCAGCGTAACCGCCGCAGGACTAGCGGCAGTCGGATTCACCGCAGTTGACGGCTGGAAATTGCACGTCGCACCAGCAGGCAAATTCCCGCAAGACAAATTCACCGTGTCATCGAACGCACCTTGCCCCGTCACTTGGAACCCTACCGGCCCTGAAGTAGTCGCCGGAGGCACGGTAATGCTTGCGGGCGAAGGAGCAGTCAAATTGAAGTCCACGACCTGCAAGGTAAAACCGGTCTCGTTCGTAACCTGGTTCGGATCGGTCCCCACGCCTTGAAGCTCGAAGCTGTACTCGCCCGGCGTGTCGCTTGCGATCACGGTAGCAGTAACAGGCGTTCCCGGCGGCGGAGCCGGCGGGTCCACCGAGGTTGGCGCGACCGAGCAAGTAGCCACTGGAGTGCAACTCAAATTCACCTGATAGTTGTAGCCACCCAGACCCGTTACCGTGCCGGTAAACAAAGGCGCCGTTTGGCCCGCGAATATCGTCAGTGGCGTATTGGAAATCGCTAGAGAGAAGTCCGGACTCAAAGGAAACTCCCACACTCCACGTCCGTAGGTAGACACACGCAGTAGCTTGGCCGAATCCGGCTGCGTAAATATCCCCAGTGCAGTCACGGCAACGTTCGGAAGATACCCCGCTTCCCCGCTGTTTGGCGCAGGCCCGAGTTCCAACCAGAACGCGCTGGCCGTGAAGCTCCAGAACACTCCCACATCGGTGGCAACGTAGACTCGTCCAGGGGACCCGCTCGTAGTGGGATCGACCACCACGGCATTCGCTGGCGCATCCGGCAAATTCGCGGTGAAGTCTGTCCACGACGCCCCGCCATTCGTCGTTTGCCATACGTGCGAAGTTGGAAAGCTAGTGGTGCTGAAGCCCATCACGCTCGCATAGGCGGTGAGACCTTGAATATCTGACGTATCCATCGCGACTCCGGAGATCGGATAGTTATTGGGATTGATCGATCCCGTTTGATCAACCCAGGTCGACAGTCCTCCCGCGACGTTCGTGCTCACCCACACGTGGCCCCCGGGTGGAGTAGTGGGGATGAGCGGACCATACCCATCAGTTCCGACATACATCACGTTGGAAAGTCCTGTATTCGGGTCAAGCACTCCCGCCGCGAGCGACCGTACAAGATTGATCTCGCTGCCCGTACAGATGCCGTCGCCGCCAGTTTCAAAACTGTGACTGAGCACTGTGAATGCACCTCCGGCGCTCGATCCACTCCACATCCGGCAAGTTCCTACTATTAACTCACCGGCGTTCAGCGGATCGAGAAAGTACGGCGGGTAAAGCGCACCGGTGTCGCCGCCGACGGTCGCGCTAGTAACGATTGGATTGCTCTGAAACTGTTGCGTCGTGCAACTGATTCCGCCGGAATTCGTACAACTGAAGATGTTGACGCCCGAAGTTGTGTCAGGTGGATTGGAAACGAACCACTGCTCCTCGTTGGCAGGACTGATCTGCGTATAACCGCCATCCCCAAAGTTCACATTCTGCCAGTTGCCGCCGCTCGACTGCGTGCCCGGCGATCCGTTTCCCTGCGTTCCGCCAAGCAGCGTGCTGGCGTCGTTGAATGCCTGCGAGAACGAAGTGAACTGAGTCATCGATCCCAGCGTCCCATTCAGGCTGTCGAACGGATTTGCTCCACCACAGGTTCCCGTCAATAAGTTGTAGCCGTTGAGCGCACGGTAAATTCCTCCATCGTTGGCGAAGTACATTACGTCCTGCATGCTGGGATTGACCACGAAAGACATTGCGTGTTGCGCGGGATGAATCATCGCAATCGAGCTGCATCCATATGCATGGGTCAGGTTCAGAAACGGATTGCCGTTGCAGGTGGCATTGTTGACGGTGATCCCGCATTTATAAAGATTGATGGTCCCGGCGTAGAGATCTGTTGCTCCGCCATTTGGTACCGCCGCGAGTTCCAGATTGTACGTGCCCTGCTCGGTTCCGCATCCTGTTTGGTCTCCGCAATTGATAACGCCGGCATCACTGATCTGCGTCCAGGTGTTGCCGCCGTCAAGAGATTGCCAGATGCCCTGATCGAAATCGTTCACATCCACATACCAGACATACATCTCGCTGCGCCCGGGAACCACGGCAATCTCGCCGCGGTAAATTGGACAACTCGACGAACTTGGATTCGCGGGACATGCGGCCTCGGTCAACCCACCGCCGGGTTGAACGGCCAGCCGTGTCCAGTTGATGCTATCGGGGGACGAGTAAAAGCCGTGATAGCGCAAGGCCGCGAAGAACAGCCCGGCAGTCGCGTTGTAGACCACCGAACTTGCCGAGCCTGGCGCCGTCGTCGTGCCACCATCACTCACATTTGCGTATGTCCACGAGAGCCCATTGTTCGCCGAATAATAGAGTCCCAGATTCGCGGTCAGTGGGTTTTCCAAGCCTTCGAGGATTCCCTCCGAAGCGCCTGCTGTAGCCGCTACTGCGATACTCGGCGAGTTGCTATCGAACGCAATCTTGCTGAATGCCATACCCGCGAACGATCTCGTCCCGGTCGTGTCTGACGAAATCAACGTCCAGGTCGTGCCTGCGTCCGCAGATTGCAGAATTCCCAAGCCGTAGTAAGAGTCGGCCGAACTGTTCGCTTCCCCCGTGCCCACCACAATCACACTGTTATTCGGATTTGTATTTCCCGGCTGGATCGCGATTGCACCTATCGCCAGCGTTGCCTGATTGTCGGTCAGAGGCTGCCAAACCACGTTCGCCGGACTCTGGCTCGCCGGACCCGCATTCGTAGACTTCCAAACTCCACCGTAAGCTCCGCCAATATAAACCGTGTTGCCCGTCGGATCAGCCGGGTCGATCGCAACCGAGGTCGCGCGGCCCGAAACCCAGCCGTAGTTGTACTCTCCGACTCCGCTCGCGTCCGATGCCAATGGCGCAGGCCCAAGCGCACTCCAAATGACAGAGGAAGACGCTGCCGGGTTCCCCGCACGCTTCGGGGCAGCCAGACGAGCGGCCCGCATCTGCATTTTTTGCAAGTAGGCGCGATATCGCTGCGCCGCGCCCGGTTGTCCCGGCGAACTTCGTCCCCGCAGAAACCATTGCTCCCGCAAAGCTCGCTGCTCGCGGCCCGCGACCTCAGCTTGTGAATGTGGCTTTATCTCCTGTGCAAAAAGACCGCTTCCTGCCATGAAAGCTAAGACAAGCCAATATAGGAGCGAGCCTCTTCGCCCGTGTTCTCGACCTCCGCTGCGAAGCCTATCTCGCGAGGACGGCCGCTTCATGCCACCTGCGGTGGAAACAGCGAACCCGATTTGTCCGGCGCGACCTTTCCCAGCTTGACCAGGCGCACGATAATCGACGGCACACTCCGGTTATGGGTTTTAGCGATCTCTTCAAAATCCATCCCTTTGCGCAATTCTTCGCAAACCTGTTTATCTTCGGCGCGTGACCAATATTGGCCAGCACTGGACGGCTTCTTAAGTTGCCGCTCCTGCTCCGTCACGAGCGCCGCCAGAGCCCGGTTCAATGCCATCACCGCTAGCGGATTGCGGCAGACCGAGTCCTCCTGCAGCACTTCGCGAGTCTCCGGATTCACACCCTCGGCTAGGGCGCGGATCACTTTAATCGCTTCGTCAATCTCCATGCCAAATCTCCTCAACCACACATCGTAGCCTCCGTATCGCTCATACCCTTGTGACCAGTGAACATTCCGCGACACATTCGCCCAGATTGGGACTGCGCAGACCTGGCTTTGGCTATACTTGCGTGTCGATTTAATAGAAGCCCCATGGACTGGCAAACATTCTGGCTGACAATTCGATTGGCCGTGCTCGTGGCGGGTGTTCTGCTGCTTCTGGGATTGCCCATCGCGTACTGGATTGCCTATTCCCGCTGGCGCTGGAAGTTTCTCGCCGAAGCCGTGGTGGCTTTGCCGATTGTTCTTCCTCCAACCGTGCTGGGATTCTACGTTCTGGTCGCGCTCGGCTCCCAAAGTCCGCTGGGACGTTGGTGGCAGTCGTTGACCGGGCACACGCTCGCATTCACCTTCAGCGGGCTGGTCATTGGTTCCATCATTTACAGTTTGCCTTTTGCGGTGCAGCCATTCGCCGCTTCGTTCGCTCTGGTCGACCCCAGACTGATGGCGGCCTCAGCAACTCTCGGCGCGTCAAAGCTACAAACATTTATCCGCGTAATTCTGCCGCTGTCTGTCCCCGGACTCGTGACGGGCGTAGCTCTAAGTTTTGCCCACACCATGGGTGAATTTGGTGTTGTCCTGATGGTCGGGGGAAACATACCCGGCATTACCCGGACGGTTTCGATCGACATCTATGATCAAGTCCAGGCCCTCAACTATGCCGCCGCCAATCGGACCGCCCTTGTGCTGCTGGCAATCTCCTTCGCGGCGCTCTCGCTGGTCTATAGCGTGAACCGAAAGGCGGGAGCGATGTGGCCATGGAAATAATTCGAGACATTCACCACCCAATGTTCTCGTCTGTGAACCTTCGTGTCCTCTGTGGTTCAAGCCTTTCCAACCGCGACCAATGAAAACGGACAGAGCTCTGACCATCCAACTCCGCAAATGCTTTTCCAACGCCGGAGGTGATTTCACTCTCGACCTCGGATTCTCTCTCTTCCCAGGAATCACGATCGTCTTCGGCCCATCGGGCGCAGGCAAAACGACGCTGCTCGACTGCATCGCGGGATTGAGAACTCTTGACTCCGGAAAGATCACGGTCGGCAACCGCATTCTCTTCGACGCCGCTAGTAAAACGGACGTCCCCGTCCCACAGCGCAGAATCGGCTACGTTTTTCAAGACCTCGCTCTCTTCCCTCACCTGACGGTCGAAAAAAATATCGAGTACGGTCTCGCCCGCACAAGCGCGACCGATCGCCAACAAAAGACCGACGCGATTTTGGAATCCTTCCGTATCGCGCATCTCAGAGGCCGCAAGCCGCGAGAGATTTCCGGCGGCGAGCGTCAACGCGTGGCTCTCGCCCGCGCGCTGGTCATTGATCCGTACGTCCTGCTGCTCGACGAACCGCTGGCCGCTCTCGACGCGGCCACCAAATCGAAGATCATCGATGACCTCCGCGCCTGGAACGCCGCCCACGGCATCCCAATTGTCTACGTCACGCATAACCGCGAAGAGGTCTTTGCCCTCGGAGAACGCGTACTCGTGCTGGAAAATGGCCGCATCATCGCCGACGGGACTCCGCATGCCGTGATCGCCGCTCCCCGCCGGGAATCGCTGGCCCAGTTGATCGGCTTCGAGAATATTTTTCACGCCGCGGTGGTCGCGGTTAGCGAGGATCGCGGAACCATGACCTGTCGTCTCGCCGACAGCAATGTCGAACTGGAGACTCCGTTGGTGCGCGCTGATGTCGGGTCGACTCTACTGGTTGGCATTCGCGCCGGAGACATTCTGCTAGCCGCCATTCAACCCGCGGGCCTGAGCGCCCGCAACATCATTCCCGGACGCGTCTTGTCGCTCGAGCAGCGCGACGTAATCGTGGCCGCCCGCGTGAATTGTGGCGTGGAAATGGAAGTCCACCTAACCCTGGCCGCCCGCGACTCGCTCCAACTTCAACCGGGCCGCGAGGTCTGGCTCATCGTGAAGACCCACTCCTGTCATCTGATGGCCGCCACCTGACAACGCCGTCCGATCCGACGCAGTCGTCCGCAACGCGGTAGTCCTGAAGGCCCACGTTCTCTGTGGGCTGAAGGATCTATGCGAACTGGCCCGTGCGACCCGCCCCACCGGAGTGCAGAGATTTTCCGTTGGCAGTCCCTCGCTTTGTCGCTCGAGATGACGACTGGAGCTATGCCCTCACCGCGACTGAACTCCGGTGGCCGCAGTTTGTCCGGGCGCTTGAGCCGTCTTGGAACCACGCGCCGGGATCGACCCTGGCTTACTGGCATCTTCTGGCGTGACCGGAACCGATTGAATGCGCTGCGCACCGCGCACCAGGGAGACTGAGGTGTAACGCGGGTTGACGTCATCGTATTCGATGATGAATCGCACCGGGGTTGAACTCACGTATGCGGTGGGAAATTGGCTGCCATCCTCGCCGACGAAAAAGGCGTTGTGGCGGCTGGTGATTTTGCCTCCGTCATCCACCAAATTCACGTTATTCCAAATGTTGTTTCTTGCCGCAACGTTCTTCTGATAGGAAGTGTCGAAATCGCAGAACAAGCGGGTGCCGCTGCGAAAGCAGCCGTAGGCGATCAGCGTCCAACCTGCCCCGACGAACGATCCCACG
>Ga0206819_10090_pt1 | contig 33497 bp, 43 predicted proteins | sample Alteio_BWOrgCont_87_FD_152855 | JGI IMG/M metagenome (GOLD analysis project Ga0206819, IMG submission 152855) | Enriched cells from forest soil in Barre Woods Harvard Forest LTER site, Petersham, Massachusetts, United States -... | ecosystem: Environmental > Terrestrial > Soil > Temperate forest >... | reverse complement strand
CGAATCCGATGATGCGCTTGCTGGGCAAAAGGAACTCAAAAGCAGAGAAACGATCAACATTTCGACCGCGGATTTGCAAGAACTCCGCACGTGCTTTGCCCTCGTATCTAGCAGCAGAGACAGTATAACAGCCTACCTCGTTCAGTGAATCTGTGAGAACTGCCAAACCAGAAACAGATCGCAGCGCTTCAGGAAGAACGTGACGCGGCAGAAGCCGCCATGCAAGCGATGGAACAAGCGAAAGCAAAGGAAGCACAAGTAGCGGCCGTACAGGAGCAGCTTAAGTCCTTAGCTGACACCGTTGCCCAGCTGCAAAAGCCATGGTGGAAGAAATGGATGCAGTGAGCAGCTAATTCAGAGCCGGCAGCTTTTCGAATGGCAGAACGGAATGAAAACAAGTTTGGGCTTGGCAGTTTTGTCGTCACGAGGTGTTGTGTTGTGGCAATTGGGATCGCGGGTGTTTATGCATTGCGTCCATAAGAGTTTAATGGGTAAGCCGGACACAGACTGCCTGAGGGAATCGCCCTAATGCGACTCTGAGGGGCTGCATTGATCATCAGGAAAAACTCAGGATTGCTTCGGTATCTTGTACGCATCAAGTTACCAGGAGAAGCCCCATGTCTCCTCAAGCACCCCTGCTTTCTCATGATGCAATCCAATTTTCTGAACGGCCCGCCACAGCACCGACGAACGAGGTGCCGCACGGCATAACCGAAGCCGCTATTTGGACTAACCACATGAATGCCTTGGTTTCCGCCATGACAGGCGGAAAACTAAACGGGATAAAAGAGGGTCAGGAGACAGAAGCTGACACGCTCAAACATATTGCCTTTGGAAAAGCTGACGACATCTATGCGAGTGTATTCAATCAAACGCATGATCAGACAGCCAATGCAGACGGCAATGCATTGCCGTCTGCCAAGCCCAGCGATAGCCCGACTGTGTCAATGAATTCAGATGTGCAATCGAAAGCAACGATCGATGACAAGCAAACTAAGCTACCGCACGACAGTGCTTCCACACCGCAAGACAATCGGCAATCGTCGCTACCATCCACTAACGATTCGCAAACAGCACAACTGCAAACAAACGACATTCCAAGTATTCCTATGTGGAAGATACTGGACCTCAGCGATTCCGCTGTGCAAAAGGAAGTAGCGAGTCTGCAAAATCAATTCGCCCAGAATCAATCAGACCAAGGGCAGTCTGACGGCGACCAACAAAACGACAAAAACCAACAACCACAGTCGCAGGAAATAGCCTCAATGGAACAGTTGGACGATACCGCCGGCTCCCAAGACTACGAGTCGACCGGGTCTTCGAGCCCGCAATCAGCGAAGATTCGCAAGGCGTTACAGAACCTTGTGCTTTCACAGGTCGTGTCTGACCGGGCGTGGTTGGAGAATCCCCAGGCTTTTGAGGCTTAAATCAGGGTGCACGCAACTGAGCGATCGCTTCGAGTTTAATTTTTCACTGCTAATTCCTGACCTCTTCAGGTGGTGAAGGTATTAGTGAATTAGAGGACTCAGCGATGACCACCACCGAGCTAGACCAAGAGACCATAAACCGTCCAGCCGACCCGTTATTGGTGGAGCGAGAACTCAAACGCAAGACACTCAGGCAAGTCTGTGTTAGACAGGCTCACAAGGGCACGGTTTCTTTCGCTAAGTTTGCGCCTAAATTCATTTTGCTAGCAGTTCTTGCCGCTCTCTTATGGTCCTGGCGATTCAATACGGTTGCCCGCTACGGTGAAGATGTGCCAGCCCGAATCACCCAGCATCAAGTGTACGAGAGTAAGGGAACCAAACATTATTCTCTCGACTATCGATTCTTCATCTCAGACAAGTCCTATGCCGACAATGAAGCGGTCAATTTGGATGAATATACGAGCTTGAAAGATGGAGATCCAATCAAGGTTCGTACTTTGCCCGACTTTGGTGGGTTCGGTCACATAGTTCTGTTGCCAACCCGCGCCATCGATCAACAGATTTTCGTTTCCAGAGATCTTTGTTTGGTCTTGGCTGGAACTTCTTTCTTCTTTTACTTAATTATTGAAATGGCGGTATGGGCAACTTTTGTCCCAGTGAAAATCTTGGTCCAGTCTGGACAAGCGACATTAGCGACAATCGTTGAGAAAACCACCGTCGATGGTGGCAAGTACGGACCGTCGTACAGACTGCGTTACAAATTTACGCCCAGGTCCAAGACTGGCTCAAGAAAAGATCTGGACTCGGTCGTTTTCGGCACGAAGTTCGTCTCATTAGCTGATTGGAATGCGACAAATATCGACGACGTGTTGACAGTTCTCTACGATCCAATTCATCCAGAGATCAACTGTCTCTACAAATACTGCTACTTTAAGGCTGTTTGAATTCTGCCGTAACGTTGGCCCAAAAGAGCGCGCCACCACCCCGCCGCTCGGTGATTCGCTCAGCAACCGATTTTGTCAATGGTATCAGCAACAGGCAAAAGGAACGCCGGCGGATCTCAATGCATTCTATCGAAAAGTAGTGAAGGCGATTCGACAGGTTGACGGAGCAATCTCAATGGCTTTGTCGCAATCCTTCAGGGAAGCCTGAAAACTTTGGCGATCCGAACGAAGTGGATAAAGCGCAAGTCCACGATGGTAGTACGCTGCAGCCATGGTCTTATCCAGGCTGATGGCTTTGCTGAAGTCTCTGACGGCCGCCAGATAGTTTCCGGACTCAGATCGGGCCACCCCGCATTCATAGTATGCCTGAGCAGAATGAACTGGAGCATCTGAAGGATGAGGTACCTGCTCGATCTTGGTAAAAAGACCGAGGACGAAACTGAGGCACATAATAGTCAGAATGGCTCTCATACTTATGAGCATCATCTAGCCGCCAAAGCAGAAAACCGTAATTACCGCAGTGATCAGCTATTTGGACCATTTATTAGCTGGTTCATTGTGCCGCGAGTCGAATAGTTTAAGCTCTGCAGCAACCGTGATCAACCGCTGCGCCAGGTTGAAGAGGAAAGGATTTTTCTCTAGCTGATCAACTCTTGAAAGTAATTCAATCGTTCCGTCAAATTCCCTTCTTGAATTACTGAGCACGTGCCATTGATCAGGCTGTGGCCGACCGTCTCCACTCCGCCGAGCATTCGAAGGGCGTTGGATAAAGGCAGTATTGATCGGAGGAATTCAGCTGGGGTCACCGTCGTGACCTTCATCTGCTCACCACCGTGTTGTCGCTGCAACTGTACTGCAAAGTCGAATTGAGGTGAGATCGGATTGCGGTGAAACAAAGAGTGATCGACTACCCACTTGTTCAAATATAGTTGTGGAAGTTCAATACCAAAAGCAGCTGCGAGCATTTGTGGTGCGTCAGGACGAAGAGACAAAGGACAATTCATCGGTACAACACATCTCTGCTGACAATCGATTATGACTCGGTCCTCCGACACCAGCTTCCATCCCAGCTTCATAGTCAGGGCTACGCTGAGCGTGGTTTTGCCCGAGTACGAGGCCCCTGCCAAAAGAACTGTCTGTGATCGGTTGGTGCGGAAAACGCACCCGTCCACATACACGCTACCAGTATGAGCTCGAATTGCGCTCGTGATCACCGATTGAAGCGAGGCAATCTGATCGCCGAGAGCGACTGGCACGGCGGGTTGATCAAGGTCAATGACTTGAGCATCAGAATTGCAGGTCTGTATGAAAAATTTGCATGCATCATTTAAAAATGCCTCATTCCTGCTGGCCAGTCGGAAGACATACTGGCCCACGGCAAACGACTGATTTGACACGAATGTGTTGTCGTTATGTGCAACCGGCAATAATGTGCTCTAACTCCGCTCAACGTTTGGCAAAAATCACTTCTTCTGAGCTTATCCGAAATCGCCCGGACGTACAGTATACTGATATCCTCTGGCGTACGACTCAAGCAGAGTTCTAACATGCAGGCGAGTGTTGACCTGGTCGTAACATGTTTCGAGCGAACCTATCGCAAGGTGCTCGCTCCTGGATTCTTTGACGACGTATCGAAGCAAAGTCGTTTCCAATTTCAACGCCGCATAGCAGTAATCAACAACGTAGATTCTCGGAAAGACGCCCACGATTTGGCCCAAGGCTTGTGCAATCGAGGAGAGCTGGACGAATTTTATTTTGTTGATGAACAAATTGCCAGCGCTTATGTTCAGGCCGGTCTATCACAAACTAATTTCGGCCGGCTTAGCTGCTACACCGATCATCTGCTGGTCGCGGCAACATGTTCGAAAGGAAGTCAATTTTTGCTGCACTGGGATGCTGATGTTTACTTGCAACATCCGAGCGACTGGATTAGCCCCAGTCTTGAACTGATGGAGCGTAGTCCCGAAATTTTCGTTGCCAACCCAGCTTGGGAATCCGCAGTTCTGGATCTGGAAGCAGAAACGATTCGGACCGAGGGTCCATTTTCCATAGGATACGGTTTTAGCGACCAAATCTTTCTGGTGAGAAGGTCCGAAATAAGCCAGAATATCTACAGTGAGTTCCATTTGGCTTCCATGCGCTACCCATGGTCACAAATTGGATTGATCTTCGAAGCAAGGGTCGACTCTTTTATGAGGAACCACGCGAGATTTCGCGCCACATTTCGAGATGCTTTGTATTTTCATCCGGCAACGGAAGGTCGCGCAGCCATTGAACTTACTCCAGAAGAGCAGAAGATAGCAGCCGGCATAAATGTCTTGCGGTCTGCTGTAGACTTTCGCCTTCTCGGGCCGGCAACGACTAATCGCGGCGTCCTAGACCGAAGTGATCATCCAGATGATGGCCAAGTCTTTTGAGATAACAGCTCGGATTCTGGCACTCTAATCAGGTCGACCCACTCCTTAGGCCAAACTGGGTGGAAGTCTCGCAAATATCTGTAGTTGTTACCGTCTATCGCCCTCCAGAGAGCGAAGTAACTATCGACGTCGAAATCGGCGCTGTGGCCCCAGTTCTTCAATTTCATGTACAGCTCTTCTTCGGAGCGTGCCCATGAGTAGTGCAACATTTTGGCCGAGCAGTGTACCCTGGGTTGGTGTGTGTAGCGCGCGCCGATGAAAGAATTGGCGGACTTCGTAGCAACAGGAAAAATTCCAACCTCTCCATGTGACAGCGCTCGTGCAATGAGCAGCGAGTCAGGCAGCCGCTTGAAGACAGTCTGTGCATGCACGCACACATAGACATCCGTATCGCTGAGATTGGCCAGAAAGTCCTTGAGAAGCGCCAGATCTAAAATCACTTCGTCGGCATCAATAGAAATGATCCAGTTACCCTTTTTGACAAAATTGGACAGGAAGTTGCGCTCTCTTGTATCGTTAGCAATCGGGTTGAAATCTGGAATGTAGAAATTCTCTTCGACGATTTTGATCTTCTTTGATGGATCGATCGAGCTGAGCCGGTGAAAGAATTCGGCGGGAAGATCGAATGAATTCCCGCTCCACGTTTGACGATACTTATCCAGACCTAAGATCACTTCTTCCACTTCATCAATGTAAGTAGGGATCGACCTGAGCAGATACTCGTAATCGTAGGAGATCAAACTAAGGGCAGAATATCCGGTTGACACCATATAAGGTACTACTCCTGATTACAATGTCCGCCTGAACCCTACTCATGGTTATCAGCCTACCATGCTACACTACCTTTCGCTGACTGGCGCTCCTCCATGCCAAAATCCTTCAATGTTATTCTCTTTCAGCCCGCCGGCTACGTCCACGCTATGGCCCTCAAGGAGGCTGCTGAATACATTCACTTTATGCTGACTGCATGTGGATATGATTCACGGTTCTCGCTCAATCACATCGCCGCCGACGCTCACAATATTATTTTGGGCGCTCACAATATGACTCGCGATGATATGGCCCACATACCATCTGATTCGATAATCTTTAACAGCGAGAAGCTAGAGAGTGCCTTTTTCGTTGACCCAGATCAATATCGTCAGTTATTAAACTCGCATTGCGTATGGGACTATTCGCTGGCCAACCTTTCAAGAATTGGGCACGGCAGAAAGTCCTTCATTCCATTCTACTATTGCCAAAGTCTCGTTAGAACCGGCAATGCAACCAGAGATAGAGAGAAGGGAGCGCCCATTCTCTTTTATGGTTGGACCACACAACGAAGAGCAGACATATTGAAGAAGCTTCAACTTACCGGAGTACCCGTGCAGGCCATTTGCGGGCAATACGATCTCGAAAGAGATCGGAGGATGTTCAGGTCGTTGGCTGTGCTTAACATTCACAAGGATCAGTTGACCATGTTTGAGCCTCTACGATGTTTCTATCCGCTCACTAATCAGATACCGGTGATATCAGAAGAAGTGGAAAATGATCCTACGGCCGACGCCTTCAGGGACTCAATCTTTTTCCTCAAGACAGATGAATTGGTGGAAGGAATCAGCAATCTCTGCAAGGACCTCGATACGTTTCAGAAGGAATCACACGAAAAGCTTTCATGCTTCCAACAGAAATCTGCAGTTGCCGAGATTACATCAGCAGTGAAACTGTTTCTTGAATCTATTTCTTAGGGGCGGATTGCATCGCCCGGAGCATGTGCAACACGCCGCTCTAGCAGTCTTCCAAGAAGCCGTTATGTCGAAGTTCATTGGCTAAATCCAAAATTTGCTGACGCAGCTCCGACGTCTCCTCGCAGCCAATGAGCTTGGCCACTTCGGTGACAACGTCTTCAGTAGAATGCTCTCCGTCAAATAACTCCCATGCTAAAGCGCCGATGGGCGGCAGTGTGCAATCCGGATCTCTGGGAGACGAGAAGACCGCTACACAACCATCAGGCAGTATCCTCGTCTTCAGCTTCGAAGCGCGCTTGAACTTATGCATAATGCAGACGAGGCTCCCGTCCTTCAATGAGCTTCATCAAAAACTGGTTGTTCTTTTCCACTCTCTCTATGTCCGGATGATCGGGCGCTGCCTTAAGACCGCACTCCAGTGCTTTTTCGTAGTCTCCCATGCTCATATAACAGGTTGATAGATAGTCATATGGTAACCACTGGTAGTGGCAATCTTCCACAAAGAACCCGTTTTGAGGCTTTTGCACTGCGGACGCTGCAGAAAAGAAAGGTATCGCCTCACGAATGCGATTCTGCCGGTAATGGATCATCCCCACATCATTGTAGGCTTCTGCTCGCTCAGCATCCATTTCGATTGCTAATAGTCCCCATTTCAAAGCCAAGTCATGCTGCTCCATTACGCCGTAACAGCTGGCTATCCTTCTGACCGCCCAGTATCGTTCAGGTGAGCGCCCGCTACATTCGAGAAAATCTCTGTACGCCATTATTGCTTCTTCCGACCTGCCATGATCGCGCAGTTCCTGGGCGTAGTAAAACAGGTTGCGTTCGTTGCGTTCTCCCCTGCTTAGTGCTTTTTCGAGTATTTTGAGGTTGCGACCATGCTCTTTGGTTGCCCGACTCTCCGAAGTCGGTCTGTGTTCGACAATAACATCGTGCACGAAAACCGCGCGTTCCGGCGGCACATGGATGCACTCATGCACCGGGTACTTCCATTTCAACCCGGCACTCCGCCTGAGCAGCCGTTCTCTGCAAAGGGTAAGGATGCATTTGCCCCTGGCATTGAAGGCATACTGATAAGGCATAAACACCCCATCGAATGCTTCGTTGAGAGCATCAGTCTTCAGTTTCGAAAGTCGTTTGCGTGATTCCTCCGCAATTAAGTCATCGGCATCCAGCCACAGAATCCACTCCTTCGTGCAAAGCTCGAAGGAGCGGTTTCTTGCTGCTGCAAAGTCATCGATCCAGTCAAATGCGTGGACCTGCGCGCCGCTTTCTATCGCTATTTCCACAGTGCGATCGCGAGAGCCTGTATCGACTACGATCATTTCTGCGCACAGATCGCTCACCGATTCGAGCACGCGCGCAAGGGTCGGTTCTGCGTCTCGTACAATCATCGCCAGCGATAACGTACTCATTTCAGTAGCTCACACAGAAACTACCAACCCCGACGATAGCTAAAACCTATTGAACCGGTGGGGCCTGTGGGACCGCCCGGACCTGTGGGACCAGTAAAACAGTCAACACTATCAGCACCAATAGAACCAGTTGGACCAGTAGTACCCGTTGGACCGATACAGACACTAGGCCCGATCTGTGCCAGCGCAGGAGCGGGCGTGAAGACGTTGAAAGTGTTAGCGGCGGCAATTAAAGACCCAGCCGCCACGCCGCGTTCCAAAATAACTTTGATAAAATCCTTGCGACTCAGCCCATCTGCGCAGGACTCTCTATCGGACTTTGTCATCGTGCTTCGATTAACCTCTGATAACTCGCGGATCCGCCACGCCGCGGTAGCATACCATGGCAACTGGTGCATTGCCAACGCTGCACCAATCTCTCACCAGCGCTTTCTTCTATTGGCTCTCACCATGACAAATTTCAAGCGAGCTGACAAACTGACAACCACCGTTTTGCCTGACGGCTACGTAGCAATATTCTCCGCTGTTACGAACTGCGCATACACTCTTCCTCCAATTGGCGCACTGGCGTGGGAATTCTTTGACGGAGACCATTCGATCGACGAAATTGTCAATGAGGTGCTCGGTGTTGTCGGTCAGCGAAGTACACTCGACGCCGCTGATCTGCGTCAACAGATTTCTGCATTAGCCGAAGAACTAGCAACAAGCAAGTTCTTGAACGTGGACGATCCATCCTGAGAGTTATTCAACGTCACATTGACAAATTTGATGCATGACGATCGTAAAGGAGAGTTGCTTGGTGCTAGTTCTTGATCTGAGTACAGAGCGAGCAACAGCTGCGCCCGAGGACCGTTTGCCAGAGGCGGAGTGCTCGAGCAAGCTGCCTAACCTGGACGACGTGTTGATGGAGCTTCGTTCGAAGACTGATCGTTCCAGGCTTAATGCTACGCATTTGTTGCTGAGTTGTTGCAGAGTAAAGCTGAACAATGAGAATATCGCGAACATTCGCCGGCTATGTGAAAAACCGGTTGATTGGAAGCTGCTCGCTGAGGCAGCGGCGATTCATGGACTGACTCCGCTCCTCTACTGGAACCTCAAAGCGGTAGCTGCTGATGTGATACCAGGCGCGGTGCTGCAAGATTTAGCTGAGAGTTTCATGAATGATGCCAATCGTTCCGTCATCTTAGCTCAAGAGCTTGCCAATCTGTTGTCAGTTTGTTTGCAGAATGAAATTCAGTGCATACCATTCAAAGGTCCACAACTGGCGCTCATGTGCTATGGAAACCTGACGTTGCGTTCAACCAGTGATCTCGATATTCTCGTTCGCAAAAGCGACGTGGTGAACGTGCATCGACTTCTGCTCAACCGAGGGTATACACCATGCAACTGGCGCAACACTCACAAATTCAGCGATGATTTTTTCCTGTCGGGGCAATTTGTCAACTTTTGCTCGGCATATGCATATTCGAATCAAGAAGGCATCGTGGTGGACCTTCACTGGCAAATTCTGCCCAGCACATTTCTTGCTCTCTCTCCCGATTATATGTTCAGCCACTTGCAGCAGGGCTTCTTCCAGGGCAAACCTATCGAAACATTCGACAACGAGTTGCTACTGTTTTTTCTATGTGCACATGCATCCAAACATGGATGGTACAGGTTGAATTGGATTGTAGACATTGCAGAGTTGCTAGACCTGATGCAGTCAGCCGACTGGCAGTCGCTATTAGAGCGTTCGAGAAAGATTGGTGCGGAGAAAATGGTGCTGCTGGGTGCGTATTTGACGACGTATTTGCCACGCACTAGTCTGCCTAAAGAGATGAGCGATCGAATAGAAGCGGAGCCGGAGATACGTGCGCTTGGTGATGAGATCATCAATCGTATGCTTGCCAATCCAACATTCACAGAGTGGAACGATCTGAAGAGGCGGACACATTATCTGAGAATGAAGAAAACCTATTTGCAGAGGTTTGCTCTTTTTCTTGAACTGGCCACGAAGCCTACCCTGGACGAACGGATGCGCTTACCGCTTCCCAGTTCACTGTTTCCCCTCTATTACGGACTCAGGTTGCTCAATCTATTTGTCGATCACATTCCCCGAATTACCTCAAGGTTTTTATGGAGCGGCTACGACCGCAGAACTAGCGCAGAATTCGGACCTTAAGTCGATATTAGATATCTCGCTTTACTACTGCACGGTCGGCGCTATATTCTGGCGCTGTCGCTGCTTCGTGGCTGCGGCAGGCGCAACTTTTCATCATGATTGAGGTGGCTGTGAATCTCAGCCCGGTCCTGGCAGCATTGGGACTGAACCGGCTCTATTGCCCACTCTATGCTGTCGCGTTTTTCATCACAGCAATGCTTTCGGCACATCTGCTGGAGGCAGCAACGCGACTGCTGTCGCGAAGAGTCCGGCCGGCGCATGCTGAAAAGAGTGAAACGTTTGAGCCGCCACTAATTCCCGGGCAAATCAGCGTGGTGCATCGCTATCATGCAATGGACGGACTGCGCGGCTTGTTAGCGTTTGGCGTTCTCGCGCACCACATAGTGATTTTCTACGTGGCTGCGCGCTATGGTCCGTGGTGCGCTCCGAATTCGTCACTCTTCAATGCGCTCGGCGGCGGATGCGTCGCCTATTTCTTCATGATTACGGCATTTCTCTTCTGGGGAAAAGCGCAAAACAACCCTGAAAGCGTGAGCTATCGCAAACTAATTCCTTCGCGCATCAATCGCTTGATGCCGATGTATCTGGTGTCATATGCGCTGATGTTGTTTTTTGTTTTTATCGCATCTGGCGGACAGGTGCATCAATCGCTTTCAGAAATGCTGTCTGCGATATGTACCGGTGCCATGGGCGGAATATTTGGCACTCCGACAGTAAATCAAGTAGACCCGGGCATTTTCGATGCCCATGTGATCTGGAGTTTGCAGTATGAATGGTTTTACTATCTCTCTCTGCCGATCCTGGCAAGATTTTTGCGCGGCAGAAGTTTCGTTTTGATTCCTTTAGTGATGTTGCCCGCCTGCTTTTTGCAACCTGATAATGCCGTTCTTGCCTGTATCGTGCAGTTTGTTGTTGGGATGGTGGCGGCGGTTCTGTGCGCCGACACAGCCCGCTATCCGATACTTCGCACGCGAGGGTTTGCGATTTTTGCACTCGTTGCGTGCGCTCTCACGGCTTGCAAGTTCAATCAATTGCCGGTTGTCGTGCGACCTTTGGGCTGGGCTCCGCTGTTTATCGCTGTCGCCAGCGGCTTCGACATTTTCGGCTTGCTCACCACACGTGGTGCCCAACATTTAGGGCGTATTTCATACAGCGTTTATCTGCTCCACGGCATCATACTGTACGCGTGGGCCTGGTTGCTGTCGGGGTTTTTCCCGATTGAGAACATGTCTCCTGAAGCTTACTGGCTTACATGTTTGGGGCTGATCTTGTTGGTCGTTCCTGCGTGCACGCTTACTTTCAATCTGTTCGAAGCACCATTCATGAAACGCCGTGATAATGCCGGCGCAGTCCGCCCCTCCACCGAGTCAGTAAGACAGACTGTGGCTCAGACTGCCGATTGCTCAGCCATTTCTTGAAAGACCATCATCGGCTTCGTGTACTGCGATCACGCATTGAGATTTCGGCTAGGGGCACAGAACGCCAGCAAATGTCCTCTATTGAAAGGGGCCGTCCGGCTGAAGCGTTTCCGTCGGGTTGTCACCGATGAGCGGTCGCCGGTATCTTTGGTGGCGCCGAATGCTGCCCAGGTCGATTCCGTCGAGAATCATGCGCAAAGTTGAAGGATCGATTTCCAGTCCAGCGGAACTGATGTTTTGCAAACTCGGGAATTGAAATGTGCCTTTTTGCAAGACCTTGTAGAACATCGCAAATCCGTCCGTGTCCCAGATGTTTTCGTACACAAAGAAAAACATCTAGAACGGCTATTCTGTTTGGGCCGGCGAGCAGCCATCATGAGTTTCGCAGATGACGATGAACAGAAGCAAGCAGAAGAAATTGATCGACTTGTAGCGGAGTGGTTCCGCTGGAAGCGCGAACAAGAATCGACGCCTAGTGTCGACTGGGTAATTGATCAGCTGTTTTTTGATCTGCCCGATTGCGACCCTAACAGATGCTGGCTAGTCATTAATCGCTTGCTGCAGGAATCGGAGTCCGAGGAAGAATTGTGTCAAGTTGCTGATCTAATCTCTGAGCTGCTCTCTTCGAACTATGGGAAGTTTGTTGAAGTCATTCGCCAATCAGTTTCGACCAATAGAAGACTTGCATACGCGTTAGGCAGCACGTTCATGCTTGACGAACACGAAGCCGAGTGGAATGAGTTTATACCTCAGCACGGCGCCGAAAACCCATTTGCGAACTGAGTACAGTGCAAGGTAGACAAAACGGCCCTTTTGTCTACCGCTATAACATCTGCCACGGTGGCTCATAACTAGCGCCTCATTGAGGCATCTTACGCAAATAGAGTAAGATTATACGCAAAATACGTATATAGATCTTTACGCAAATAGCGTATAATCATATGCATTATGCGTAAGTCGCCACAACTCGATGCTTTGTTTCCTCGCACGCGCCAACAGGTGCTAGGTTCTACGGTACTGCAGCCAGAGCGGTGGTGGTACCTGAGCGAATTAGCCCAGTTCTTGAAAGTGACGCCGTCGACACTCCAGCGTGAGTTGCACCATCTGACGGAAAGCGGAATTTTAGAGCAACGCGTTGATGGTAACCGGGTGTACTTCCGTTGCGACAGCCGCTGCCCGTTTTTGCCAGAACTCCAAGGACTCTTCATCAAAACCGTCGGCGTCATTGGCTTACTCAAACAAGCCCTTAAGCCCTTGAGTAAACGGATCGACGTCGCCTTTATCTTTGGCTCATTCGCTGAATCCCGAGAGCTTGTCACAAGTGATATTGATTTGATGATTATCGGCTCCGTCGGTTTGTCAGATGTAGCGCCCATCGTGCGCAAAGTGGAAGATCAGACGGCACGCCCGATCAATCCGGTTATACTTAGTGCGGCCGAAGCACATGAGAAGTTGAAAACCGGGCACCACTTCCTGGATTCAGTGCGCAAGGCAAATAAGGTTTTTCTGTGGGGTGAGCAAAGTGAGCTGGGCGAAGCTCTTCGCCGATAAAAAGATCAAAACGCACACATCCAGCCTCTCGGAAATCAACAATCTGAGAGAAGTGATCGAGCGTGATATGAAGGACGCCAACTTGCCCGGACTGTCAGCTGATCGAAGCTTTGCTACAGGGTACAACGCTACTTTGCAAACCGCACATATGGTTGTCGCTTGCGCCGGCTACCGGGTGGGCAGTGTCCCTGGACACCACAAGATTGCATTCGATGCGGCAGAACTGGCAATGGGTCCAACGGTGAAAACACTGGTGATGTACTTTGATGCATGTCGACGAAAACGCAACCTGCTTGATTATGACAAGGCCCAGGTTGCCAGTGCCACGGAAGCGGCCGAGCTGATCGTCAAAACTCAGGAATTCCTGTCACTGGCCGAGAAGTGGATCGAAAGGACTCATCCGCACCTCAAAAAATAGAGTGACCAAATGCGCATAGGCTCACAAAGCAAGGATTCTTTTCCGCTTTCAGTTCTCTGTATGTTATTGCGGAGCACGGATGACCTCAGTTGCTAAAACGAGATCGCACCCTTGCATTGCCGCATATGGTCATTTGCGGAAGAGTCCCAATTGCTGAGTCTCGCATGGCTCAGACTTCGAATCAGACAATCGCCGGGTATACAATTGGAGATACGACCTTGTTTATTTGATTGGACAAAAGCGCAGTCTTCGTCGCATAAAGCTGACTGCCAAGGTCACTAAATCGAGACATTGACCTTTATACTCGATGCGATCGCTCGAACGGGTGCCAGTCCGAACTATGACGCAAAAGAAAATTTTGATCATCGCCGGACCAAACGGCGCCGGCAAAACTACCTTCGCCACTGAGTTTCTTCCTAACGAAGCAGACTGCCCCAGTTTCATCAACGCCGATCTGATCGCAGCCGGACTCGCACCATTTCAACCCCAGGCTGCGGCAATCAAAGCCGGCAGCCTAATGCTCGAGGAGATCAAAAACCATGCCCGGCGCGGCGACAGCTTTGCTTTCGAAACCACTCTCTCAGACCGAGTATATCTGCGCATGATCCGAGAGTGGCGAAAACAGGAATATCACGTCAAACTTTTCTTCTTGTCACTAGAAACTGCCGAAGAAGCCATCGCCCGTGTTGCGGCAAGAGTAGCTCAAGGCGGGCATCATGTGCCAGATGAAGTGGTAAGGCGCCGCTTCGATGCCGGTTTGCACAACTTCAGGACTGCTTATCGTTTCGAGGTTGACTCCTGGTGCTGGTATGATAACAGTGGCAAGATGCCAAAATTGATCGATCAAGGATCAAACCAATGAAGCGACCAGCATCTGAACCATCCCCAGATCCAGATATCATCAACGCCGAAAAAGCTTTGATACGAGCAGCCAAACGCGCAAGGAAATTAGCTGAGGAAACTGGAACTGAATTGGTATATGTTCGCGATGGAAAATTGATCCGCGAAGTACCGCAGCCGCCCAAAAGCATCAAGCGGCGATCTGCTGCATCAGACAGCAACTAAATAACGCACGAAGCGTATGCGATCGAGAAAACCAAGCAGATCGCCGATGTCATGATGAAGATACTGTTTTTTAGATGTTGCATTTCCCACACCCGTAATGCACATCCATTCAATAACTCAGAAAAACGAAACTTTCACAGACCTTCCATTCAGTAGTGCTTTGATGAGTAATATTGTTGGACGCAGCTGGAGCTTTACCGCCGAATGGAAGAAAAATTGACACCATCTGGCAAAGACCGTCAGCTGTTTGCACTGACCCACAAGATTTTCAGTTGGCCAAGTGTCATCGCCCTTTTCCTTGTAGTTGTGGGTATTGGATATTTAGAGGTTTCTGAGACTAACTACGCATACTTGATCTGTGGCGCTAGTGTCTGGGCACAGAGTACTACCTTTATCATTATGGCGCTTGTTGCCCGCTCTAATGCTGTTCTTCTAGTTGGCAAAACAGCAGCATATCGGTTTTGGTTGGCCTGTTGTTGTCTGGAAACGATAGTAATTTGGCTCCTTCTGCGTGCTTTTGCACCGCCGCACTGGAAGCTTGGTCACGAAGTGTTTTTTGTGTTTCCTGGAGGTCTCTTGCTAGCATGGTTGATTAGCCTGATTCCTCGGTCAAGCAGCTCGGCGAATAGCTCCCAGCAATAAGAGCGGCCGATAAGCTAGGTATGGTCGGGTGCGAGTTCAGACGGTATGCGGGGCTTGACGCGACTTAACGCTCTTCGCCTTCGGTCCGATATGCTAGGAGGACCCGCCTGGGCGCAGTCGTTCAGAGCGACATGCGTGCGACGGACAGCATTAGCTGTGCTTTTTTCCTAGTCATATCCATCGAGTGCCTCATACACTCAATTATGGTTCATTTGTGTCCGCTCGTGACCAAATCACCGTCGGGCATCATGGCACGGAAGTCTCGCCCAGCTATGAACTGCCCGCTGTCCAATGGAAGACGTGCGAGCCGTTGTTTCCAGCATGAGCAGGGCGCTTTATGGGATCATATACTGGGTGCGCAAACGCTGACAACCGCTGTTGGGCCAGCCCCAGTTTACGACATTGTGAAGAGCACAATGAATCGAAAGAATAAGTTCGATCCAAACAATCTGAAAATTGCTCACAAGGGTTTCGTCCTTGCCTCTATACCTCTGGTTCTTGGGCTGGTCTTCCTTGGTTCCCTCATCTATCTGCTTAATCAGGCGGAGCTCGATGCTCAACGCGAGGCTCGCTCACAAACTATCAACTATGAATGCAACCTTCTGACGCAAGCGCTTGTGGAGTGCGTGTCATTGATGAGCACCTACGACTTGACCAAGGAAGATATTTACCTCAAGCGTTATACCGTGCAGCGCCTGAAGGCTATTCAATCGCAGCGCACTGTGGCCGAGATGGTGCGGGGACATTCCGACCAGGAAGTGATGGTCCAACGAATGGGCGGTGTCCAGAATCGACTATTCGTAATGCTCGATAAGCTGCAGCACTCGCAAACGCCCGGCATGGGTGATATGAGCGACTTCACTATGGTGCTGGGAGTACGCCAGAAGTTACTGGAATTGACGCAAGAATACTTCAGAGTCAGTGCTCAGTTTCGTGATGTAGAGAAGGCAGATCTGATGAAGCGTTCATTTGATCCGGCTCAGTCACGCCAGAGAGTAACACAGTTCGTCTGGCTGGGAGTCTTTGTCACCGTTCTTATTGGAGTGCTGGTCTATTTCTTCAGTCGCAGCATTACTTCGCGAGTCAGTACAGTCATGGATAATGCGCTGCGGTTGGCATCAAACAAACCGCTCAATCCCGCTCTGGTGGGAACAGACGAAATCGCTCGTTTAGATGCCATTTTTCACGACGTGGCCCGAGTGTTAGAAAAGGCCGCCATAAGAGAGAGGGCAGTGGTAGACAACGCCATTGATATCATCTGTTCGATTGACGCAGGCAATCGATTCATGCAAGTCAGTCCTGCGTGTAAGGCCGTTTGGGGCTATGAACCGGAGGAGCTGGTTGGCAGAAGAGTGATGGATATCGTCGCCGCCGACGACGTTAAGAAGACGGTCGATACGCTCAGTCAAGTGTCGCAATCTCAGACCAGCACGTTGTGTGAGAACAGAGTGCTACGCAAGACGGACAACACTCTCGTCGACATGCTCTGGTCGATGTATTGGTCGGCCGAACAGAAGACATACTTCTGCGTCGCGCACGACATTACCGAGCGCAAAACGGCGGAAGACCGCTTGAAAGCAAGCGAAGCAAGAGTGAAGCTGATCATCGAGAGTTTGCCCGTCGCGTTGATCATCAGTGACAACGAGGGTGTGATCGAGACCAATAACATTCGCACCGAGCAGATGTTTGGTTATCGCCAAGACGAGCTGACGGGCAAGCGCTTAAGACTGCTGTTGGATGCGGGGGAAGATCAGTCCGACCAGGAGTTCATCCAGATCGTCCGAGAAAAATCATCAGGCAGGGTCAGTGAGCTCGAAGCAATGAGGAAAGATGGCAGTCGCTTCCCGGTTGAATTCTCCGTCACAGAATTCGATTCCGATAGTACGCCCAAACTTCTGACCGTGGCATTGGATGTGACGGAGCGGCACGAGATTGACCGAATGAAGAAGGAGTTTGTGCAGATGGTCAGTCACGATCTGCGCAGCCCGCTCACCTCTGTTCAGGGCCTGTTGTCGCTGTTTCATTCAGGCACTTTCGGAGAAGTCGACGAAAAAGGAAAGCAGGCATTGGAGCGGGCGTAGTCAAATCTCGAGCGGCTCGTTGGGCTCATCGATCAACTTCTCGATCTCGAAAGAATGCAGGCCGGAAAAATGCAAATGGACTACGATGTAAACGACATGACATCGGTGATCGCTCGCTCGGTCAGCGCCGTTTCCTTTCTCGCTTCTAAGAACAAAATCAAAATCGAAACCCCCGCCAAAGCTCCTGAAGTATTTGCTGACGGCTCCAAACTGATACAAGTGATCGTCAATCTGCTGTCAAATGCGATAAAGTTTTCGCCGCCGAACAGCACCATCACAATCACTTGTGATGAGATCCCGGAGTTTATCGAAGTAAAAATTCGCGATCAGGGGCGCGGCATTCCTGCCTCTCTCAAGGACAGGATCTTCGAGAGATTCGAACAAGTGGAGTCAGCTGATTACAAACAGAAAGGCGGCAGAGGGCTGGGGTTGGCGATCTGCAAGGCGATCATCGACAGCCACCAGGGTACGATCGGAGTCGAGAGCGAAGAGGGAAAGGGGAGCACATTCTGGTTTCGCATCCCACAACCCACCTAGCTACCAACATGGGGCTTCGCGGACACTGCTCCGAACTCATTCTGCAAGTCCCGTGACATGTCGCCGGTTATAGCCGGCAGAGAATGTACTTTGAGCAGATCTTGTTCAGCTAATTTACTGTTGCCTGTTATCCGATAAGCGATGGCGCGATTGGAGTAGTTTGGAGGATAACGCGGACGCAGCTTGATCGCTTCGGTCAAATCTCGAATGCCGTCGTCGTACCTCTTCAGCTTCAGATAACAATAGCCGCGATTCTGATAGCCCCAGGCAAGATAAAAGTCATGCACCACCTTATCTTCATGCTTGATCAGCAATGATTCACGTTTGTAAGCCTCGATATATTGAGTAAAAAAGGGGATTGCGGCTTGATATTTTTCAACGTCGAGCAGCGAATGCCCTCGCCAATAAGGGACTGACGATTGTTTGTGATTCGGTATGCCTGTGGCGGATTGGGTCGCGGAATGCAACATCTTCAGTAGCTTGGGCGAAAGGTTCGTCCCAGCAGGAATCTTGACTATCACCTGATTTTTAGCGGTCTGGCTAGTCGCCTTCACGGGCGGTGACTCCGGCTTTCCCGCAAAGGATGGCTGAATCTGTATGTGAGACACAATCCATAACAGCACTGGCAACGCCCAGCGCGCATTGAACTTAAGAGTCCGAGTACGAGGCACTGTGTTTGCCTCAGGACGCGGTCGTGGGGGCGTGTGAGTCTCTGTACTCTTGGATAGTCTCAAACGGCATAGGCACCTCCGGTAGTGTCAGGGCAGATCTACTAGGACGACTGTACCGTCCTAGCGAATTCTGTGCAACTGGGCAATCAGTCCCAGAAGAAGAAAATCGGAGCTTGTGTAGGCGCATAGAGTCATCTAGATGGCAAGCGCACAGATAATATTCGGCTGGCGGTCGTGGTGTTCTTTTTAGTGAGTCAATGCGCGGTGAACATTTGGTATGAATTGTTCACAAGTCAAACCGCTGCGAGTTGATCCTCTGTCACAGGAGGAAATTCTACTCGTGATACTAAGTGCACATCAAGAGCATTCAAGATTTTCTCGGCTCTTTCGATCGATATCCCATGATATTCATTGCGTTCGTCGCGTGACACCATGGAGACATCAACATTAAGACGCCTAGCTAGCTCAGCCTGTTTTACACCGCTGGCAATGCGCAACGCGATCAGCAATTGACCCAATCCGCGGAGGTTTTGGACAGGTTGAAAATCGCGCCGTTGAACGCGCTCGTACCACTCGACCTCTTCCTTCAGCTGTTCATGAAAGCTGTAAGCCGGTTCCAGAGCTCGTTCGATTTCTTCAGCAGTAAGGCTCATTTGACTCAATTCACGGCGCTGGGCTTCGATGACCTCCAAGTCTTGTTTGAGCCTTCGCAGGCATTCTTGGTATTCCGTTTCAGTTTTGATCATCTGTTCAGCTCCTAGGTACTATGTGAATAATTCCCTTGGGTCTGTGTTCTCGACACGATAACCTGAAGGCGGAAGGAAATTGCAATTGGTTTCCGAATTTATCCAAGATTCCAGTTGATTGTCCAAAGTGAGGATAAAGTTCGACTCGATAACGATGCCACATCGGCAATTGTTTTTTAGCAGAGTTAGCGTACGGCTGCCTGGCTCGCGGATCCCAGGTCCAAATCTTGAAAGTATTGATTGCGTTTAGGTCCCTTTGAAGGGACGGTCGCAAGAAGTCGCGGGTCGCACTCAAAATATCCATCGATATCGTTTGGGTGATCTTTGTCTTCGACAAATGACCCATCGAGAAACACGTTCTTAATACCGACTTGCCAAAGCTCCTTAACGAGCAATTCTGCGTTGTTGACCAAAGTCAAACGCCACTGCTCATCCCATTGTCCAGCGGTTGCAAGCGAAGGCTTCACGAGCATCGAGGTGCGCAGCTCGTCGAACGTCAGAATGTAGTCGCCTTGAGGCAACAGACCATCCTGATTAAATGGAGGCAGAGGCATACAGTGACTTGTATATCAATATTGACATATTTGTCAATGCTTGTTAACTTAAATTCCAACTGGTCCTTATAAACGAACTCGGCTCTACTTTGGCGGTTTGGATATCGGGGAAATATCTCAAGTGGACACAAAATAGCCTTGCAACATCCCTACAGGATGGGATATTATGAGACAGTGAATATTTCCAAGAGGAGTTGGCCGCCTGTGCAGGCGGCTGGCTTTGCATTATCAATTATGAGAACTGTCATGCTAGAAAGAGAAATTGCGGAAGACATCAACCGAATATTAGCGTGGGCTATTTCACGCAACGAACTCGATGGGAAACAGCTTGAAGCAGATCGAGTACGAGCACTTTGGTCGTATCTGAATAGCAGCATCAATACCGAATCCGACCTTATGACCATTACCGATCTGGCAAGGATGGGTGGACAAACAATAACGCCGGCAAAACAGAATGCCGCGAGAAAAAACGGCGCCAAAGGCGGAGCTCCAGGCAATTATCACGCATACACTATTGATCCGAAAGCACCCAGATATGTGAATCGCAGGCAGGCAACGTACGTCGTTTTTGACACCAAAGAAAACCGAAATCGATGGGTTCAGCTACACCCACCGGGTGAATGGCAGCCGGTGGCTGCAACCGACACCGATCTTCGATGGACACAACGGAATCATCTCGAGCTGATTCTTGATGGAGATGCTTGTATTAATTCATTGGAAGAGCAAGTTGATTACTTTGATCAATTTGAACGACTCGATGACTGGACAAATCGGTAACGTCTTCAATTCATGCCTGCCGCGTGCCACTTGCTTTTTCATTTTGCCGTCCAACCGTCTGAAATACCGCATCAATCCGTGAATTGAGAAGAAACAGTGGTTAGAAGAACGACTTTCTTTTGTAGCCAGGTAACATGGAATCTGTCTTCGGATCATCCAAGTGACCGATGATAGTGCGACTATGTTTCATCGTCTTTAAGGAAGGAATCAGGCTTCCGTCGAGGGAGCGGTTCCCCCATGGAGTTGCTGGTTTTCTCGTAGGTTTCCAGCTTCCAGCCAGGTGGCGGTTTGCGCCGGGAGAGCAGCAAAATTGCACCGTACACGGCGAACATGAATATGACCAAATACAGCGCTTGAGCTACATCTTCCATCTCGTTTTCCGGACCGTCTGATACCCTACGATTATGGTTCATATTTTCGCAACCGTCTAGGCGCGTCTAGAACAGTTGACTGGTATGGTTTCCGAGGTCCAGAGCGTTCCGCCGGAAGAGTTAGCAGGTGCCACCATTATTGGTTTCACTTCTAAATTTGGGGGATCCGTTACTAAAATGGAGAAGGGCAAAGAATCGTTGAACGTGGTTTCTCATCGAGAGGAGTTAATCGGTCGGGCCAAAGATAATGCAAACTATTAGTGGTCCGCACTGCATTCCTAGCGCCCAGAGCGATGCCAGATGCTTGAATTCGATCCCGAACGCGCCGACTGGGTATAACCAACTTTGGTCACGGATTTGCGTCAATGGCTGATTTGATTTTCGAGACGCATAAGACATGAATCGAGTTTTACCACTAGCTCTTTGTGCTGCACTCGCGCTTCCGACGTTCGGCAGCAGCGCAGTTGCTCAGCCCCAAACAAAAACTCATTGGGAGCCAGAGGATGGAGCTGAAATCGTCGGTAGAAAGGCACCGGAGTTTGCAGGTTTGATATGGGTTAACAGCAAACCGCTGACCTTAGCAGCATTAAAGGGGAAGCCTGTATTTGTGCGCTTCTGGTTAGGAAGCTGTCCAATGTGTCAAGGCTCGATTCCCACTCTCAATTATTTGTACAAAACATACTCGCCAAAGGGGCTTGTTGTTATTGGGATTCATCACCCACACGGTGTGAGCTGTTCGCTGGAAAGCCCAGAAAAAGTAGACGTTGTTATGCATCAATGGGGAATGAAGTTCCCGGTTGCGCTGGACAATGATTGGAAGACGATAAATCGGTATTGGACCGGCAAATCAGCTCGAGCTTATACGTCTTCGTCTGTTCTAATCGATAGAGCAGGGGTTATCCGATGGGTGCATCCGGGCGGACTGTTGGCTCTGCCAGCATCGCTCGGCGGGGAAGGAGACAGCCCCGCCTTCGAGAGCCTGCAGCAAGCCATTGATGTGGTGCTCAAGAGTAATGCACCTGCAGTCCGCACTTCTGCAAAACCTCGATAATTAGGAAGTCCTGACGAGGACGAGAATCGTTGAAGAACATTTTCGGCAAAGCCGAAACCGAACAAATCGAAAAATCGAGGCCGTAACTCAGTCTTCTCAAAACCCAACTTTGCCGAAAACGGTCATTTTCAGCGGACTATCGACAACGGAGGACAGGAACCTCTCAAACGCTAATCATGGGTCTGCTACCAAAAACGATTCTTTAGTTCTGCCAGGATGACGGCGCTCGCTACCTTGGCAAAATCCTGTTGGACACTATTGAGAAGACTGACGGACTCATCTAGTGCTTGGTCGAAATCTTTGCCATCGTAATGCCCAAGGCTGTCATAGGTGAATAGCATTTCCGATAATTCGTCAGCGAGTACAAATCTCATTGGCGTGTTTTCACCAAATACTATCTTGCTCGTTTTGATACCGTCTTTGATTCGTTTTTTGAGATGCCCATTGTTTTTCAAATTTGCCGTTCTTTTGTACTCCAGAAGGCGCTCATACGCGTGTTTTGCTTCGATGTTCCCGCAGACCATGATGCGATATCTGCTACGACAAATGATGCTGGTGCGGCCGCGCTGGCATCAAACTTCGATTGGCGTTCTAGCACCCGTCCATCCCCATCCCCACCTATCTGCAATATCGTTGCAACAATCGCACGTTATTTTATAGCGACTGGACCAAATGCTGCCAATCGGCGAGGGGTGGAAATGGACAGAGTTTCTAGAGATGCAGATGCAGCTTCCATGAGAATTCACAAGGCACTCGAAGACCGTGACAAACTCGGGCTGTACCGGGCGATCGATGAGGTTCACGACTACGAAGCCACTCATCATTTCTGGGATAAAAAATTTGAGTCACGACTTTATCAGGACCTCCATGACATTCTGCCGCAGATTTCTCTGATGTGGGCGCAAAGTCATCAAAGTGATCTTGCCAGAGAACTCCAATGATCCGGACAGCATAACCCTACAAGGGATTGGTGCTTTATTGACACCTGACGTAGCAATATGCCGGGCGTAGATCAAAAATGGTCTGGAAAATCCTTGAGCACATCGTTTTCTATTTGGTGGACGCCTTTTAGTGCGGGGTGATCCGGCACAAGCCTCGATCCTAATTCCGCGCACTGGAAGGCCTTCTCGTTAAAGTCGTTTTCGTAAAACACTCGTCCCAAGGCTCCGTAGCTTCGACAAGTTTTGGATTGCCTGCTAATGCTCGTTGGAAAGATGCGATCCCCGGTTGAAAGTCCATCTGAGCGATTTGAGCATAGCCACGGTAAACTTCGAGAATGTACTTCTTGGTTAGAGGCAGACGGCTAGCTTGTTTATGCCATCTTCGGTTGCTTGCGGCGACTTCTTCCGGGCGACCACGGAAAGAAGGGTGGACAAGTTGGCATCTGTGGCAGCTTTCTTTTTGATACTGGCAATAAGGCTTGCGGGCAATTGTTTGCCGGTCATCATTTTCCACTCAAGCACTGCAAGCATGGCATCCGTATTGGCACCGCGAGCGATGGCACTAGTGACGAAAGAGATCGCCTCTAGAAGCGAGGTATGGTGCCGGTCGCAAACCAGGCTGCTCCTTCAACACTTCAAACGCCCACGGACTGACCTTGAATGTGAAGGCGGCTTCGTCATCAACCCAACCACCGATAGCAAAAACCTTTCCGGCTACTTTCCAAACATGACACCCGCCCCATTGAACTCCGTAAGTAGTGGCTGGCAACGCTCGGCAGAAGTTGTTGAATCTTCCCAACTGCACTGTGGCGAGGATGGCAAAAGAGCTGATGACGGTGAACCCGCTGTGCCAATCAAGTGTAAGATGAAAGTATCAGCCGATCGTTAGTCATGATGGAGTGCTATACAAGATGACCTCGCATCCGGCGTATCTTGAATTGTATGAAACGCGCGAAGTGCATCGGCGTGCAGAAGCCGCCGCCGCGACTTTGGAATCGTGCCAGGTGTGCCCGCGCAATTGCAAAGTTAACAGGTTGGAAGACAAGACTGCAGTGTGCAAGACAGGCAGACTGGCTCAGGTGGCGAGCTACTTTCCACACTTCGGCGAAGAAGATTGTCTGCGCGGCCGCAAGGGTAGTGGCACTATTTTCTTTGCGATGTGCAACCTTCGCTGTGTGTTCTGTCAAAATTTTGATATCAGCCAGGCGAAAAAGGGCCCCGAGGTGACACCACAAGAACTGGCAGCGATGATGATCGAGCTGCAGGATCTTGGCTGCCACAATATCAATTTTGTCACGCCTGAACATGTTGTACCACAAATTGTCGAGGCGCTGCCTTATGCGATCGAGAAAGGGCTTCGGCTGCCGCTCGTTTACAACACGAGTGCGTATGATTCGATGGAAAGTTTAGAGCTTATGAATGGACTCGTCGATATTTACATGCCTGATTTTAAATTTTGGGATGAGGATCTGTCACTAAAATACGTCAAAGCGAAAGATTACTGCACTGCGGCGAGAGCGGCAATTAAAGAGATGCATCGGCAGGTTGGTGACCTTGTCTTAGACAACTATGGATTGGCTAAACGCGGATTGATGTTGCGTCATCTCGTGATGCCGGGTGGAATTGCTAACACGAGAAACATCATGCATTTCATTGCCAATGAGATTTCGAAGAACACGTATGTCAATGTCATGGCGCAATATTATCCCTCGGGTAAGGTCAGCGAAAATGATTATGCTGAAATCAATCGGCACATCACACAAGACGAGTACCAGAAAGCGATAGCCACCGCGAGAGACGAGGGGCTGTACAGACTTGATCCGCGTGAATCAGACAATCATCGGTGGCTGGGAGGTCATTGATGTTCACGTTGAAGGTCGCGGATTATTATTGCGGTGCCCGTGGTTGAGCGGCGTCTACAGAGTTTGCGCCCTGGAAGGGGAGAAACGCTGAGCGACTAAAATGTAATTACACTGCAGTCGGGCAAACCGTATCCATCTCGTAGCAAGCGTGGAACCTTGGTGGCTTTTTCGGTTGGTCAGGGTACATCTTACGCGTAGACTGGTCACTTTTGGGTGAATAGAGCGGTGGACGGATCCGACGAAAGGCAGACAACAGGTTCGCGGCGCACGCGGGTGTGTCCGTCGTGTGGTCTCGGAGTGCCTGTCGGCTCGGATGTTTGCCCAAATGATGGCACGAGCCTTGCTGATTATTTGGCCGCTGGAACCTTGTTTGCAGAGAAATACGAACTTGTGTCCGTGGTTGGCTCCGGGGGCATGGGCATTGTCTACAAGGCGCGGCAAGTAATGCTGGATAAGCAGGTTGCCGTCAAAACGGTGCTGTCTCCAATGCCGTCCGATCATGCAATCAGGCGGTTTCAGCAAGAGGGAAAGGCCGCGAGCAGGCTGAGCCATCCGAATTTGATTTCGATATTTGATTTCGGTATTTCGGCAAATGGCAAGCCCTATCTCGTGATGGATTGGGTAGAGGGTTCTACTCTGGCAGATCGAATTCAGATGCACGGTGCTTTGCCCTTTCAGGAATGCCTCGACATCTTCATTCAGGTCATCGCCGGTCTCAGTCACGCCCATTCACAAGGTGTGCTCCACCGAGATCTCAAGCCAAGCAACATCATGTTAACGACGAGTTCAAGCGGGACTGCCCAAGTCAAAATCGTCGATTTCGGGATTGCTAAATTGGTTGAGCTTGAAGAACGCATTACAGCAGGACTGACGCAAACAGGAGAGTTGATCGGCAGTCCGCTGTACATGAGCCCCGAGCAGGGACAGGGTGTGAAAGTCGATGCTCGCTCGGATCTCTACTCATTTGGTTGTGTGATGTATGAGGCGCTCACGGGCAGCCCGCCGATTGTTCGCGAAAGTGTAGTGGCGACGTTAATGGCCCACCAGACCGATAAACCACTTCCTCTCAAACAAGCTTCGTTGGGGCTGGAATTTCCCCCCGCGATTGAGCAGGCGATCGCCAAGCTTCTGGCCAAAAATCCAAATGAACGATATCAGACCGCAGATGATGTGCACCAGGATCTGCTTGCCATCAAATCTGGTGCTGGCTTACTCACGGGTCAGAAAGGTAGTGATGCCGCTCGGTCAACAACACCACGGTGGATCCTGCTTGCTGTTACCGGGAGTGTCGTGACGGTGTTGGTGGCAGCGGCATACATTGGTGGGGTTGTTGCCACAAAACCACGTCACTCGCCGACTGCCGTGGTCGCGCCTGATGCTGAGCCGGTTGAATCTTTTAAACAAGATGATAACAACAAGAGCAATGACGAAAAGGACATTGCCAGTGAAATCCAAGATGAGGTGAATCGAGTTCCTGATAAGGCGTATTTCAAACTGCATTATTTTCGAGCGACCGATGCAACGTTGGCACCATTGGCCAAGTTGTGGAAGTTGCGGTCGGTAGATCTGTCCGTTTCTAAGATCGGCGACGACGGTCTTGTGTATATCGAGAAGGCGCCGTTGGAGATTTTGATTCTGGCGGAGACTCAGATTACCGATGCTGGTATGGTCCATGTCGCCAAAATGAAACAGTTACAGAGCTTGGATCTGTATGATACGAAAATCGGAGATGCCGGGCTGGCGCAATTGTCGGGGTTGACGTCTATTCAAGTTTTGAAGATTGGTGGAACGCAGGTTACCAGTGCTGGTCTCGGATACCTCTTGCCGCTCAAGTTGCTCAAAGAGCTTGACGTCAACGACCTTAAGGATAACTTGACTGACAAAGGCTTGGCGACGATATCAAAGTTTTCCAATCTTTCACAACTCAATATTGCCAATGATCGAGCAACGGCTACAGGGATCGGTGACTTGGCGAATCTTCCCAAGCTTGGCAATTTGTCTCTGGCAAGAAATAAGTTGTCGGCAGCAGAGCTGCACGCGCTTGCAAAGTTAAAGCACCTCGAGGTTCTGGACTTAGAAGCCACCGGAGTTACCATCCAGGATCTGGACACTCTCGCGAAGGAACTGCCCTTGTTGCGACAGGTGTGCGCTGAAAACTGTCCGAAGATAAGTCCGGCAGACCGGCAGCAATTCTTGAAAAAGCATCCGAGAATTCAACTTTTTGCTCCGCAGCTTTTGCCCGATTTGAAGAATTCTCCTATCACTCGGTTCTTATAGAAGACCGTGCAGGTCGAACTAGACTAAAGTGTCAGCTTGTGTCTTAAGGGTTGTGTTCATGAACCAAATCCATTCGGTCTCGGGATTTTGGCAAGTTGCTCAGTGGCGACGTTTTTCCAGCTTCTGCTGCAAAATGCGAGAGGCGTTATTTTGAAATTCATGATGCACTCGAAGCCTGTTTCATCGACCAGATGAGTGTATCGACTTCAGCCCTGACGATCGGCAATCTCTTCCGCCGCTTGAATGCCGCTGGAATCATCAAAGCCGGTTGCTTTCGAGATGAGAAACAGCGGGCGCCCTTTCACTTCGTCAAAGATGCGGCCGATGTACTCTCCCAATATTCCGATAGTCAGCAGCTGAATCCCGCCTAGGAAGAAGAGAATGGTAGCAACGGCGGCGAAGCCAGGCAAAGAAAGCGTAGTGAAGATTTTCATGTAGCACACCACGAAGATTCCAAAAAAGCTGAAGAGAGATACCATTAGACCTAATGTGGTGGCAAAGCGAAGCGGCGCCATGGAGAATGAGAACAATCCGGACATGGCGAGATTGACAAGCATCTTCAGACTGTACTTTGGCCTGCCGGAAAACCGCGCTTCCCGCTGTACCGGCACGCCTATTTGCTTGAACCCCACCCAGGCACGCAGCCCGCGCAGATAACGCGCTCGTTCGGGCAGCTTGTTGAGAGTATCGACGATTTTGCGATCCATAAGAGAGAAGTCGCCGGCATCAACTGGAATGTCAATATCCGAATACCACTTCATCATGCGGTAGAAAAGTTTATACGCCACCTTCAAAGGCACGGCTGCTTCTCGGGTCTGGCGAATAGCATAGATTACGTCGTAGCCAGCTTTCCAGTGATCGACAAACTTGGGAATGATCTCCGGAGCGTCCTGTAAATCGGCGTCCATAGCGATTATGGCGCGCCCGCTGGAGAAAGCCAGACCCGCGGAAAAAGCCACTTGCTGCCCGAAATTACGCGAAAGTTGCAACAGTTTGATGCCTGGATCGGTCTGGTGAAACTGCACGATCTTTTCGACAGAATCATCCCGAGAACCGTCGTCGACGAAGATGATCTCATACGGCTGTGCCAGCGAACGCATTACTTCGGTCAATCGCCGATACAACTCCGGCAAATTCTCGGATTCGTTGAAAACCGGCAATATCACTGAAAAGACGCAGTTGGTCACATTAATCAAGAGGACAGTCGAATGCTCCGCAGACTAATAATAGCGCACGTAGCGCTATTGATATGTTACACGCAGTCGAATGGCGAGCCCCCGGAGCAAAGCAGGAATGGCGTTTTCGTGTGGCACGTCACTGCTGGTAGTGGCAGAGCGCAAAACGACTTCGTTTCTCCTCAGCGGGCAAAGAGCATCGCAGCTCCCGATCGACTACGTAATGTTCCCATTTTTCTTGGAGAAATCGAATCTTTTAATCTAATCCATTGAACTTTTTCCTGCTTTTGGACGTTTCCATGTTTGTGAGCACATGGAAAAGAGGTCACCTCTGATGAAAAAACTTACTGCCCTCTCGTTATCTGCCCTGCTGATTTCCGGGACGTTTCTCTGCTTTACGCAACAAGCACAGGCTTGGCGGCATGGTGTCGTTAACCGACAGGGACGACAACAGCGACGCATAGGCAACGGTATTCAAAATGGATCCTTAACTGGTAGGGAAGCTTCCCATCTAGAAAAACAACAAGTTCGCCTCAACAGGCAAGAAACCAATATGCGCGCCCAGGATGATGGACACCTCACCCAACAAGATCGCAGCCAACTCGAGCACGAACAAAATCGCGACAGTAGAAATATCTACTACGATAAGCACAACGCGCGCAATCAGTAGTTCTTATAGATACAGTGCTGCTGCCCGAACAGCGCAGCAGCACTGTTTTTTCATCACGCAGAGTAGATTCAAGTTGAATCGGCTCTGCGCTGCTGCATGCAATGACACTTTCAACGCGTAGCTTTGAGGACAGATGCAGAACCTGTCTCAGAGCAGTTATTACTTAGTCGATACACGTTTTGTTCGGCCATTTTTTTGACCGCACCCAGGTTCTTTTTGGCCTTGTGGCTGCTGAGCGCATTGCAGATAATCCGTGGAATCATGATGTACGGTTCGACGTAAGAATAAAGTTCCAGCTTGCTCGCCTTACCATCTTCAGATCCAGTCAGCACCCATGAGCCTTCCATTGCCTTGAGGTCGTCGGACTCGAGCAATTTAAAATCGACCCGGTGGTTGGTCACCTCGGCAAGCCTGAGCGTGCACTCAGCGCTGCCAAAGGGAGGGCAGGGAAAGGAAAACTTCTGTTCGATATTTACCACTCCGTTTTTGCAACCGGTTTTGACCGCCGTTGAATCTGGATCAATCGTTCTCTGTTCTTCCATGCAATGCCATACAACGGACGGCGGTGCATCTATGTGAATCTCTTCGTGCACGCCTTTGCGCAATCGCTGCGGTAAAATGCCGATTGCCGAACCGGGGGCGCCGGTATTGCTTGATTTAGCGGCTTGTTCTTTGGCGCAGGCGCTACCGCATGCTGGGCCACTCTGGGTGATTATCAGGATCGCCGCTGTGATTACAATTACTAAACTATCTTTCAACATGCCTCCAATAGCTCGATCGATATCAGACGCTAGTCTGGAGATCGACGCCATTAAAATACGATTCACCACGACTGACGGGGACTTGGCTTAAGTCTGACTGACTGGCAGCCTCGACCAGGTGCGTGTCCGCGAAATTCGAGTCGGAGTAAGTAAACAGAATTTTCAGCCCCGAATCAGCCAAATGCTCCCGAACGGCAACTTCAGTTTCTCCGATCGTGCTTCGGCATATATCATGCTTCAATGCTACCCTCCAACTGGCCAAAACAGTGTCGTCGCCGACGTCGCGGAGGATCAGTGAGATGGCATTTTTTCTAGGAATTTTGAAGCCCATCAGCGACACAGAATGAACCAACCTTAGTGTATATATGACTTTGGCTGGAAATGCTTGAGAATTATCTTCATGCCAACGAAATGCACCATGCTCATTTTCCAGGCAATGCCTCCGCAGCACTGCTTCAACACCCATTATTGCTTCGTTTGCCGTTTTACGAGAAGAAAAAGATGACAACACCTTAATCCCTCTTTGTAACGCTAGATTAGCCCACAAGATAAGGCTACTGCGCAATTGTGCAGTAGCTGTGTTTGTCCGCTTCAGCGAGCGGCTGTTTGTCAGGCAACGAGATCGTGACGATAGTGCAGTGATCGTTTAAGCTGACACTCAATCCGACACCGATTGAATTCGTTCAGAAACATCCATGTAACAAGTAGTAATCGATGGAACAATTAGCCAAACAGATGGCGATATGGGAAGCGGCGAGCAAGCGTCAGCAGGACATCTGCGCTGAAATTGCCGTCAGACTTACCGAATATTTCGATTGTGAATCGTTAGATGAACTTGGCTCGCCAGACCTGAAGTCGTCGGCACGAAAGATGAGCGCGCTTCCTATTTGTTTGGGACGATATGGTTTTCTGGCGTTAGATCCGACGGCAATCGTGTTGTTGCATGACGCTCGCAACGGCACAGCGGTAGTTGAACGAGATCCGATCTTCATTCGTATCGCTTACTCCAAAGCTGCTGCCAAATATGATGGACTAAGCAGCCTTATTCCGCCGCGCCCTGACAGTGTCGAGCTTTGTCGGTTGTGCTGCAGGTCGGAGGACCGTGATTCGACAAGTTCTGAGGAGAAACAAGTATCACGATCAGAGGAAACAATCGTCGACTCTGAAGAGCGCATTCAGGAGTTCTTTCTCACCGGTGATGTGGTTTGTGTTCGTTGCGGTGGTTGGGGTTGGATACCGGCAGCCGAGGAAAGGCTTGTGTCGGCTGCAACCGGTGTGGAGGCGACGCAGCAGATTCAAGTCTACGTAGGAAGCGATGCCTGCAGTCGCTATGCAGAGCAGATGATCCAAGATGTTATGCAGCGCTTCCAGACCAAACAAGCGGAGTACCTTGCTAAGGCTGATGGCGCCGCGGATCCTGATGGATATCATGTCGTGGCAGGACAGTTCGGAGCATTGCCGTTCTTTTATTGCGATGCTGGTTTTCTGGCGTTGACCGCAGAATTGGCGATCTTGATGTATGACAAAGAAGCAGAGCTTGCCACTGCAGATGGTTTCGAACCTGTGTTTGCCAGAGCAGCATATCTGAGAGCAGCGCAAGCGTTTCCCGAGATTGCAGGGTCTCTTGTGCAACCATGCCCATCGGAACAGCAGCCATGTTCGGCATGTCAGGGCACTGGATCCGGTGGCACCGCGCCGGAGGCAGGCTCAATCATGGCGCGATTTTTTGCTGACACTATCTGTGCGAGTTGCGGTGGATGGGGTTGGCCGATGTCGGAAGCAGAGAAGCAAATGTGGGATTGGCAGCTAGATATAGAGCAGCACAAATGTTGCCATTGAGTGCATTATCAATGTGACTCGCATTCGGTTCACTAGTGCTACGGAATTTTTGTCAGTGCAGGGTATCCGCGGGCGTTACGGTGAGAGGCCCAATCAGCCAGCATGGCTTTGGCGGCATCGCCTTGCCCGAGCCCTTGCAAGACTTTTGCGTAATCATTCACCGCTTCCCACATTCCTCCGCCGGGATAGCCACCCCACTTACTGTAAATCTTCAGAGCATCGCGATAGTAAGGCTGCGCCGCCGCGTAGTCTTTTTTCAACAGATAGCATTGACCGACGTGTTCGGTGCAATCAGCCAGGTAACTCTCATGTTTCGAATTGCCATCCAACTTATAGGTGTGGAGATTGAACATAAGCAGATCGATCGCTTTGTCGTATTGCCCCTGTGCGCACAGTGCAGCAGCTCGAGCATCGTACTGATCGGCCTCGGTGTAAGGATCATTCGAGCCCGCCGATATTGGACCGGGCAACGATGTTCCGCCTAACGCCGCAAATAGCAAGATGGTTAAGAGGCTGCAACAGCCTAAGACAAACCACATGCGTCCCCGGGGCGACAAATGTTTTCTTGCATTCCAACCTGCGCCGGCGGACCCATCCTCTTTCGCAACCTGCTTGGGAATTGCCTTGACGCTGATCGGCTTGCCATCGCGGATTGCTTCCAAGTCGTGCAGCAGGTCCGCTGCTGTTTGGTATCTGTGGGAAGCATCCTTTTCCAGGCAGTGCATAAGTATGCGCTCTAAATTGGAAGATATGTCGAAGTCGTGGGGAAGCTTCTCAATGGGCAGCGGAGCGTCGTTCAGGTGCTTCATTATGGTCTTGATCGGATTCTCGGCGGCGAATGGAGCAACGCCCGTCAGTGCCTCGTACATGACGCAACCAAAGGCATAGATATCTGAGCGGAAATCTACTTTGTTGCCGAGACATTGCTCTGGTGACATATAGAGTGGGCTGCCGAAAATCTCCCCGGTTTGCGTCATCTGGGCGGAACGCGCCTCACTTGGGAGCACCTTCGCAATGCCGAAATCGACGAGCTTGACGATCTCCGTCCCCTCATGCTGGCAAACGACAATGTTGCTTGGCTTAACGTCCCTATGGATCACACCTTTTGCATGAGCACTAACAAGTGCTTCGGCAATTTGGATGAATATGTCTACGGCTCTGCCCTGATCTAAGAAGCCTTCCTTCACGATCAGATCGGCAAGACTGGCGCCATCTAAATAATCCATCACCAGATACGGTGCGCCTTGTTTGCCCATTCCGTAGTCGTACACCGCTGCCAAATTTACGTGTGTCAACGCTGTAGCAGCTTTTGCCTCTTGCTCAAAGCGTTTTACTGATTGACTGTCTTCCACTAAATTCGGATTCAGGACTTTGACCGCAAAAATCTTATTCAGCTTTCGATCTCTGACTTTGTAAACGACGCCCATTCCTCCCTGGCCGAGTAAGCCAAGAACCTCATAGTCATCTCCCAGGTTCGCGGCTACCTGCTCAGGTGACATTGTCGGCTGGGTAGTCGCAGGGTTCTGGCCAGACGATTCTGCTGTTGACCCGGATTCAGCATTTTCGCCTGTGCCAATTTCTGGTGACATCGCCTGTTCAGCTGCTCGGTCGCCCGTAGGCAAGCACATACAGCGACTCTCGAAGGACAGATATCGGGTTACGTCGCTGGCAGGCTTGTCAGCGATTGGCTTGCCACATGTTGCGCAAACCACCTTAAGACGCAGGTCACTCTTTTCCTTTTTCGCTTCCATCAGCCATCACAGTCATGTCTACTAGCCACATCATTCCCAGACCATGCCTAAATTATCCCCAACGGACAGCCTTTGTCAGAGTTGGCACAATTTTCAGCGTAACAAGGGTGTTTGTTGTTCCTGCATTAGCGATGCTTTCAACCACGGCACCACCGGTTCTGGAAAACTGAGCAAGATAGCTCACCATGAAGAAATAGCTAACACCTGGCAACTTGGTTGATTGTTGTGAAACGATAGAAAAACAGTCC
>Ga0206819_10089_pt1 | contig 33498 bp, 31 predicted proteins | sample Alteio_BWOrgCont_87_FD_152855 | JGI IMG/M metagenome (GOLD analysis project Ga0206819, IMG submission 152855) | Enriched cells from forest soil in Barre Woods Harvard Forest LTER site, Petersham, Massachusetts, United States -... | ecosystem: Environmental > Terrestrial > Soil > Temperate forest >... | reverse complement strand
GCGGCGAGCCTGTCGTTATCAGCACGGCTGAGGGATCGCGAACGATGCCGAGCGTCGTTGGGTTCAAGCAGAACGGCGAGCGATTGGTCGGGGTGACGGCGAAGCGCCAGTCGGTCGTGAATCCTGACAATACGATTTATTCGATCAAGCGGTTTATGGGGCATACGGTCGGCGAGGTCAGCGACGAGATCAGCCGAGTCGGCTACAAGGTCAAGGCGGGCAAGAACAACCAAGCGGTGGCGCATATCCCCGCCTTGGGGAAGGATTTGACGCCAGAAGAAGTCTCGGCGATGATTCTTCAAAAGCTGAAGGCCGATGCAGAGGCTTATTTGGGGGAAACGGTCGACCAGGCTGTTATCACGGTTCCGGCGTACTTTAACGACGCCCAACGAACGGCGACCAAGAATGCGGGCGAGATTGCGGGAATGAAAGTTCTGCGCATTATCAACGAGCCAACAGCGGCCTCGCTGGCGTATGGGCTCGACAAGAAGGCGAACGAGACGATTCTCGTGTTCGACCTTGGCGGCGGTACGTTCGACGTCAGCGTTTTGGACGTGGGCGAAGGCGTGTTCGAAGTGCGAAGCACCGCGGGCGACAGCCACCTAGGCGGCGACGACTATGACAATAAGATCGTCGAGTACCTTGCCAGCCAGTTTAAGAAGGACCAGGGCGTCGACCTGACAAAGGATCGCGCCGCGATTCAGCGCCTCAGAGAGGCGGCGGAACGCGCCAAGATCGAGCTATCGAACCAGATGTCGACTCAGATCAACCTTCCGTACATTACGGCAGTCGACAACGAGCCGAAGCACATGGACTACAACCTTACGAGGGCCAAGTTCGAAGAGCTGACTGCCGACTTAATGGAGCGGGTGAAGAAGCCGTTTAACCAAGCCCTTGAAGACGCAAAGCTTAAGCCAGGGGACCTCAATGAAGTGATTCTTGTCGGTGGATCGACGCGCATGCCGATGGTTCAAGAACTTGTGAAGAAGCTCACGGGCAAAGACCCCAACCGTTCGGTGAACCCGGACGAGGTCGTTGCAATTGGCGCTGCCATCCAAGCGGGTGTTCTGGGTGGGGAAGTTAAGAACATCGTTCTACTTGACGTTACGCCGCTTTCGCTCGGTGTGGAGACGCAGGGCGGGATCTTCGACAAGCTGATCGAGCGGAATACGACGATTCCGACGAAGAAGAGCCGGGTTTATACGACGGCGGCGGATAATCAGCCGGAGGTCGAGATTCACATTCTTCAGGGCGAGCGCCCGATGGCGCGCGACAACAAGAGCCTTGGCCGATTCCACCTGGCGGGAATTCCGCCGGCGCCGGCACGCGTTCCCCAGATCGAGGTCACATTCGATATCGATGCGAACGGCATCTTGAATGTCGGCGCGCTAGAGAAGGGCACCGGTTCGAAGCAGAGCATTACGATTACCGGAAGCGGAAATCTCAACCGCGACGAGATCGAGAAGATGGTGCACGAAGCGGAGATGAACGCCGACAGCGACAAGAAGCAGCAGGATTTCATCGAGCTGAAGAACAAGGCGGAGAGTCTGGCGTACCAAACCGAAAAGACGCTTCGGGAAGCGGGCGACAAGGTGGACGAGGCCGCAAGGCAGAGTGCTACCGAGAAGATCGAGGAGCTTAGAAAGGCGGTTAACGCGGGAGAAGAGGCGGAGATTCAGGCAGCGTTCAACGCGCTGGAGACCGAGAGTCACGCGATCGCGGAGAAGCTGTACTCAGCGGCAAGCGCGGCAGCCGATGCCAGCGAGCATCACGAGGGTGCAGCGGCCGAGGGCGCTCATAACAACGAGGAAGTCATCGACGCGGAGTTCAAAGAGACCAAGTAGGCCCGCATGAAATCTACGCGGATGGTCTCCGACGCCTCGTGCCGGCGCCGAGTTTGCGTTGGTCGAGGAGAGCTTTGGCTTGGCCGGAGGTTTCGAGGAGGGCGATTACATCGTCCTCCACACCCATGTTGCGTAGGAGTTCGATCTGTTTATCGGATGTGGGTTTCCCACGCCATTTGGCGCTTGCCTGTACGATATGCCCGCAGTCGGGATAGGTGATTCGGACCAGTTTGTCCGATTCGTCGAAGGCTTTGGCCAAGTCTGTCCCGAGGGCGACGGGTGGGTATTCCATCAACGAAGACGCGAGGGTCAGGGAGAATCTTCCGAGGAGGTCGACGGTAAGTTTGGCGGTTCGATCCCGCTCAAAGCTGGAAGAGCCGCAGGGAAGCAGATATTCGCCGTCTCCGACCTTCATCCAGGCGAGGCGGCTTACACCCATGACCTCTTCGGGAATGGACAGTTCCTTGATCAGGTCGACTTCGGAGAGCACGGTTGAGAGGTCTTCGAACGACATTGGGCGCCGAAACATTTGCGCTCGACGGGCAGGCTCGAGTTCTTCTGCCCACTTTGCCGCTTCGAATAGGCTGTGGCCTTGGAGGTCGAAATCGGGAGGCAGGCCGACGAGACCGGCGACGCTGGCGGGGGCGGGCTTGCTCTCCGGTTTAGGCTCTTGGTCGGTTGGTGGTCCCGAAAGGCCGAATTTGTCGGAGACGTCGACCACGTCGATCACAATGCAGTCAGGCTTCTCGCTCTGGAGGATGGCGCTTCGGCGCAGGTTTGGGACGTCGATTCCATCCACTACCCCGGGCAGGGTGCGCACGCCTCGGCCCGCCATTTGGGTGTAAAGGCCCCAGGACTGGGTTGGGCGTAGCATGAGCACACATCCGACGGCGGGGATGTCGAAGCCTTCGGTGGCGACGTCTACGTTCGTAAGGATCTGGGTGGTTCCGGAAGAGAAGCGGCGCATGACGCCTTCACGCTTGTCTCTCGGCATGGTTCCGTCGATGCTTTCGGCAGCGATATGGTTACTTCGAAAGATTTCGGCGACGTCTTTGGCGTGCTGCACGTCGACGCAGAAGACGATGGTTCTTCGTTCGCGGGCGACTTCGGCCCAGTGCTTGAACGCGGTGTAGTTGCGCGCTTCGGTGTTGACGGCACGGGCAAGTTGGCCGATATTATAGTCGCCGGCGGTTGTTTTGACTTTCGACAGATCGATGCTGGTTGCGACTCGGTAGCCCTTTAGGTCGACGAGCCAGCCGTCTTGCACGGCCTGCCGCAGCGGGTATCGAAACACGACGTCTTCGAAGATCGCCTGATCGCTTCCGTGCAACGGCTTGTTATCCATCCGGTGGTCGGTTGCGGTGACGGCGAGGGTGAAGCAGACCCCGTCGTAGGAACCGAACCGGCGCATGACGTTCTGCCAAGTGTCGGCAGGGGCGTGATGGCCCTCGTCCATGATGATCAGTCCGGGGTGAAACCAATTGAGGCGAGTGCTGTTGGGCCGGCCGATAGTTTGTACGCCGGCGATAACGGCTTGGCACTCGGGCGGAGCTTCCCGATCCCCTCCTTCGATGCCGATGTTCATACGGGGGGCCTGTTGGGCGATTCGGGCGCAAGCTTGCTCGAGTAATTCGTGCCGATGAGCGACGATCAGGGAGGTTTCGCCATAGGTGAATTCGAACTCGTCGACGAGGGACGCGAACAGAGTCGTTTTGCCGGTGCCGGTCGGCATGACCACCATCACACGGTGGAGGCCTCGGTCTTTGGCGGCGAGAACTGCGGATTTGGCGCGCTCCTGGTAGTCGCGCAAGATGATCGGCGCAACCTGGCCCTTGACGACGGCGTCGTCATCTTCGAAGAGGTGGCGGGCGATCATCGGCGACGCACGATCCCTCTAGGACTCTTAAGCGGTTGCTTGGCGTTGGAGCGCATTCGAGATGCCAAGGAGCGATGCGCTCAGGCTTTGTTATAGACGACGGACATAATCGGTTAGGACTCGAAGATTTCAATGAAAAGGACGATTCGAACCGATGTGGGGCAGGACGACTGTAGTCTTCGACTGATTCGGCGGATTCGGCTGCTTCTAGTCGGCTTCATCATCGGCCTTGTAGTAAGCGGGCTCACGGCGTTTCCGTTGGCGGCGGAGATGAACCTGCTTACACATTGGCTTGGAGTGCCGGCAAGTGCATCGCCATCGGCCTATTCGGGCCTGACTTCGTGGGTTGTGAGTGTCCGCGATGCGCTTCATGGCACCGAATCGCGGTTTCCGTTCCTGTTTTACGGATACGATTGGCTTGCTTTTGCGCACTTGGTGATCGCGGTGCTGTTCGTCGGACCGGTTAAGGATCCGGTTCGAAACGTATGGGTGATTGAGTGGGGAATGATCGCCTGCGTCCTTGTCCTGCCCTTGGCCCTTATCTGCGGGGCGATTCGCGGCATTCCATTTGGCTGGCAACTCATCGATTGCTCATTCGGGGTGGTCGGCTTCATTCCGCTCTATTTCTGCCACCGATGGATACGGGAATTGGAAGTTGGGGAGTTGTCTCGCTAAATGAATGGTCTCGTTGGCCGACGAGCCGTACGAGTGTCAAGTACGCTGGGAGGGGATACAACTCAATTGGCGAGGTCAGCAAACCACAATGGAATTCTGTCAGTCAACGAGACGACAGGTGAACGACCGTTACGCTCTGAGCCGCTAGGCGTCAGATTCCATGCAGTTTTGGAATTCGAACGTATAGTCACATTGTCTCAAGATTTCGAAACCGGCTCTTGATGTCTTTGGTGCTTGATGGTTTCGGATGGCGATTGGCGGACTGAGGAAAGATAAATGAAGCCCGTTGCTTTGATACTCGCCTCGGTGATATGCATTGTTCTTGCTGCAGATGGTTCATATGCTCAGGATGCCGCCGTATCCCTCAAGCGAAAAGACTATGCGAAGTCCCTGTTAGGGGCTGCCGAGAAAGGTGATATCGTCCAAGTCAAAGCGCTGCTCGCCAAGGGCGCTAATGTCAACATAACGGATACAGACGGCATGACGCCGCTCATGTTTGCGGCAACGCGAGACCATGAAGATATTGTCAAGATCCTAATTGCCGCTCACGCCGACGTAAATGCCATAGACCGACTTGGCAATACAGCTCTCATCAATGCCGCTTTCGGCCCTCACGCAGATTTCGTAAAGGTTCTGATCGCCGCTCGGGCTAACGTCAATGTCAAGAACCGCGATGGCTTGACAGCGCTGATGGAGGCCTCTCAAATCTTGCAGTCAACTTCAGTCAAGTCGCTAATTGCCGCACACGCGAATGTAGATTCCAGGGACAAGAGCGGAATGACCGCGCTCATTTATGCTGCCAAGAACTGGGACACAGCTTCTGTTAGGTTGCTTCTCGCTGCCCACGCGGATGTAAACGCAAAGGACAACGATGGCAATACTGCCCTGACGGCGACTTCCTCATTCGACGTCAAGACCATTCTGCGCTTCGCGGGAGCGAAAGACTAGGCAAGACACAATGCGGCAAATTAGCTCGCTTCCGCTCAGGCTAGTCGCGGTACACCATGTATACATCCGCAAATCCGGCTACGGGGGGCGAGGTGGATAGGGTGACGTTTAGCACCGGATTGTTTTGCGCTTTTGGCCTTGCTTGCCGTTAGCTTCCATTTTGGCGATGTATTCGGTTGCGACTGGGATTTTGCAGGCGGTGTCGCCTACATCCACGGTGACGATGCCGAGTTGGTTGGCGGTTGCTTTGGCTTGTTTGAGCAGGGGTTTTACGTAGGAGCCGACGGTGATAACGAAGGAATTCATTGACTGCTTGGCCCGATTTTCAGCGCCATCGATTTCGCTTACAACTCTTTGCAGCAGGCCCTCAACTTCGGCGAGATCCAGGTCGCTGTCGGCTTTCGTGGTGACGAGACCGATGTAGGTTCGCCAGCCGGCGGCGGCGATGTGCTCTTGCTTGGAGTCGATCCACTCTAAGGCCAAGTTTCTGGCTTCGGCGTTTTCAATCGTGACCCAAGGGACGGAGTAATCGTAGATGAGCGGCATGCCGGCGGCACCTTCGGCCCAATATTGGAGTTGATCGCGGGTCATTTTGGCGCCGTCGGCGACCATACCGGCTAGGTACATCGCATCCAGGTTTCCGGTGGCGTAGAGATCCATGGCTAGCTGTTGCTGCCCTTTGATCTTTTTGGCGATGATCTTGAGGTCGGCGACGCTTACGCCGAACATTCGGTCGGCCGGCAGGCCGTGGCGGGCATAAGTCTTGCGCGTCTGTTCGCTGCCTTTTGCTTTCAGTTCGGCCATGATGGAGTCGACAGTTGACATGATTGTGTCTGTGGATTTTGCCTGATTTCCGACGAACATGCAAGCAGGAAGGCGGGCTGAAGCCCACTAGCCACACTCGGACTGAAGTCCACACTCCATGTCTATAGTGTCTTTGTGACTTTTTGGATGTGCCTCGGGTCGTCGGGGTTTAGGCCTCGGGCTCGGGCGCAGGTTAGGGCTAGCCATTGACCGAAGAAGATGTCCCAGATGGGGCTTAGGATTCCCTCGACGTCTCCGGATCGGCTCATTGGCGGCTTGGGGGCCTCGAGGATTTCGCAGCCTTGGGCGGCGAGGTCGGGCTTGGGGCCGTCGAAGCAGATGGCGGCGCTGCCGTGGCCGGCGAGGGCCTTGGGGCCGTGCTCGAAATCGGCGGATGAGTAGGCTTTGCAAGGGATTAGCGCGCATTCCATTAGCTTGAGCGCCGACTCTTGTGCGGTGGAGAACCCAAAACCGCGACCCAGTGAGAAGACGGGCGAGTTTCGAACGACGGATCCGCTAGCGGCCTGCGCTGCCTCGGCACTGAAGTCGACCCAATCCGAGCAGGGAAGAAGGTCTTGAGGGTAGGGCAGGTTTCCGCCCAAGGCCCTTACCAACTCATAGAGAGCAAGCAGAGAAGATGAGTAGGTCTTGGTCGCGGCGACCGACTTCTCGATTCCGGCATCGAGCAAAAGCGTATGTTCGGCTTCGACGGTAATTCGTGAGCCCTCCGTGTTCGTAATGGCAAGAGTGGTATGTCCTTCTTGTCGAAGCGAAGCCAGGACTTCGGCGACGTCGGGGGCGGCGCCACTTTGGGAAATACCAACGGCAAGACAGTTGGTGTATTTCACTTGGCGGCCGAAGCGTGTTAATACGGATGGGGCGGCGAGTGAGACGGGAACCTGGAGGAAGACTTCAATCAAATACCTGGCGTAAAGGGCGGCATTATCCGACGAGCCTCTTGCCGCAAGCAGGACCATGTCGTATTTTCGCCCTTTCAGGGCTTCCAATTCAGAGAAATACCTCTTTGCGCCGTTTGCCAACACCGCCGGCTGTTCACGAATCTCACTTTCCATCCATTGACCGAGCATCATGGTCATTATCCCGAATTCTTTATGCAAACCTTGAAAGCGAGGCACGCCTCGCCCCTACGCTTCATAATGTTATGAAACGCATGAAAATCGCTTTGCTCCTTGCCGCGGTGGCGAGCCTGTGCCTTGCGCAGGACGTGCCGACCGTTACTTTTACCGAGCCTTTCGCCGGTTTGCAGTTCAACTATCCAAAGACCTGGACGATTATCAAGTCGAACAAAAGGAAAGACAGCGCACGAACGATCTTTTCGATACCGATCGAGGGATCGAGCGAGAAGGCCGAATTGGATGTCGACCACACCGAGTTTCATGCCAGCATCGATCTTTGGCAGACGATTCAGTTAAGGGCGAACGAGCAGCTTCACCGGCAAGTCGTGCGGCAGTGGACGCAGGACGTTTTGGGCGTCTCGATCCTATTCAGCCGAATCGACTACACCGAGCAGAACATCCCGATGTCGGCGGTGATCGGGCTGTATTTCACGCGGACGAATCAGAAAATGGTCTGGCGGGTAACGTCGACATTTGCGAACTTCGACAAGGTGTTCTACGAATTCAGCCGGATCCTCGAAACGATTCGTCAGTTGGACGGCAAGATTCCGGAAGAAGATGACCCGTCTAAGGATTTGGCTCCAGCACCTAAGAAGCCGGAGAAAGCGGACCTTGGGCCCCATGCGATCGAAACTGGTAAAACTCGAAAAACTCACGTCGTCAAACCGCCGGTAGCGGTTGAACTCACGGTTTCGCTTCGAAAAGTCGAGCTTCGCATGCCGAACGGATGGACAGCAGACGGCGTCAAGGGCAATGCACTCGAATTGAGCGATTCGGGGGTAAGCAAATCGATACACGTTGAGCTGTTCTCGCTTCTCGACAGCGATCCGGCGGCGACGGCTTTGACGAAGCTTGCGGCAGCGAATCTACAGGCTTATTCGAAGGTTTCGAATCGGGAAGACACCGGACCGTTAACCAATACTGCAGGTTGTTCGATAGCGGCTGTTTGGCGCGTGGGCGTCAGCGAAAAGGGACCCCTTATGACTTGCGAAGCGATGGGCACTTCGGGAGGCTATTACTTCTTGCTTTCCTACAGCCAAACCGACTCGGTTCAATATAAGGCGGATCGAAAGCTGCTCGAACTGCTACTCAAGTCGACCACGATTGAGCCGGCCCCGTGATCGTCGCCTTCAGTACTTCTAGCCCTCGAGCCAGTATTGCGGTGTTCGACAGGGTCGCCGGTGTCATTTGGCAAGGCTTCGAACTGGCGCCAATGGCTGCGAGCGGGGCTTGCATGAGGCTACTCGAGAGGATGATGGCGGACACCGGCCTTCGGTTGGATGGCGCAGAGCTTTTTGCCGCCGATCTGGGTCCAGGAAGCTTTACCGGAGTTCGGGTGGGAGTTACTCTGGCAAAGACGTTCGGTTATTTGTACGGAAGGCCGGTTGCGGGGGCATCGAGCTTCGACTTGATTTCGGCCGACGAAACGGTCGTTTTGCCAAGCAAGAAGAAGGAGTTCTTCATTCGTAGGCCCGGTATGGACCCGTTTCGAAGCGTCGACCTGCCTGACGAGCCATTCGTTGGGTTTGGACACGGCATCGAACCAGAGACATATCCTGAAGCATCACGATTTTTTCAACTTATCGAAAAGCTCGTTCCAAGGGACGCGTTGGCGTTCGTGCCCGAATATTTGATCGAACCAAGCATCTCGGTTCCCAAGAAGCCGTTTCCAACCGGCGTGAGGTCCGATGGCTGAGCCCCAGATTCGAGATCATGTGTGTCTTAAGCCATACACGACGCTGAAGGCAGGTGGGTTCGCCGAGCACTTTACAGTTGCGCGAACTCTGCCTGAGTTGGCCGACGCGGCAATTTGGGCGCAAAGCAACCGAAAGCATGCAATCTTGATCGGGTCGGGAAGCAACGTATTGCCTTCTGACGGGGGCGTACCGGGGGTGACGATCGTCAACCAGGCCTCCCGGATCGATGTTCGGGCAAACGGCGAGGTCATCGCGGAAACGGGCTGCAGCTTTCAGGAACTGTTTCTGAAGACGGCGCAAGCGGGGTTGCATGGGCTTGAATTCGCAGTTGGGATCCCAGGGACTCTTGGGGGTGCGCTGGTGAGCAACGCGGGGGCTTATCGGAGTTGTGTGTCCGAGTTTCTGACAAGACTCGAAATCGTTCTGAATGGGAAACGTCAATGGGTTGAGCCTTCGTGGATGCATTTTTCGTATCGCGATAGCTTGCTGCGTCGCGATAATCCGCCTCAGGCGGTGGTACTACGCGTCGAAATGCAGTTACCTAAAGGCGATCCGAAGCAAATCTACGACGAGGCGCGCGAATACCAACGGCAACGCATTAGTAAGCAACCGCCGTCACCAAGTGCGGGAAGCTTCTTTAAAAACGTGAATGACCGCGTCTTGGCGGAGTCGTTGGTGACGCTGCCCCTGGCACTAAAGAAGGCGGGCATCGTGCCGGCGGGGTACTTGATCGAGGCGGCCGGGCTCAAAGGGAAGCGCATGGGTGGCGCGATGCTGGGCGTTCGGCATGCGAACTTCATCTTGAATGTAGGGAACGCGACGGCGACGGAGATCTACCAATTGGCTCAGGTCGCGAAGGCTGAGGTTCACGCTAGCTTCGGGGTTATGCTCGAAGAGGAAGTGCTTTACCTGGGGGATTGGACTGGAATTTCATCTTAAATCGCGTTGGAGCTTGCCCTTCCGAGTGCCTACGGCGGCACAACCCATCCACCGGCTACAGGTCTGGGCATAACTCCATTATTTCGCTAGTCCAATGATCTCTGTCGAATCCTTAGCGTGAAACCCGTTCAATCGATGAATAGTTGGCGTCGGATTCGGCGGGGGACGGATAGGTAGCCGGACTCGTAGAGGTGCATGGCTAGGAGGAACGAGCCGGTGACGAGGAGGCTTCCTACGACGAGGCTCATCATGAAGGTTAGCATCGGGAGGCCGATTTTGCGGGCGAATCTGTTTTGCCTCACAAGACCTTTAGCCGCCCGGCTGCGTACGGCCGGCGGTACGAGGAGCATTGACTTCTTCTGAAGTCGCTTCATCCAGGGGCGGCGCTGCAGCCAGAGCACTGCGCGCCACAAGGTTCGCGCCATCCAGCTTGCGAGCGCAGTCATCTCTTTCCTTCTACTCCGTGCTAGTAAACTTCGTCGGTGGGCCCGCCTGATACCGGTTTGTTTCGCGCCATCAATCAATGGCCGCAGTCGCTTGGCCCCACGATGCGCTTCTTTAGCGAAGCGATAAACTATCCGAGCGCTAAGGTTTTGCTTGGAGTTTTGCTTCTTGGCTTACTGGCGGCAAATGAGAGGACGAGAAGGACGGCGGTCCAGGCGCTTCTTGCTTTTCTGATTGCCAATGGCATGACCGATTTGTTCAAGACGTTTAGGCCGGAGCACCGGCCGTATCAGGAGCTGCACGAGCATTTGAATCTGTGGGTTGGCACGGTACCTTCGTTTGGGACAGCCTCGGCGCACGCGGCCAACATGGCGGCGATCGCGTTTGTGTTTGTTTATCACCTGAAATGGCGGGGCTCGCCTTGGGTCGCGATCGCTTTGATCGTAGGCATTTCTCGCGTATTTTGTGGGGCGCATTATCCGCACCAGGTGCTTTTGGGGTGGGTTTGTGGGTTGATTGCGGGGTTTGTTGTGACCAGGGGCTGGGAGTTTTTTACCGATGGGCGGCTGAAGGATAAGGAGCCACGGAGCCAAGGAACCAGGGATTCTGGGCCTGAAGGGCCGTAGGCTCGCAGCAACGGCATAGCCCTGGTACCGGTGGCAGTCGTCGTAGTCCGCAAACCGGTCGGAACGGTGGGCGCCGTTTGGTTTTCATCGGCCGGTGTCGGCATCAGCAGCCACCTAATTAGGTTCTGCGACCACCTCCGGGGTCGACGGAAACGGGCTGCCGTTACCCCAGGGCTGCGCCCTTCGCTGTGAGCCTTCGGCCTTTCAGGCCTGATTCGTTAGTTCTCTTGATCTACGGGATCAGGTTGGCCGGGGCGGAGGACTTTTACGGGGGTGGTTAGGTCGATGTTGCCCAGGGAGTCTACGGTTTTGCCTTCGATGGCCAATTGGAACCGGTCGATATTTTTGAATTGGCCGAGGGCCAAACTTAGGGCTTTGATCAGGTGGCCTTCTTCGATGGTTCCGTAGCCTTTCTCGATTCCGGGGTTGAAGCTTACGACTGCGAGGTGATCCTTGACGTCGATTCCAAGCGCTTTGGCGCCTTCGACTTGAAGGGAGGCCAGCGTTTGATTGATCAAATTGACTTCTGGGGCAACGCCTTCGGGTGGGGAACTGGCGGGCCTATCGAGCTTTACGTCGTTCTGCACCACGGCGGGGACAAGAAGGGTCATGGAGTCCTGGGGCGGAGCTACCTTGTTGTCGTCGTGCCGGGTGTTGACAGAAACATCGGGGGTGGCCGGTCTGTCCACGACAACGTGAGAGGCCTGAGGATTGAGGCCTACATACGCGGCAAGCACGCCTGCACCGAGAACGGTGAGGAGGAGAATGGCAGCCACGCTTTTGCCGGCTGGGGAATTGCTACTTCGCTTTGGCATCGCCTAAATACACCTTGATCCCTTGAACCACGGCCTTTGCAACGGCCGACTGGAATTCATCTGTAACCATTCGCTTACGGTCGCCGGCGTTATCGATGAATCCGAATTCGATCAACACGCCTGGCATCTTTGTGCCTCTAAGAACTGCAAAGCCACTTTGTGGATAGATCTTTCCATCACTCCATACGCCGGTGTTCGCCAAACCGCTTACCTTCGCGATTTCATGCTGGATGCACTCGGCGAGAATCCTCGAAATTGCGTTTCCTTTATGATGGAAGGTAATCGAACCGGCCATGTTCCGCGAGCCACCGCTATCGTTGATGTGGCAGGAAACGAAAAAGTCGGCATGGTTTTTGTTGGCGATATCCGCACGAGTCTGCAGCGGAATGAACACATCCGTTTTGCGCGTCATGATGACGGTTGCACCGGCGGTAGCCAATTCGGAGGCAACAAGGCGTCCGATGGGGAGCGTGAGATCTTTTTCGTGGACGCCGCCATCTTTGGCGCCGCCATCAGCGCCTCCGTGGCCAGGATCGACGACGATTACCTTGCCGATTAACCGTCCGTCGCCGACATCCGGTTTGAGGAGTTGAATGGAAACGCTTTGACCGGCGGTGAAAACTTCCGCCCCCACTGGCCGCACCAGGTTAAGGGTAACGAGAGTCCCGGAGGCGATGCGTTCCGATCGGGTGAGGGATACGACGTCGGTTCCGAGCTTGAAGTCGGGCGCCAAGTCTTGGAATACGCCGGGAAGGATGACCTCGAGAGTTTCGGGATCCGGCTTTCGGAATTGAGCTTGACCCTTCAATCCGGTCGGCTTCATCGACAGGAGGACGCTTTGGGTGTCTTCGTGGTCAACGGTAATGGGAAGGAAAACAGTTGCGGGTTGGACTACATTACCGAGGGGCTCACCGCGAGCGGGGACGCCGTCGGACTTGTCGGTTTTCGGCTGGGAGTCCTCGGTGTTTGCCTCTGCGATTTCCAATTCGGAGGACTTCGTGGGATCGGTTGGAACTTTTGAGATATCGGGGACCGATTGGGTTTGGATGATGAGGCGGACCACGTTCGGCTTGTACTGGGAGATCCTCACGCCGCCTTCGATGGTTTGAACGGTTTTAGGGGTGAGCTTGGCGCCGACGTAATCGACGACGACCCGATCGGGTCCGGTCAGCACGAAAAGCTTCGGCTTGATGAGCAACCGCGAATTGACTCGGATCTTGCCGGAGTCGTATTTGACCGAAGTGAGTTCGGCGACGATTTGGAGGGTATCGGTATTGACGATCCAGTCGCTAGAGCCTCCCAGCTTGGTCATTGCTGCTCTTAGCGGTAGGGCGGGTTTGCCGCCGACGGTTCGCACGCCGAGGGAGAATTCAGTGCCTTCCGCCTTGATTTCGGCTTGATCGGCGCGCACGTCGACTTGCCACCCGAATTGAGAGAGTTGATCGATCGGGACAAAACACTCGTCGCCGACCCTAAACCCGTGAACGGGTTTGTCGTCGAAATAGGTGTAGAGCACGTCAGCAGTACGGGCTTGCCCGTATGCCACCGCAGTCATCGCCATCCATGGACCCAGACAGTGCAGTATTCGCTTCATTCCTTTGAAGATTTCCTAGAGTGTAACACCAAAAACATGTTGTGGGAAAGAGTTTTTAACTCAATCGGTTGCCGAATGCCGCGACGTCGTCGTCGATGGAGAACAGACGGCTGAGGATGAAGTAACTTACGCCGGTTCTTTCCGGGGCGGGCGACCTGACGCGAAACTGACCTTCAAAGCGCAATAGCTAAGGCTTCGCGAGGCTCTTATTGCCTTTGTAGACGTAGTCCTCGTAGGTGCGTGTTGTTGCTTTGATGCCCGCCCACTTGGAAATTTGATTCGCCACTTCCGCACTTGTGAGGAGCCGGGTGCCTCCGTTCCAATACAGCAGGCCTTCGCAAGGGTTCGCAATGAACGGATCCTTCACATCAGTCCTTGTCGTCACGAATCGCCATTCCACGAGTTCACCATGCCACCCGAGGAGGTCCACGAGGGCAAGATGAGATTTGTCGGTTGATCGGACACCGAACCTGGGAAGGCTCGAATAGAGCCGGTCTCCTCTGATGCTGATGTTTCTTCCCATACAGCAAAGTACATTCGCGAAAACGAATGCGCCAACGAAAGCAACTTTCCAAGCGATCGACAACACAAGATTAAGGCGAGTCGACTTGCCGGTGCGAAATTCATCGGCGATGGCGCCGACGTAGTAAAACGCAAGGATCAAGGGACCGCCCCATGGCATCGGGAAGCGGGTTGCGGCAATCAGGAGTCCGCCGATGGCGAGGGCGATGCCCGAAGCTCGTTTCGCCGGCTTGAGGGCTCTGAATACGCCGTATGCGCCGATGGCTACAAAGCACCAAATTACCCACGGCGGTGCCTCCGTTCCGATTTCGATGAAATCCGCGTTGCCCACACGATTATTATAAGCTTGCTCCTGGCACGAGGCAGGTTGCGTGAGGATTTGGGTAAAGTTCTTGACCGTTGTGGGCGGTTAGCTCAGTTGGTAGAGCACCTCGTTTACACCGAGGCTGTCGCGAGTTCGAGTCTTGCACCGCCCACCAACCTCAACGACCTTTCGCTGCACACCAATGCGCCTTCTACTTGCCTCACGCAAAGACGCAGAAGCGCAGAGGGGAAGTGACCGACGCTTCGCGCGAATGCAATTCTTGGCATCAAGGATCGGTGGCTGGGTTCTTCGCCCCCTCCGGGGACGGTACGGACGCTGGCGCGTCCGTGGGCTGCGCTACGCTTGCCGCACGGCTATGCTCTTCTCGGCCCTCCGGGCCTGCATACTCGGCTTGCTCTTCTCGGCTCGCCAGGCTGAATCCACGGTAGTGCTCTGCTCGGCAATCGGGGTCTGAGTCCGCGGATTGCTGTTGTCATCGTAGGTAAGCATTTATACGAGCAATTCAAACAGGCAGTGCGCCAAGAGTAGGCTTTCTAGCAATAACAAATATCCCGCTATCCTGTCTCACTACATGCGTCTCCTCCTCAAGGCTTCAAGAAAGTAGTATTATCGTGTCATCGACTGGGGATTCCTCCGGGAGAGGGACCTAGCTTCCTTGTTTGAACGTGTGGACTTGAGGCGGAATAGCCAATGACAGCTGACATGCCAGATCCTAATGAGGCTACTTGGGCGATTGTTTTTGTGATTGAACTAGCAGGTTTAATCTGGTTTTTGCTCTTTGGATTGGCATCACTACTCGTAGAGCCTAAACGGTACGATGTGCCACAGCCGATACGAAGAAGTCGAAGGCGTCGGCACGGGCGCTAGCGCGCCGGACCCACGGTAGGCGCCCGGAACGCCAACCGTGGGCTACATGATGAAACCCCTCCGGGGTAGGAAGATGGTGGCTTGTTAGTTGGGGTTGAGGCCGGCTTTTTTGGCTTGGGCTTTGAAGGTTGTTACGGTTTCGGTCAGGGATTCAGAAACGGCCTGGTCGGTGGATTTGCACTCTTTCGCGGAATCGGTTACGGCGATGAGGAGGTCGCGGATGAGTACGTTGGCGGCGGCTAGTTTTGTGTTTAGCGCTTGAACTTCGTTATAGGACGTGGAGAGCGATTTGGCCCAGTTTTCGTCGATGCAGTCGGCGACGAGAGTGTTTTCGGTGCGTCCGGGGCCGTTCCAGATTTGTGCGCCGGGCCACTTGATCACCCTGTCCGGTCGCGCCGGTGCGAACTTTGTGAAAGTGAGAGAAGGTTGAGCTGTTTGCCCTAGCATGACCCAGGTTACACCATAGGTGTTCGATCCGAGAGTTTTGCCCCTTTCGGGGGGGGGGGGGCCGCCGGAGCGGCCTCGGACTAGTGAGGGTTTTTGGCTATTGAGCCCAGGGTAACCCCGCCGGACCGGGGCAACCCTGGGCTCTGACGGACCAATCCCTTCGGGATAGTCGGAGCGGACTCTGTCCGGGCGGTCTGAAGACCGGGGCACCTATGCGGAATGAATTCCGCGCTCCCAGTGGCGCTGCAATAGAAGGTACGTGCTAACCTGAATTCGTTTAGCATCGAACGATTTTTTGGGGCTAAATCGGATTGGCGACTCAACGGTGAATGATATGAAGAACACTCTCGCAGGTAAGGCTTTTTGGCTGGCGGCGGCTGTATTGGCTGTGGTCGGCTGTGGTTCGGGCACGGACTCTACGTCGTCCACTTCGCCTACGACGCCGGCTCCCGGTAAGAAACTAGTCATTGGCTTTTCGCAGATCGGGGCGGAGAGCGGTTGGCGGACGGCGAATACCGAATCGATCAAGTCCGAAGCTGAGAAGCGCGGAGTTGACCTCAAGTTCAGCGACGCACAGCAGAAGCAGGAAAACCAGATCAAGGCAATCCGCTCTTATATCGACCAGAAGGTCGATGCCATCGCCTTTTCACCGGTAGTCGAGACCGGATGGGAGCCGGTGCTGAGGGAAGCCAAGGCCGCAAATATCCCCGTCTTTGTCTCCGACCGGCGGCCCGACGTGCCGGATGACCTCTATGTCACCTTTATCGGCTCGGATTTTATTCAGGAGGGTGAGCGGGCGGCTGAGTGGCTTGCGAAGAAGTGCAACGGCAAGGCGACGATCGCGGAGCTGACGGGTACTCCGGGTAGTGCTCCTGCCAACGACAGGAAGAAAGGGTTTGAAGAGGTGCTCAAGAAGTACCCGGACATGAAAATCGTGTTTTCGCAAACCGGCAACTTCACCCGGGCGGGCGGAAAGGAAGTCATGGAAGCTCTCTTGAAGTCGCCGCAAGGAAGCACGATAACCGCGCTCTTTGCCCATAACGACGACATGGGCCTCGGCGCGATCCAGGCCATCGAAGAAGCAGGGAAGAAGCCTGGCAAGGATATCCTGATCGTATCGATCGACGGCGTGAAGGACGGGTTCAACGCGATGGTGGCGGGCAAGCTCAATTGCAGCGTCGAGTGCAATCCGCTCCTTGGGCCACCGCTTTTCGATGCGATCGCCGCATTCCGCAAGGGCGACAAGCTGCCGAAGCGGACGGTAATGCAGGACGGCATCTATGACGAGACGACGGCGGCCAAAGCGCTGCCCGACCGCAAGTATTGATTAGCGGCATGGCAGCGGACGACCTCCTCGCCATGCGGCAGATCGTCAAGCGCTTTCCGGGGATGACGGCGCTTGACCAAGTGGATTTCTCCGTGCGATCCGGAGAGATCCACGCCTTGATGGGTGAGAACGGGGCGGGGAAAAGCACGCTGATCAAGGTTATGACGGGAGTGCTGCCTTGCGAGGGTGGCGAAATTCTACTGGAAGGGCATGAAATCAAGCCGCGTTCGACGTTCGATGCGGCCCGGCTCGGAATACGCACGGTCTACCAGGAGGTCAACCTCGCGCCCAATCTTTCGGTAGCGGAGAACATTTGCCTCGGGAAGTTTCGCGCTCGCAAGTTGGGCATCGGCTGGCAGCAAATGACGGCGCAGGCTGAGGAAGCGATCGCCAAGTTGGGGCTCCAACTGGACGTCCGAAGGCCGCTTTCCGACTTTTCGGTTGCGATTCAACAGATGGTTGCCATCGCGCGGGCGGTTTCGATTACTCCAAGGGTGCTTGTTCTCGACGAACCGACATCCAGCTTGGACTCCGCCGAAACCGATCAAGTCTTTTCAGTTATGCGAAGGCTAAAGGAGCAGGGACTCGGCATCGTGTTCGTGTCTCACTTTTTGGATCAGGTTTTCGCGGTTTCGGACCGGATTACGGTGCTTAGAAACGGCAAGCTTGTCGCGGTTGAATCGGCAGCCACGATGGGACCGAAGGGGCTTGTACGCCATATGATCGGACGGTCGCCCGATGAGGTGGAAAAGCCTAGGCTTGAAAGGGAAAGCCGGACGGCGGAAGCGACGCCCCTGATTGCCGTTACTGGTCTTGCTAAGAAGTCTTCGATCGAGGGAGTCGACCTGTCGGTTGGAAAGGGAGAAGTTGTCGGTCTTGCAGGATTGCTAGGATCTGGCAGGACGGAGACATTGAATCTCCTTTTCGGCATCGACCACCGAGACTCGGGAAGCCTGGAAATCGACGGGAAACCGGCGCACGGTTGGAGTTGCAGAAAGGCGATCCGGATGGGTATCGGCATGTGTACCGAGGATCGGAAGGTTTCCGGAATCGTTCCCGAGTTGAGCGTCGTGGAGAATATCGTCCTCGCAATGCAGGCTCGGCGAAGCGTTTTCAGGCCGCTTTCGGTTAAGGATCGACGAGAAACTGCTCGCCGAATGGTGGAATTACTTCGAATCTCGACGACCGACATCGACAAGCCGATCCAGTTTCTCAGCGGTGGAAATCAGCAGAAGTGCCTTCTTGCGAGATGGCTGGTGATGGAACCGCGACTCCTGCTTTTGGACGAGCCTACGCGCGGTATCGACATCGGCGCCAAGCAAGAGATTCTCAGCCTCATCGAAGATTTGCGGGCAAAGGGAATGGGGCTTGTGATCGCGGACTCGGAATTGGGTGAGCTCCTTCGGGTTGCTACCGGCACGGTGGTCCTGCGAGACAGAAAGATGGTCTGTGCGCTGGAGGGCGCGGAGGCAAGCGAAGAAAAAGTTATGGCCCTGATGGCGGAGGGCTCGGCTTGAAGCTGCCGAGGAATCTGATTGCCCCGTTGGCAGTCTTGGCAGCGATCTTGATCTTCGATTTCCTGTTTACTCCCGGTTTCTTCCATCTGGTTTGGCGCGACGGAAGGTTGCAGGGGAGCCTGGTCGACATTCTCAACCGGGCGGCGCCCGTGCAGATTCTTGCGGTCGGAATGACGCTCGTGATCGCGACAGGGGGCGTCGATCTGAGCGTTGGAGCCGTCATGGCGATTTCGGGAGCGGTAGCGGCAGCTCTACTTGCCGCGGCGGAGAAGTCGCCGGGACACAGGTCTATCGGTCAAAGTGTGCCGCTGGTGGTCTTGACCTCTTTGGCATGCGGGCTCGGCTGCGGAGTTTGGAACGGATTTCTCGTGAGCTTTATGGAGCTTCAGCCGATCGTGGCTACGCTGCTTTTGATGGTGGCAGGGCGCGGAATTGCGCAGCTTATCGCCGACGGCCAGATCGTTACTTTTGGAAACGAACCGTTCAGTCACATCGCGAGGGGCGCCGTTTTTGTCGTTCCGAATCCGGTGTGGATCGCATGTGCACTGGGATTGCTTGCAGCGCTGTTGGTTCGGGCGACTTCACTGGGGTTGTTCCTTGAGGCAGTAGGAGGAAACGCGCGAGCAAGCAAGCTCTCTGGCATCGACGCACGGCGAGTGAAAATGGCGGCGTATGCGGTTTGCGGGTTTGGCGCAAGTATCGCCGGCATCATCGCCACCGCCGATATCAAGGCGGCGGACGCGAATAATGTTGGTCTGTATCTGGAGTTAGACGCAATCCTAGCCGTCGCCATCGGTGGGACGTCGCTATACGGCGGACGGTTCTCGCTTGCCGGATCGGCAATCGGGGCGATTCTGATGCAGGCGCTGACCACAACCATACTCTCGAAGGGGGTTCCGCCGCCGGCGACGCTGGTGCTCAAGGCGATCGTCGTCATCGTCGTCTGCTTATTCCAGTCCCCGAACTTCGCTGCTTGGCGAGCTCGGGCGAAGGGGTTGCCGGCATGAGGTGGTTTCGGTCTCGTGAGAACCTGCCACTGATGGCGACGGTGGGCGTGTTCGTCGTCCTTTACATGCTTGCGGGCTGGAAGTTTCCCGGGTTCTTCTCGACCCGTGTGCCACTCAATTTGCTTTCGGACAACGCTTTTTTGGGAGTCGTGGCGATCGGACTCACGTTTGTGATCCTTTCGGGAGGCATCGATCTTTCAGTGGGCTCCATGGTAGGGCTCTCGGGAATTCTGCTTGCCGACCTCGTCGCTCACCACGGGTGGCATCCGCTTGCGGCGATGGCGGCAACTTTGGCTCTGGGTGCGCTGGTAGGCACGATACACGGGGTTCTTGTCGCGAAATTCAGCATTGCGCCGTTTCTGGCGACGCTCGGTGGGCTGTTTTTTTGCCGGGGGTTAGCGCTCTGGATCAGTCAAGAGTCGATCGACATTCAGCATCCGTTCTTTAAGAGCCTTGCCTTGTTTTCGATCGTGCTTCCAGGGGGAGCATCGATTACGGCGGGGACGATCATGTTCCTCGTGGTTTTGTTCATCGCCGCTTGGGCGGGCCGAAATACGGTTTTTGGCAGGACGATTTACGCTATTGGGGGCAGTAAGTCGTCGGCGGTGTTGATGGGCCTCGAAGTCGATAAAACGATCATTTTTGGCTATGCGCTGTCAGGCATCTGTTCGGCGCTGGGCGGCTTGCTTTATGCGGTTTATACGTCCTCAGGGAACGCGGTTGCGGGGACAGGGATGGAGTTGGATGCGATCGCGGCGGTGGTTATCGGCGGGACTTTGCTGTCGGGCGGGTATGGCTCGGTGGCGGGATCTTTTATCGGGGTTATGATTTTGGGGATCATCCAGACCGCGATATCCTATCAAGGCGATCTCAGTTCGTGGTGGACGAAGATCGCGATCGGGGTGTTGCTGCTGGTGTTTATGCTGATGCAGCGTGGGTTGGTTAGGCTCAGTTCGAAATCGGCGCATGCCAGTGGGTGAGCCTGACCGCATTATTCATACTCAGGACGCAAGCGAGGCACGCCTTAATGTTAAACAGTTTTGGGTTTCATCGAGTGATCTGTAGCCGGGGTATGGTTCGTGGCCCCGTGCTCAAACCGCGGTTTCATCCCAAACTCCGTGCAACCGACCGCCCCGATGCGACGGCAAGAACCATCCGTCGGCTACAGTCTTGTCCTTACCCACATCTTTTGATTGCAAGGGAGATTGGCCCCGGTAGTTACCAGACATGGTTGAGTTGCCCTCTTTGTCGGCGAGGACCGCGCATCGCTCCCTCGGAGGGGAGAGCTTCCTAGGGCGTTGCCCCAGGCTTTTATGAGGACGCACCTTCGGCGCTAGACAAAGGATAAGGCCCGATGACAATACCGCAATCGTTTGGGATCTAATAGAACCCGCAATATAATAAAGGGGCAAAGGCGGAGAAAGAATGAAGACGAATACTCGCGTTATGACCTTTGTTGGCGTGCTTGTTTTGGCCGCCTCCTTGACCTTTGGGCAACAGAGTGCCAGTCAGCTTTTAAAGCGAATCCGTGAAATTGAGAAAGACCGTCCAAGGCTCAGCCAGACTTCGGGCTCTCCAATCGGCCAGTGGGAAGGATGGATCGGAATGTCGTCGAACCCAAGTTCGATGGAGAGGTGTTCGGTCTCGATCGCAAAGGGAGTGAACGGAGGCTGGACAGCGGCGGTGGAGCGCAAGGGCCTTGGAATGGTGGTTTCGAGTGGTTCCGGAGGAATGTCGCTTGGCCAATTGAAGGTTGAACCCTTTGGCATGGGGATGTACTCGGTACAAATGGAAATCAACGGCCGAAAAGAGCTTGTCGAGTTCACCCGGTCGCGCCAAGGAAACATTGCCTATTTATCGGGAACGACGAGAAGCGGTCTCGAATTCCACCTTTGGCAGGGTAATCCGGTCAGTCCCGTGATGCCGGCGAAATGGTGATTGGAGTCGGTCCGATTGCGTCGTCATGAAAGAAGACGCTTGCCAGGTAGTTGCCGATATCCTTTAAGGCCTGTTCATTGCCACCTAATCCTGGTGGCCTAAAAACGTGACTCAGGCTAGGGTCGCAGACTTTGTAACATTACGACAGATAAAAACCTAGACGTGCTTACTGCAGGAAGGGATGTCGGCAGGCACGCCCCAAGGTTTATTTGCCTTGCTAAGGATGGTTTGCGACAAATGAACACAAGAATCCTCATTGGCTGCTTGGGCCTGATGATGCTAACGGCATCAGGTTTCGGACAGTCGTTTTCTCCTCGACTTATCGAGTTGCAGAAGGATCCACCTGTAGAGGTCCAGCGGTCTGCCGTTATCGGACCGAAGGCGGGATCCGATGTACTCCACTTGGCGGTCAGCTTGCCCTTCGGCGATCCCGTCGGCGCTCAGCAGTTTGCTGACGCAGTTTCCGATCCGAAGAATCCGCTCTTCCGGCAATTCATATCCCCGGAACAGGTTGGAGCTCGGTTCGGGCTATCCACTTTTCGCTTTCAGCGGATTCAGAACTATCTGGCTTCACAAGGCATGAGTGTTCGGCTGGCCGGTAAGAACCGACTGACGATTCTCGCAGATGCCACCGTCGCCCAAGCTCAGGCGGCATTTCACACGACCATTCAGAATTTCGCTGCGCCTATGGCGGACGATTCGGCGGATATGATTCGGTACTCGTTCACAACTCCTCTGGCGCTGCCATCCGACATCGCATCTGACGTTATCGATGTTTGCGGTTTGGACAGCTTCACGCGGCCTCAGGCGCATGCCGCGTTGACGGCTACACAAATGCGTTCGCTGTACAGCGCATCGACGATGTACGGCGGCAACGGCAAGCAAGGCCAGGGCCGAACAATTGGTATCTCGAGCTACGATGGATACCGAATCTCCAACGTGGCGTTGGAAATCAGTTTGCAAGGGTTGCCTACGCCGGCGGCGGGAGCAGCATCAAATATTTCGATCGAAGCAGTTGGCGGAGGCACTGGAAGTTCGGGAACCGCGTCCGGAGAGGGCGATCTCGACATTCAGACGGTCCTCTGCATGGCGCCACTTTGCAGCATGATCGTGTACGACAACTACTCGACAACCGGTAACAACCCGATTGCCGTCCTTACCCAGGAAGTTAACGACAACACGGCCGACATCATCACTGAGAGCTACGGCTGGTCGCTTGGCACGTCGACGGATTTATCCGCCCATAACCTCCACCTCAGCATGACGGCGCAGGGCATCACGTACATGGCCGCATCGGGCGATCATGGAACGAGCTGGGTGGTCTCCGGAGTTGATTTCGACTATCCGGCGATGGAACCCGAAGTTCTTTCAGTTGGCGGCACATCCGCTACGGTTACAGGTTCGGGAACGCGATCGGCCGAGGTTGGCTGGAATTCAAACGGCGACTCAGGCGGAGGCGGCTGGAGTGTCACAACCGACACTTTCAACACCAGACCAACCTACCAGAGCACAACCGCATTCTTGGCGGGAGCAGGAGTTCCCAGCCTGGCGAGCGTTCCGTATCGAATGATTCCCGACGTGGCATTCGATGCAGACCCGAACACGGGCTATCTCATCTATGTGAGCGGAACCGAATATCAGTACGGCGGAACGAGTGCGGCGAGCCCTCTGTGCGCCGGGCTGTTCGCAGAACTCCAAGAGCTGCTTATTAACGATGGTTCACTGAAAGCCAACTCAAGCGGCAAATACCGAATGGGCCGAGTTCAAGATATGCTTTACGGCTATAACGGCCTCTCGAGCGTGTTCTTCGATGTCACCTCCGGCACCAACGGCACGTTGCCGAACGGGAATGTATCCAACGCAGGTCCAGGTTGGGACACCGATTCCGGATGGGGACCGATCATCTTCTCGGGACTCTTGGCGCAAATCGAGAGCGGAGTCACTTCCGTGTCGCTGTCGCCGTCGACGGTTTCTGCGGGATCTACCAGCGCGGGAACTGTTATCCTGCAGGTCGCTGCCCCAACCGGCGGCGCTGTGGTAGCGCTTACAAGCTCCAACACGTCAGTGGCAACGGTACCTGCGTCAGTGACAGTGGCGGCCGGCTCAACCTCGGCAAGCTTTACGGTTACCTCTCATGCGGCTAGCACGACCCAAACGTCGACGATCACTGCGTCATACAACGGGATTTCGCAATCGGCAGTCCTCACGGTCAATCCGGTCTCCGTCACACTGAGCTCTATCACGATCAACCCAACGTCGGTGGTTGGCGGCAGTTCCAGTACAGGGACGGTCAAGATCGCATCGGCAGCGCCAACCGGCGGCGCAGTGGTCAATCTGAAGTCGAGCAGTTCAAGCGCGACGACACCCACTTCAGTAACGATTGGCGCAGGCGCCACGTCGGCGACGTTTACCGTCAGCACGTCAGCAGTCTCAAGTTCGACAAGTGCGACTATCACGGCGACAGTTGGATCGGCTTCGGTGACGACCACACTGACGGTGACTCCTGCAACGCTGATAAGCGTTGTTGTATCGCCATCATCGGTGGTTGGCGGTTCGACAGGAACGGTTACGGGAACGGTTACTCTAAGCGGACGGGCTGGACCGAGCGGCGCAGTTGTGACGCTATCCAGTTCCTCGACGAGCGCAGCTACCGTACCGACCTCGGTCACCGTTGCAGCAGGGGCAACTACGGCAACATTCTCAGTTACTCACAAGGTGGTGACCTCGTCGACTTCAACGACTATCAAGGGAACTTTAGGAAGCAGTTCACAAAGCGGAACGCTGACGGTAACTCCGTTCACGATTACCGGCCTTTCGCTCTCGCCATCCTCCCTCGTGGGTGGAGCATCGGCAACGGCGACTGTAACGCTGAATGCAGTTCCAAGCGCTGCGACAAGCATCAAGCTAAGTTCATCGTCTACATCTGCAAAGGTTCCGGTTACTGTGTCGGTTGCAGCAGGCGCTTCAACCGCTACGTTTACAATCACAACATCGAAAGTCACGAAGAACACGTCCTCGACGATCACAGGAACACTGGGATCCAGCTCTAAGACTGCGACTCTGACGATTCAAACTTAGTCAAGCTAACGCGAGACTACTCGGGCCCGCCACCGAACCCTTCGGTGGCAGGCAATTCCAAACAGAATACGGAGCCGTCGGGACCGGATTCGACAAGGGTAAGCGAGCCATACATTAGCTCCATGTACGTTCTTGCGGTGGCCAATCCCAGTCCTGAGCCTTCCGTCGTTACTTCACCCAACCGCTCGTACGGTTCAAAGATCCTTCCGTGTTCTTCGGTAGGAATTCCTCTTCCGGTATCTCGAACCATGATTCGATGGGTTGCCCCCGATTGCACCTCGCAATAGACAACAACTGAGCCGTTTGCCCGGTTGAATTTGATGGCATTGGAGAGGATATGAATCATCACTTGGATGAAGCACGGGCCATCCGCCATAACAAAACACATTCCACACTCGGCTGATCGATCCACAAGGCGAATATCGGCTTTTTTGGCGATTGGCTGGACAAGGTCGAGCGCTTGATTGATGACCTGAGATAGCCTAATCGGCTCCAATGAGAGCGTCAAACGGCCCGATATCGCTCGCGAGAATTCGAGGGAAGCATCCATCAGATTCATAACCCGCCTTGTGGCAGATACGATCGTCTCCAAGGACTCCTCCATCTCGGGATCGTCATGCCGATGCTCCAGGAGTTGGGCAAAACCGAGGATCTCCGTCATTGGCCGACGGAGCTCTTGAATCATTTGCGCAAGGAATTCGTGCTTCGCCGCGATTGCATCCTGTTCGGCATTCCTAGCCATTTCTGTGTGCCATTATGGTTGAAAAATGAGCGTAACCAGTCCGCGACTTTCGTCTGATCAGGTCAGCTTCTTTCTCGAAGAGGGGTATCTGATTTACAAGCAGCCCGTTCTGCAGGCAAGCAAGTTTCACGCATTGTCTAACTGCTTTGAACGGATCCTTTCGGATCTCGGCGAAGGCGAGCGGCCGGAGGCGATGGACGTTCCGCACTTCGTTTATCCGGAGTTGTTCGAGTGGGCGTTCGACCCGCAGATCCTCGCCCTCGTTGAGCCGATTCTCGGGCCGGACCTCGCATTGTTTTCGACGCACTTTATCTGCAAGCCGAAGGGAAACGGGAAGCGCGTTCCTTGGCATGAGGATTCGGCATATTGGAACGGAATGCTCACTCCGATGCAAGTCTGCACGGTATGGCTGTCGATCGATCCATCGACGAGGGAGAACGGCTGCATGATGGTGATCCCGAAGACTCATACCTCCGGGTACAAGGGATTCTCAGAGTACGACGACGTCGATTCGGCGCACAATGTTTTCTCAACCGAGATCAAACCGATTCTTCGCGACGACGACAAGAAGGTTTATTTGGAGTTGGCGCCGAACGAGTGCTCGCTTCACGATTCGCGGGTGATGCATGGGAGCGAAGCCAACCATTCGGAGATTCGACGCTGCGGTTGGACTATCCGGTTTTGCCCGACGTCAGTCAAGTTCAATCAGGAGCGTTTCAATGGGATGCACCAGGTGTATTTAGCCCAGGGTGAGGATTTAGGGGGCAACATTTATGCCGATTCATCGCGGAGTTACCCGGAAGTGATGGCCAAGCGGGGAGCCAGTTCACGGTATCGAAACGCCCATTAATCGGCGGCGGGCCAGCGGACTTCGAAACGGGCGCCGCCGGTTGGGCCATCGGTTACTTTGATTGTGCCGCCTCTGGCTTCGACCAACCGTCTGGAGACGGCTAGACCGACTCCGAAACCACCTAACGACCGGTTTCGGCTCTTTTCGAGACGGGTGAACCGCTCGAAGATGGCATCCCGTTTATCGATGGGCACACCTTGGCCTTCGTCGGTGACGGCAAGCAGGACATTCGATCCCTCACGCTCTACCGAAATCAGACAGACGGATCCTTTCGGGCTGGCGCGGAGTGCGTTTGTCAGCAAGTTGTCGACGACGCAGTCGGCCTCCTCTTCGAGGGCGACGATCTTTTCCGGGGAGGTCTCCATGTCGAGTTGCACGCCGGATTGGATGTACCGGTCGAGCCACCTTGCATGCGCGCGTTCCAGCACCATTTCGAGCTCAAGTGGCGTCGACACATCGAGGACGGGCAGAGCCGATTGAAGCATCGCTTCGACTAAACGAGACATACGTTCCGTTTCGCGGAGGATTTGAATCAGCGCTTCTCGATACTCTTCTCCCGGACGCTCCGATAGCAGAGTTGTCTCGATTCGCCCACGTAGGATCGTAAGAGGCGTCCGCATCTCGTGGGCGGCGTCTTCGACAAATCTCCTTTGGCGGTCAACCGAATCTTCTATCCGCTGCAAAAAGTGATTCAGCCTGGCTGCAAACTGACCGACCTCATCGTTAGACGGTATTTGTAGCCGTCCGGACAGATCCGATTCGCTGAATTGTTCTGCTTGCCGGCTCAAGGTCTCGAGTTCGCTAAAAGTTCGCGATGAGGCAACCCAGGTAACTGCGCCAACCAATCCGACGAGAGGGAACCATAGAATGACGATTGCAAGAGTCGCAATGTCCATCGTCTTCTCATGGTCCTTCCAAGGAAGTACTCCCAAAATCAAACCTGCCGAACTGGTCACGCTTCCGGCGACGACTCGGGAATCGCCGATATCAATGATGCCCCACTCGACGCCACTTGCATGTGTGGGCTTACCGATCATCGAAGATGCCCATTGGAAGCCAGGCGACAAGGAGAGGCTTCCTGCACATGAAATCATTCGGCCCTTTAAGTTAAAAGCGCCAAAGCTGAGCTGCGGATTCGATCCGACGACCAATCCCAAATCGGGCAATACGCCAGTCTTGTCTGCGATGGCCTTGGTTTGCTGAATGGGGAGCCTAAGGATGTCATGGGCCCGCAGCATTTCGTTGTAACGAAACCATAACATTGCGAGCGAGAACAGCGCCGCCAAAATGACTCCGCACACGCCGGACGTCGTTAGTGTGAGCCTTGTTCGGTGGCTAATCCTCATCCTGTGGCCGTCCTAGCATATAGCCTTGGCCCCTTACCGTGTGGATGAGACGCGTAGTGCCGCTTCTCTCAAGCTTATGGCGCAAATAGCTCACATAGACCTCTACGACATTGGGATCGCGATAGCCGGTATCGTCCCAAACCTGTTCGAGAATCGTCTGCTTGGAGACCGGCGTCTCAGGAGTCCGGATCAGAAGTTCAAGAAGTGAGAACTCGGTCACGGATAGGTAGATGGCCCTGCCTGCGCGCGTAACCTTTCGAGAGGCAGTGTCGACCAATAGGTCGCCGTATTGGAGTTTCGACGTGTCTTTGAGACTCCTCCGAAGCAACGCACGGACGCGGGCAAGAAACTCCTCGAGCATAAACGGCTTCGGTAAGTAGTCGTCGGCGCCTGCATCCAATCCGGTAACGCGATCTTGGAGCGACGTTCGGGCTGTCAGCATAAGGACGGGAACTTTTGACTTGGATCTCAGCCGGCGCAAGACCTCAAATCCGTCCACATCAGGCAGCATGACGTCCAAAACCACGAGATCGGGCTCGGTCTCCTTTAGGCATGCGAGCGCAGCTTCGCCGGTCGAGAACCTCAGGGTTTCAAAGCCGCTCTGATGAAGTGCCTGGCTGAGAAAATCGAGGACGGCCTGCTCATCTTCGACAAGCATCACTTCTTGTTTATCGCCGACCAATATGTTTCCTCTTCATTATTTATCCAGGTTGCAGTCTCGCAACCTTAAGTATCGTCTCACCCTTGCCGCTTGCGTGCTTAGGATGCTTTAAGGCAAGGCTCCGGTTACATCGAAGGGCAATAATAGGTCATCTCCGTCGAGCCATTTGTTCCGAGCCTCGGGTTCGTCCAATGCGATCTTGAGTCCGGCGGCGAGTAGAACGCCACTTCCTTTGAGTCCGCGTTTTTGAATTGCCGATTCAATGCCTTGGGAGATAGGAGCAACGACGGTGTCTACTTCGAGGAAATGGGGAACGCGGACCTTGTCGGGGTGAATCATGGCCTGCTTACATGCTTCGACGTCCACCGAATGATGAGCCCGACACGGAATTGGACGAACGGCATGCACGGTGCAGACGTGGTCGACGAGGAGCGGGCACGGAAGCATCTTGTTCAAGCGCTGCGTTGCGTCCAGTCCCCTCAGCCCATCTAAATGATCCTGGATTCTGCCTTTTAGGGCGTCAATCTCCTCGCCAGCAAAGTTGGCCGCGACGTAATCGGCGATGTTTAACAGCTCGGGGATCGAAACCCTCACGCGAAGGAAACAGCAGAAGTCACATCCTTTTCGGCACGCAATCTGAGGCAGGTGGACGCCGTGCTTTCTCCGCGCCTCGGCATTCCGTTCGATAATCGCCATATTCTCGGATGTCAGATCATGGAGTTGCTTTACTGCCGATGTCATTGCCGACTTCGTTGCTCGCGGATCCAGGGCGGGCTGGATCATCCGTGAAGCTCGGTCTTGCACTGTGGAAAGCCAATGAAGCCGGCGTTTCTCCATCGAAGCTTCCTGTCCCGGCGGCAGTTTCATTCGGGTGTTTTACCTTGTCGTTTGGAGACGCATAATCATGCGGTGTTTGTGCTAACGCTTTTGGCGAGTTGGGCTCTTGCGCCGGGATTGCGGGCTCACACGCCGATCTTGACTTTTCACGACGTGATCGAACGGAGGGATGAGAGCTCTTTGTGGTTCGACTGCTCGGTGGATGAACTGGAGTCGCAACTGCGGTGGTTCACTGCCCGAAAGGCGCATTTCGTGACGGTCGAGCAGGTGTATCGCCACTTGGCGAAGGGCGCGCCGTTACCGTCGAATGCGATTGCGATCACGTTCGCCGACGGGTACGAGGGGTTCTATCTTCGTGGGCTTCCGGTTTTGAGAAAGTGGCATGTACCGGTTGCCATGTTTATTCACACCGACTATGTCGGCGACCAACATGGGCGACCCAAAATGAGGTGGGAGCAGTTGAAGGAATTGGATAGGGAAGGGCTGGTTACGATCTGTTCACAGACGCGGACTCATCCGGCGGATTTGCGGCGGCTTTCCGACTCGGCACTTGCGGAGGAAATGGCGGGATCGAAGAAAATGCTTGAGAAGCAACTCGGGCACTCGATTCCGTTTGTCGCCTATCCGAATGGGAGATTTGATCTTCGTGTAGCGCAGGCGGCTCAAAATGCAGGATACGTTATGGGGTTTACCGAGCAGCTCAAACCGTCGGAAGCGTCCCCGAACCTGTTCATGGTGGCTCGGTACGTTCACACAAAATACCGGCAGGCGTGGAATGACGCCGGCCGGCGGTGAGGGCCTTACAGGATCGTTTCCAGGATCAGCTTGCTCTTAGCGTCGAGGGCTTGGGTGTCGAGTATCTCGAACCGGTTTCCATCTACGTCGATGAGGAGCAGGTGAGTTGGCGAGAGCCATTGGGCGTTCTCCTGCAAGCTTTGAGTGACGAAGTCGCGCTCTCCTCGATCGGATTCGACGTGCCAGTAGGTCGAGCCGAACTCGCCTTTGGCGCTGATGATGGACGCGACCGTTGCCGTCAGGTATCGCTTGGCGATCTCCTCTTTGACGGCAGTTAGGGAGTCTGGTGTCAGTTCCTTCTCGGGATCGGTAATCGTATCGATCTCCTCGCCTTTGCCGTTCATAAGCGCCAAGAAGCGCCTAGGATGCGACAAGGGAGCCGCCCAAGTTGGTTTGACGGTGATATAGCTCTTATCCTCACCCACCGTCATCCGAAGACGGTCTTTTGGGGAGTGGAACAAGGTGTAGGTCTTTGGGTTTGGTTTGGTTTCGGTCATTTGGATTTGTCCTACTTGGGTGTTGGAACCTGGCTTTGGGGTGATTCTTCGTTTCCGGAACCCTCACCCCCTGCCCCCTCTCCCTTTTCGCACAAACATCAAAAAGGGCGAGGGGCTTCAATGCTTCCTCTTAGCCGGCCGTCCCAACTCCGATAATCTCGTTGATGGCGCTTTGGGCTTCTACTAGTTTGTAGAAGACGCCTTGCTTCTCCATCAGCTCGGCGTGGGTTCCGATTTCGGCGATTTCGCCTTTTTCGAGGACGACCAGGCGCGAGGCGTTTCGCAGGGTTGACAGGCGGTGGGCGATGGCAAAGGTTGTTCGACCTTGGATCAACCTGCCGATTGCTTCTTGAATTTGCTTCTCGGTTTCGACGTCTACAGAGGAGGTCGCCTCGTCGAGGATCAAGATTCTTGGGTTGTGCAGGATCGCTCTCGCGATCGAGATGCGCTGCCTTTCGCCGCCGGAGAGCTTCGATCCGCGTTCTCCCACCATCGTGTCGTAGCCGTCCGGCTTCGATAATACGAAGTTATGGGCGTTTGCGGCTTTGGCTGCAACGAGCACTTCATCGAATGAAGCGCCGGGCTTGCCGTAGGCGATGTTGTCGGCGATCGTGCCGTTGAACAGGAACGGTTCCTGTAGAACGATGCCGATTTGACCTCGCATGTCTTGGAGCGCGATGTCTCGGTAGTCGATGCCGTCGATTCTGATCGCGCCCGCATCCGGCTCGTAGAACCGGCAGATGAGGTTGATCGTGGTCGATTTGCCGGCGCCAGACTTTCCGACGAGTCCAATCATCTCTCCCGGTTTTGCCGTGAAAGTGATGCCCTTCAGAACCGGATTCGACTTGTCGTAACCGAACCTTACGTTGTCGAACTCGACTTCGCCTTCGATGTGATGGTGGACGTCTTTGTCGGCGTAATGCTCCGACTCGGTGTCCATTACTTCAAAGATTCGCTCGGCGCCGGCCATTGCCCGCGAGAACCATTGGTTCACGGCGGCGAACCATTGGAGCGGTCCGTATAGCAGGCCGAGGAAAGCGCTGACCTTCCAGAATTCGCCAAGACTCATCTTCTGCGAATACACGAGGTATCCGCCGACGGTCCAGTTGATCAGGGTTCCGAGGGAGGTGAAGAACGTCATGGCGCCAAAGATCGTGTACCAGCGACCGTCGGCAGCAACTCCTGCGTCGCGAAGTTCGTTGTTACGGCCGCGGAACTTTCCAAATTCGAGATCTTCCTTGGCAAACGCCTTGACGACCCGGATTCCGGATAGCGACTCGTTCAGATGCATGTGGAACCTGGCCCACTTTTGACCGACGCGATGGAACATCTGTGACATCGGACGCCAGAAGAAAGCTCCGATGCCAAGCACGAATGGGATCGGCGACAGGATGCAGGCGGCGAGAACCGTGTTCGTCCAGAACAGCAGGATGGTGATGCCGACCAGCATGAGGCCGTTCAGCAGCAAGTAGGGCACACCCTCCACGAGGAAGCCCCAGACGCGGTCCGTATCTTGGGTCACGCGCGACGCGATGGCGCCGACCTGCTTCTTGTCGAAGAAGGTCAGCTGCAGGAACTCGATAGCGCGATAGACGGCGGACCGAAGATCTGCGGCTATGTTGCCGGCAAGGAACGCGATGTACCGGCCGCTCATGATTTGGAGGGCGGAGTTGATAACGAGCACACCGAGCCAGCACGCCATGAGCTGCCAAAGAATGTTTAGGTCACGGTGGCTCTTAAGAACCGTGTCGATGAGTTTGCCCTGAATCAACGGTGGGCACAGGTTGAGCAGCGTCGTGATGAGCGACATCAACGCGAGGATGACGGCCCGGCTTCGGTACGGCGTCATGAATTTGGCGATCCGCATCATCGTCTTGCCGCGGTTGACGCAGGCAGGACAGACGCCGTCTTTCTCAGGAAGGAGGCGATTGCACTTGATACAGCGCAGGCGCTCTTCCTTGAGATTGATCAGGAGCGGTTCGCCTTTCCCCAACTGTTCGATGCCTCGCGCGGCTTCGCTGAACTTGGCGGAAAGGGTAAGGGAATACGACAAGACGGGAAGGAGATCGCCCTTTTTGGTTACGATTTCCAGCCTGCCTCCGCCGACAAGCGGCTCGTTTCGGGCGGACTTGACCTCCGAGATGGGGATCACGAAGGAGGGTGCGTCGCCCGGTTCAAGAACTCGGACGAATTGGGTTGTTACTTCCAAGGTTCGGTGGCCAAACGAGCCGTCTCCGGCAAAGTCGGCCACCAAACGTATGAGTACGTCATCGAGAGGGTTAGGCGTGTTCGACATGCCAACCCCACTAACAGGAGCTAAATCCATTTGTGTCCCTCCTCGAAGAGACCACAGCGGTAACGACGGTGCGTCAATCCGTCCGACCAGAAATGTGACGTAGTGGGCTCAACCTGTGCAAGAGGGAGCCCAACAATACTGTGATGAGACGCACACTAAAAGCCCCGGCTGGCTAGCGCCTCTAAGAGAGCATGTTACCGCAACCTTGCGCAGCACGCAATAATGACGCCCACTTTTTCCGAGAATCTAATAATGCGGACTATTCTGATTAAGATCGGCGTTAAGGGATAATGTTGTTCGCGGGAACTTTCGAGTTTGAGACACTGAATGGAAAAAATTGCAGATGACGTCGAAGTCGCTCCCACAAAGCAAAGGGTTCTGCTGGTTGAAGACGACCCGGTTTCCGCTTATCTGATCCAACAGATGTTTCAGGCCCAAGATTTGCCCTTGGACCATGCGATTAACGGGGCTATCGCCTTGGAAATGCATAAGAAGAACCGGTATCGCCTGGTGATCTCAGATTGGATGATGCCGGAGATGAACGGCGTTGAACTGTGCCGGGAGTTCCGAACTTTGGGCGGTTCTTACGTTTACTTCATCTTATGCACGGCGAAGGGGCAGAAGTCGGATCGGATTGAGGCTTACGACGCCGGTGTCGACGACTTCATGACGAAGCCTCTCGACAGAAGCGAATTGCATATCCGGCTTCGTGTGGCGCTTCGCATTCTAGAGGCCGAGGAAGTGGTTCAGCGCCAGAAAGCGGAGCTTGAGGCGATGAACGAGAAGCTGAATCACCTTGCGGTGACCGATGAACTCACCGGGCTTTACAACCGGCGCAGGTTTCAAGAGATGCTTGAGGAAGGCGTCTATGAGCATTCGCGCTCGGGCGACCAGGTGTCGCTGATCCTCTTGGATATCGACCGATTCAAAAACTTGAACGACCAGTTCGGACATCAGGCCGGAGATGAAGCGCTTAGGCGCGTTTCGGCGATCCTCAAAGACCATGCTCGCAGGCATGAGTTGCCGGCTCGGTATGGCGGGGAGGAGT
>Ga0206819_10087_pt1 | contig 33582 bp, 24 predicted proteins | sample Alteio_BWOrgCont_87_FD_152855 | JGI IMG/M metagenome (GOLD analysis project Ga0206819, IMG submission 152855) | Enriched cells from forest soil in Barre Woods Harvard Forest LTER site, Petersham, Massachusetts, United States -... | ecosystem: Environmental > Terrestrial > Soil > Temperate forest >... | reverse complement strand
CCGAATCGCTACGGTATCGCATGTTGGATACGCTGCGCGATTACGCGGCGGACCACCTTCCAAGTTCCGAAAGGTCAGAAGCCGCCAATATGCATGCCCAGTTTTTTTCGGCATTCGCCACTCAAGCATCAGAACAGATTCCTGGCGCCGCTAGAAAACTCTGGACAGATCGCTTGGAGGCTGAATACGCCAATCTGTCGGCGGCATACCACTGGTATCTAGCCCATGATTTGATCGAGTCGGCCCTGGTACTTGCCAATAACTTGGCTACCTTCTGGGAATTCAAGGGCAGGACTCGAGAGGGACGACAGTGGATTGAGTCGTGTCTCGCTAAGGTCGATGACAGTCACCCGATAGATGCGCGCACTCATGCCAGTGCTCTTACGAATCTGGCGCGCCTAACTTGGATTCGTGGTGATTTCGAACTGGCGACACAGTGCCACGAGGAGTGTTTGAAGGCGTGGACAGCGATAGCGGATTCGCGCGGCATCGTCAATGCGCAGATCAATATGCAGCAGGAAGCCCATCGGACCCGGAACTATGCGCGCTCGACCGAGTTGCTTGCCGACAACCTACGTCGCGCCACCGAAATGAACGACAAAATCCTACTCGCCCGGATATGGATCGCAATGGGTAACTCCTCCGTCGAACAGAATCGATTCGACGAAGCCCGCCTGAATTACGAAGAGGGTCTAAAGGTTGCTCGTGAGGCGCAGAGCAGCCACCGTGTTGCCCACGCTCTCAATAACCTGGGGAATCTGGCTCTCTTACAAGGCCAAAATAGCCTTGCGCGCCATCATTTGATGCAGGCCCTATCGCTTTTTGAGGCAACTGGTGCGACTCCATTTGCTACAGGCGCCGTTCTTTTGCTTTCCAAGCTCGAGAGAGCAGAGCAAGATTTCGATGCCGCTGAAAGGTGGCTAGCCCGCGCATGGGCCCAGAACCCTGAAGAGTCCTACCATACGCAGCGGATGTTTCTCGAACATGCTCACATCGCTTCGTCTCAAAACGATCCCTTACTAGCGGCAATGCTGCTTGGCTTCGTTCATCGCCAACGCGAAACGTCTGGAGGGCTTAACTACGATATCGAGCACGAAGATGTGGATTCACTCGTCGCTGCAACCAAGAGCGCGCTCTCCGAATCCGCATTTTCAGAAGCCTATTCGATGGGCAGAAGATTGGAGTTGTCCGAAGCCGCCGCCCGGGTCATTCGGTAGCGAAATGCGGTCAGAATTGACGAATGCCTGACCCGGTCATCCTTTTCTCTGTAGACGGTATGCGCCCAGACGGTTTGCAGCAGGCCGATACACCATGCATCGATAAGCTCATCGCATCCGGAAGCTGGTCTCTGTCTGCGCGAACTGTGATGCCTTCGGTGACTTTGCCATGCCACACGTCGATGCACCGCGGGGTAGACGTTCCTCGGCACGGAATCACGACAAACACCTTTCAGCCGCTTGCTCGTCCGGTTGTAGGCATCTTCGACGTCGTGAAAGAAAGCGGCCTTATTTCGGGCATGTTCTTCAACTGGGGCGAACTACGAGACCTGATGCGACCCGATAGCCCGACGGTTTCTTACGTTTTCAACGACCCTTCTACCGCAGAATCGGACTGGATTGTCGCCCGAGCCGCAGCCGATCACATTGGCAAGACCGACTTCGACTTCGTCTTCGTTTACCTAGGCTACACCGATACCGCCGGTCACGACTACGGTTGGATGACGCCTCCTTACATCGATGCGATTGCGAACGCAGATCGTTGTATCGAGCACGTCTTATCCGCCTTCGCCAAAAGGGATCTCCATCCTAACCTCCTGATCCTCAGCGACCATGGCGGTCATGAACGGTCACACGGCACTGAAATGCTGGAGGACATGACCATCCCTTGGGTCATGAATGGCCCAGCAATTAAGCCAGGCAACGAGATTACGGCTCCTGTGCGAATATTCGACGCCGCTCCCACGCTCGCCGCCCTTGCCGGAGTTCAGCCTGGAAAGCACTGGGAGGGCCGTATCGTTACAGAAGCCTTTATTTGAAGTTCCTTTGCTCGGTTTGAGAAGAAAGCGTACGGAATTTGAAACGTACGGACCGAATGGGCTACCGGCATCGTCACACACTGACTCACTAAGGAGAACCAAAATGGAACAACCACTGAATCCAAATCAGGACAACACAGAAGGGATGAAGTACGTCAAGTCGCTCAAGCTTGCCGTGAAGCGCCGGTTTGCAGGGGAATACCTCACCTGGATCCGAGCGGGCCGAGTCGGCATCGCCCCATCGCGAGGCGCGCTCTCGCATACGATGTGGAGAACGATCTGCACCAACCTCGACACGCTGGCCTAGCCCGCTAGCCGCCGAAAAGTCATATCATAAGCGTCTTGCGAAGATTGCTTGGCGCTTGGATATGCGGACTGGGGCTGCTGTCGTTCGGGGTTTGGCGGGCTCAGCCCGGGCCGGACGCCAGCGGCAGGCGACTTTTAGTGTGGGTGAGTGACGACAACCCTACCCGCCAGGGCCAATTAGGCGTGTTCCAAAATTCAGACCGGCGATACCGGGTGTTGCTTGATCCCAGCAACCAAGGGGTTGAGAAGGTTATCGTTCAGTGCATCGCCGGAGTTGGGCCGGACTTGATCGATGCCTACACCGCTTTTGATTTGGCTGCCTATGTCAAGTCAGGAGTCGTCGAAGACCTCACCGATGTTCTGCCGAAGTACGATATCGACGTGAAGACCCAAACATTTCCTGGAATCCAGGGGGCGGCAATTTACAACGGACGCGTATACGGAGTTCCCGCCGATCTCTCCGTGGATGGAATCTGGGTTCATCGGGACGTTCTTCGTAAAGCCGGCATTCCAGAACCGCACGGCCCTTGGAGTTGGGAGAGGCTCGCCCAACTCGCACAAAGGCTTACCGTGCGCGATCCATCTGGCCGCGTCAGCCGTTACGGCCTTTTGTTCGACTGGAGTTGGAAGGTGTTCTTCTGCACCTATGGCGCCCGCGTCTTCACGCCGGACGGCAAGCACTGCGTGCTGGATCGACCAGAAGCGGCAAAGGCAATTTCCATGATGCACGACCTAGTGTATAAGTACCGGGTTGCGCCAACCCCGGTCGAGCAGGCCTCGATGTCCGGAAAAGGCGGTTGGGGTTCTGGTTCGATTGGATGGTTCGGTACGAGGCGGGGTGCGATGGCGCTGGGCGGCAGATGGTGGCTGGCCAGCCTTCGCCAGTACTCCGGGCTAGATTTGGGAGTAGTCGAGTGTCCCAATGGCGGCTTTCGCAATTTCTTCGGTTACGGGCGCGCCACCCTGATTAACAAGGCTTCCAAGGACCGAGAGGGGGCTCTGGGCTTCCTTCGGTGCCTATCGACGCCTGCATACAATCGCGAAGTGAACAACGACGCGGACGGAATATGCGCATTTCGTCAATTCGCCAACGATCGTTCACTGTTAGACGATCCCGCGCATCCGGCTGAACACGACAATGACGTTTGGGCGGCTCTCGCCGAGCACGCCGTGCCTGATGAGACGAGCCCTTACCTCGACGGCGCCACCGTCAGCCGCCTGATTCAAAAACAGATCGAACTGGTTCAGGAGAACGAGAAGGAACCCGCTGCCGCAATGCGAGACGCTAAGCGGGACATCGATGCCGCGCTCCTTGCAGCGATGGCGGAGATAAAGTGAAACGGCCGAGTTTCTAGGCAACTCCAAGGCTTTCGGTAGCAACGAGCGCAGTGTTGACTGCCGATAGAAGTACTTCCGATGAGAAAGGCTTCGCCAGCGTTTTGACCACTCCGAATGCGGTCGCCAACGAGAGATACGAGTTGGCACTTTGGTGACCGCCGCCTGTCATCGCGATGATCTTTACATCCGGGCTCTCCTTGCGAAGCTCCATAATCAGTTCTAGGCCCTCTTTGTCTGGCATGATCAAGTCGGTGATGACGAGATCGAACTCCTGGGACAAGAAGAACCGGATAGCATCGTTGCCGTTTCCGGCGCAAGTCACACCGTGACTTTCCGCTGACAACACCATTGTCAGCAAGTTTCGAAAATCAACGTTATCGTCTACCAGCAGTATCTGTGCCACTCGATTAACCACTCCCTCAACTTACACACTTGCGCATGTCTGACCCTTTAGCCCAGGCAGCCTCTCGTCAGTGGCGATATGACCGCATACGGAATTCTTTGTTCCATCTTTGAGTTTTTAAAAATAGATTTTTAAAAACTCATTGAAAATGCGTGGAACAAACAACGGATGCTTCACGACACATTAGCGTAGCGACCGAATAAGTCGGCGGGCATTGGGTTTGGCCACTTTCAGGCAACAGGCTTCTGGTAGCACTTGATCCTTCAAGTGAATTTCTTGCGAAGCAGAGGATTTAAGCGAAACCATGCATAACCAAGCAACGAAGCTGTCCGATTCCGTGTTCCGAATGATCTTTGAAAAAGGGCCCTCAGATTACTTAGTGCTAACCCCGACCTTCCATATAGCTGCTGCTTCCGATTCAATGCTGAACACGATTAAGAGGGATTGGAGCGAAATTGCCGGGCAAGTTGTTTTCGATGCCTTCCCAGACAACCCCGATGATTTGGAAGCCGACGGGACAATTAGGCTCCGCCGATCATTGGAAGCGGTTATCGCAACGCGAATGGCTGACACAATGCCTTTCCGTAGATACGACATTCTGGACCCGGGCGGAAATGGCACGTATGTGCCTCGATTTTGGTGTTCCAGCAACACGCCAATTCTTGACCATGCCGGCAACGTCCAAATGATTCTCCACCGCACAGAGGATGTCACTGATTCGATAAATTTCAGGAATTCCAAGGAAGATATGGAGGTCGTGGCAAAACAACTGCGAAAGCGGATTGTTTCAATGGAAGAGAGCCGAGTTGGCCAGGAAGACAAAGCAGCGCTGCTGGCTCAGGAAGCGTTATTGCTTGCCAAGGAAGTCATCCGCGACCGTGCAACGAACTTGGCAAAAGACATTCAAATGGAGAACCGCGCTCAGGAAGTTCAGGCGGAACTTGCAAGAGAGGAAGCCAAGGCAGTGTTACTTGCAGACGAAGCATTGATCCTTGCAAAGGAAAAAATCGACGACAGGGCCACAAATCTGGCGAAGGACCTTCAAATGCAGGGGCGGGCCCAGGAGATGGAGGCAGAGCTATCCCGTCATGAGATCAAGGCAATGGCCCTTGCCAAAGAGAAAGTCTTGGACCGGGCGTCGACTAAATTAAGGGAGCACCGTCTCCATGAAGAAGCGGAAGAGAAGTTTAAGAGCCTGCTCGAAGTATCGCCCGACTCAATGGTGATTATCGATCGAAGCAGCACTATCCTCCTTGTAAACGCTCAGGCCGAACAACTGTTTTCTTACGGGCGAGAGGAGCTTTTGGGACAAACGGTAGATTTTCTCCTGCCGGCGGGATATCGAATGGAAAACGGTGAAAACGCGGCAAAGTTCTTTGCCGCATCTCAGAATCAGGTCGCGGGACTCGTGATTGAGCTTGAGGGCTGTCGAAAAGACCATTCCGAATTTCCCTTCGATGTTACGATCCGACCGCTGAGTACCCCCGATGGCATGTTGACGGTGCTTGCGATCCGCGATCTTACTGAGCGAAGACGGGCAAGCGCCCAGGTTGTCCGTGCCCAGCGAATGGAGAGTATCGGCACATTTGCCGGAAACATCGCTCACGACTTGAACAATGCTCTGGCTCCGGTTCTGATGGCCCTGGAACTGCTAAGAAAGCAGAATCCGAACGCTCCCGAATTAATCAATACCATCGAATCGGGAGCAAACAGGGGGGGCGGACATGCTCCGACAGTTGCTGGTATTTTCGAAGGGAGCCTATATTGAGCCCCGACACATTCAAACGGCGAAAATGCTCGGCGAAATTCAGGAACTCATTAAGACGACGTTTCCAAAAAACATCCAATTCAGATCCAGTGTCGCCGAGGGCCTCTTGCCGATTATGGGAGATCCCACTCAAATTCACCAAGTGCTGGTAAACCTCTGCGTCAATGCCCGCGATGCAATGCCAGAAGGAGGAGTGTTGACGCTGCAGGCTGATAATGTTGAAATCGATGAAAGCTATGCATGCGACATCCCTGGCGCCAAGCCTGGGCCTTACGTCATGTGGAGAATCTCGGACACTGGGGTGGGCATTACGAGCGAGGTCCTTGACCGCATTTTCGAGCCGTTCTTCACCACAAAGGCACTTGGGAAGGGAACTGGGCTCGGCCTATCGATCGTGGTCGGCATTGTCAAGAGCCACCATGGCTTTGTTAATGCTTATTCCAAGCCACTAAAGGGATCGACGTTTTCCGTTTATATCCCTGCCGATACCTCCGGAATAGATGAGGCCGACGCACCCGTAAAGGTTCTGAACTCGTTTAGAGGCAATGGAGAGGCGATTCTCGTCGTCGACGACTCGGAAGGGATGAGAGGGGCGGCGAAGACGGTTCTGGACGCACTTAACGTCCATATTATTACAGCAATTGATGGCCAGGACGCGTTGGAGATAGTGGCAAAGTTCGGCCATACGCTTAGCGCCGTAATCACCGACGTCCATATGCCGAACATGGATGGTCTCGCCTTTGTCAGGGAACTACGAGCCCACCTTCCAGAAATCGGCATCATTGTGATAAGCGGTAATTTGGACGAAGATGAAGCCAAGGGCTTTGCCGAATTAGGCGTTCACACCTTCCTTGACAAGCCATTTACCCAAGACAAGCTGACCATGGCATTGAGTCAAGTCTTAGCATCCTGACGGTGCCACGATTGGCGGCAATCTATGAATCAATCAAGGGGACGGGTTCTCATCCTCGATGACGAACCGTCTATTGGACGAATGATCTCCCTCATGGCTCAAGAGTTGCAACTTGAGGCAATGTCGGTTACCAATCCAGGCATGTTCTTCACAGCACTAACGGCTTGGGTTCCGACCCATGTGATCCTAGATTTGATCATGCCCGAAATGGATGGTGTCGAAGTACTTCAGCAACTCGGATATAAGGGCTGCACTGCCAGGATTGCCATTTCGAGCGGGGTAGGAAACCGGGTCCTTGGCGCCGCTCAACTTTCGGCTGCCGAGCATGGACTCGACGTTGCTGGACTGCTGCCTAAGCCAATAAAGATGCGAGAGCTGCAGGAATTCCTCTACAGCTCCCCAGATCCGAATCCCGCGGAACGACACAAGAAGCCATTCAATGAGCAAGGAGAAATGACGATAACAAGGGCCGATATCCAGGGCGCTATCCGCGAGAAGCAGTTTAGGCTGATCTATCAGCCTAAGATCAACTGTGCGTCCGGTCGCATCACAGGATTTGAGGCACTTGTTCGATGGGACCACCCAACCAAGGGTCTGATCATGCCGGACCGATTTATCGCACTCTCCGAGCGACTTGGTCTCATTGGATTGATTACGGATCAAGTCGTCGACCAAGCCCTGAATTGGTACATCTCTACTCCTGAGGTTGAAGGACAATCAATTTCGATCAACATTTCCGCGAAGACACTTGAAGACCAGGATTTTTCGTATTGGCTCGATGTTATGTGCAATAGAGCTGCGGTTCCGAAGGAACTCATCATTCTGGAAATCACAGAAACCGCAGCACTGGATGATCAGCTTCTTGCATTGGACATGTTCACCAGGTTAAGGATGAAGGGATTCCACGTTTCGATCGACGATTTTGGGATCGGAACCTCTTCCTTAAGACTGCTTGCGCGTTTGCCATTTTCCGAGATCAAAGTGGATAAGTCGTTCGCGATGACGGTTGTGAAGTCTTCCGAATCAAAAATAATTCTCCAATCGACGGTCGACCTTAGCCACCATTTGGGTCTTAGCGTTGTTGTTGAAGGCGTGGAAGATCGCGAAACTCTGGACTTCCTCCAGGAAATCGGATGCGACATGGCTCAGGGATATCACATTGCTCGGCCGATGTCTGGTGAGAGTATCGCTAACTGGATTCTCGAGAGGCAACCTAGAGCCATATTTAATTTATCGTAGCCTGGAAACCTTCCGCTCGGACCACAATGGAAGATGATGAAGCGCCCTATTACCTGGATAGGTTTCGGCGTGTTATTCGCTTTTGGTCTTCCAGCCCTCGGCCGCCAATCGCAGTTGAAGATTGAGTCTGTCCGAAACTTCTCCTATGAACGCGGCGACAATCGCGTGCGATTAAGACGAATAACCGGTACGACCGCCCTGTTTTTTCAGAGCAAGCTTAGTTGCGACGTCGATGGGGCGCCGAACGCATACCATCCCCTCGACGATAACCTGTCGCTCGACACCATCGATTCGGCGGGCGGAAGAAGGGTCAATGGATTGCCGGCAGGTCCCTTGGAAGTGCTTCCATCACCAGACGTAGTTGTCTACGTTAACGGCAAGCCTTACATACAGCCCGAGGGCGAGTTCAAAGGCTTTTATGTCGCCGAGACTTCCTACGAAAACTCCGCGATGGCGGCGACCGATCCTGGACGGTACCTCGACGCAAGGAAGATTCAATTCGTCGTGCTTCCTGGCGGCCTGGCTCCCGAGGCTCACCTTGGCGACTTGGCAATCGTGTATGACCCCGTAACCAAGAAGCATGCTGCGGCCATTTTTGGCGATATCGGTCCGTCGAACGAGTCAGGCGAAGCCGCGCTCGCAACGCTTCAGCGCCTCGGCATGGCTGCCACCGACGGGAAGTCGTCACCGGGACAATTCAGAGACGATCTGTTCTTTTTGGTCTTTCCAAATACCGCGTCTAAGCTTGAGGCGGCCGAGCCTTGGCCTCATCCACAGACCACCATCGATGCCCTTGCCGAAGCTGAGTTCGCAAAGTGGGGCGGAGGAAAGCAGATCGAGGCGATTCTTGAGGAAGACCCACAGGGTGGTTCGATTCCGGATAACGCAGCAAACGCTTGGATTTACGATGAACTCGCGAGCCTACGGAGAAATGGCCTAACCACCAAATACGAATTCGCTCTACCCAACCGATTCGTAATCGACGAGCCGGGCCACCTTCCATGTGCGCCCGAGATCGTCGTCGCATGCGGCTCAGCCCTCGATGAAATTCAGCGCAGGATTGAGGCTGTTGAAATTAAGCGCTCGCCTATTTCATCGCTCATAGCTCTGAACAATCACCTTCAACAAATCGCCAGAATATTCAGAAGCTTTCCGACAGAAACCAGCGATGAATTGGAGCCACTTGCGCGCGAGGTCGCCCGCATAGGGGCTCTTAAAGACAGGATAGTAAAGGGGGAATAAGACTTGATTCGACGCGCTTTTCCTCCCAAATATGCCCTTCCTCGCAGCCCCATCGGCCTGCCCGATGTCGTGATTATCGCGGGGCTATTCCTGCTTCTGTATGGCATCGCGCGCGTTGGATCTGGGTTCTTTGTTGCATTCAGGCCACCGGTTATGCAGCCGAAGATCAGCCTTGATCCGGCGAACCTTCCCTACTACGCGGCCCGATCGACCCTGCGGATGTTCATTGGGTTGGTCTTTTCCGTCCTCTTCACTTTCGCCTACGGGTACCTCTGTGCCAAGAGCCGCCGCGCGGAAAAGGTGATGATTCCGCTCCTGGACATCCTGCAGTCGGTTCCCGTGCTTGGGTTCTTATCCGTCACCGTCACCGCTTTCATCGCGCTTTTTCCCGGAAGCCTGCTGGGATTGGAAATGGCATCGCTGTTCGCGATCTTCACGGGGCAAGTCTGGAATATGACCTTCTCGTTCTACCATTCGCTCATCACGCTTCCGAAGGAGTTGGATGAAGCGGCGACGGTATTCCAATTCTCAAAATGGAGGCGATTCGTTTCGGTTGAAGTGCCTGTATCGATGATCGGCTTGGTGTGGAACGGAATGATGAGCTTTGGTGGCGGCTGGTTCTTTGTCGCCGTCACCGAAGCGATTACAGTCAACAAACAGAGTTACACCCTCCCCGGCCTTGGATCCTACGTAGCCAAAGCGGTCGAAGAGAAGAATCTCAATGCGCTTGGCATGGCAATCGTAACGATGATCGTGCTCATCATCATCGTAGACCAGCTCTTTTGGCGGCCGGTCGTTGCATGGGCAGAGAAATTCAGGATGGACAAGAGCACCGCGTCGAGTCAGGCGACCTCTTGGGTGCTGGATCTGCTGCGTACCTCAAAGCTCCCCCGAATCCTTGGCCGGTACTGGCGCCGCTTGCAGCGCAAACTCCCCAAGTGGCGCGTTCCCCGCCTGCACCGCCCATCGCTTCCATTCAAATGGAAACGGCGGAAGGCGCGATTTAATGTGGACCTTTTGTACGGGGTCGCAATCGGAATGATCGTTATGGGCGCCATCGCGCTGGGAGTTCATATCGTCAACACCGAGGTACCTCCTCGGGAAGTCGCCACGGTGTTTGGGCTTGGCGTGTTGACCTTCCTGCGTGTAATTTGCCTTCTTGTTTTCGCCTCGCTGGTATGGACTCCCATCGGCGTTGCAATCGGATTCAATCCGAAATTGGCAAGGATCGCACAGCCACTCGTTCTCACGTTCGCGTCATTCCCCGCAAATTTCATCTTCCCCGCCGCTACGATCATCTTCATCAAGATCGGTTTGGGTCTCAACGCAGGGTCGATCATCCTTATGATCCTCGGCGCCCAATGGTACGTGCTGTTCAACACGATTGCCGGGGCCATGGCCGTTCCGAATGACCTTAGAGAGATGGCCTCGAACATGCAACTTACGGGATGGCCACTCTGGCGTAAGTTGATCCTTCCTGCGATCTTCCCCGCTTGGGTGACCGGCGCGATTACTGCATCCGGCGGGGCCTGGAACGCCAGCATCGTATCCGAAGTCGTATCTTGGGGCGACAAAACCCTTAAGGCCGATGGAATCGGAGCCTATATCGCAAATGCTACAACTGTCGGCGATGCGCCAAGGATTGTTCTCGGAGTCTCGCTGATGTGCGTTTTCGTCGTTACAACGAACCGGCTCGTTTGGCGCAGGTTGTACGGCCTGGCAGAAGCGCGCTATCGCCTCGGATAATGAAGGGAACAGAATGTCGACAACCACCCAAGTCCAACCGTTGCTCCAAATCGATGGCGTCTGCAAGGTGTATCCAAAGCCCGAATCAGGCGGTTCATTCACGGTGCTGGAAGACATCTCCTTGTCTGTATTGCCGGGCGAAATCGTCGCGCTCCTCGGTCGAAGCGGAAGCGGTAAGAGCACTCTGCTGCGCAGCATCGCAGGACTGAGCAAACCGACCAAGGGCACCGTGTACAGCAACGGATCCGCGGTTAAAGGCCCCAATGCCGACGTTTCCATGGTTTTTCAGAGCTTCGCCTTGCTTCCATGGCTGAATGTGCTGGAGAACGTCGAGATCGGTCTCGAAGCGAAGCATTTGCCGTCGACCGAGGTCCATCGCCGGGCCAACGAAGCGCTCCGCCTGGTGGGATTGGAGGGCTTTGAAAAGGCGTACCCAAAAGAGCTGTCGGGGGGAATGCAACAGCGCGTTGGATTCGCGAGGGCCTTTGTTGTTCAGCCGCGCGTTCTCATGCTGGACGAGCCATTCAGCGCATTGGACGTGCTGACGGCCGAAAACCTTCGTGGTGAGATCGCGGACCTGTGGGAAGCCGGAAACTTCCCGGCACAAAGCGTGGTGCTAGTCACTCATAACATCGAAGAGGCGATCATGCTCGCCGATCGCGTAGTGGTGATGTCCTCCAATCCGGGCCGGATTCGGGGGGAGATTCGGATAACACTTGGCCGACCACGCGAAAGGAACTCCAGCGCCTTTCGGGCGATGGCGGACCACATCTACACGATCATGACGAATCCGGATACGACGATTACGCCGGTAGTTCAGGAGAGCCCATCTCTGATCGATACGACCCCGCTGCCACATGCCCGTCCGGGAGCCATCAGTGGTTTGCTAGAGTTGGTCGAGGAGTACGGTGGGCCGGAAGACGTTGCCGTCATTTCGGACCGCTTGCGTATCGAAGCTGACGACCTGCTTCCCATTCTCGACGCCGCCGTTTTGCTTGGCTTCGCGACAGTTAAGGATGGAGATGTGACGCTTACCGAGATCGGCAGTGCCTTCGTTGATGCCGACGTAGAGCCATCGCGAATGATATTTCGCGATCAACTCCTCAAGTTTGCACCAATGGTTCGGACAATCCACGAAGTCTTGGTCTCGGCGAAGGGCAAACCGATTCACGAAGATTTCTTCTTGGACATCCTCGACGAGCACTACAGCGACGAAGAGGCGAGGAACCAGTTCGAAACCGCCGTCAACTGGGGCCGCTATGCCGGACTGCTCGACTACGACAGCGACGAAAAAACGCTCGAATTACATGCAGAACCAGTCGAGCCGGCCTATTCCGAGTTGTGATCGGGCGGGACTACGGCGGAGGGGGGTTCACGTAGTGCCGGACGGGTTCAGGCTGCCCATGGGCCGCAATTTCCGCCTTGGCCCCGGCCACGGCGCGGTCGACGGCTCTGTTCCAGATCTGGTCCCGCAGCGCCGCAGGAAGATCCGCAAATGTCGTGACCTGCGGGTCGGCGACGATCCGTTCTCGAACTTTTTTCTCCAGCGCCACGCCGGGCACGAGGGTTACGCGCACGGTTGTACCAAAGGAGGTCGCGGTCATTAGGGAGCGCTTCCGTATTTGGCCTCGAAGTCGGCCCTTGTCACGGAAAGCACCGGCTGGTCGCCTTTGAGCGACACCACCGCGGAGGGGAGAGGAAACCAGAAATTGAAATGCTCGGAAGTGCCCCAGCCCGCTCGGGGGTCGTCGGAGACACGCCGGTACATCGGCTGGCTGAAGCTTTGCACGCCGACGCGACAGTCGCCGACATCGCCGCCGAGCATCTCCATCGGGTGCAGTCTATAGATGTCCGGGAGCCGCGAAGGATCGGCGTAGCTGAGGTCCAGCTCACTGGAGAGCAATGTCCGGAGTCGGCCCTCCACGCCGATCTGCCCGGCGGTAAGGACGCCACCTGCTAGCAGACTCTGCCAGTCCGGCTCGGAGATGCCCGCGACCAAGTTGAGCCACTCCCATCTGACGCTTTGTACGCCGATTCCGAACAAGCGTAGACCGTCGCACTGATCGGCCCAGACAAAGGGCAGACTCGTCTCCACTTTCGACGCGGAAGCCGCAACAGTTGCAAAGCTGCGGAGGCTGCCGTCGAGCACTGGCGTGTTCTGCTTTGCCAGCCGCTTCAGAATCAGCCTTGACGCGTGCGCTGCCTCCAGGTACTCGATGCCGTACGGTCGCTCGGCGAGCAGGTCCCCGTTTTTGAGCACATCCATAGGCAGGAATTCCTTGAGGGTCTCGCGGAGCGTGTCCAAGCACAGGCCGCGAGGGCTTACACAGTCCTGGGCCAGCCTTCGAAGGGAATCCGGAACGTCGATCGCAACACAGCTTGGCGAAGCGTCTGAACTCAGGGCCGCCAGCGCGTCCCGTACCCAAAAGTTCAGCGGGTCGTATGAAACGGGGTCGGCGACCCACGAATGAAGCTTGAAGTGGCGCTCGTCGGCCGCCAGGGGCGGGTTCCGCAGATCTGCAAGCACGGCTAGCGAATCGCCGCCGAGCGGCACGAACTTCGACGTGGGGTCGCGTTCCGCCTGCCTTGTGAGGTTCACGATGTCGAAGAGGGTAGGTGTCGGGCCTGCGTCGAGCCCAGCCCGCAACACCCTCTTGCCGCTTCGATCAAAGGCCTCAAGCGTCAATCCGATTCGGTTGTAGCCCACGCTGCACCTGAGCCGCAGACGGTCTCGCTTGAGCGCAGCGCCGTCCGGGTAGCCCACCACCTCCGGTGGAACTAGCGACGGCATCCAATTCTGAAGTTGCCCCTTGACGGCCGCCTCATCCTCTGGTGACCGACGCCCTTCGCCGGCCACTGAGGCGCCGTAGCCATCCAGCAGGTCGACGTGTTCGGGCAGAGGATATGCGCCAGGGGTCGGATCGTCCTCGAAGATCGCAGCCGACCCGTTCGGCACTCTGGCCAGTCGATCATAGCCTATCCGCTCGATAAGCCCCTCCATGAGCTTTTCCGGCGCAAGCAGCATCGTTGGCTCGTAACCTGTGCTCAGATCGACGCCACGCCTCACAAGGGCCATCTGCCTGGCCTTCGCCGCAGTAAGCTCGTCCTGAAACGCGCCAAGCGCGCCGCTCCGCTCGATCCGCTCCTTGCGAAACTTGCTGATCGCTTCGACCTCACCCTTGATCCAGGAAGCAACCAAGCGCCGGCGGACTGCGTCCGCATCGCGTTTGTCGGATGCTGAGCGGCTTATGAAGAAGCCGCTCGGCGTGCGCGTCAGGGAGGCGTGAAGGCACCACGCAACCCCGTTCAGCGCTTCCTGCAAAGGCACGCCCTTTTCGTAAAAGAACACGGAGTGGTCTGCGAGCGCAGGGCTCACAACGACGTTTGTCCCGCCCGCCGCCGCGAGGGCTGCGACAAGGCGGCCCGCCGATTGGACCTTTGGTGCGAGCGGTGGCAAGCGTGCATCGCGGGACTGCGATCCAAGCAGGACTGCCACGATGGCTAGAACTGTGCCCATTGTTCGCTAATTCTGAGTGACCTTCAGCGTGTTCGTCGACTCGAGCTCGACCTCCTGCTCGACCTTGGCATAGGCAGCGGCCGACTGCATATTCCCGCCGGCGGTCGCGGAAAAGGTCGCATCGATGAAAGGAGGCGTGTTGCCTACCCAGCCGGAGCCCGGAACGTAGCCCCAGATCAGGCTTGCTCCGGTCGGCCAGAACGCAACGCCAACGCCCCACGGCCCAGAAATATCCTCGCCGCCCGGCGGCGTCGACGCACTCGCGGATGCCTGCTGAACAACGTAGCTGGTGGCTGTACTCGATGAGGACGATCCGGGCGCCCCGCCGGCCGCCGTCGCATAGGTGTAAAAGTCGATGCCAATCTCGGCCTCCCCGGTCCCGACTGGCGTGGGGCTGCCCGAGGCAGCGGGGTAGGTCACCTGGATGAAGATGGTGTCCGGTCCCGAGCACGTTGCCGACCAACTGCCCTGCAGTGAGTAATTGGAAGCTGCAGTGGCTATAAAGCTGTAGTTGTATGAGGAACTACCCGGGCCAAAACTCTCCACACCGGGCAACGTTGGGGTACCACTGGTTCGAACGACCGTCCCTAGGTTCTGCCAGGACCACTGTGCATGGGCGGCTTGCGGCGCCAAAAATGCCAAAATGCAAGTGCCGACCAGGACGGCCTTAAGTGATAGTGTGTATGTCATAGTAGCCGTAGTATACGACTTGATTCTCGATAATACAAGTACAATATCTTCAAGCCGCCCCCCACAAAACCACCTGAAAGTCATAGGATCTCGATTTTAGCTAGGCCCGGCCCAACCCGAGGACAAGATTAGATAAACGTCCTTATGATCGCCCGGAATCATGCGAATGCCGATCAGGGCCTTCGTATTCGGTGACCCGCACTACAGCGACGAACTGCACGCGGAACCGGCGGAGCCGGCCTATTCCGAGTTGTGATCGGGCGGCTCGACCCCTAGCAGGTTGTGCACAAAGAAGTCCCTTCGCTTCCGTTCGCCGTAAGGTCCGCCATCCGTGTGGTCGAACCCGGGGAGCATCAAGAACTGGAAGTCCTTGTTTGCTTTGATGAGTGCATCCACCAAGCGCATTGTCGATTCCGGCGGAACGTTGGTATCGAGTTCTCCGACCATAAGCAGCAGCTTGCCCTTTAACTTTGCGGCGTTCGTGATATTCGACTGCTCTGCGTAGTGCGTTCCGACAGGGTAGCCCATCCATTGCTCGTTCCACCAGACCTTATCCATCCGGTTGTCGTGGCATCCCGCACAAGACACTGCGACTTTATAGAATTCCGGGTGGAACAGCATGGCGCCAGTCGAGTTCTGTCCGCCGGCCGAGGTTCCATAAATGCCGACCCGCGTTAGATCCACATAGGCGTACTTGGCCCCTAGCGCCTTCATCCAAAGAATCCTGTCAGGAAAACCTGCATCGGCGAGATTCTTCCAGCAAACGTCGTGGAACGCCTTCGAGCGGTTCCTTGTGCCCATGCCGTCGACTTGAATGACGATAAATCCGAGTTCCGCCAAAGCCTGCATCCGGTTGTTGGAGCTGAATGTCTTGGGAACAAACGAGTCCTGTGGCCCTGCATAGATGTTCTCGATAATCGGATACTTCTTGTTCGGATCGAGGTTCGTCGGCCGAAAAACAACGCCCCAAATATCGGTCGATCCGTCACGTGCCTTCGAAACAAATACTTCGGGAGCTTTCCAGCCGGAGGCTTTGAGCAAAGAGATATCAGCCTTATCGAATCGAGATACCAGTTTTCCATTGCTTGCTCGGCGCAGTTCGAACGTCGGCTCTTGGTCCACTCTCGAATACGTGTCGATCAGATACTTTCCCGTTGGAGAGTAAACAACCGAATGGTTTCCGTCAGCCTCGGTAAGCGCTGTCAGTCCCGAACCATCGAAGTTGACGCGATAGTATTGCAGGAGATACGGATCCTCTCCCATATTCTTTCCGCTTCCATGTAGCCAAATTTGCCGGGCCTTTTCGTCGACCTTGTCTACGCCCCGAACAACCCAATCTCCATTCGTAATCGGGTTTTCGATTACGCCTTTTTTCCCATCGACAAGATAAAGGTGTCCATAGCCATCCTTTTCAGACCGCCAAATGATCTCGCCGGTGGACGTGCAGTAATAGGTGTAACCGCTTGTGATATCGATGAAGGTCTTGGCGACATGATCGACCAAGCTTCTGGTTGTTGCCGATTCAGTGTCGACCTCGATGATTCGGAATCGCCCGTGTCCTCGGTCTGTCTTCTCGTAGGTGAAGTATCGCGGGTCGGCTTTCCAGTGGATTGCCGGCTGATCACCGGTATCGACGGGCTCCATTTGAACCGCGGTCTCGGTTAATTTGACCGGATCAAGGATTGCTAGGGTGAAGGTATCCAGCTTGTCACCGGGCAGATCATAGACTCGCGATTTCAGTTGGGCTCGTCCGCCACCCGCCGGCGAGGACGATATGAGATAGACCTCCTTATGATCTCCCGCAACCATCCGAAAGCCGATCACAGTCTTTGAATTCGGTGACCAACGGGCAGCGACGAAATCGTTGCCGGATACTCCCGATTTGCTTGCCATGATCTCTTTGCCCGAATCAACAGCGGAAACATGAATGTTTCCATCGAGGATAGCGAATTTCATCTTGCCGTCGGGAGAAGTTAAATTCTGGCTTTGGCCCCGGCGCCGTTGCAATTCCGAGGCTGTGATGTACCGTGGTTCCTCCGCGTAAGGTGAAAGTTCTTCAAAGGGCGCCTCATCCTGAATCTGTTCCGCTGCCGGTGGGTCGGTCGTCGCTGCTCCGGTCTTAATGCAATCGTATGTGGTCAGATCGCACGACCAGCGCGAATCGCCGACGTTGAACGAAACACTCTTTCGGCCGGTGCCGAATTCGATGGACGCAAACGGGAGCTTCGAAGCGGTGTATGAATCGTTTGCGGCTTTCGACAAGGACGCGGCCAATCGTGCATGGTCGAATGCTGAAGACCGGTGGCCCCTATCCGTCTCGACATCGACAAATTCCTTTGTTCCGTTCTCAAGGTCGTTTCGGTACCAAAAATGGCGGTCTTCGTCATACCAATGAGGAACAACGCGCAACTTGAATGCCCGAGTTGATGCCGCCTGGCGTTGGCTGTCGGCTCTTGCGTAGGACACACGCAGTTCCTCTCGGGACGGGACGTAGTTCGAAAGTCTGCGGCTTGAATCCTTTGCGTTCGATCCCGGTCCAGATGCGCTCAGAAAGAGACTGAGCAACGCTAACCCAACTTTGGCAACCAGCATGGGCGGATTCTACTCCAGGTCACATTCCCTGCCAAGGCCATTCCACCGAGGGTCAGAATCCTCTAACCAATTCCGCTTTCTTTGCACGACACCGGCCTTGAAGTTGTCGTATTCTTTAGTTGAACCAACCCTATTGGGGGCTTTCATGGAGATCAGCAACAAGGCATTCGGCATAATCTGCGTTGGCGTTATCGTGGTAACGGTTTATGTGCGCGCACAGTCCGTTCATTCGGATGCGGCGCCCGTCACTGTGGTTCAAGCGCCAAAGGTCGTGGCGCAGACTCCGCAACGCCGCCATGGCATCCCCGATTCGGCAATGCCACCGGATCAATCTGCCACTACCGCCGACGATCAGCCGATTGCCGATGACGCCCCGATCACGCTCAGCACAGCGCCGGTAGACCAATCCCAAAACGCTGCTCCAGCAGCAAAAACGCCTGCGCCAAATACTGCCCCGACCGATGGCAACGATGGACAAGAAGACGACCTGACCTATACGGATGATATTGGGCCGATGGCAGAGGCAGCACCCACAAACAACGCGATTCAGCTTTCCGATCGAGACATGCTGCGAATCATGCTAGGCTCGATGCCGGTCGACCAGCAGGAATCTTTCCGGTTGATGTGGTTCAATATGACTCCGGATGACAGGCAGGGGTTTCTCGATCAGTTGAGAGACACTCAGAATGGCGGCTAGACTGCAGAAGGGCTTCGCCGTCGCGGCACGCAACGGGAGCAATTATTGGCAAAGAGTTCGAATTCAGCGGCGGCGGCGATTCCGGCACGTCCGGCAAGTGTTAAAACTCCGAGAGAAGCCTTCAACGACGTTAGCAAGTACCGGTGGTGGATCCTCTTAGGTCTGATCACAGCGGCGATCATGGAGGTGCTCGACAGCACGATCGTCAATGTTGCGCTTCCCCAGATGGCCGGGAATTTGGGCGCTACATTCGAGGAGATCGGGTGGGTTTCGACCGGCTACATCCTCTCCAACGTCGTCGTGCTCCCGATGACCGCTTTTCTAGCGGCGAGATTCGGACGAAAACGGTATCTCGGATTTTCGATCCTACTGTTTATCGGCGCTTCAATTTTTTGCGGAATGTCCCACTCGCTCATCGAACTCGTTTTTTGGCGGATCGTTCAGGGAGCAGGCGGCGCAGCGCTGCTCTCGACAGCGCAGGCCACGCTCCGTCAAATCTTCCCCCTGGAGCAGCAGGGAATCGTTCAGGCGATCTTTCTTATGGGAATCATCGTCGCGCCGACATTGGGACCTACACTGGGCGGCTGGATTACCGATCACTACACCTGGAATTGGTGCTTCTTTATCAACATTCCGATTGGGATCGCCGCGTTCTTCCTCGTCACGACCTTTCTGGAGGATTCTGTACAGGCATCCAAGGCCGGGTCCGTCGACTGGCTGGGCATCGGTTTGATGACCGTCGGTTTGGGATCAATGCAATACGTCCTTGAGCAAGGCCAAGAAAAGGATTGGTTCAACGACAACACGATCGTCAAGCTGGCTATTCTTTCGACCGTAACCTTGGGCATTCTCATGTGGTGGGAACTATCGCCGAGGAATACCCACCCGGTCGTCAATTTTAGGATCCTAAAGGTCAAGGAACTTTCGTCTGCGATTTTTCTTTTTATCGCCTTGGGATTCGGGCTCTATGGAGGCGTGTATCTATTTCCCCTGTTTGCCCAGACGATTCTCAACTTCTCACCGACCAAAACCGGACTCGTTTTGCTGCCGGGAGGATTGGCAACGGCAGCCAGCGCGCTTATATGCGGCAGGCTGCTGAACGGCAAAAAGGCATTGGTGGACCCGCGGGTATTGATCGTTCTCGGCATGGTTATCTTTATGATATCGATGTGGGATCTGGGCCATCTCACCGCCGTTAGCGGCGAGCCGGACACGAGATGGTCGTTGCTCATTCGCGGCTTCGGGTTGGGCTTCTTATTCGCGCCGATTAACCAAGTTGCCTACGCCAGCGTAAACCCGCGCGATGCGCAGCAGGCTTCCGGGCTCATCAACCTTGCTCGCCAACTCGGCGGTTCATTCGGCATTGCGATTTTGGGCACCTACCTTACGCATCGCACCGACATCCATCGGGCGAACCTTGTGAACTACCTTTATGCCGGGAACAAGGTCATGGAGACGAGGCTTGCCATGGCTGTCCACGGCTTCGAGCACATCGGATATGGCCATGCGGATGCAGTGCGCGCAGCTTATGCATCCCTGGACAGAACCGTAACCGTGCAGGCACAGACGAGCAGCTTTAACGACTCGTTCCTCATGATCCTCGTCTTCTTCGTATTCGTGTCACCCGCGATCCTGCTCCTCAAGAAGGCCAAGGCGCCGGCGGTTGCCGTCGATGCGCATTAGTCCCGATCGACAATGGCCAATCCTTTAGCAGCGAGGCCCTTACCGTGGGCTCCTTCGAACTCGGAGGGGTACGGCTTGCCGGGCATGGTTTGCGCCCATATTGCCCGATTGAACGCCTTCTCGTCGATCAGGTCGGGCTTGCTCAGGTCGAAGTTCTTTCCGTAGTTTTTAACGGTAGTTTCATCGAGAGGGACTTGATTCGGCCTAGCCGTATAGGGCGTCGAATCGAATTTTCCGGTGAAGCACGAATACATCACGGGGGAGATAGCCACGAACATGCTCTTTGATTTCAGCCCGAAGATGTGCTCGATCGAGCGAACGACCGACGTTTGATTGTAAAAGTCATCGATTCGGCCGAGACCGCGTGAATAAGGCGAGATCACCAGACACGGGCTACGATGGCCGTCCACATGGTCCCAACCAGCCTGAGGATCGTCTTCTTCGACAAATACGGCGGTGTCCTTCCAGAATCGGCTCTTTGTAAGGGCATCTACACACATTCCCATTGCCAGGTCGTTGTCGGCCACCTGAGCGCGGGCAGTCACCGGACCTCCGGTGTGATCGCAACAGAGGTAGAGGATTGTGAAATCAGGCATCTTGCCGTCTGTGTCCATTTGCTTGAGCTTTCGGACGAACACATCCGCCCTGAGCACATCGGGGATCGACAAATCCCAGCCGGGAAACCCGGTGACGCCATATTGGCGCATTCTGGCCACACCGATGTTTTGTTTGAATTTGATGTTTGTCGTGCCGGCGTAATGCTCCTTAAGGCAATCGAAGTACGTTTCCTTGTGGGCAGTTTCGGCATAGTCGAATTCACCGAAATTGATGAACGACTTGTGAGCCGCCAGGGTCTCGTCCCAAATGAATCCTGTTGAGCTCGTATTCAGGGCGTCATCGCCGAATGGATAGCTTCTGGGCCAGCCCGATACGCTCCGTTCCAGGTTTGCAGTTGTGTTTCCTTCCGTAGCCCACGAGTGGCCGTCGGCACTGCAAATGCCGTTACAGTAATAGTTGTCCAGAAGAGCATATTCTCTGGCCAAGGCATGGGCATTCGGAGTGAACTTCTCTCCGAAGTTACATAACGACGTGTCGCCATCCCCCTCCTTCATGTCGCCAAAAACTTGGTCATACGATCTGTTCTCTCGAATCACGTAAACCACATGTTTTATGAGACTCGGTTCGCCCGTTCGTTCCGGCATCGGAACCGGGGCCATTCCCCTTCTTGCCGTAGGCGGAGCCATGAATGCCAATGGCTGCGGCTTTGTGGACGTTGGAATCATGCACAACGCTCCGGTAAGGTCCCAAGAGTTGTGCGATTTTGGATTCGCACTAGATCGCTCCCCATTTCCCTTCGCGCAAGCTACGAACAGTGTCCCGTTTTTGAGTCGGATGGTTGTTGGATACCAAAGCGTCGGGAATTCGCCCCGAATTCGTCGCTTCGATAAGTCGTAGACGAGAATCGAGTTTCTACCGCTGCATGCGATGTACACGGTCAGTCCGTCGGGGTCGAACGCGATCGAATCCGGAGCAGCGCCGACCGGTTGATTCGGGAACAATGCGATGGTTCGATGGGTCCTTGCCGTCGTCGAGAACTGCTCAATCGAGTCGCTGCCGGAGCACGGTATGTAAAGATCGGTTCCTTCTTGATCGACCTCTGCCGGCTCGTGACCGATTGACATGGAATCGATCGCTTGGCCGGTTCGCAAATCGATGACGCTTAACCTTCCGCCGAGACCCACTCCCCTTACATCGACAGGAACGTTTGTTCCGGAAGACGGCGCCTGAGGTTCATTTGCTTCGGCCTTTCGCGACCAGCATGTAACGTATAACCGCTGAGTTCTAGGATCCAGTGAAACGGCAAAAGGCGCAACATCGGTATCCCATTTTTCGACCGATCCCGATGCCAGATTGACCCGCGCCACGGAGTTGTCCCGGTTAAGGCAAACCAATACGTGTGACGGATCCTGAAAAACAATTCCGCAGGGATGGGGCATGCCGCCGACACGTGCGGGCGCAAGCTTAATTGTCTTGCGCACCTTTAATTCTCCGCCGTTTACGTCAAAGATGGCGATTTTGTCGGTTGCCGTTGTGTAGCACAGCGTCTTTCCATCATCGGAAAGCGCCAGACCGTAGAACGAGTCACCGCCGGCGATCTTTATTCGTTTCACTACCGATTGACCTACGGCATCGACAACGGTCAATCCATCAGTTTCCTTCAAGTACACAAATCGGTCATCCGGCGAAAGCGAAAGATCGACCGGCCTTCCACCAAAAGGCACAAATCCACCGACTGGCTGGAGGTATTGACCGGTTGCGACCAATGTCCCGCGCTCCGACTTCTGACCAACTTGAGGAATTTGAACCCTTTTCCAGGCCCCAAATCCAAGTCCGGCAAGTCCAACGAGAAGCAGAAGGCGTATCAAGTTTTTCATCGAAGTTTCGCGACTGATTGAGTTTTCCACGCACGGCTAAACCTGGGCTGAATCCACCTCAAATTTACAGCGCGGTCATTCTTGACGTAATCTTGACAGGGGCACTTCAATACAGTGTTAAGCCGCAAGTCAAACTGATCGCAGGATCGTAAAGATGCAAGAAAGACCCAACCCGGATGCGCTCCTTGCGCAGATGAAGGAGGATGAACGTCCGGACGGGCGCGGCCGAATTAAGATCTACCTGGGAATGGCGGCCGGCGTCGGAAAGACGTACGCCATGCTCAGCGACGCGCAAGAGGCAAAACGCCGGGGCGAGGATGTTGTCATCGGCTACGTCGAGCCGCACGGTCGCGTGGATACCGAAGCCATGACCGAAGGGTTAGAGCGAATCCCTCTCCAAAGCTTCGAGTACAAGGGAGTCCAACTCACAGAATTCGATTTGGATGCATCGTTGGCACGAAAGCCGAAATTGATTCTCGTCGATGAATTGGCCCACACGAATGTCCCCGGCTCGCGACACCGAAAGCGCTGGCAAGCGGTTGAAGAACTGCTTCAGGAAGGCATCGATGTATTTACAACCGTAAACATTCAGCATATAGAAAGCCTAAATGACGTGGTGGCCCAAATCACGGGAGTTATCGTCTCTGAGACTGTCCCGGACTCGATGGTCAACGAAGCAGACGAGGTTGAAGTCGTCGACATTCCTCCGCAAGAACTGATCAAGAGGCTTCAGGAGGGCAAGGTCTACGTTCCCGACAAAGTCGGCCAGGCACTTTCCAGTTTCTTCAAGAAGAGCAACCTCTCTGCATTGCGAGAGTTAGCCCTCAGGCACACGGCAGAAAGAGTCGATCGACAGGTCCGAACCTATCGCGCTGCGGAAGGGGCGGTAACTCCATGGCACACGAAAGACCGAATCCTCGTCTGTGTTGCGCCTAACAAGATGGGTTTGCGTGTTGTTCGTTCCGCCGCAAGAATGGCGGGAGCGCTGCATGCTGAATTGATCGCGGTCAATGTAGATAACCCACGTCAGGCAGGCATGCCTGCCGAAGAGAAAATGAGGTCGGTCGAAGCTCTGAGACTTGCGGAGAAACTAGGCGCCGAAACCGTCACGCTAAGTGGCCAGGACATTGTCGGAGAAGTGCTGCATTTCGCCCAAGCCAGGAACGTAACTACAATCGTCGTCGGAAAGCCGCTTCGCCCTAGGTGGCGAGAGATCGTGTTCGGCTCGGTCGTAGATACGCTCGTTCGGGTGAGCGGAGATATCGACGTCCATGTAATCACAGGTCAAGACGACACCCCTTCCCACCAGCGACATGTCGTTGGCAAGAACAAGGCACACGACTGGAAGGGCTACGGCATGGCCATCGGGATGACGTTGGTAGCGACCGTAATCTGCGAGGTCATGTACGCGACGATTTACCGGATTGAGCGGATCAACCTCGTCATGGTGTACCTGCTCGGTGTCACGTATATATCAAGCCGGAGAAGCCGCGAATCGGCCGCTCTCGCCGCAGTCCTGAGTGTCGGAAGCTTCGACTTTTTCTTCGTCGACCCTAAACACAGCTTCAGAGTATATGACGTTCAATATGTCTTCACCTTCGGCGTCATGCTCCTCGTCGCTCTTGTCACCAGCACCCTAACTGCAAGGCTCCGAGAGCAAACGGATGCGGCTTCCCTTCGTGAGCGCCGGACGGCGGCCCTTTACAACCTCAGCAAGAAGCTCTCGGCGACCCGAAGTCGGATTGAAATCGGTACCTTTACCGCCGCCAAAGTCAGAGAAGTTTTCGGGTGCGATGTCGGCATATTGATCAAAAGCCGTGCGACGGGCAAACTCTTCTCCGGACCAGAGTCAGAAAGCAAGTTCGAATACAAGCCAAACGAAAACGCGGTCGCGCTCTGGGTGCTCGATCACGGCAAAATGGCAGGCAACGGAACGGACACCCTGCCCGGCGCAGAGGGAACCTATATGCCCCTCAACGCCGAAACCGGTTGCATCGGCGTTCTCTGCGTGAAGTGGGAAGGCGATGCCGTGCGGGATCCCGCAGAGCTTAACTTCCTCGATACGTTTGCCAACCAGCTTGCGGTAGCCGTCCAGCGAACGAACCTTGCCAAGGACTCGCATGAGGCAATGATTCAGGTCGAAAAGGAGCGCCTGAGGAACAGCTTGCTCAGTTCGGTTTCTCATGACCTACGCACTCCTTTAGCCGTCATCTCCGGCTCCGCTGAGAGTCTGCGGGCCAGCGATAAACTGTCGGATCCACGGGATAGGGAACTTGCAAACGCCATCGCAATCGAGGCTGAACGACTCGGACGCCAAGTACGAAACCTCCTCGACATGACGAGGCTCGATGCCGGACACGCAGACCTCAATCGCGAATGGCAATCCATCGAAGAACTCGTTGGATCGGCGGTCATCAGGACCGAGAAGATGCTGGTCGACCACGTCGTCGAAGTAAAGCTTCCTGTGGATCTACCATTGCTTCACGTGGATGGCGTTCTGCTCGAGCAAGCATTCATAAACCTTCTGGAGAACGCGGCGAGGCATACGCCGAGCGGAACGAAGGTGACGATTTCAGGCAAAAACCTGCCCCAGACGGTGGTAGTAGAGATTGCTAACGACGGCCCTTGTCTATCTGAGGGGGATGAGGAACGAATATTCGAGAAGTTTTACCGTCCAACCCCGAACGCTCCCCAAGGGTTTGGACTCGGACTATCGATTTGCCGGGCAATCTTGGAGGCTCATGGCGGTACGATCAGGGCGCGCAATCGCCGCCAAGGCGGGGTGTCTTTCATGATGATTCTGCCAAAGGGAGAAGACGCGCCGGAGGTACCACGTGGCTGACCGCCCTAAGATCGTTGTTATTGACGACGAAATTCAGATGCGCAGATTTCTTAAGGCTTGTTTCGATCCCGCTGAGGCCGAACTGCTGGAAGCTGAGAACGCGACGGAGGGGATGCGCCTCGTCGCCCGCGTTAACCCGGACGTCGTTCTGCTCGACCTTGGCTTGCCCGATATCGACGGAATCGACGTCGCCCGACAATTGAGGGAGTGGACCCAGGTCCCGATAATTGTGCTTTCCGCCCGAGGCAGAGAGAAAGACAAAATCGAAGCGCTCGATGCGGGCGCTGACGACTATTTGACAAAGCCGTTCGGGGCGGGAGAATTGCAAGCCCGCATCCGCGTCACGCTTCGCCATGCGGCGAGATCGAAGGGCCCAATGCCGGATCCTATTTTTGAATCAGGTGACCTCAAGGTCGATCTTGCGAAAAGACACGTCTTCGTTGAGTCCAAAGAAGTTCATCTCACACCGATCGAATTCAAGCTGCTGGCATTGCTCATTCGACACGCCGGCATGGTCCTCACCCACAAGCAGTTACTCACTGACGTCTGGGGGCCGGCATATTCCGACGAAACTCATTATCTCAGGGTGTATATGGGCCAGTTGCGGCACAAGTTGGAGGGTGACCCAACCCGCCCTCGCCATATCACAACTGAGCCCGGCATCGGCTACCGGTTGCTGACAGATTGATCTGTTGCGAAGAAAATCTCCCCCTGGTTTGAAACCGGGTGGCTGGCAACATCGTCGGAATTCAGCAGACCTAATCTGCTAGGAAGATCTAATGACGGAAACAAAGAAAACTTGGACAGAAGAACTAAAGTTAACGAGCGAGAACTTGCTCTCTGAGATTGAGAAACTCATTCATGAAGGCAGCGTCAACCATATAGTAGTCAAGAACGCCGAAGGACACACACTGGTTGAGTTTCCAATTACGGTTGGAGTAATCGGATTAGTGATTGCTCCGATCCTGGCCGCAGTTGCCGCTATTGCCGCTATCGCTGCAGATTTTAGGGTGATTGTTACGCGAAGCGAGCCTCCACCCGTGGTGTAATAGCACCATCGTGGTGAAAAACGCATACCCTCATCCTCCTTCGCTGATGCTTCGGCGGACATGCCGATTGTCCTTGGCTGCGCTTGTGGCATCGGCGATTGTCGCAACGTCGCTCGGCGCCCAAACACAGGCGCACCCGGTTCCGCCTCCAATCCTTGAGGGCGTTCACCGGGTGGTTTGTCTGGGGGACAGCATCACTCAGATCGGTGAGGGTCCTGGCGGCTACGTCTGGTTGATCCGCCACTATTTGCACGACCTTTATCCGGATCAGAACATCGAAACAATCAATGCCGGGATTTCCGGGCACAAATCGACGGATATGATCGCGAGGTTCAAGCACGACGTGCTCGACCGGAAGCCCGACCTGGTGACGATCAGCGTTGGAGTCAACGACGTTTGGCACGGGTTCTATGATGGCCATCCTAAAGGAAACGGCCCACGGGGAGTAAACCTTGCCGACTTCGTTACCAACGTGGACAGCATGGTCACGCAGGCCCAAGAGGCCGGCTGCAAGGTAGTGATGCTCTCGACGACCGTCATCTACGAGAACCTCAGAAGCCCGGAAAACGCGAAGGCAGCGCGATATAACGCGGCACTTCGGGATATCGCGCGGACGCACAACTGCCTGTTCATCGACTTCCAAAGGCCGTTCCGGACCTTGATACGAGACTATCAGACCGCAACCGGCGGTCACGACAACTGCTTGACAGTAGACGGCGTACACATGAACGCAGTAGGCAATAAGGTAATGGCCCATGTGATCCTTACCGGATTAGGGATCTCACCGAAGGACCAAGAGGCCGTCCAAAAGCAGGTTGAGACCGAGCAGAACCCACGACGGCAGTAGCCGACACTCGGAGTCGGTTAGTCAGGTTTTAGCATCACTTCCTTATAATCGACCCTGTGCTGCTCGCCCTGGCATTGATAGCGTCGGTTTCTCTTCCTGTAAGACAGGTCATGGACCTAGATAGCAATTGGGAATTCGTCCGACTTCACAGCGTGGATGTCGGAGGTGACCGATATGACCTAGAATCGGAAGCCTTGGAGAGAACGAAATCCCTCGAACTTCAGACACTGCATGGCAAAGTCTGGCAGCCGGCAACTCTTCCCCATTGCGCGTGGATACGACCGATAGGATCATCAGACATCTGGCAGGGCATCGCTTATTATCGTCGGATTCTGCCTCGTCCGCCTGGATCAAGCGGAAAGCTGGTTCAACTGACCATCGAGGGCGCCATGCAGGATTCGGACCTATGGCTCAACGGTAAACATATAGCTTCGCGTAAAGGGGGCTATTTACCGTTAGAGGCGGATATTACGCCATGGCTGAAAGACCGAAATGAAATCCTCGTCCGAGTCGACAACCAAGACAACCCGCTAATTCCTCCCGGCAAACCTCAGCAGGAACTTGACTTCATGTACGGCGCCGGCATCTACAGGAATGCTCGGCTCACGGTGACAGACCGCCTTCGCATCACCGATCCGATCTTGGAAAACCTTCCCCGCAATGGAGGGATCTATGTGACCTATCCTGTGGTCGGCGAAAAGAGTGCGACGATCCGGGTTAGAACCCATGTCCGAAACTCGCACTCCGCCGGGATTGGCTTTGTTATTTCACAGAACATAATCGATGAGAAGGGCAATCTCGTCGCAAAGGCTTCGGCGATCGGACGTGTCGGTTCGCTTTCCGCCGAGCAATTCACGCAAGACTTAGTAGTTCAACATCCAATGCTATGGTCGCCAAGGGCACCCAATCTCTATCGCCTCGAGACATTATTGATTTCGGGTGGCGGGATCGAGGACAGTACTGCCACCAAAATTGGAATTCGAAAAATAGAGATCTCACGAGAACGAGGATTCGTTCTAAACGGAATTCCAATAAGGCTTGTTGGAACGAATCGCCATCAGGATTATCCCTGGGTTGGGCCAGCTCTCTCCGATGAGGCGAACGCTCGCGACGCACTTCAAATTAAAAGGGCGGGACACAACATCGTTCGCCTTTCACACTATCCTCAATCGACAGCCTTTCTCGACGAGTGCGACCGCATTGGACTCATGGTGATTCCTTGCATCCCCGGTTGGCAGTTTATGAATAGCGACTCCCGGTTCGTTTCGAGGGTCGGGCAAGACATTCGCGAACTGATTCGCCGTGACAGAAACCATCCCTCGGCCGTGTTTTGGGAAACGAGCCTTAACGAGACTTACCCGCCTGTCGCTATCGCAAAACAGTGGGATTCGATCGCAAAATCGGAGGCTGCAGACGGAAATATTTTTACCGCCGGCGATGCGGCAAAGGGCGCCAACTGGGACGTCGCTTACAACCAGTGGAAAGACGATCTATCGAGGCCGCAGGTCGCTGCGCCGGATAAACCGGGCTACATTCGGGAATACGGCGACTATGAATTCGGCGGAGCGACTAGCAGTAGTCGTGTCCGAATCGGGCAGGGAGTAGACAAGCTGCTGCAAGAGACCTGGAATCATGTGTGGTCGCACAACAAATTCAGATCCCAGTATCCGTGGACGATGGGAGACGGGACTTGGGAGATGTTCGACCACAACGTACCTTGGGAATTTAAGATCTCGGCAAGCGGCCTTTCCGACATCTTCCGGCGCCCCAAGCCAAGCTACTGGTTCTACGCAAGTCAAACCACAGACCGGCCCATGATCAAGATCGCCAACACTTGGCAGCCTGGCGCGGCATTTAGAGACGTGATCGTGTTTTCAAATTGCGAGGAAGTCGGGCTGTCGGTAAACGGACGACTTTTCGCCAGGATAAAGCCCGAACGAGGACCGTTGACAAACTACGACAAGGCGAAACCATTTGATGGGTCGAACACTTCAAATCTGGAGCACCCACCGTTTGTCTTTCGAAACGTCCCTTTTGCCGTCGGCGAATTGACCGCGGTTGGATTCGTCCAGCATGCGCCTGTGGCTCGAGATGTGGTTACGACCGCAGGAAGCCCGATCGGGCTGAAGCTTTGGGTGGACGACCTCGGGATCAGGCCACAGGCTAACGATCTCGTGTTCGTCAGAGCTGCCTTTGTCGATCGGTACGGTAACGTCGACCCAACCGCGGTTGGCAAAATTCGCTTTCAGGTCACTGGGGCGGTCCTAGGGGGAGAAAGCACCAATGAAGCTGAAATGGGTATTGCTTCCACGCTAATACGTACCTCGGCTAATGGGAACAGCTTCAGCGTAAGGGCGTCGACTATAACCGGTTTGACCGGCGGCCTGGAGTTCGTCGTCGCATCGAAGTAGGCCCAGCCAATAATCGCAATCGAAGATATCTGCAACCATGAATAGCACTCGCTTAACGATTTAAGCGAATAATGTAATTGCTATTCGGTCGAAGGAGATCTTAAATGAGCGTCGAGTGTATTCAGCCCTGGCTGGCACATCGCCCGCGTCGAGGCGCGACAGTAGTGGACACCATCGTGATGCACGCTACTGGAAAAGAGGATTTGCAGGAAACGATAGGGGAGCTAAAGGAAAGAGGATTCAGTTACCACTACATTATTGACAGGATGGGGCTTCCTCATAAATGCGTGCCGTACTCGGCCGTTGCTTTTCATGCCGGCAATTCGTATGGCCCGCATGAGGCAACGCGAGGAACCTCGCGGGAACAGGATGCAAACCATAACTTCGTCGACTTGACGAGCGTCAACGAGTACACGATTGGACTTTGCGTGGTGAACGCCAACGACGGTATGGACGCCTACACGAATGAACAGGTAGATGCTTGCATCTGGCTGATCAAGGAACTGAAAGGCTCCCTTGCATCGCTGAAGTTTCTGACCGCCCACTCTTTAGTTTCGCCGGGCCGGGTCACCGATCCGATCGGTTTGGACATTGATCGAATCGCCAAGAAAGCCGGTCTAGAAGTTTGGAGGCCTTAATCGATTCGCGCAATTGATCCGCATATACTGCGAGAGATGTTTGGCCGTCGATTTCTCATCCGAGTCGGGCTTCTTGTAATTGCTGCCACCACTCTTTTCGCATTCCTTCAGCCTAATCGCCTCCACCTTGGGCTGCAACCAGACGGCGGCTACTTCGTCAGCACCGGGCAGCGAATTGACGGTGGCTCGATCAAGTTTCCGGGGCGGCCGAGTGACATCGCCCTCTTTCCGAACGGCAACTTCTTCGCCGTGATGAAGAAAGATGCCATTTTCCTCTGCAGGACATCGGGCGTCATTCCGAATTCCGAAATCAAGCTCGGGGCGTCGCCTGGACCGCGCGGACTCGCTTGGACGCCTGACGGCAAACGCCTTATCGCGTCCACCGCATCGGGATGGCTTCAGACTTTCGATTTTGATGGCATCAAACTGACCGCCGGCCCAAAGATTCTGCTGACTCGTACCGGCGAGAAGGTCAATCCGGTCCCGTGTGGACTCGCGATTACCCACGATGGCAAGACGCTGTACGTGGCGGCAGGAAACTTGAACTCCGTCGTGGAGGTCGACCTCGAATCCAATTTGGCGGTTAAGCGAATTCCGGTGGAGACGCTTCCATTCGATGTGAAGCTGACTACCGGCGAGAAGTCCCTGATAGTTACCAACTGGGGCGGAAGAATTCCGCGCTCGAACGACGACACCGCGATGAGCCAAGACCTGAAGATCGTAGTCGACAGTCGTGGAGCGCCTGCGAGCGGAACGGTAAGCATCGTCGATATCGCGACTTCGACGATTAAGAACCTTGACGTGGGCGTCCACCCTTCGTCGATTGCGATTATAAGCGACCGAGCGTTTGTGGCGAACACGATGAGCGATTCGATCTCTGAGGTTGACATCGCCAACGCATCGGTTGTTCGCACGATTCCGATTCGTTGGGGCAATCTGCGAGTCATTGGCGCGATGCCGACAGCGCTACAGATCGCGGGTGACAGCCTCTATGTATGCGATGGCGGAGACAACGCGCTTTGCAAAATCGAAATCCGCAGTGGCAAGCTGCTGGGCTTCTTCCCTGCCGGCTTCTATCCGATCGCCTTTTCCATCGCGGGTGACTCCGCGTTCGTTCTCAATTCGAAAGGCAACGGCTCGGTTGCCAACACGTCATATGGTCGAAACGGAAACGCCCATGATTTCGAGGGCACCGTCTCCGTCGTTGACTTGAATCAGGACATAAGGCCGCAGACCCAACGAGTCGCAAGCAACAATCACTGGAATGAGCCAATCCCGGTTCCAAGGCTCTCCGTATACCACGGCGCAATCCAGCACGTGCTGTACATCGTTAAGGAGAATCGAACTTACGACGAAGTTTTTGGCGACATGCCTGAAGGCAACGGCGACATCCGAAATTGCGATATCGGCGAGAAAATCATGCCGAATCACCATTCGATCGTCCGGGAGTTCACCCTGTTCGACAACGGATATGTGAGTGGCACCAACAGCGCGGACGGACACGCCTGGGTTACCCAATCGCTGGCAAACGACTGTTTAGAGCATTTCTATGTCGGTTACTCGCGCACCTACCCTTACGAAGGAAGCGATGCGATGTCGATCTCGACTGGAGGATGCATCTGGGACGCGGCACTTAAGAAGCACAAGACTTTCCGCGACTATGGGGAATTCTGCTGCAACGACCTCGCGAGGTTCACGCCTTACCAGCCAAAGAACTGGTACGAGGCTTGGGACGACCGTGTGAACGGAACCCATAAGTTCACGTTCATCCCCAATGCCCAAGTAGAAAGCCTCAAGCCGTACATCTGCCCACGCGCACAATACTGGCCGCTGATCCAGAGCGACCAATCCCGCGCCGACGAATTCATTCACGAGTACACCGATTTCAGCGCGGCTGACAAAGTGCCAAATCTGATGATTCTAGGCCTGCCCTGTGACCACACCGCCGGCCTCGGCCCGGACACGCCTACTCCACGGGCGATGGAGGCGGACAACGATTTGGCCCTGGGCCGCGTCGTCGAAGCCGTGAGCCATAGCCCTCAGTGGAAGAACACCTGCATCTTCGTGATCGAAGACGATGCGCAAGCCGGCCCCGACCATGTCGATGGGCACCGAACGTCGTTCATGGTGATCAGCCCCTACAACAAACGTCATACCGTCGACTCGAACCTGTACACGACGACAAACATGATCCGCAGCATTGAAATGATGCTCGGCCTCGATCCGATGAACCGGTTCGACTCCCTTTCGAAGCCGATTGACACGTGCTTCAACGACACGCCCGATCTCGCACCGTATAATCACGTCCCAAACAACATCCCTCTCGACGAGCACGCCCCCAAACGAAGCGCGATGACGATCCAGCAGAGATTCTGGGAAGACAAAACGAAGTCCCTAGATTGGAGCCACCCCGACGCTCCCGATTCTTACTGGCTAAACCGAATCATCTGGGCTAGCAACACCAACGGCCGACCGTACCCCAGCCGCCCCGACGACGCACCAGGACAAGACGACGACCGGTAACGCCAGTAGGGGCGAGGCGTGCCTCGCTTTTCCCAAGCGAGGCACGCCTCGCCCCTACCGCCAAGCACTCTTGAGCGGATGTACAACAAGCTTGTTGAGGGTTTCCTGACCGCCAATTGCTAAGAGCGATAGGCTGTGGTCTTCGATGACGGGCAAGAAGCACGCGGTGAACGAGAATGCGCCGTCGTTGCCGAAAAGCTCGAACGAACTGCGGTCGATCAGGGCTCGCAATCTGAGATGGCCGCCGACGAGCGGCAATTTCTCCGTCTTCCCAGGCGGCAGAAACAGTCTGAGCGGCGACATCATACGTCACTGAATTGCCGCGAAACTTCAGCTCAATTTGCTTCGCCGACCCGACTGCAAGATCCATGTCGATGTCCCACAGATCGCCGCTGAGTTTCGCCAGCGGGTTGTCGCCAGCAGAGAACCCTGTGTCAGTCAACTTGAACTCCGTATCGTAGAGTTTCGTGATCTCCCGGACCGGATTTCGGAAGATCCGATAACCTTCTTCGGTCTTCCGCAAAGTAAGTGCGCAGGGAAAGCTCATTTGCTGGTTGAACGGCATACTGGGATAGTTCCCTCCGTTCATCCACGCGATCTGGATGCGACGGCCATCGCCCTTTGGGATGTCGCTATAGGTTTGAACCGCATAATAGTTCGGGCTTCCA
>Ga0206819_10085_pt1 | contig 34110 bp, 37 predicted proteins | sample Alteio_BWOrgCont_87_FD_152855 | JGI IMG/M metagenome (GOLD analysis project Ga0206819, IMG submission 152855) | Enriched cells from forest soil in Barre Woods Harvard Forest LTER site, Petersham, Massachusetts, United States -... | ecosystem: Environmental > Terrestrial > Soil > Temperate forest >... | reverse complement strand
GCACAGGCGCGACCTGAGCTACAAAGCCGCGGCGACCTCGGAATGACAACGCGCCGCGCGGCGTCTGGGTCCCCGCCTTGCGCCGGGTTCACGCGCGGTGGGGTGAAGGAGCAGTTGTTCGCGTCGAGAGCAGCGCCAGGAGTTTGTCGCATAATCCGTCGAAACTTCCGTTGGACAGCACCAGCATAATATCGCCCTCGCGCAGTTCGTCGGCGAGAAATTTGGCAATCTCGTCCGCCGTATGCAGCGCCTCGGCCCGCCGCCCCGCCGCGCGTACGCTTTTCACCACGCGTTCCGGCGAAAGCCGCTCCGCATCGGAGAGCAATTGCGCGCGGTTCACGGGTCCGAGCGCCACGCCATCGGCTTCTGCGAGCGCGGAGGCCAGATCTTCCTCGAAGATGCGCCGCCGCATGGTATTCGATCGCGGCTCGAAGGCGACCCACAGCCTCCGCCGCGGCCAGCGCGTGCGCGCAGCCTCGATGGTGGCGCGAATGGCGGTGGGATGGTGCGCGAAATCGTCGACCACCGTTACGCCGCCGGCTTCGCCGCGAATCTGCATGCGCCGCGCTACTCCGCGAAACGTGCGCAAGGCCTCTTCGATAGCCTCGCGCGGGATGCCGCGGCCATCCGCGATGGCAATGGTGGCCAGTGCGTTGAGTACGTTGTGCCGCCCGGCCATTGGCAACTCGATCCGCGCGCGTTCTTCGGCTTTACGCACGGCGCGAAAATGCGTGGCGCCTTCCCGAAACTCGAGATCGCCCGCGATCCAAAGATTGTCGGCGCCGAATCCGTAGGTTTCGACCGGGCAATACGCCTTCTCGACCACACCACGCACCGTGGCGCTTTCGCCCCAGCAAACGATCCGTCCGCGGCGAGGAATGAGATTCACCAGCCGCCGGAATTGCAGTTCGATGGCGGCGAGGTCGGCGTAAATATCGGCGTGATCGAACTCGAGCGAAGTGACGATCAAATCGTCGGGGCGATAGTGCAGGAATTTCGGGCCCTTGTCGAAGAACGCGGAATCGTACTCATCGCCCTCGATAATGAACTCCTTGCCGCCGCCCAGCCCGTAGCTCTTGCCGAAGTTTTCCGCCACGCCGCCGATCAGAAAATCGGGCCGGCGTCCGGCGACGTGAAAAATCCAGGCCAGCAGGGAAGTGGTGGTCGTTTTGCCGTGCGTGCCGGCGACCACCAGCGAATCGTGGCCCGGCAGGAAGAGCTCCTTGAGCGTCTCGGGAAGGGAACGATAGGGGATTTTGTGATCGAGCACGAATTCGAGTTCGGGATTGCCGCGCGAGATGGCGTTGCCGATGACGACGAGGTCCGGCTGCGGAGCAAGATGGGCCTCGTCGAATCCGCTCTTCCAGCGAATGCCCAATTTCTCGAGCAGCGTCGATGCGGGAGGGTAGACGCCCGCATCGGAGCCGGTGACGCGATAGCCGCGCTCGGCCAGCATGCCCGCCAGCGGCGCCATGGCCGCGCCGCCAATGCCGATCAGATAGATCGATTCGATGTTGTGGTCAATCATGTGCCGTGATTATTTTCCCCATATGCTTGTAAGCATTCGAATCAACCGGTCGCCATTGCACCGACTCACAAATAAGCCCCAGGGCCTCCGACGCCTTCTGTTTTGAGGTGCGCTTTCGCGCCGGGCGTCGGAGCGCCCTGGGCTACAAAGTTCGGAGCCATGCACGACGGTCACCGGGCAGATCAATTCCGTCCACAGGAACTGGAATCGAGCCCTTCCGATCGTAGTGCGCTGCACTTGACCACGGCCAAGCGTCACGAGCTTCAACCAATTGGGCCTCGACTGGATTCTGGTGGATGTATTCCAACTTCTCCCAGAAATCTCCGACCTTTCTGAGTACGAAATCAAAATAACGCGCCTGCCAGATTGCACCTTTGACGCCGCGCGTTGTCGTTAACCGCTGTCCCGTTCGGCTTTTGAACTCACGCATGATGGAAATAAGCCCGACGCGCTGCGGTGCGAACAGAAGATGCGCGTGAGTGGGCATAACCACATATGCGAATAATAGAAATTCCCCAGCATCGTGCTGGCGTGCCAGTTGCTTTAGCAGGAGGTGACGCTCAGGTAAGCTCAAGGCCGCTACGTCGGGCTGCAGATTCGTGGTCACGAAGAAAATCCGGTCCCGGTCGGCAATACGACGAAGGCGCGTCATCGGGCCGAATTGTAGCCCAGGGCGCGCCGGTTTATGGCGGCCCTGGGGAATCTCCCAAAATCGATGCGGCCGAAGCGTGCTCATTCGGCCCGGACGGCCGGTTCGAGAATCTCCAGCCGGCCTTCGCCCGCGGCGCGCAAGCGCGCGCGCACGCCCATCGGCAGCGTCAACAGCGGCCGCGTGGTATGCCCGATCGGCGCCCCAAACACGATGGGCACGCGCAAGGGCGTCAAAATCCGCCGGCAAACGTCGTGCACCGATACCGTGCTCTCCGCCGGCGTTTCGCAATCCGGGAAATCTCCCAAGACGATGCCGCGTACGCCGCGAAATTTTCCCGCTTGCATCAAGTGCAGCAGCATACGGTCGAGCTGATAAGGCTTCACGCCTCGATCTTCCAGAAAAAGAATGGCGCCGCGTGTGTCGAACTCCCACGGCGTGCCCAGCGTCGTCTCGATCAGCGTGATGCAGCCGCCCAGCAGCACTCCCGAATCTTCCCCGTGCGTGAGCGCCTCGCCGTCGAGGGCGATCGTCCACGACTTGCGCTTGCCTCCCGAGGCGTCGAGAAATGAGTTGAGATCGTATCCCGAGGCGTGGCCCGCGCCGTGATTCCACCCCGCCGCGACCATCGGCCCGTGCAGCGAAGTCCAGCGATATTGCGTCCACAGGTACGCCTGGAGCATGGTCACGTCGCTGTAGCCCACCAGCAGTTTGGGCCGTAGCCGGCGCGGCAAGCGAAGCTGGTCGAGCAGCGTGGCCGTGCCGTAACCGCCGCGCGCGCAGATCACAGCGCTCGCGTCGGGATCCTGTAATGCGGATTCCAGTTCCGCCTTGCGCCGCAAGAGCGAACCGGCGAAATAGCCCTCGGGCCGCATCGTCGCGCCGACGCGCACTCGGTAGCCCAGGCGCTCGAGTTCGGCGATGCCCCGGCTGAAGGCGTCGCGGTCGGCGGGGCTGGCCGTCGAAACCACGCGCACGAGCCTTCCGGGAATGAGCGCCGGAGGTTTGACAGCGCCTCCGCTGTGGTCCTGGCCATGACGTTGTTTGCGCGCAGCGGGCAAGGCGGGAGTATACACTGCCGTCCGGCGCGGCAAGCGCGCCCGGCGCGGCTTCTGCAGCGATTCCGTCAACGCCCCGGGGGCGCGTCAGGCCGATTCCGGTTCGGTAGCGCCCTAAACTTGCCTACAGGCGGAATTGCGTGAGTTTATAGAAGTGCTTTGCGCGGGCGTCAATCTCGCGCCGCGTGACGCGACGAATGCGTTCGAGACCAAAGCGCTCCACGGCGAAGCTGCCCATCACCGAGCCGTACACCATGGCGCGCCGCATCACGGCATCGTCCAGGCGCCGGGCGCTCGCCAGGTAGCCCATGAAGCCGCCGGCGAAGCTGTCGCCGGCGCCTGTCGGATCTTGCACCTCTTCCAGCGGAAACCCGGGAACGGAAAAGATGCCGCCGGCATGCACCATCATGGCGCCATGTTCGCCCCGCTTCACCACCAGCGTCGTGGGGCCCAGTTTGAAGATATGGCGCGCCGCGCGCAGCAGGTTGTGTTCGTTACTGAGCATGCGCGCCTCGGCGTCGTTGATCATGAGAATCTGCGTGAGCGCCAAGATCTTGCGCAATTCCGCAGGCGTCTTCTCGATCCAGTAGTTCATGGTGTCGAGCGCCACCATACGCGGCTTCCCCTGAATCTGCGCGAGCACCGCATGCTGCAACGTGGGGTCGATGTTGGCGAGGAACACGTGCTTCGAGGACCGGAACTTTTCCGGCAGCTTGGGCTGGAAGGTGGCGAAGACGTTCAGCTCCGTCGCCAGCGTGACGCGCTCGTTGGGATCGGCGCCGTAGCGGCCAGCCCAGAAGAAAGTTTTTCCCGGGGCGTGCTCGAGGCCACTGATGTCGATGCGCCGGCCGCGAAAAACGGCGGCGTCGCTCTTAGTGAAATCGTCGCCCACCACACCCACGAGATTCACGGGCGTGAAGTAACTGGCCGCGACGGAAAAATAGGTCGCCGCGCCGCCCAGCGTGCGGTCCACCTTGCCAAAGGGCGTCTCCAGCGCATCGAACGCCACCGAACCCACAACCAGTAGCGACATTAGGTGTCCCCTAGGAAAGATATTTTCCGATGATGGGGGCCAGCCGACGCCGCGCCGACGCCGGAATCAGCTTCGGGTCGGTGACGATGGCGTGCGCCAGCGCCTTCTCGCATTTGCACTCGCGTTCGGCGGGCATTTCTCGCACCGCATTGCGGATCACGCTCGAGGCGTTTTCGGCATTGCGGTTGAGATTGCCGATGATCTCCTCGAGCGTTACGGAGGAGTGCTCCGGATGCCAACAATCGTAATCGGTGATCATGGCCACGGTGGCGTAGCAGAGCTCGGCTTCGCGCGCCAGCTTCGCTTCCGTGACGTTGGTCATGCCGACGATCTCGAAACGCAACTGTCGGTGCACGTGCGCTTCGGCCAGCGTCGAAAACTGCGGCCCTTCGATGCAAACATAAGTGCCGCCGCGATGGGCCTTGACGCCGGCGGCATCGCATGCCGAGCCGAGCACGCTTCCGAGCTGCGAGCAGGTGGGCTTATCGAAGCCCACGTGCGCCACGATCCCGCCGCCGAAAAATGTGGCCACGCGCCGGTAGGTGCGATCGAAAAACTGATCGGGGATCATGAATTCGAGCGGACGCAAATCTTCGCGCAGCGAACCCACCGCGCTCACCGAAATTACGCGCTCTACTCCGGCGAGCTTCAGCGCGTAGAGATTGGCGCGGTAGTTGATCTCGGAGGGCGTGAAGCGGTGGCCGCGCGCGTGCCGCGCGAGAAACGCCACGCGCCGGCCTTCGAGCTTGCCGATCACCAGCGCGTCGGAGGGGTCGCCGAATGGCGTCTTCACGCGCCATTCGCGCGCGCCTTCGAGGCCGGGCATGGAATAAAGCCCGCTGCCGCCGATGATGCCGATCTCGGCGGCAGCGGCGCTCGCGCTGCGTTTCGATGCTTTCGTTTTTGTAGCTGACGCTTTTGTTTTTGGACTCATCTCCGCTTTATGTTCCCCAATTCGGGCACATCTTTGCTGCGTGTCGAACGCGAAAAGGCCGTGCCTTCACTAACGCGCGAAAGCTCCTGATGACTTTGCGAGCGCCGCGAAGCTCATCCTGTGGGTGGACGTTCGCGGCGGAGACTTTCGCGCGAAGACACGGCGCTTTTCGCGTTTAACAAAGTCCGTCAGTCTACTATAACCGGCTGCGCGACGATCTTGCCGTCCGCTTCACGCAGCCGCGCCGCGGGAATCTTGCTATCGTGGCAGAAGAGCGCCAGGCAGCGATCGCGCGCGATCTGCGGCAGCCACTTCTTTTTCTCTTCGAGCGTGGTCATGGGATAAAGATCGAACCCCATGATCCACGGCAACGGCAGATGCGCCGTGGTGGGTACCAGATCGGCCAGAAAAATCGCCGTCTGGCTTCCGGAAGAGAGCCGCACGCCCATCATATTGCTGGTGTGCCCGGGAAGCACGATCAACTCCACGCCGGGCACGACTTCGCCGCCCTGGCCTTCCACGAGGTGCCACTGTCCGGTCTTGACCATGGGCTCGAAATTTTCGGGGAAGTAGCTGGCGCGATCGCGCTCGCTGGGATGCCGCGCATGCTCGAACTCGCCCAGATGCACATAATACTTCGCATTCGGGAACGTAGGCACAGCTGTGCCATCCACGATGCGCGTATTCCAGCCGCAATGATCGAAATGCAAATGCGTGTTGATGACGATATCGATCTGCTCGGGCCCGAGCCCGTGCGCCCGTAGCTGCTCCGGCAGCCGCGGCTCGCCCTCGAAGGAATAAATGTCTCGCCGCTTCGCGTCCCATTTGTCGCCGGCGCCCGTCTCCACCAGAATCCATTTGCCCGCGGCGCGGATCAGCAGGGAGTTCATCGATAGCGTGATGCGATTCCGGTCGTCCGCAGGCGCGAAGCGTTCCCACATCGGTTTCGGGATGACGCCAAACATGGCGCCGCCGTCGAGGCGAAAGGTGCCGTCATTCAGGATATGAAATTCAATGTCTCCCAATTTCATCCGTGAGTTCGTACTCCCCCTGGAATTCGCGATTGCCGCTAGAGCCCCGCGCGAGACAAAAGCTCGCGCACGGCAGTGTACGGGTTTTTCCGGCGTTGCGCGACCTCCGAAGCCAAGGATTCCAGCAGGCGCTGACCGTCGCCGCCGAGCGCGCGTGCCAAAACCTGACCCTCCAGCAGCAGCACCAGGCGCTGCTTCCAATAGTGCTGGATCTTCTCGCGTTGCTCGCCGCTCTGCTCGCGCCGCTCCCTGAACTTCTCGATCTCCTCGGCCAGCTCGCCGATCCCTTTGCCTTCGATGGCCGTAGTGCGGACGACCGGCGGCGTCCATCCGCGCGCGCCGTCATGGCGATGGGGCGCGAGCTCCAGCATGGCGTGAAGCTGCTGTTCGAGGCGGTCCGCGCCTTCGCGCTCGGCCTTATTCAACACAAAAATATCCGCCACTTCCATCAGGCCGGCTTTCATGCTCTGTACGTCGTCCCCGAAGCCGGGCACAACCAGCACGAGCGTGCATTCGGCCAGCTGCACGACATCGATCTCGTCCTGGCCGACGCCCACGGTCTCGACCAGCACGACTTGCTTGCCCGCCGCATCCAGTACCAGCACCGCGTCAGCCGTGGCCCGCGCCAGCCCGCCAAAAAATCCGCGCGTGGCCATCGAGCGGATAAAAGTGCCGGAATCGCCCGCGTGGCCTTGCATGCGAATGCGGTCGCCGAGCACGGCGCCGCCCGTATAAGGACTCGTCGGATCGACGGCGATGATGCCGACCGTTTTGCCCTGCGCGCGATAATGCGCGGCCAGTTTGTCGACCAGCGTGCTCTTGCCGGTGCCCGGTGCGCCGGTCACGCCGATGAGATAAGCTCGGCCGGTGGAAGGGAAGAGCTCGCGCAGCAGATCCTCGGCGCGCGGATCGGAATTTTCGATGGCCGTAATGGCGCGCGAAATCGCGCGCGGTTCGCCCGCGCGTATCCGCGCCGCCCAGTTGGTGATGGTCTCCGCCACGGTAAAGTTTTGTATTGTAACGCGCCGGGCCGCCGGATGACGCTTCACGGAGCATGCGGAGAGAGAAATCGGATGGACGGCTCTTTTATACTGCGCCTGACATGATGCGCACCGCCTTTGTCGTGCTGGCCCTGGCCGTCGTGACCCTCGTGGCCGGCCTGCCGCTTTTGATTTACGCCATCCTCAGCGGCAATGTGAAACCGCTTTACTGGGCCGGCGTGTTGTCGACGGCGCGGGTCTTGCGGCTGGCTGGGCTGCGTGTGCGCGCCGAGGGCCTCGAAAACATTCCGCCGGGCACTTGCGTCTTTGCCGCCAACCACACCAGCAACGTCGACCCTCCCGCCATCGTCAGTGCCATTCCGCGCCGCATCGCCGTCCTGGCGAAGAGATCGCTCTTCGCCATTCCCATCGTGGGCAGGGCATTTCGCACGGCGCAATACGTGCCCGTGGATCGCGGCAATCCCAAACGCGCCGCTGCGAGCGTCGCTCTGGCCGCCGAATACATGAAGAAAGGCGTCTCGTTTTTGATCTTCCCCGAAGGAACGCGCAGTCCCGACGGGCGCTTGCTGCCTTTTCGGCGAGGCTCTTTCGCGCTGGCCATCGAGGCGGGAGTCCCCGTCGTCCCGGTGGCGTGCAGCGGAGCGCATCGCATCCTGGCGAAAAATTCCTTCCGCATGCGGCCCGGCGAGGTGGTCGTGCGCTTTTGCCCCGCGATTGATTCCGCGTCCTATTCGCTCGACGAGCGCGGCGCGCTCGCCGAGCGCGCGCACGCCGCCGTCGCCGCCGCGCTGCCTCCTGATCAGCAGCCGGCGGCCGCTACGTAATAGCGGCGCCGCTCCAAACGCCGACACTACTTGACTCACCTTCTTCCGCGCAAGACGGCCGCCATGATGCGGGGATTGCGACGGCCATGAATTACGGCGATAACGACGAGAGGTTTTTCGTCCGGCGCGTAGGCGATGAGATAATCGCGGATTGTGTGAAAGCGTAGCGGTTGCGACGTGAGGTCCGATCGCGTGTGTCCCTGATGTGGAAACGTCACGAGCTTGCGGATAGCCTCCAGGATCTCCCCGCGGAAGCGTGCGGCAGCAGCTGGATTTTCCTCGGCTATGAACTGCCAGATTTCGGTGATGTCCTGCGCTGCACCAGGGTGAAGTTCAAACCGCTGGTCATCCGTCATTTCCGGGCGTCATTTCGTGCTGTCATTTCGGGGAGCGGCGCTTGGCGAACTCGCCTTCGCGCCGGCGCAGATCTTCAAAGAAAGCTTCGCCGTCAATGGGTTGAACGCGGCCGTTCTTGATGTCGTCGAAGCGGCTGTCAAGGATGCTGCGCAGTTCCGCCACTTCAGTCAGATATGCAGCCATAGCATCTTCGACTAGTTCGTCGGCTGGACGACCGCTCTTGGAGGCCAATTCGTTCAGGCGTGATTCCGTCTCAGGTTTAAGACGTATTTCCATGCTGTTAGTCTAGATTCTCTCCTCGCGCACGGCAACTGCCGGCGCGGACAATGACCGGCGACGAGGACTCTGCTTTTGCGCAGCATTCTGAAAAGCAGATCCCTCGGTCGCTGCGCTCACTCGGGATGACAACAAGACGAAAAATCACGCGATTTGGGATTTGAGCTTGGCGACTTCTGCCTCGAGCTGGCGAACCGTTTTCGCCAGCTCGGGCACGCGGCTAATGGCGGCCGCGTTCTTCAGCCATTGCCGGTGCTCCACCACTGGCGAGCCCGAGTACAACGCGCCGGGCGGCACGTCGTTGGGCACGCCGCTTTGCGGCGTGATCATGGCGCCGTCGCCCACGGTGAGGTGCCCCGAGCAGCCCACCTGCCCGCCGAGTATGCAATTGTTGCCCACGCGCGTGGTGCCGGCGAGGCCCACTTGCCCGCACAGGAGCGTATTTTCGCCCACGCTGCCGCCGTGGCCCACCAACACGAGATCGTCGAGCTTCGCGCCGTTGCCGATCCGCGTCTCGCCGACGGTGGCGCGATCGATGCAGGAGTTGGCCTGAATCTCCACATCGTCGCCAATCACGGTGATGCCGGCTTGCAGCATCTTGTACCAGCGGCCGTCGCGTTGCTTGGCGAAGCCGAATCCGTCGCCGCCGATCACCACGCCGTTCTGCAAAATGACGCGATCGCCGATGCGGCAGCCTTCGCGCACGACGGTATGGGCGTGCGCGAAGAAGTCGTCGCCGATGCGCGCCCCGCGATAGATGGCCACGAAGCTGTGCAGCACGGCGTTGCGCCCGATGGCCGCGCCTTCTTCCACGTAGCAGTAAGGCCCGATATGCGCGCCCTCGCCGATTTTCGCCGAGGCGGCGATCACCGCCGTTGGATGAATCTCCGGCGCGTAGCGCGGCGGCGTATAGAAGAACGGCATGGCCCGCGCGAAATCGAGGTAGGGATCGTCCGAACGCACCAGCGCCAGCGGCGGCAGGCCCGGCTCGCGCTCGACGCTCAAATCAGGGGCGACCAGCACCGCAGACGCGCGCGTCGTGCGCGTGGCCTGCCGGTAGCGAGGATTGGAGACAAACGTCAGCTCGCCGGCCTGCGCCGCGTCGATGCCGGCGATGCCGCGGATTTCCGTCTGCGCGTCGCCTTCCACTTTGCAGCCTAACTTCTGTGCTAACTCTCCCAGTTTCATCCTTGGCTCCTGCGCTCATTGGGCAGCGCAACACTCTACAACACTGGGCTACAAAACTGGCCCCTCTTCCGCGAAAGGGCTGCCAACAGGACCGCCGTTCGGTTAACAAAGTTGTCGTAGCGAGAATTAGAGGTAACGGTCAGTTTTCGACAAGACCGTTCCCCGGAGTTGACTTCGGAAGCAGCCTGATTTCTCTTGGTCCACACGGGAGAAAATTGGTTGTGTCGAGGGAAGCCGGGCGGGCGTACGATAGACATAAGACGGTCTGAATCGCAAATTGGAATAGAAATTGGAATAAATGAACGACTTTTTCAACGAACCGGAGAACCAGACCCCCCAAGAACCTGGCGTCACCTCTGCCGAGACTCGAAAAAACTCAGGCTTGGTCCTCGGAGCAATTGCGCTCGGGCTTGTCGTTGCGCTCGGCGCCGTACTCTTGGTTTCGCTGCGGCAACTGGACCGCCGGATGGCGCAAGTGAACGAGCAGACGGAGCGGCTCAGCCAACGCCTGGAAAGCGCGGAACAGCAATCGCAGTCGTTCGCGCAACAGGCTTCGCAGGCCGCGGCGAATGCCCAAGCAGCCGCGCAGCAGCGCGATGAAGCGAAACAGTCTGAGGAAAACTCGGCGGCTCAGGCGCAATCGGCTCTGCAGGCGGCGGCTGCCGCACAACAGCAGGCGACTGAGGCCGAGCAGAAAGCCGAGGACTATCGCAAACAGCGTGAGGACGAGCTCAAGACGCTGCAGCAGGTCCTGGGACAAATTGCGGAAACGCACCGCACCGCGCTCGGATTGGTAATGACTCTGGGCGAAAAATCCATTCGCTTCGATTTCGACAAGTCCGACATCGAACCGCAATACCGCGACATCCTGAACCGCATCGCGGGCGTACTGATGACGCTGAAGGGATATTCGATTTACGTCTACGGATATACAGATGATGTGGGCACGCAGGAATACAACCTGAAACTTTCCGAGCGCCGCGCCCAAGCGGTGCGCGATTCGCTGGTGATGGCCGGGATCGATCGCAGGCTGATCGCCACCAAAGGTTTTGGGGCATCCGATCCGCGCGTCAATGGTGACGCCGCGCAAGCACGGGCAGCGAATCGCCGCGTGGAGATCGGGATCGTCGATTCGACTCTGGTGTTCAGCGACCAGCCGCTCCCCGAAAAATAACCTTCATCGTAATGGCAATGTGGCTTGCCGCCTCTGAAGCGGGCCCGTATCCGAGAGACGTTCTCGAAAGTTGGCCCGGCCTGAACGCAGTCTTCGGAAACGCCGTTTGAAAGGATTTAGGTAATCCACACCTTCGCCGCTTTCCACAGCCTCACCTGATTGTGATCCGCTGGGCCCTCAGGTACGCTCTGTTCCCCCGCCCCGGAGTGTGAGTGAAATGATGCCAATTGATGACGTCCTGACCACCTTCAGGCTCCTTGTGCACATGCGACGTTACATGGAATTGCTCACCGAAGTTGACACGCCTCGCTACGGTGTTCGTCTGGACGACGAACACTGCCTCGAGTTTCGGTATTGTTGGGGAGTTCTGAACTCGCAAAACTGATGCGGCTTTGCCCGGAACAAAAAACGGGGGAGTCGCTTGGACTCCCCCGTATCACTTTTATATTGTGTCGGCTCCTGGCCGACTACGGCACCGCGGCAGCGGTGTCCTTTAAACTGTGATTCGCTCTAAGTCAGGTGGAGTCATCCTCCTCCTCTACTCCGGAGCTGGTTTTATTTTTACTCCGAATACGCCAGAATTCAAGAGGCATATCGACCAGCTGCCGACAAAAAATCGGAGGCGCGTCGACGGATCTCAAATCGGCGGCAGCTGCGAAAAATCGGTCGGCGTCAAGAAGGTCGAATCAATTTTCTCCACCAGTTTTCCATTCTCTTCAGATTTCGCTCTCACCGTTTTCCATTCCGGATCATCCTGGAAGGCTTTCCAGTTTGCGGTCGCCGCCTCGCGACTCGGATGCTCCAGAATGTAAACGAAAGTGCTGCTTTTCGCGGGCTCATCCAGTGCCGTCCAGTACGCCAGACTCTTCATTCCATGCTTCGCAAAGAGCTTATCCGTATCGTCTCGGAAGCGGGCCACAAGGCTTTCGAGCTTTCCCGGGAGTGCGCGATAAATCCGCAATTCATACACCTTCGCTGATCCTGTCATCGCATCACCTTCTCTTCTCCTCCGCTCGGACTCCCGATTGCGGACTTTAGAAACGCCCAGCTTCGCTGAGCGAGCCTGTAATGAGACCAATAGCGGAGCTATGGTACCGTATCCGACTGATGGGAGAGCAGGCGAACGTAGCTCGGAGACGCGCTACATTCGCAGGGCTCGCATGGCGGCGGAAAGCTGCCGCGGCCTCGTAGAAGCAGTACAAGCCGATACTTGCGAGTTCTCGAGAATGCCGTTTCTCGGGGGCTGGCCAAACGGCAAACGGTTGCCGGAGTCTTGCGTGGACAGTGACTTAAGCCTGCTTTAATCTGTTCGGAGCGATAGTGTTGCGGTTGAGGCCCCGGTAAATCAGCCCCGTTCCGTCGCTGGCCTGAAGGCGTTTTTGTTTGCAACGAAGACCTGATTGGTCCCCGAGAGAAGATCGTCTCGAGCTAAGGTCCAAGTCCCAGACATCATCGCCAGCAATCTGTAGATGCATCAAACAGTAATCGGAGAGGTGTAAATGAAAATTCTGCTCTATAGCCCTGACAACGGCGTGACGCGGAACTTCATGCCTCATCTTTGGATGTTCCTTCTGCAGACTCTCACCCCGCCGGGCCACGAGGTGTTATTGATCGACGGGAATGCGCGACCGATGGATGAAGCGGCTATGACACAATTTGTGCAGGAGCAAAAGATTGGACTGGTGGGCATCGGCGCCATGACCAGAATGGTCGCCAAGGCCTACCGCATGGCCGATGCGGTGCGCGCCGCTGGGGTGCCAGTGGTGATGGGCGGCCCTCATGTGACCGAAGAGCCAGACGAGGCGCTCGGCCGCAGTGGCGGACCGCGGCATGCCGACGCCGTTGCCCTGGGGGAAGCCGATGAGACATGGCCCCAGATCGTTACGGACGCCGCGCGTGGCCAGCTCCGCGAAATCTACGAACCAAGGGATCAGTTTGGGCAGGAGCGAAAACCCACGTTGCAATCCTATCCGGCGATTCCGTGGGAATCCATGGATCTCGACCAGTTCAACATCGTTCCCAAGGCAATGGCTCCTCTACTTCGGCGTGTCGGTGGCGGATGGGCGACCTTCCGGATTATTCCGGTTGAGTCTGGACGAGGGTGTCCCTATGGCTGCGAGTTTTGCACCGTAACCGGCTTTTTCGGCGATTCCATACGTTTTCGCAGCAATGAAAGCGTGGTCGATGAACTTCTGCGACTCAAGGCTCGCGCCCGGACCGAGGACGGCCAGATGGTCGTCTTTTTTATCGACGACAATTTCGCTATCAACGTAAAGCGCACCAAGTCTCTGCTGCGCGCGATCATCGCCGCCAATGCGCAGGTCCATTGGGTGGCCCAAATCAGCGCCAACTTGTTACGTGATGAGGAATTCCTGGACCTCATTGCGGCCTCCGGGGGTAGGTGGATTTTCATTGGTATGGAGTCCATTGACCCCGCCAATCTCGCCAGTGTGAACAAGGGATTCAACAAGCCCGGCGAGTACTGCGCCGTTCTGCAAAGTCTCGCGGATCGCAACATCTACGCGATCACCTCGTTTATCTTTGGCATGGATAACGACACGCCGGGAGTGGCGGAGCGAACGCTCCAGCAGATTCGCACATGGCCACCAGGCTTGCCGGTCTTTGGATTACTCACTCCTTTGCCGGCGACGCCTCTGTACGAGAGACTGGAGCGCGAGGGACGGCTCACACGCCCGAAACACTGGCAAGAATTCTTGCCCTTTGCGATGGCTCACACACCCCTGAAGATGAGCGTCGAGGAAGCCCATAAAGAAGTTAAGTACGCGTGGGCTAACTGCTACAGCCCGGAGGCGATTGGCCATGCTGTGAACTCGCTGGGGCATAAGGAGGTGGGTTACCGCATCAACATCCTGGTCTCGCGCCTCTGTTTCCGTGGGATTTATTTCCCGCAGATGGGTCCGCTCGAGTGGTTGAAGGTAATCGCTCAAAACCGGCGAAGCATTTTCCGCGTGATCAAGGATGGTTTCGGCGACTGGTGCAACGGTTTCAAAAAGAACCGCGCGATCCCATCCGTCGCAGATCGCGGGGCCATGGAGAGACTGGGCTACGCCTGTCCTCCGCAAAATGCCGAGCACACGAGACCGAGTCGCGCGAACGACTGAAGCACTCCATCCTGAATCCCAACTCCCGGGAAGCCTTGTTCTCGCACAGTGGCCCGACTGAAATCCCCACGTCTGAGAGGATCGTTTCTGGGGGCTTGGGAAGCTGTTCGGTTCGGATGTACCCTAATTGACGCGCACCTGAATCAGTCGATTGAACGGAAAGGACCGTAGATGCAATACAAACCACTTGGCAATACAGGACTCCTGGTCTCGACCCTTTGCTTCGGAACGATGACCTTTGGCGGCGGCGATGGCATTTGGAAGACCATCGGCGATACCGCACAGTCGGAAGCGGACCAACTCATCAAAACCTGCATCGATTCCGGCATCAATTTTTTCGATACCGCTGACGTCTACTCGGAGGGCCAAAGCGAAACGATCCTCGGCCAATCGCTCAAGAATCTGAAGATCGCTCGCAAAGATGTAGTGATCGCCACAAAAGTCTTCGGGCGCACCGGACCGGGCCGCAATGACGTCGGCGCCTCGCGCGGGCATATCATGGACGGAGTCGAAACGAGCCTCCGCCGCTTGCAGACCGATCATATCGACCTCTATCAGATTCATGCCGACGATTCGGTAACGCCGATCGAAGAAACTCTTCGCGCGCTCGACGACCTGGTCAGCCAGGGCAAGGTGCGCTATATCGGTTCCTCGAACTGGCAGGCGTGGAAGCTCGCGAAGGCATTGTGCATTTCGCAATTCAAAGATCTGGCACGATTCGATACGTTGCAGGCGTATTACTCGCTTGCCGGCCGCGATCTCGAGCGCGAACTCGTTCCGCTTCTCGAGTCCGAAAAAGTCGGACTGCTCGTTTGGAGTCCGCTTGCAGGAGGCCTGCTCTCCGGCAAATTCAGCCGCGAGAATCAAAAACCGGAGGCGTCGCGCCGCTCCGAGTTCGATTTCCCCATTGTGGATAAGGAGCGCACCTGGAAGATTCTCGACGCGATGAAGCCAATCGCCAAAGCGCACAATTGCAGCCCGGCGCGCATTTCGCTGGCGTGGCTCCTGACGAAGCCGGTGGTCACTTCGGTGATCATCGGAGCCAAACGTCTCGACCAACTCCAGGACAATCTCGCTGCGGTCGCGTTGAAGCTTGCCGCTGACGAGATAAAGAAGCTCGATGAAGTGAGCGCGCTGCCGCCCGAGTATCCCGGATGGATGCTGCCATTCCAGAATATGAGCCGGCTTGAACCCGTTTCGCTTGCGGAAAGGGCCGCTCGGCATGAAGAGGTGCGCGCCAGCTCCGCGACGAAGTAGCCGCGGCTGTCTTACGGAGCACGTGTCGTTCTGAAGATCGGCGCGCTTGTTCACGGCGAATCCGTTCAGCCTGAACCGCGCCGACCGAGATAACGATTAGCAGCCGATGATTGCTTTATTCTGAGAAACTGTCCGATATGAGGCAGAAATAGAATCGGACTACGAATAAGATTGAGTCATGCCGGCGACGGAAAGATCATTGATTTGGGAACATACGCCCACAGAAGACCGATTCGGCTGCTCTCAATGTTGTTGGACCTTCCCCAATCCCCGAGCCCAGACAAAGAGCGAATTCGACATGGACGGAGTCGATTCGCGATTCGAGCGCCACAAATGTGCCTCCAACTCTTCAAAAAACGGGAATCTTTTGTTCTTGACGGCGACGAGTGTCATTTCTTCTGTGCGAGAAGGCCGTTTATCAGGACCTAGCCTGTCTGTACCCACGGGATTGCATCCACGACCTCAATCTAAATCCTGATTAGTCTTGTTCTCGGAAGTTGCCCCCCCAAAAGCCACTGTACGAGAAGGCCGCTTATCGGGACTTAGCGCGAGCCGCAGCGATTGAATGTCCTTGAACTTTTTAGTGAGTTGGCGTTTGGTCAGTCGCACCCGGCCTGCACCGTTTGGCACAGACGATTCAAGTCTCCAATTGCTAGGTTGTTAGTGCGAGGGTTCTGAAATCTCAGGGAGGCGACATGGCTGGTACAGGAAAAGCAAAGGTTAAATCCGAGAGGTTGGAAGCGGAAGAGGAGCTACGAAAAGAGGTGGAATTAAAGGAAGAGGCGCGCATCACAGGCGAGCGCATTGAACAACAAGATCTAAATCAAGGTATGGATACCGGAACACACTCTTCTGCACACCGTGGGGTCAATTGGGGTCCCTCATACCGGATGAAGCCGGAGATTGACCAAGCGGCTGCAACGAAAAAGCAGATCGAGGCCCGCGCTTTCGAGCTTTATCTGCAACGCGGATGCGAAAATGGCTATAGCGTTGAGGATTGGCTCACCGCAGAAAAGCAATTGAAGCAACAGCACACCAAGTGAGATTCCCCCACTCACCGTGGTTTCGGCTGGTGGAAAGAGAAGGAAGAACGATGGTGCCTCCGATTGGCCACGGACGTTGGCAGCAACATAGCCGGTCTGCCATAACGAGCGTTTCTGCAAAGAGACCGAGCCTTACCGCGTTCGCTGGCACAATCTGGGGTGGCAGGAAGTTCTTCGTATCGCCCCAGGACTACAACGCTGATCCAATTGTCAACGCCGAGCACTTCGTCCACCTGAACACATACCCGAGGATTTGACGCATGCAGTCAATTTTCTGGCCGAAAGTCGCAAATCCGCAGAGACGATCTGATTCGTAAGCGAAATAGATCGGGGCCATGTCCAGGCCCGACAGTCACGACATCGAACAAACGTGCGCGCCACTTCGAATTTTGACGTGTTTCAGCACCACAGATATTTGAACCTCGAATCCTTTCGCAAAAATGGTCAAGGTGTCCGTACTCCGGTATGGTTCGCAGGCGATCCCGTTGGCAGTCATTCGCAAACACTCTACGTCTACAGCGAGGCGGATTCGGGTAAAGCCAAACGCATCCGTCGCAACTCGCGGGTAAGAATTGCCCCCTGCAATGTGAGGGGCAAGCTGCTAGGCGATTGGATAGAGTCGCGCGCGGAAATCGTCACCGGCGAGGAAGCAGCACGTGGCATGCGCTTGCTCAATTCGAAATACGCACCCTGGAAGCAGCTGCTCGACTTTTTCTCGAAATTCAAGCGTCGCGGACGTGTCGTCTTCGCGATACATCCCGCATAGCTTGCGGATACCCGGCACCGAAGCGGATTAGCTGCGGAGACCCGATACAGCCCTTGCGAAAGTCCGGGTCTCCCGAGCGGATCAGTCATATCTACAAGGAGAAAGCAATATGATCAAAATAGTCTTTGAACGTAAAGACCTCGAGGAACTTTCAGAGATAGACGACCTAATCAAGGAACTTGCCGATGGTGACGCCGAACGCGTCGAGATAACACTTCGCGGTAACGTAGAGGCAGTCACGAACACGCTGCAGTCTCAAGGCTGGGGCGGGGTAACCGTGACAAAGGAAGAGACAAGCTCCGGTACAACGTTACGTATGAATTGGTCCCACGACTCTCGGGGCCCGCGACCTCGCGACTCCTAGACGCGCGCCTCCAACCCTTATTGAGCCAATTCCCGTTTATCAAGAGTTGATCGCCGACTACTCATCGGTGGGTGTGTGTTGGGATCGGCTGAGGGATAGTTCAGTCTTTCTGAATCATGACTTCGGTGGATTTGATGATTACCACGACTTTATCGCCTTTTTTCAGATGCAGCTCCTCGGCACTCTTCTTAGAGATCATGCTCTCAATGACGTTCTCACCGACTTGCACGGTGATATGAGCCATTACGTTGCCAAGCACAACGTCCGTGATGGTGCCACGCAGTTGATTCCTCGCAGAGATTGCCATCGATTGCCTCCTTGTACCTCTCAACGGAAGTCTATTCCGTAAGGGCCGGTAAAGACATACTGTCTATTGGAAGGGTATGCGTTCCAATCCCATGAACGATCCGCCAACAACCCGACGATAATACGGTAGCATACGAGGGTACTCGCTATAGCGCTACGGTAGTATACATATAGCGTGCCATCAAAGAACAAGAAGGGTACATGAAACCACTTCGTTTCCTCCTCATGCTGGCTATCGCCATACAGTGTTCGGTGCTCGGGGTATCAGCTCAACAATCCGCCACAATCGACATCAGCGGAGACGTTCAGAAGCCAATGACCGTAACCGCCGCCGATCTGGTGGCTATGCCGCGCATCACCGTGACCGTGGCTGCAGTTACATACGGAGGGGTGTTACTGGACGATGTTTTGAAACGGGCGGGCGTGCCGACAAGTTCAAGCTTGCGCGGCAAGGCGCTGACTACCTATATCCTCGTTGAAGCTCAGGGCGGTTATCAGGTGGTCTTTTCCCTCGGAGAACTCGATCCATCCGTGACCGATAATCAAATCGTATTGGCGGATTCAAGCGACGGCAAGCCGCTGGCGGAAACCGAAGGCCCATTCCGGCTTGTGATACCCAAAGATAAAATCGGTGCTCGCTCCGTCAGAATGCTTAGCAGACTCAGGGTCGTTCAAGTGACGAAATAGTTCCAAGTCCGTGCTGGCTCAGAGCGGCGACCACCGTAGACGAGTCCTTGCCCGGTGCCTTCACCACCATGCAGAACCGCGAATGCCGCTCTACCAGTGTGGCCACCAGGCTGTTGCCCGCCCCGCGCAACCGATCGCCCTCCCCATGGCCGGGAATCGACTGGCCCGCCTTCCAGCGACTCCATAAATCGACTTTCTGCTCCGCAGAAAGCCCTTCTCGCTTCCGTTCGATCATAAACACCACATTTCAAGGGGACTTCCAGCTTAGGTGGTGTTGCAACGACCGGTTGAGCCGGCACCGTTTTTCGGGACCTATCCAAGAATAACTCTCAAGATGTCGCCCAAGCTCGGAGCGGGAAGCCGATGATGGTCGTCAGCATTCATCGAATTCTAAATCTCTACCATCCGATTTTTCATCAGGCTGTAACAGGCTGTAAATCTTCGCAGCATCCTGGCATGCAAATATTACCGCCGCCTCAGGAGGGCCAGGAATAATGAAAAAACTTTTGTGCACAGCGGGAGTGTTGTCCCTTGCGCTTGCAATGGCTTTTGCTGGAAGAGTTAAGGCGGACAACGATCGTTACAATTTCTTCGACTTTGGAGGCGAGTTTCACGGATTTCAGCCCGGAAACCTGGTGCTGAGCCGGAGCGTTTACGTCAATAATCCGAACTTCGTCAAGGTGGGCGAGGTACTGCCGCCCGGATGTGCTACGACATCGGTGGGATGCACGCCACCCGACATGGCAACGTTTGACGGCACCTATCCCTATGTTTTCAACAATGATGCGGTGGACGGAAGCTTCGGAGTCACATCTCCCCTGTTTCTGGACCAATTGACGCCTTTCGGCTGGCGCATTGATACGCTGCCAGTGCCGACCGATCAACTGGTGACCAGCTTTTCCTCAAAGTCGGAGGGGGCCCTGAACCTTTCGACGGACAAGAAGTATCTGACCTTCATCGATTACGTGGCGCAGGTCGGGACTGTGGACGCGTCGAATGGCAACACGCCGGGTGTCGTTGACCCGACCAATCCGGTGGGCGAGGCTTTTTACCGTGCGGTGGCCAAAGTGGACAATGACGGCCATTTCGACTTTACCGAGACAAACGCGTATAGCGGCAATAACGGTCGAGCGGCCATCTACAATAAGGACGGTGACGTCTACTACACTGTGGGTAATGCCGGCAATGGCAACAATCCGCAACCAGCTGGAATACTGCTGGCAGCGGGAATGCAAATTATGACTCCCGCTCATAAACCTGAGAGCAAGCAGAACCCTGGAACGCCCACTCCGGTGGCCAGCTTCAACATTACCGAGATTCCCGCCAACACCAAAGCTGACAAACTCGGCAAGGACGACAATTTCCGCGGGCTGACGATCTTCGACAACGTCATCTATGCAACGAAGGGCAGCGGCAGCAACGGAATCGACACCGTATACTTCGTAGATACTGCCGGGACGGCTTGCCCGAAGGGTGTTGGGGTGCCGGTGCCGGGAGCTACGCTGCCGACCGCGCCAATTACGGTGCCACCGACTTCCACCCTGCTGTTGACCGGACTGCCGAACAATATGTGCGTCCTGTCCGGCTTCAACACGGTCCTGGCCAAGACCAGCACGCAACCCTTCCCATTCGGACTGTGGTTTGCCGATGCCAACACGCTGTACGTAGCTGACGAAGGCAACGGCAACATCGGAACGCTAAGCGCCGGCAATGCTTATGCGGATGCAAGCGCCCAAACTACCGCCGGGCTGCAAAAGTGGACTTACAATTCCACGACCAAAACCTGGAGCTTGCAGTACGTTCTGGCCGCAGGACTAGGGCTCGGAGAACCGTACACGGTGCCGGGGTATCCAACGGGAGTGAATCCTAACAGCACAAACAAGCTCTTCCCGAACGGATTGCCCTGGGCACCCGCGACCGATGGTTTGCGGAACATCACCGGGCGCGTCAATTGGGACGGGACGGTGACCATTTGGGCGATCACTTCGACGATCAGCGGTGGTGGAGATCAGGGCGCCGACCCGAACCGACTGGTAATGATCACAGACGGTCTATCGGCTACCGGACCGAACCCGCCGCCGGATGAATCGTTCACCACGCTGCGGACGGCTCAATTCGCCGAAGTGTTTCGCGGCATTTCGTTCACGCCGGGCACCGGAGCGGATGATGACCACGGCAAAGGCCGCTAACTAGTAGGCGTCATCCAGCGCAAGCGCTATTTCGAGCCCCCGTCAGCTGCTTCGGGGGCTCGTGGCGTTTTAGGGTATTTGTTCACGAAGCCCTGCGCTTTGCTCTAGCAGGCTGCAACGACCGGTCGAGCCCGGCCCGTTTCTCGGGACCTATTCCACGCGCTATGACGTAGGGCAAACAGGATTCGGCAATGATCGAAGCGCAGCCCGCACTCAGTTCGTAAACTTCTCGTTAGATATTTCCTTGGAAAACAGAAGGATCAAGGTATGCAATGCGTCTTCTAAAGCGATCTGTTCGTTTAAGTCGGTGGGTTCGCAGAATCTCGCGGCAAGCGCACGTTCAGCGGCATTTATTTTGGCGCGTAAATAGTCGGGACGCCATTCTACGAATGCGTCAAGCAGGGTCTGCTGCCATGGAAACTCCAGGGCCGCGTTTAACAATACCTCTTCCATAGGCTCGTGAAACATGAACCTAGTGTACTTTACGAGCCGGCCCAGCGAGTGTCCTTTTTAGGACACCACCACAGGAATTAGCATAAGAAAACTAGCGTCTTCTCATCATCCAGCTCGGTGCTCCCGCTAGGAATTCTGTCATGCGCTTTTTCAAGGACTCCTCCTCGGCTTCAACCTTGTCATCGTGAGGCGAGGAGTCGAGGTGCAACCGGACCCAAGGCCGTCCTTTTAGGGAAGTACTGTCGCTTCTCGGGAGGTGGATAATGAATATGGCGGGAGGATGGGCGCTTTGCTGCACACATGGGCGGCGCAAAACATCGCGCTCGAAGTGCGCGAAGCCTGGGGCGGCGATTACCTTACCGAAGCCTGTTGCGTAACCATGACGCGGCGCTAGCCGCACAATCGACCTACAGGGCACACCAGACCCTCATACCAGATCCATCCGAGCTGTTCGCGGACTTTTTCGTATAGAGAACGAACCGCTCTCCGACTACTCTCTCTCTGCCCTGATCTCTTTTTCGTCCCCCTGCGTTGAGATTCGGCGACCCCCCGGTCAGGCCCCTGAAGTTCAAGCCGGAGAACTCGTCTCTTATGCATGCTCGAAGAATTTTGCAGTACCGATCCATTTCGCGCATCGCTCTCGTGTTCCTATTGCTCGGACTTTTGGCGATCAGGTCTCAGGCGCAAACTTTTTCTCCACCCCTGCAACTGACGGGCAGTGGTCTCGATCCCAGAATCGCCGTGGATACAAATGGGAATATTGACGTGGTTTGGCGCGGAGAGCCCAACTCGGATAGTTGGTTTACTCGCTCAACGGACGCTGGAGCTACATTCTCAATGCCCACTCAGATCGCCGGAATATCGGGGGCTAGCCCGTTGAGTCCACTTGAGATCGCCGTCGATTCCGGCGGGGGAATTCATATTCTCGCAGCAGGCGATGATATATTCTACGTCCAGTCGACTGACGGAGGAGGGACATTTTCGGTCACCCCAATCACCAATGGGCAGGGCTGGTCTCTCTACCAGCCGATTATGACGATAGGGCCCAGCGGCAGTATCAATATCCTGTGGATGTCCTCTAGCAATCCTAAATTTTCAGTAAGCCGTTCCACGGATGGAGGAGCGACTTTTTCCACGACAACCGTTTGGAATTGGCCTAACGACCCCACCGGCGGCTCGCCAGCTACTTCCCCGCAACTTGCCCTCGATGCTAACGAGAATATCTACGCAGCATGGTCTTACTGTAACGGCAGCCCGGTGACTTGCAATAATCTTCTGTTCAGCAGGTCCAGCGACCAAGGGAAGACCTATTCCACTCCAGTGATCCTCGGAGGCGGCGAGAGCGCAGCGATGGCCGTGGACGCAGGCGGCAATCTCGACCTGGCTTTGGCTGGTTCTGGCATCTTGTTCCGCCGTTCCACGGACCATGGGGCAACGTTTTCGACTCCGACGACGGTTTCCTCAAATATTGGATCCGGACCGCCTCAGGTAGCGGTGGATTCGAAAGGCGATCTTTTCGTTACGTGGCGCGTTACCCCAAACCTGTTCTTCAGCCGTTCTACGGACGGAGGCGCGACGTTTTCTAGCCCAACTCAGGTTGCAAATGAATATTTCAACGAAATGATGGCGGTGGATTCCGAGGACAACATCGATATCGGCTTGAACAACGTCGGCAACGATGGAACCGAACAGATTACATTTGTCCGTTCCACGGATGGAGGCAATACGTTCTCCAGTCCCACGCAAATCTCCGACGATACCCAGCAGTTATGCCCGACGTTTTCGCAGATGGCCTTGGAGAAGAGCGGAAATATCGACGTCATCTGGGAAGAATTTCTCTCTCCGGTTGGCGCAACCGGCACGCCCGGATGCGACTCTCTCCCCAATCAGGTACTTTTCAGCCGGGGCGTCGTACCGAATTTCACGATTAGCGCGGCGCCGGGGGCGCAGAGTGTACTGCCGGGCGGCGCGGCGAATTTCGCTCTGACGCTGGCGGCCACCGGCGGGTTCAGCGACGCCGTAAACCTAAGCTGCACGAATTTGCCTACGGGCGCGGCGTGCGCGTTTGATTCTTCGAGCGTCACACCAAAAGATTCCGGCTCGCAGGCAGAGCTCACGCTTACGATTCCGCCCACGCTTGCGCAAGGAAGTGACACGTTCACGATCAGCGCTGCGAGCGGTTCGATCACCCACACGCAAGGCGTACAGGTGGCCGTCGGCGGAATCACAAGTTTGATTTCGCCCACATCCGCGGTAATCGCGGCGGGCAGCTCGGGGAATTTTGCCGTGACGCTGAACTCCACGGGCAGTTTCGCTGGTCAAATTATGTTGGCTTGCTCCGGCGCGCCCTCGGGTATGAGTTGCAGCTTCATTCCCCCGCAGCCGACACTGACGGCAAACGGAAGTGCCACGGCGACCCTAACGGTGCAGGTCGTTTCTCAGCCCTCGACGTCCACGATTCCGCATATGCCAGGGAATCTGCCGGGTTCGCTTTCGCGCAACACGCCGCTGATGCCCATCGGCCTCGGGTTCGCGGCAGCTCTTTTCATCTTTGCGTTGCCAAAGGTATTGCCAAAAAAGATTCTTCGCGCACGGAGTGGCTGGGCTCGGGGCTTTGGGATGATGGCCCTTATCGTCTTCGTCGCCGTCGGGCTGTTCTCTTGCGGCGGTGCGACGACCAGCAGTACCGGCAGCAGCGGAGCCGGAGGAGCCAGCGGCGGAACAGGTGGAACTGGCGGCGCAACAGGAGCCGGTGGCTCAGGCGGCACAGGTTCGGGCGGCGGAAGCGGCGGGACTGGCGGAACGGGAGGCAGCACTTCCGTTACGACTCAGTTCATGGTGCAAGCCCAGTCCGGAGGCGCCACCGTAAACACGGGCACCATCTCCATCACCGTGCCATAGGTAGGCACATCGGCCGGTTGAGCTGGCACCATTTATTGGGCCCTATCCGGTTCATGTGGGGGGATTACTTCCGCTGGACCGTTTGAACGTAGCCGCCAAGAGAACCTATGCTAGGATCCTCCAAACTGCGGATCATACTGGCGCTGGGAGTTGCACATACCGGCCATGATCTTGAGCAAGGAGGACGCCGACTATGGGTTTAACCAGACGCAAGATACTGGCTGCGGGCGCCGCGGCAGCGGCGACGGCCGCTTTGCCGCGCTCATTTGCTCAGCAGGCAGGCGGAGGAGGAACTGGCAAGTTCTACGAAAAAGGCCCGGTTCGTATCTACTATGAGGAGGCCGGGGCCGGTTTCCCCTTGATGCTGCTTCCCGGCGGGGGATTGAACGCCACGATATCCTTCTTCACCGGCAACCCGCCCTTCAACGCCATCGAGGAGTTCAAGGGACAGTATCGCTGTATCACAGCGGACCTGCGCAACGCCCCGAGCGGCCAATCCATCGGCCCTGTCGAGGTCGACCGGCCGTGGGATTCCTACGCCGACGACCAACTCGGTCTAATGGATCATCTGGGCATCGACAAGTTCATGGTGATGGGCTTCTGTATCGGCGGCCCTTTCATCTGGAGTCTCTTGAAGCGCGCGCCCGATCGTGTCGCCGCGGCTGTGCTGGCGCAGCCCGTGGGGTGGCGTCCGGAGATGCGCGACCGTGGGTACCCGGGCGTATTCTGGACGACCTGGGGCGCGACGCTGATCACTAAGCGACCCGAGATTACCTTGCAGACAACCGACCAATTTGTGACCAGGATGTTCGAGACCAATCCCGACTTCGTCTTCACCGTGACGCGCGATTTCGTGCGCAGTTGCCAAAACCCGGTCCTGGTTCTGCCGGACGACGTCCCCGCGCACCCTTACGCCGTCGCCATGGAGTGCGCGATGCTCGCGCCGAAAGCCGAAGTGAGCATCTTCCCTTGGAAAGAGCCCAAAGAGCGGATCCCGCTGGCCGTGCGCCAAATCCATTCCTTCCTCAAGGCGCATCAGCCTGCTTAGCCGGCCGGGGCGAATGTCGCTGCGGGCATTCTTTCCCGACACCTGAAGAGAGAGGAAGAAACGTCATGTGCGTTCGCCAGCCGGAAGTTAGCTGCATGTAATTCTAAGTTCCAATGCGGTCCGTCTTCTAGGGTAGGCTGGCGGAAGTTGTGCGGGTGGTGTATCGGTGCCACAATACCCGCCGTTAGCGGGTCAAACGAGAGAAGACGACCGCAGCGGCGAATCGTCATTCGCCCGTCCGGGAGAAACAACATATGAAGCCCTTGCTTTCGGCAGTACTGGCGATGACTTTTGTTCTGGGCCTGTCGGATATCGCCGCGGCGCAGACCGAAGTTACATTGATCGGGCCCGGTGGCGTCAGAGCGGCAGTCGAAAAGCTAATCCCAGGTTTTGAAGCCAAGAGCGGCTACAAGGTCAAGCCTACGTACGGCTCCGGCGGCGGGACCCACGAACAGGTTGTGAAGGGCGACATATTCGACGTAGTGATCGTCCAGCCACCCTACCAGGACGTGATCGCGTCTGGAAGCGTTATGAAAGAAACCGAAAGGGAACTGGCCACGGTCGCCGTCGGCGTGGCAGTAAAGAAGGGCGCGCCCAGACCCGATATTTCCACTGCGGCAGCCGTCAAGAAGTTGCTGCTGGATGCCAAGTCGGTCTCCTACCCCAATCCCTCGGGCGGAGCCGCCGCAGGCGTCAGCTTCGAGCAGACTCTCAAGCAGTTGGGGATATTTGACGAGGTCAAGGCGAAGTATAAGCCCGGGCAGGCGACGCTGGCGGCTAAGGGTGAAGTGGAGGTCAGCGTGACCTTCCTCAGCGAAATTGACGATCCGGGTGTTGACATCATCGGTCCGCTGCCAAAAGACATCTCTACGCCTACCGCTCTCGTGGCCTTTGTGCACAGCAAGGCGAAGGACCCAGCGGCGGCCAAGGCCTTGGTACAGTACCTTTCAGGGCCAGAAGCGGCGGCCGTCTACAAAAGCCTGCGGATGGCGCCCGGCCGTAAATAATTTTGGCAAGGACCTCAGAGCCGTCTCCACATACTCCACAAGGCCACACAAGCGCCCTGCCGGCTGAGCCGGCCGTTCTTCTGCAGCAGCAGGGAAGTCGGCTTGGGAACTCGCTACATCGTCAAGAAACCGATTGAGGAGGGCAGCATGGCGGTCATCCAGGAAATCGCGCCGAATATCTATCGCATCTCGATCTTTGCTCAATGGGCAAATCTGCAGTTCAACCATTTCCTGGTGAACGACGACGAGCCCTTGCTGTTCCACACCGGGCTGCGGGGAATGCACGCGGAAATTCGCGAAGCGGTCTCAAAGCTCATCAAACTTTCCGAGCTGCGCCACATCAGCTTCAGCCACTTTGAGTCAGACGAATGCGGCTCGCTCAACGAATGGTTGGCGGCGGCGCCCAACGCCGACGTAATTTGCAGCCAGGTGGGCGCACTCGTTTGCGTGAACGACTTCACGGGCCGAGAGTCGCGCGCCCTCGCTGATGGCGGGACTTTTGCGACAGGGAAGTACCGGTTCCGCTATTGCCAGACCCCCCATCTGCCTCACGGTTGGGACGCCGGCGTGCTCTTCGAGGAAACGCAGAAGACGCTGCTCTGCTCGGACCTTTTCCATCAAACCGGCGACGTCGAGCCGCTCACCTCCGCCGATGTCGTGGGCCGCTCCCATCAGGCGATGAAGGAATATCAGTCGGGAATACTCGCGGACTACGTGCCCTACACGCCGCTCACCGCTCAGAACCTGAAAAAGCTCGCCGACCTGAAGCCCAAGACGCTCGCCATCATGCACGGCTCGAGTTTCACAGGTGACTGTGCCCGAGCGCTAGATGACCTCAATGTAGCATTGCGCGAAGTTTTCGGCCGGCAGAAGTAGAAAAGCCGCGAACCAAGGTGCTAAAGCCAGCTTTCGAGAAGCCGTTTATCAGGAGGAACCCGGGACCACGCGAAAGACAGTAGCCGTCGAGACCGGCGGCACCTTCCATTGGGGATATTTTTTTCCTTTAGCATCGAGTACGGCTGCCTTTTCAGCAGGATCGTCGACAAGCGAAAAGGTGCTATCGAACACTTGGTCTCCAATCTTCAGCCGCACGTGAGGATCGCGGACTATATTTTCAACCCAAAATCTCCCGCGATAAGACGTCAGATAGAGATTTCCGTTGTATACGGCGCACCAAGCGGACACGGAGTAAGGAAGCAAAAACGCGGTTTGAGTTTGAACCTTGACGGCTTGAACCTGGTCGGTGAACGACCAATCGGCGACCGGGGTGGCGACCGGCTGCCCCCTAAGCCAAAGTCCGGGCGCTCTGCATGCCAAAGTGGAAGCGGTGGCACAATCCTTCGGTTCGAAGCCCGTGAAGCGCAGCACAACCAGCAGCAAGATCAAGCAGACTACGATTGCTCCCACGATCTTTAGAACCTTCAATCGTCACCTCGCGAAGGCAGGGTTAGCGTCTAATATCGATTTCCAGGCGATTCTTGAGAAGCTGCTTGGCTCTTTCGGCTGCTGCCGATGTTCGGTCGTGCTTTAGAAGCTCGCGCGCCACCGCCCAGAGGCAATCCTCCAATTCGCGCACGCGCTGCGCGACATGAGGAGCCGACGCTTGCGCTTTAATGACTCGGTCGACATCCACTTCGCCAGGAATCTGGTCAACCTGTTCGACAATTGCTGTTTCGTCGGCACCCGCTCGGGAAATCGATGTAATGGGAATGATATTGCTCACGGCCCACTCCATTCGCTCGCAAGATTGGAGTTCAGTATAGCGCGATGGCCTCGTCTCGGGTGTATAGAGGGGGCCGGGCAAAATAGAAATCCCGGCTTAACGCGGCCAGGCCGTGCCCGAAAGGCAGGTCCCTTGTCGAGAGAATCGCTACGAACAGTACGGACGTTCTATTGTCCGCGACGCATCCCACACCTACTCTTGGGTTCGGGCGATTGAGTCTTTTCTTGTTGTGCGCTTGGACAAAGTCCCCAAACTCTACCTGTGAGAAGTAATTCCAGAAAATGATGCAAATTAACCGGGGCATTCGTCTCCCCGCGCGCTTCAATGCGGCTGGGGTGCACCACATTCACGTCGAATTGGACCATGCGATCTTTCTTTGCGACGCAGCCAAGGCGGTGGACGCGAAAACGAAGGCCGCGCAACTCGCCAGGGCCTCCTCTTTGTACTGCCGGGCGCTGAAGCTAATCCCACGCGTTCACTTAAGCTCCCGCGAGGCGCAGGAAATCAATCAAAAGTGCGAGCGATTGATTGCCACGCTTCGTGAGTTTGGCCGCGTAGCCCCCATCGCTCTCCCAGACGGGATCAATCCCCGCGAACTGGATCTCGACGCCCGATCGGTTACTTATCCTCAGGGCATTTCTTACAGACCACCCCGCGCCCGATATGTTCCTGGCGACCGGCAGGAGTTGTGACCCACAGCCGCATTTCCCACGGGGGCCGGTGCCTTACGTGTTGCGTATGACCGCAGGCAAGGTCTGCAACCCAATCTCCTGATTCGTCCTGATGAAAACCGATTATCTTTACTTCCATCGTGACTTCCATCGTGGAATCATCCGCGGCGGCATAGAAAATCTCAAGTCTTGTGAAGTCTTGCTATCCGAACTTGTCGTTTTCGACCCCGCGCTAGCCTGGCCACTTAGCGATCATACCGTTTATCGAGACTTGGTCTCAGAGAGTCAATTGTACGTATGATGTTTCGGGTGACGGGGCCAAGTAAGGTTCAGCACAAGGAGCACGCGAACATGAAGGCAAAGAACATCATCTGCCTCTGGTTCGACAAGGATGCGCATGAAGCCGCGCGTTTCTATGCCGCCACATTTCCGGAGAGTGAAGTGACCGCTGTTCACAAGGCGCCTGGGGACTACCCAGGGGGCAAGCAGGGCGATGTGCTGACAGTGGAGTTCACGGTTCTCGGCATCCCCTGTCTCGGTCTCAACGGCGGCCCGGCGTTCAAGCACAGTGAGGCCTTTTCCTTCCAGATCGCGACGGACAATCAAGAAGAGACGGATCGCTATTGGAACGCGATTGTCGGGAATGGCGGGAAGGAAAGTCAGTGTGGTTGGTGCAAGGACCGCTGGGGCCTCTCCTGGCAAATCACTCCGCGCGCGTTAACCCAGGCGCTTGCAGCTGGCGGCGGGGAGGCAAAGCGTGCCTTTGAGGCCATGATGCCAATGAAGAAGATCGACATCGCAACCATCGAGGCAGCGCGGCGGGGATAAACCCGGCGCTCCGTTTTCTCTTTTAATCTCTAGCCCTTTAACGGTCGTGTTGCCGTAAGCTTCAGAATCGGGACCAACTGAACGAATCCATCATGAATCATGGTTGCAATCGCTTACCCAAAAGTGCTCGCCACTAAGAACTAATCCTCACCTCGCGCACGAGAAATGCTGCTTATCAAGGCCGAGGGTTGTGGGAGTGGCATTAGAACGAAAAACAGTCCATTCTGGCGAGTATCCAGCCTCAAGGACCGAAGATCCTACGCGGTCCAAGCGACAAATCCTTTGCTGTCCGGGCGAACTCCCTCATGTGCCCCATGACATAGACTTCTATTGCGTTCTTATCCTCCTGTGCGAGACGGATGAATTCCACGGCGACGCGCTCGGTTACTTCTTTACGAGTGATACCCGCCTGCACATTAAGAAAGGAATGAATTTCCTGGATTTTGAACGTCAATGAAACTTCCCGGCCGATTTCTGCATCGACCGATGGTTTCAGCAGCATGCCGGTTTCGCTGATGTTCAAGCTCTGGAGAGAATATTGTCTGTCATCCCACGCGCACGTGACGTTGGTAAACAGCGGCAATCGCACGGCAGCCTTTCTTTGCTTCCAATCGGGGGAATCCATAGCGGTCAGCATCCGGCGCAGCTGGTCGTCGTGGAGCGGCTCCGTGAGCACCAGATCGGCGCCCTCGCCAAATGCCTTCCTCATGTTGGGGATGTCGCCCGCGGAGATCAACATTACGATAGTAGCGTCATGGTTACGCTCGGAGCTGCGGATTCGATGAGCTAGCTGAAGTCCGCTCAACTCGGGCAAGCGCATGCCCACGAAGGCCACGTCGAATGGCTGCGCCTCCCCCTTTTCCCCCGCTGCCCGGTAATCGCCAGTCGGCAAGACAGTGTGACCGAGAGGAGTAGCCAGAGCCCTCAGGAGCTGAGCGCTCTTCGGTTGATCGTCCGCCACCATGATTTTAAGGGACATGAGCTTGGCCTCGTCTTCAGAGTCTTCCCGTAAGCTAAAGATAAGCCGAAGAGGCCATTCATGTAGGCACAAATTTCCCGGCGATGTCCAAAACGTGAAGCTATTCGGAAGTTGTTGTTAACTAAGATCCTTATACTAAACTCGGCAGCGGAAAGTCTCGCTGTGCCAGGACTATCGATCGGAGAATCCTGGACCGTTTGCTTTCGGCCCGGATTCCGACGTCGCACGCGCAAGCTTAAGAAGGTTGGGCGTCGGCGCGCCCGCGCTTGGTCACCATTAGAATCTGGACCAGCTAAAGGAATCCATCATGAATTGCTGGGTGGTCGCGACGATGCCGCCGAGGTGGACGTTGGCTAATTGGGTGTCGTAGTAGATGTTCACGCCGTTTGTATCCGTTACCGTCGATCCGATCAGGGCCCCGTACCAAGCGGCGCCGCCTGTGGCGCTGATGGGAGCACTGGGAGCGTAAACGACTCCAGCGCAGGTCGCACCTCCATAAACTGAAATCGTCCCCGTTCCCCCATATAGAACCTGGAAGATTGCCGGGGTGGGGGCTCCAGCCGAATTGGAATTGACGATTGTGGCATCGCCTGACATGGTCAAGGGATTGCTCACTGTGGACGCGATATTCATCGTGACCAGGCTCGAACCGGTAAGCGTGAATAGTGTACCGTTTGTCATGCTTACGCCATCACTGGAGCTGTCCCCGTAAACGTTGAACACGATCGGACTGGAGTTGCCCACTGTGAGCGTATTACCACCAGACAGAATCATGTCCGTCGTATTAATGGTGGTCGACCCCGTCGGACTGATGCTCAGCGATCCACCGCTGTTGACACTCAGGCCGTTAAGGTTAAAAGTCCCTGAACCAGTCAGAGTGACCGCTCCCGCAGCGACGTCGATGGGTGGGAAGGAGCCGTTGGCATAGGCCGCCGGCGTAAACGTCAGGTGTCCCGCCGATCCTGTGCATCCGGGGCTCGCGAGGCCGAGCGACGTGCAGGTCGTTGACGTGTTGATCGTGACGGTAGCTGCCGTATTCCAGCTCGACGGCGCGGCGGGCGGAGAAGGAAGGCTTAGGGAGAGGTTCTGCGGCAATTGGACGGGATTTGCGGAACAGGTGGTCGCGGGAGAGACAGGGGCAGCGGTGCCACATTCGGTCACCGAAGTTGCCAGGGTTTGGTCGATGGCGGTTTCGGAAGAAGTGCCAGCTGTGCAAGAAGCAAGCTTCTTGGAGTCATTCACCCCGGTGCGCGGCGAAGAAAATGTTCCATCGATTGTCGCGCTACCTTGCAAACTGATGTTCCCATTGGTCCCGACGTCGCCATCATAATTGTTGAGAACCACACTGCCGCTCTTTAGAGCCGCCGCCGAATTATAACTGTTGACGGTTGCGGCGCCCGACATGGTAACTGCACTGCATCCCGTGCCGGTCGCAAAGACGCCATAAGCGGGCAGCGGCGAGGACCCGAAGGTAACCTGTTGCTCCACGACTCCAGTGACCTCTTCCTTCGCGCTGCGGACTCCGGCAATCGCGCCATCCGCCGTGATGCTCCAGGTCTGCACGGTTGCGGGGCCCGATGCCGTAGTCACCTGGTTCATCGCCACCAGGGTGGCCGTGGCAGTGTAATTGACCGACGTGGTGCCCGCCGCAAGGCTGCCCGAGGCAGCGCTTTGAAATGCGGTCTCAACCGAAGCCACCGGGTAGGTGGCTGCGCTGGAGGTAGTGGACAATGTCACCACGGAGCCGTTGCTGACGAGCGTCACGGGGGACACGTTGGTGTTGTAGAGCGACGCTGTATCGCCGCTGGCGGGCGTCGAGCCATTCGAGCAAGTCGAATTGCCGGGAGCGCAATACGTGTTCACGATGTAGTTGGCTGCGGAGTTCAGTCCCGCTTCCGCGCCGTAGCGCGCCTGGGTCATCTCCCGATAATTTAGGCTCGACCACGTTTCCAATTGGGAGATGAACATGATGGAGACGCCCAGCACCGACAAAATCAGTATGAAGATAAGGGCGAAGTACAGGGCGATTCCTTTTTGGCCGGCTCGTTTCGCGTTCATATCGGTTCCTTTACGGATTCAAAAGATTTGTCGTGATGTTCGGGGGAATCGGCTGGACGCGTTCGAGCGAATGAGCTTGGGCGCTATCCAACTCCCAGGCATCGAAAACGTTCCGTGGAGAAACGTTAAGCAGGGCCTTGGTCTCCTGCTGGAATTGGTGCGTCGTGGGGTCTTCCTCCTGCGTCTGCACGGTCAGCGTAACTGCGACGTCGAGTACGTAAGTATTCCCCGAGGCACCGGTCGCGGTTTGATAGGAGAAGCAGGGCACCGCTCCGTTGGCGTTCGAGGGATTCGTAAGGAGGTTGTTGAGCAAAACTACGCTGGCGCCCACTGCGGGCTTCGAGCCAGCCGTCAGCGGCGATAGAACTTCATTGCGATACAGATATCCAGGCGAAGTCGACGTGCCGGGAACGCAGGAGTATTCGACATAAATCATGCTTCCGCTGCCGTTGATGTCCCCATAGAGTTTCAACGTATTGCAAGTGGAACCGTAGGTGTAGGCTGTGTATCCCGCGGGCGACACAGTGCTGGACGGACAGTTGGGAGTGACATAATTGAGAGCGGCCGGCGGGATGATGCCTGTGCCTAGCGACCCGGAAACGATCAATTGAGCGCCACTAATGTGTCCAAACGTGAAGCCTGACGCGGTAATGCTAGTGGCGGAGGGAACAGCGGAGACCAGGATCGTTTCGTAGTTCCCGCTCGAGGCGGTGTCCGGCAGAACGTCCAGGTACATTCCTGCGTACATGCCGGTGCTGGAATTGACGCTGACCGTCTCGCTGCTGCTGCTCGCTGTTGCCGCTGACGACAGCGTCACGGTCGCGGGCAGCGAAATCCGTCCCGCCTGACCCACCTCCTGCTGGAGCAATTCTGTGGCGCTGCGGACGTTTCTGTGCATCTCCGTGCGATTCGCAATCGTGTTCTGTGTGGCCGTCAGCTGAGCCATTCCGGACATCACGAACGCAATTACGATCAAAAGGATTGCCAGGCTGGCCATCATTTCGAGCAATGAAAAGCCCGCCTTTTGGCGGTCGGGATTACGGAAATCGCCCCGGCCGCTGGCGGCAAGTCGAGTTGCTGCGAACCTCCGTGCTGTTGGGCGCTGTAACACGCAGTCTCCTCAGAAAGGGTTGACCTTTAACGCGGTCACGGTCGATTCCGGCAAGGCTCCGGTGCTGCCAACTTGAACGTTGACCTCAGTGGTTATGGTGATCAGTTTCTCGTTGGTGGCGCCCGCAGGGCCGGCGGATATCTGCCATACGCGAATGTAAAACCAATTCGCGGGAGCCGTGCTCCCGCTAGCGGTCAGAATATTTCCGGCGTTATCCAGATAATCTACATAGCCAGAAACGGGGCTACTGGTACTCGTTCCGCCTCCGATGGCGAGACCTGTTCCGCCTGACGAGGCTGTGGGGACGACGGTAGTGTCGGAACTGGAATCGTTGAAGGCAAGCGCCAGAAGCTGTTCCATCTTGTCCTGACAATATTCAGACGTGCGCGCCCCCAAATGCCCCTGGTTCTCTGTGGTCGACAACGACACGACGGCCAGCACCATGACTCCCGTTGCAACGATGAACATCAGGGCCGTTGCGACAATCGTTTCGATCAGGCTCGAGCCGGTTTGCCGGCTCTGCTTGCGGATGCATTTCATTTTC
>Ga0206819_10083_pt1 | contig 34226 bp, 24 predicted proteins | sample Alteio_BWOrgCont_87_FD_152855 | JGI IMG/M metagenome (GOLD analysis project Ga0206819, IMG submission 152855) | Enriched cells from forest soil in Barre Woods Harvard Forest LTER site, Petersham, Massachusetts, United States -... | ecosystem: Environmental > Terrestrial > Soil > Temperate forest >... | reverse complement strand
AAAACGATGGTGACATGGCGACGCTGGCTCATGGGCATGAGTTGCAAGGCCCGCAGCGAAAGATTCTCATCGGATTTATTCGCGGCAAACAGCTCATCCATGACGATCACCTGATAAGTGATCTGGCTGTAGCGGGTGTTGAATTCATCGTGCGCGACGACCGAGTGGACCTTGTAGCCAAGCTCCTGCAAAATTTTTTTCGCGGTATCGGTCCAGGCCGGGCGGGAACAGGCCACCAAGGCCGGCCGGTCTGTGGCGCTGATAAAATCAAAGGATTCAGGCATACTATAATTTTATTTTCAGGCTCGGCGTGGGTGTTCCGGGCTCTTCTTTTTTGGCTCCGGCCGCCGCCGCCGCGCCCTGGGCGCCGGGCTTCATCTTCAATGAGCCGACGGAGGAAGTGATTTCGCCGCGCTCTTTCTTGACGTTGTCGATGGACCGCGAAACGACGCCGCGCTTGGTGCAATAGAGCAGGGCGGTTTCCTCGGTGATGATGCCTTTTTCGTATCCTTCGATACAGGCATGGTCAAAATTGCGCCAGCCGAATGTGTAACTGGCCTCGATGATCTCGTAGAAAGTCTTGCCCTCGCTTTCGCCAAGGCGGATGGATTCCTCGGTGCGCATGTTATGTCCCATGATCTCCAGCAAGGCATGGCGGCCGCCCCCGATCTTGGGCGCCAATCGCTGGCTGACGATCCAACGCAGGGTATCGGACAACCGGATGCGGATCTGTTCCTGCTCCTCCGGATCAAACAGGCCGAGGATGCGGTTGATGGTCTCACCGGCGTTGACGGTGTGCAGAGTGCTCAAGACCAGATGGCCGGTTTCCGCCGCGCTTAACGCGATCTTGACCGTGTCTTGGTCGCGGATTTCGCCCACCAGGATGACTTTGGGCGCCTGGCGCAAGGCGGCGCGCAGACCATTCGGGAAATTATCGAAATCGATGCCCAACTCGCGCTGGTTGAAGGTGGCCTTCATGTGTGGATGCACAAATTCCACCGGGTCCTCGAGGGTCACGACATGGACGGCTTTAGCGGTGTTGATCTCGAACAACAGGGCGGCGAGGGTGGTGGATTTGCCGGAACCGGTCGCGCCGGTGACGAGCACCAGGCCGGTTTTTTCCTTGGGGATCTGTTTGAAAATCTCCGGCAGTTTCAATTTTTCCAGCGTCGGGATGACGGTGTTCAACTGGCGACAGACGATGGAAAAGTTTCCGCGATTGGAAAAAATATTGACGCGAAAACGCGCCCGACCGACAAGAGCATAGGCGGAATCGCAGGAGCCATGACGGAGGAGATGCTCGAGGTGCTGGGGATTGTCCCCGACCATATTGAGGGCGATCATCTCGGTCTGAAAGGGAGTCAACTTTTCGATGGGCGGGTCGAACGGCACGGGCCTGAGTTCGCCGAAGGCTTCTACCTGCAATGGCCGGTCAACTGTGAAGAGCAAATCCGACACTTCAGGCTGGGAATCCAGCATGGCGGTCATGATTTTGTCCAATTCAGGGCGTCGCATAAATCAGGCGTCATCGTCTTCCGGCGGATGGGTCAGGAAGGGCCGGAACTTTTTCCTGTCGAGAGCTTTGTCGTAGGCATCCTCAGGTGAAATCCGTTTCATGCGCAGATGTTCCATGATGTGGTCGTCCATCGGCTGGTTGCCGATCTTCTTGCCGACCTGGATCATGCCGGGAATCTGGTGCGTTTTGCCTTCGCGCACGAGGTTGGCGACCGCGGTGGTGAACACCAGGATCTCGAAGGCGGCAACGCGGCCCTTTTTATCCTGCCGTTTGAACAGGGTCTGCGCGACGATGCCTTTCAACGATTCGGAAAGCGTCTGGCGGATTTTGTTCTGCTGGTCGGCGGGAAAAACGTCAATGATACGGTCCACGGTTTTGGCCGCGCTTTGCGTGTGCAACGTGCCGAAGACCAAGTGGCCTGTGCTGGCGGCGGTTAATGCCAATTCAATCGTTTCCAGGTCGCGCATTTCACCGACGAGGATGATATCCGGGTCTTCGCGCAAGGCACCGCGCAGGGCCGAAGCGAACGATTTGGTGTGGACGCCCACCTCGCGGTGATTGACCAGGCAGCTCTTGCTGTCATGCGTGAATTCGATCGGGTCTTCGATGGTGATGATATGGTCCTTGCGGTTTCGATTGCAGTAATCGACGATGGCCGCCAGGGTGGTGGATTTGCCCGAACCAGTAGGGCCGGTCACCACGACGAGGCCGCGATGCAACATGGCAAATTTTTTGAAAACGGCCGGCAACGCCGCATCGAACTTTTCAAAATCGTCAAACGACAACACACGGCTGGGGATCTGGCGGAACACCGCCGAGACGCCGTTCTTTTGGTTGAAGAAATTGACGCGGAACCGGGAAATGTTTGGTATCTCATAGCCGAAGTCCACATCGCCGGTTTCTTCGAACTGTTTGATTTTGTAGTCGGGCGCGATTTCGTATAGCATCGTCTTAAGCGCATCGCTTTCCAGCGCGGGATAATCCACGCGTTGAAGCTCGCCGTTGATGCGGAGCATGGGCGGATTGCCCGAGGCCATATGAAGATCCGAGGCCTTCTGCTCAAACATCAAATTAAAAAATGCATCAATTTTGGCCATAAAACCTCTTCTGTTGAACAAATCTTAACGGATGCCACCCCGATTGCAAGCAATGAAAACAACTTACGAAATCATTTGTTCTGAAATCGAAAAGGGCGGCATCGTGCCTTTTGCGCGCTTCATGGAACTGGCCCTTTACGCGCCGGAAACCGGCTATTACGAAACGGATAAGCGCCCCGGTCGCGGAGGCGACTTTTACACCAGTGTCAGTGTCGGCGAACTGTTCGGTCAACTGCTGGCCTTTCAATTCTCGGAATGGCTTTCGGAATTACCGCCCGGACTTCCATTGTCGCTCGTGGAAGCCGGCGCGCATGATGGCGCCCTGGCGCGTGACATCTTGAGCTGGTTCCAATCGCGCCGTCCGGAACTTTTTGAGCGGCTCCAGTATGTCATCCTTGAGCCGTCGCCGCGGCGGCGCGGCTGGCAGAAGGAAACACTGGCCGATTATATGGCCAAAATCTCCTGGATCCCGGAATTCACCGGCTTAAAAGACCCGTTTGATGGGGTCATTTTCTCGAATGAGCTGCTGGATGCCTTTCCCGTCCATCGCCTGGGTTGGGATGCAAAGGCCGGGAAATGGTTTGAATGGGGAGTGGATCTGAGCAATGGAAGATTTGTTTGGGCGCGAATGGGACAGGAAGTTTCTCCTGCCATGCGTCCAGTGGCGCCGATGGAACTGCTGGCCGTTCTGCCCGACCAATACGCGATTGAAGTTTCTCCGGCGGCGGACCAATGGTGGGCCGCCGCCGCGAGTATCCTGATACGCGGCAAACTTTTGACCATCGACTACGGTTTGACCGATGACGAGTTGTTTTTGCCGTCGCGGAAGAACGGGACGTTGCGCGCGTATTTTAAACATCATCCGGCTGGTGACGTTTTGGCCAATACCGGAGAACAGGACCTGACGGCGCATGTCAATTTTTCCGCGCTCCAGGCCACCGGCGAATCCTGTGGTCTGGTGACCGGCAGCTTTTCCACGCAATCACAATTTCTGACAGCGATTTTGGAAAAGACGACCAGGAACGCAGGATCGTTTGGCGAATGGACGCCGGCGCGCACGCGCCAGTTCCAAACCCTCACGCACCCCGAGCATCTGGGCCGCTCTTTCCGCGTACTCGTGCAGTCAAGATGACTTACTGCAATACGAGACGGTAGAACAATTGCGGGTCGATATTGACCAGATTGGAGATGATCACGGGATTGTTCGTCACGTAAATCGACGGGCCATCGTTACCCCAATTGGTTGTGGTCAGGTCGGAGTTGGTCTCGACTTGATAGGTCTGGCCCAGCACCGCGTTGAAGCTGAATGAGAAGACGCCGTTTTGCACTGAGGGCGCCGCGACGACCTGGGGCGGATTGACAGACGCAATCTGCAAAGAAAACGTGTTGGCGCCGTAATGGTTCGTCCAGGCGTATCCCGGCGGAAGGTTGAAGCTGGTGAACGCGCCGCCTTCCGAGCCATAGGTGATGACCGGGAAAGAATTGGTGGTGTTCGGGCCAAAGAGGTTGTTGAGGTGGGCGGAAACCGTTCCATTCAATTGGACATTGCCGGAGAAGGCCACGCTGCCAAAGTTGGTCGGATTGTTGAGGCCGAAGCTGAGCGTGCCGCCGCCCAGCGCATAACTGGAGTCCAACGAGACAGCGCCGGTCTCCACATCCATCAAGCCCATGTTAGTAAAAACAAAAGAGGTGAACGAGGTGACACCACCCATCATGGATTTGCGCACAGTGCCGAGATTGTCGAAGATGGTCTCGCCGGAGGAAGAACGGCCCTGGAACGTGCCGTTGGTTTCCAGATTCCACGTACCATTATTGACGATGGTCGGGCTGCTGTCGCCGAAGAAATTGCCGCTGATCCAGTTCACCGTTCCATTATTGGTCACGGTAGTCGCATTCCCGTTAAAGTGGCCGTCAAAGTCGATGTCTGCAGGACCCGCGTTGAAGTTCAACATGGAACCGGTGGCCAGGGTAAAGACGCCGGACATGTTAACGTTTGAGAAATTGAGTGTGCCATAGAAAGTTGCATTAGTTGCTTCTAGCGTGCCGGGGTTGATGCCGGTCACGGGGCCTGGGCCGGCGAACGTGGTGTTGCCGACAAAATTGAATGTGCTGACTTGAAGCACTGCGCCGCTCAGGGTCTGGAGCGTGCCGCTACCATTGCCGTCCTGGATCGAAACGGTCCCCGTCGTGGTTAGTACGGTGCCGCCAAGATTATTGAAGATCGTATTGGCATCAAGGGTCGTGGTGCCGGTGGTGCCGGATTTTTCGAATTCGCCGGTGCTGTTGAAGGTGGTCGCGCCGGCGTTGACCCGTCCGATAAAGGTGTTATCGCTTATGGCCATCCATGTGCCATTGTTATTGATGACCGGGCTGTTGTCACCGAAGAGGGTGCCGGCTGTCCAGACCACGGTTCCATTATTGGTGAATAGCGCCGGGATAGAAATGCCTTCAATAATGCCATCGAACGTCGCGCTCGATAACAGGTTCAGTTCCGCACCGTTGTCAATGGTCAACGAACCACCGATGGTGGTCTCTCCATCGCAGGTCAAAGTGCCTTCAATAACCGCGTTGGTGCCCAGCACGGGGCTGTTGGTCAGGATGCCCGCGCCCGTAAATGTATTGGTTTCGCTCAAAATAACGGCGTTCCCGAATTCTAGGAATGTTCCGGCCGCCGTGGCGAATGAGCCGTTGTTCGTGCCCTTTTGGACGTTGAACGTTCCCGTTTGGACATCCACTTCACCGTAATTGTTGAAAGAGATGTTGCCGTCAAAGTAGGTTGTATTGGTTCCTCCCGTTTTGGCAAAAATCCCATAGTTGTCGAAAGTGCCGTAGCCGGAGCTTGATTGGCCGTAGAAGATGCCGTCCGTGGTAGCCAGCCACAAGCCGTAGTTGTAGATCACACCGTTGTTGTCTGTATAAGCACTTGCCGTATTCCAATTGACGGTTCCATAATTGTAAACAACGCCGATGCCCGCGAAATAGCCATTGAAGGTCATGCCCGACGGATTCACGTTCAGCACACTATTGGTGGTGATGGTCAGCGTGCCGGATAGAGTTGGCCCGTTGCCGTTGATCGTCCCGAACAAAACTGCGTTGGTGCCGATCATGACGCTGTCATGGTTCAGATCGAACTGACCGTTGGTAGTCACCGTAACTGTACCGTTGAGGATGAAAGTATTGCCGCTGTTCACCTGGAAGGTTGCGATATTGGTGCTGTTCAGGTCAGAAGTGCCCAGGACGAGGTTTCCGGCATTACCCTCACCGTCCACGTTGACTGTAAAGGTCGCGTCGTTGGTGACCAGCACGGTATCACCGGAGCCGGGAACCTGGTTGGGCGACCAGTTGACGGCTTCGTTCCAGCCGCCGCCGGCGGTATTGGTCCAAATAATTGTGCTAGCACGGACAATATTCGATGCCGCGAGAAATGATAATATAATAATAGAGAGATAATTTTTCATACGTGTGTTTTAGGTTTCCAACAATCTAAACTGAGTGTTAATCATCCCACATTAGCACCCATATTGTCAATAACTTGTGAGAAGTATTTGGCTCAAGACGGCTATTTCTGGAATTGCAGATTGCAATGTGCAATCATACTCAAAAATTAGTCTTCAGTAGCAATATCTTAGAATTAGAGCATTTCACGCTCCAGCATAATTTTAGCTAAAACAAAACTGATTAGAAATTAGTAAGATGTTTATGAAAAGAATATTGTTCTTCTTATTGTTTGCCATTGTGGTTTCAGCCTCGCTATCGGGCTGTGCGGTCGTAGTCCAACCCGGTGACCACGGTGACCATTGGCATCATGGTCGTGGCTGGTACCATGATTAATTTCTGAGGGTGACGGCGGATGGCCGGCTCAATGCACGAGAGCTATCCAGCCGAGTAATCCGCCCAGGATAACGAGGGTCACAGGGATTCCAAGCCGCGCAAAATTCCAAAACGAGATTTTGATCCCCATTTCGCGCGCCTGCTGGACTACGATGATGTTGGAGACGCTGCCAATGATGAGCAGGCTGCCGCCAAAACTATTGGCCAGCGCCAGGGCATAGGGCGCCGGCTGCACCAGATTGACGATCTTCACCAGCAACATCACCGCTGCTGAATTGCCGATGAGATTGGACAAACCCGCCGTCGTCAACACCAGGTTTACCGGCGAGTTCAGGTTGAATCCGCTCTGCGAAAGCCATTGCACGGTCTGGTCGCCGTAGCCGGTGGATTGAAACGCGCCCGCCACGATAAACAAACCGATGAACAAAACCAGGATCGACCAATCCACCAGGCCCAGCAGATCGTCGGTCTTGAATTTGGTGCTGGCCAGGTGGATGCCCGCGGCCGCCAGGGCGATGACCTCCTTGGGCAACGACGTGAAGAACAAGCCGATGGCTGCGGCGAGAATGAGGATTCCCTTAATGGTATGGATTTTGTTGAATGGATAGGATTGTTGTAGCAACGAGTCCGCCGCGGCGGGGACTGCCTGCAAATTCTTTTTCGACATCGTCCAAATGATTCCGTACGCCGCGCCCATCGCAAAAATGACCGGCACGATACTCCACGCGAGATAACTGCCAAAACCCAGGTGCGCCACCTGGCTGATCATCATGTTCTGGGGATTGCCGATGAGCGTGGCCGCCGCGCCGATATTGCTGGCGATGGTCAGCGCGATCAAAAACGGGATGGGATTGATCTGTTTGCGCAACAGCGCCACTCCTACGATGGGTGCGAAGACGAACACAACGATATCATGATTAAGGAATGCAGAGAGGCCGCCGGACGTCAGCATCAGGATCAGCAGAAATTGCGCGGGATGATTAAGCTGCCCGGCGATGCCCGCGGCCACTTTGTCGTAGAACCCTGAGAGGCGAAGCTGCGCGGAGATGACAAAGAATCCGAACAGCAACGAGATCGTCGGCCAATTGACGTACGAAACGGCGTTCGCAGTGCTGATGCCGCCAAAGATCATCATAGCAATGGCGCCCAGCAGGGCGATGCCCGGCCGGTTCAGCATCAAGCCGGGGATACGTCCCAGGGCAATGCCAAGATAGGTGATGGCAAAAATACCCAGGACAATGGATTTGTGGCTTGTCTCGACCGTTGAGGCGGCGAACAGTGCGGTCATGGCGATTTAGTGTGCCAGCAGTCCCCGCAAAGTAAATTTCAGATAATGAACGGCACCAACGCCTTCACCTCCCGGCAATACGCCGGGTATTGGTCGGGAAAATGCCGGAGCAGGAGCCGCTCCTCCTGCTTGAGCTTGATCCAAAAACCGATGGCCATGACCACCAACGCCAACAGACCGCGAAGCGTCCCGATATCGAGGGCCGTGCCGAGGCACATGATCAACAAGCCCGTATAGATGGGATGCCGCGCAAAACGATACGGGCCTTTTTTTATGAGTTCGTGTCCTTCCTTGAAGGTCACATCGCTGCTCCAGTTTCCCGCGAGTGTCCAGCGCGCCCAGAGGGTCACAAATAATCCGAAGACGCAAATGACGACCCCGGTTATCAGCACCCACTCCGCTCGCGATATCAAGAGCAGGTTCAGTGGTGGCGGCAGCTTCCAACCAAACAAAAGAATCCAACTCAACATTACTGGAATGCGATGTGCCAGCGCCGAGGCGAGGCTTTGCTTTTCGGCGATGGCCTTTACCCGCTGCGCGGTGATCACCCAATAGAGAAGGAAAATCGCCCAGCAAAGGGTGAGGACCAAACCGATCCATGACATCCCGGCCGTGGTGAGCCGATAAAAGAGAAAAATGATGAAGGTGAACCAGAGGATCCGGCTGAGGATGGAAGTCATGATGATTAGGCCACAGGCTTTTCTTATACAGTGGCAAATTCAAGCCCAAGGTGACAAAGAAAATTTACGCGGTCACGGGGATGACGCCTCCTCCAGCGTTTGCAAGGCTGGTCCCACGTCATTGCCCAGACGATCGCCCGCCAGATAGATCACGGCTGCAAAACCGAGCATTAACACAGCTAGAATGAGACACGACCAGAAATGGCGTTTCTCGAACCGGCGGATCGAGCGAGCAAATGCCACCAACCCGAACAGCGCCGCCACCACGATCACCGCGTCCACGCTGGTGCGCTGCCAATAGCTGCCGCCCAGGTGCAGCCACATGCCGAATTCATCGAACGTCAAACCCATCGCCACCCCGTACAGCAACGCCGTGATTTCCGCCGCGCGGCCCACCGGCCGCCGGAACACGCTGTAACCGCATACCGCTGCCAGCAAAAAAATCCCGTAATTCAGATGATGCACGTGCGTGCCGTGCATGAAGAAATACATGTTGGGCATCAACTGCGCCATGATGAGGAACACGAAGATGCGCGCGAGGATGAACGTGACGATGAATCCAAACAATGTCCGCCGCGCCAGCTTATGCGCCGTCTCCCGCAGGATATGGTGTTCCGGGGCCATGGGGTTTTAAAATTCTGTTTGCCCGCTAATTACTCCTGCGAACTGGATTTTTCCAGCTTTTATTCGGGAATATGCGGCTGCGCGGCAGTGGATTTGGGTTCGATTCGGGTTCGTTTTTGAGGGATGAATTTTTCACTGATGTTTTCGTAAAATGTTATATTTGAAGGAATTAATGTTAAAAGTTGATGTCAAAAGTTTGGGTTCGTTTTGCCAAAAACGGCATACGTAGTCCGCAGCCCATGACCTGAGTCTCCAGTCCACAGTCCTTGTTCAGGGCTCGACAGAGTCTCGCCCCACCGGGGAAACATGTCTGCACACTTCGCATGAGGCGATTTAAGCATTAAATTTGAGGAGTGTAATGTTGCCCAGAAACAAAAAGTGACAGGAGGCAAGTGACGGGTGACAAGAACAGGTAGTTGGATTGATGGATTAACTCCCTCTTAGCCAAGCGGGTTATTATTCAGGACCGATCCTTTGCCGTCCCGCTTTTTTCTCCGCGTGATGTGATTTGTTCGCCAGCATTCGGTCTTTGGCGCGGCGGGAGCGTTTGCGTTTCTGCCGGCGAATCTTTTCTATCTCCGCGCGGCGGGCGGCGACGAAGCCGTTCCGTTTTTCCTCGATCTTATCGAGCAACAAGCGGCGGGCAAAAAAGCGGTTCAATCCCTGTTGCCGTGTCTCCTGGCATTTGACCTGCAAACCGGTGGGGCGATGGACCAGCATCACACACGTGGAAGTTTTGTTCACATTCTGGCCGCCATGTCCGCCGGAGCGCACAAAGGATTCTTCGATGTCGGATTCGCGCACGCCCAGGGCGTCCATGCGCCGTTGGAGTTGGTCTGACTTTTCCGGGCTGACAGGAAATGCGCTCATGCCATGAGAGTAATTAAAAATTGGCTGCTCTCAAATCAATTAGATTACGCGTCAACCGGGCGCATTATTCGGTTTCGCATTGTCTGCACATTAAAAATGGCTACCCTCTCGAAATCGTGTTGTATCCATTCATTTTCCAACCGATTTTCAAAGAGCGCATCTGGGGCGGGCGCGAGATTGAAACGCTTTTCGGCAAAAAATTGCCGCCCGGCCAGTCCATCGGCGAGTCATGGGAGGTCTCGGATCGCCCCGGTGATGAAAGCGTGGTGCAAAATGGGGAATACGCCGGAAAGACGCTACGATGGTTGATGGAAAAATTTCCGCGCGATATCCTGGGCGATGCCAAAGCCGCCGCAGGGAATCACTTTCCCATCCTCTGCAAAATCCTCGATGCGCGCGAGAAACTGTCACTGCAAGTGCATCCTCCGGCGCATAAAGCCGCCGCCATGGGTGGTGAGCCGAAAACGGAGATGTGGTTCATCGCCGGGGCCGCGCCCGGCGCGGAACTGTATGCAGGATTGAAGAACGGCGTCACGCGCGCGCAATTCGAGAAGAAGCTCTCCGACGGCACGGTCGCCGATTGTTTCCACCGTATTCCGGTCAAGCCCGGCGATACCATGTTCCTGCCGAGTGGTCGCGTCCATGCCATCGGCAGCGGGTTGGTGATCTTTGAGATCCAGCAAAATTCAGATACTACGTACCGCCTGTTTGATTGGAACCGCGTGGGCACCGACGGCAAGCCGCGCGAACTGCATATCGCCCAATCGCTGGCGAACATGGATTTCAACGATTTCGAGCCAAAGCTGGTGGACAAAATTTTTTCCGGCGATGACAGATTTAAATCGCGTCCGCTTGTGCGTGACGCGTTGTTTGACGTGGACCAGATGGAGACGAAAGCCGGGGCGGCCAATTCGTTGAAACCGAGGAAATTGCAGATCGTCGCGGTGGTCAGCGGGCAGATCAAAATCCAATGCGCGACGCCCGTGTCAGTGCGCGCCGGGCAATTTTGTTTGGTTCCGGCATGTTTGGAGCGCACTGAAGTCGTGGCGGAATCCGACGGGATGTGGTTGCGCGTGGAAGCGCATTAGGCAGCGGTTCTTTTGGGTTTTGGCATCGCTTTCACTCAGTCACAGGCCGCTTACGGGCATGCTCCTTCGCTCAAGCCTCGCCAAAACACCAAAATTCCTCGCTGCCGCACGACAACAGGTGTTTTCAGACGCACTGGTTATTTCACGACGCTACAACTGTTTGGGTTGTGCGCCCGACCTTGTGGCCTTTCCAGCCGTAGAACGCCACGTACGCGTACGCGATGAGCGGGACGATGAAGGCAAACTTCAGGTCGTGGGTGATGTCGGCGATAAGGCCCATCAATGGCGGCAGAAGCGCGCCGCCAAGGACGGCCATGACCAACAGGGAGGACACCTGGCTTTTGTAAACGCCCATGCCATCCAGCGCCAGCGAGAAAATGTTCGGCCATCCGATGGAGGTGAACAATCCGACACCCACGACACACCACATCGCCACTTTGCCGCCCATCAACATGGCAATGGCCAGCAGCACGACGATGGTGGAACCAAAGATCAGGAGAGTTCGTCCGGCCATTGCCTTGCCGAATTGGAACATCACCCAGCACAGCGCCAGCAACGGCAGATAATTCTGGACGATGGTCCAGCCGCCGGCGAAATCGAATTGGTGCTGGTCGGAATTCCAACTTCGCAATACCCAGAACAACAGGAAGCCGAGGATGGGGATCAAAACCAGGAAAAGCTGTTTATTGAGCTTTTTCATTTCGCTCAGCTCCACCGCTCCCATAAACCGCCCGATCAACATGCCGCCCCAGAACAAGGCCACATAGTTTTTGGCCTCGATCTCGCTCATCGACGCCACATTCTTTTGGCCCAGGAAATTGATGAGGGAACTGCCGATGGAAACCTCGCCGCCCACGTACATAAAAATAGCCAGCACGCCCAGCAATACATGTGGATATTTCAATGCGCCCGCGCCCGGCTCAATTCTTCCCTCGCCTACGTGTGGTAAATGAATCATGAAAAAGACAGCCGCCAGAATCAAAAAAACGATGCAGAACATCAGGTAGGGGACTTTCACGGAATCGGCGCCTTGCGCGCCGGTATGGGCAAAATATTGGAAGATGAGATAGCCGCCGATGAGCGGCCCCGTGGTCGTGCCCACGGAATTAAAGGCCTGTGCCAGGTTGAGGCGGCTGGAGGCCGTCCGTTCCGGGCCAAGGATGGTTACATACGGATTGGCCGCGATCTGCAACATGGCAAATCCCAGTCCCACGATGAACAACGCCCCCAGGAATAAGGGATAGGAAATAATAGTCGCCGCGGGCCAAAACAAAGCGCTCCCCAGGGCAGAAAGCAAAAGGCCGATGACCACGCCATTTTTGTAGCCGATTTTGGCGATAGGATCTCCAAACTTTGCTGAAATAATAAAATAAGCCAGTGAACCGACGAAGTACGCGCCGAAGAACGCAAATTGCACCAGCATGGCCTGGAAGTAATCGAGCGTGAATGCCTCCTTGAACCGCGGGATAAGAATGTCATTGAAGACGGTCATGAATCCCCACATGAAAAAGAGGACGGTCATGATGGCGAACGGCCCGCGATAGGTCGGGCTGTTGCCAGAGGCGGTCGCGGTGGACGGGGCAGGGGACGTGGGGGCGTTCGTCATAGGTTTTGGGGGGACTAATTTTTGGTGAGCCGCAGCATCAAAACATCGTGGCCGGGGATTTCCGCATTCAAAGGCTGTGTCGTGTCTCCGGCGTCCTGATGGGTCCAAAGATTTTTGAGGGAATAAGTCGTTGTATCAAAATGGGCGTCGCGTTTCGAGAGAGCGTCGGCGACCTTTTCGCTTTTCCAGTCGAAGGAAATATTTTGGGGCTGCGTACCCCGGTTTAACGCGCACATGGCCCAATCGCCGTTGGCCAGCGGTTTGAACCAAAGCTCGACCGTGCCATTGGTGGCATCGGCAAAGCCTTCGACGCCCAGCGGGTCCTGGTCCACGGCCACCACGTCTTTGTTGGCGAGGATGCTCAACGTGTCCGGCGACATGTTGGCGAGGTCGTTGCCTGAGATGAGCGGCGCGGCCAGCATGCACCACATGGAAAAATGCGCGCGGTCCTCATTGATGCTCATGCCGTTGCCCACTTCGAGCATGTCCGGATCGTTCCAATGGCCCGGCCCGGCGTATTGGCGGATCGGTTTCTGCGCGTCGACGATCTGGAGCACGCCCCACTGTTGCCAGTTGGTATGGTCGAGGATGCCGTCGAAGCGGGGACAAATGTCTGAAGTGGTACGCCAGCAATTGCCAATGCCGGCGCCCCAGAGCCACGGTTTGTTCGAGCCCCACTCGCAGAGGCTGAAGACGATGGGCCTGCCCGTGACCAGCAGCGCATCGCGCATCGTGGTATAAGCGCCCACCGGATTCAGGTTTTCGGCATTGCACCAATCCTCTTTCAGGTAATCCACGCCCCATTGGGCATAAGTCATGGCATCTTGAAATTCATGGCCCCGGCTGGCCGTGTAACCGCCGCACGTTTTGTAGCCCACATCGGTATAGATGCCCAGCTTCAGCCCTTTCGCATGGACATAATCGGCGAGCGCTTTGATGCCCGACGGAAATTTCGCCGGGTCAGCCTGGATAAATCCCTGCGCGTCGCGCTGACTCTGCCAGCAGTCGTCGATATTGATATACTGGTAACCCGCGTCCTTCATGCCGTTGGTCGCCATGGCATCCGCCATCGCCCGCACGATCTGTTCATCCACATTGCCCTGGAACTTGTTCCAACTGTTCCAGCCCATTGGCGGCGTCAACGCGCGCTGGTTCATGTCCTGGCCGAACGCCGGGACACAAAGGATGCATGCCAAAATGAACAAATATTTTTTCATCATTTTTTTTTCGTTTTTGTCACAGCCATGGTCAGGCGTTGTAGGTGTCAAACAGGCTTCGGACGCGAAGCCGGCTGATCAGTTCGTCGCGGGCCATTTGGACGGACGGCTTCACAATAATCTTTCGCGGCAGGTCCGGCGTCACATGGACGAAATTGTCCGAATATTTCGCGTCTGCCCCGTCCAGCTCCAGCCACGTCCACAAGGCGGGCTTTTGCGACCGCAACGTCACGGCATATCCATCACCGGACGCATCGGCGATGGCATCCATGCTGGGATCGGCCAGTTTCAATTCCTTCGGCAACGCCAACAGGACCAGGTTTTCCGAAACGACCTGCCCGTTCACTTCCAGGCTCAGCCATGTCAGGATGCCGCTCGCGCCGTTCTTTTTGACCACGTCACTCAGGTTCAACGTTTTGACCTTTTCACTTTTACGTCCCGGGATACTTACGTGCATGGAATCTTTCGCCAAAGACGTGCCATTAAGATCGGTAACATTCCAAGTCAACCGGCCATGCGCGTTCTCGCCCAAATCACTTGTCACAAAAATATCCGCTGAACTGTTCGGGATATTTTCCAGCGCGGAAACCAGGATGGGCGAGTAAAACTTGCGCGCCATATAGTGCAGCGCTTTCCACCGGCCGAAATAATCCACCGACGACCAGCTCATGCCCGGCCAGATGTCGTTGTATTGCCAGAAAACGCAGCCCATGGATTTGGGCATCGTCTGCCGCCAGTATTCCGCGCCGATCTTGATGCCAAAACCCTGCAGGATCTGGCTGAGCCAAAGCGTCATGTCGAAGTCCTTCGGCATTTTGAAATAGCGGTCCATCATTTGCAGCATCTGCGTGTTGCCGTCCACGTCGCCAGTGCCGGAACGTTGGTGCCATTTCATCACCGTCGTCAACACCGACGCCCGGTCGGCTTCGTTGGTGAACGCGCGGACGGTTTTGGGCTCCGGGAACGACTGGTAACCAAACTCGCTCATGAAGCCTGTCAACGTGCGGTAGGCGTCGAAAGTTTTCGGCCCGTGCCACACCTGCCAGTAATGCGTATCGCCGCAATCGGGACTGCCCGAGACGTAATTGGCCTGCGGCGCAAACTTCTGGACCTGTTGGGCGATCAAATCCTTGAAGAGCTTGTTGTAATCCGCGCGCCCCATGCTTTGGTCGGACCAATCATCCTTGGTCATCAGGCTGATTTCGTTGTTGCCGCACCAGACCGCGATGCTGGGATGATGGCGCAACCGTTGTAGATTGTCCCGCGCCTCCTGGCTCACGTTGTCCAGAAAGTCATTGTCGAACGCAGGGTATGCCGAGCAGGCGAATTTGAAATCGAGCCACACGCAGATGCCCGCTTCGTCACAGGCGTCGAACAGAGCGTCGTCCTCGTAGAAACCGCCGCCCCAGAACCGCAGCGAATTCATGTTCACCGCCTTCGCATCCGCGATGTAACGGCGCAGGATCTCCGGCGTCACCCGGTTGTTGAAGGAATCGCACGGGATCCAATTTCCGCCCTTGGCAAAATAGGGAATGCCGTTCGCCTCAAAATGTAACGGCATGTCGCCTTGCGGCAGGACCATCTTCAATTCGCGCAACCCGATGCGCTTGCTTGTGCTGTCAATATGAACGTCACCCGGTCCCACCAGTTCAACATGCACCGTATAGAGCGGTTGTTCGCCCATACCGGCGGGCCACCAGAGTTTTGGATTTTTGATCTCCACCTGGCAGCGACTCGTACCCCCGGTAAGGTCAAATATTTGTACAGGGATTTTTGCGCCCACCTTTTCACCCGGTTTTGATTCAAAAACGTACACGACCGCCTGATATTTTTTCGTGTTGTCACCGGCGATATCGGCGTTCACCTGGATATCCAGCGTGACTTGTTTGTCCGAGTGATTTTGTTGGATCAGCACATCGCCGATGCGCCCGTCATTGAACGTCTCCAGGCTGATGTTTTTCCAGATGCCGCTGCTGGCCAGCACCGGACCCCAGTCCCATCCAAAACTGCACGGCTCCTTGCGCACCCAGGCGCGGCCCTTTGGCTCATGCGAGCCGATCCACTCATAAAGCGGGCGTTGGCTGTTCTTTTCTTCCATGACGGGAAACGGCGAGCGGAAAAGGATTTCGAGTTCATTGCTGCCCGATTGCAGGATGGATTTCACATCGAATTCCCACGTCCGGAACATATTGTTCGCCTCGCCAACTTGCTGGCCGTTGATCTTGATGGTCGCCAGCGTGTCCAGCCCTTCGCACCGCAACAGTACGCGGCCGTTTTTCAATACGTCGTCCGTCACCTCGAAACTGCGCTTGTAGGTCCAATCGCTTTTGCCGACCCACTGCACGGCGTCTTCGTTGTCGCGATAGAACGGGTCGGGGATTTTTCCGGCGGCCAGCAGATCGGTATGGATGCAGCCGGGCACCGTGGCCGGGATGCCGTCCACGTTCGGCCCCGAAACCTCCCAGTCGCCGTTGAGGTTCAGGCGGCGCGGAGTCGGCAGAGTGTCGGCTTTGCAAAGGGAGACCAGCGGTTCCCAGGCGCACAGCGCTCCCGCAGCCATCGTTGTCCTTACCAGAAATTGTCGTTTCGTGATCTTATTCATAGTTCAGCTTTTTTTCGGAGCGTAAACGACGCACCGGTGCCATTTCTCGTCGGAAAGGCACTATATGAGACAAGCTTTGATAAAATAATAACGAATGTCACCCTTATTCAAAGTAGCGAAAATTGGGGACATGGGGAATGCAGGAGTGTGCCTTTGACGAACGCAAATTCAATTGCCAAAAAGCAGGCGAAGCGGTTTGATTGGTGCGTGAACAAACTCCTATTCGTTGACATCACCGTTCCGGCGTGGCTCAGTTCTCGTCGTTAGGCCTTTCATTCAATGCGTCGAACACTTTTAATTAGTTTTGTTGTGATTGTAACTGCCGTTGCTGCGGTTGCTCAGCCATCCAAAGTTCCCATCGAGAAAGAAATCGGAAACCTAGTGGCTTTGTTCAGCGATGGATATGCGATAAGCTACCCTCAATACTGGCATATTGAATTCGGCAAGATATTTGGAACAGACCGGGAAGATGCCATTGCCATATTTAGTATAGAGGGTTTTGACGGCGGGAACGATGACCATCAATATTTGGCATTTTTTGAGGCCGTTGACCAAGTTCCAGCCATTAATAGCAAGTCTCGCCCGTTTCGACTTGTTGCGGTCTCGCAAATTGGCGGAAGATCGTGGCGTGAGTTTGATTGGCAGAAAATTAAGAAAATCGGCACGAATTTTGTCACCCTCACCGGGAATATGTATGGCCCCCAAGATGCGGCGTGCTGTCCATCAGTGCCTATTCAAGTGACGTTTCACGTCAGTAGCGGCACTATTTCTGAGGGTAAGTAAATAAGCCTAACACCGCGCTGGAGCAACATCAACGCTATTTCGCACGTCCACGCGCTCTACGCTTCCGCATGACGAGTTTTTGCCATTCGCGCATTTTGTCACGGCAGGCCGGACAATAGTAAAATGGTTTGCCTTTCTTCGCGTTGAAGTCGTGGGGAATGTGCCCTTCCAATTTCGGTTAAGTCCAGAGGACTTGAGTTGTTGCGCCAATTACTGTTGCGCCGTTTGCAGATTGAGTTTGGCGAAAATCGGTTTCAATGCCGCCGTCCACTTGGCATAACCGGCGGCGTTGGGATGGAGCAAATCATGAAAGATGGGCTCCGGAGCGTCGCCATTGGCGTCGGCAAAAATGCTCCAGGTATCGCAAAGATACACATTGGGTTGCCCGCTCATCTCATCTTTGACCAAGGCATTTACCTTCTCGATTTTGTCGGCAGGGCGATCCTTTTTTTCGCTGCTGGGCATCACTTCGCACACGATGACCGGGATATTTGGCTCTTTCGCGCGGATGGCATCCAGAATGGCTTTGATGTTGGCAACCACGTCTTCCGGGCGGGCGCCGTTCCCGATGTCATTGGTGCCGATCAATAGCACGATGGCTTTCGGGTCCAGTGACAACACGTCGGCATCCAGCCGGTAGAGAACGCCGCGGGTGATGTCTCCGCCGATGCCGCGATTGGCGACTTTCATGTCGGGAAAATCCTGCGCGAGCGTGGTCCAACCCTGGGTGATGGAATCGCCCAGGAACACGACTGCTCCATGCTCCTGTGCGGCAGTCTTGGCGAAGTCTGCATGCCGATGCGCCCAGACGCCAGGGAGGCCGTTCCAATAATTGGTAGTGCCCACGCCCGGCCAGGTGGCTGTGTTGGTCGGAAACTGCGACGCGTCCATCGCGTCTTGCGCCAACAGTTGGCCATCGCTGCTGATGAGGAGTCCAAGGGCCAGGGCCGCGATGCGGGGAGAGAGATAAGATTTCATGGATTTTGGATTAAGTGCAAGAAGCCTACAATGGCCGTGATTATCCGTCTATCAAGAATCAATCAATGGAAGCAGGCGTATCCGACAATGTTTGAAGTTTGGAGGAAATTGTAAGACTGCTGACTTGATTTCGAGGCGGCGCGGGTTCAGGTTGGGGCCTTAAGCGGTTATGCGAATACCAGCGTTTAGATTGATACGATGCATTGTAGCCTACCTGATTGGGGCTTTCCTTATCGGGTGGGGATTTTGTGTTTTTGGATACGAGCTATTATATCCGGCGGACGTGGTAAAAGAGTCAATTGCAGCAAATAAGGTATTATTTTTACGCAATTATACCACCCGATTTTCCCGGATGGCGGTTTGGTACCAACGGAAGCTTTCCTTGGGCGTGCGCGTGAGGGTGTTGAAATCCACACGCGTGATCCCGAAACGGCGCGAGAATCCCCACGTCCATTCAAAATTATCCATCAGGCTCCAGTGGATGTAACCGATCAGCGGATAGCCTTCGCTGACCGCGCGGTGAACGTTACTCAGGTAAGAGCGCAGGAACATGATCTTGGTCAGGTCCAGGATCTCATCCTTTGTGCTCACTTCATCATTGGTGGGGCAGCCGTTCTCGGTGATCAGGATGGGCAGATCCGTTTTGCCAAGCGCTTCTGAAATCATTCGCACGCCCCAATAGATGGACTCAGGAACAAAATTGAGCCACGGCACGTACATCGAGGGATAATCCTGCGGGAGCTGCAATACTTCATATCCGCGATCGTTAGCTGCCGCGCGCACATACGAGCCGGTGTAATTGTTGTATCCCAGCATGTCGAGCGGTTGGGCGATGATTTCCATGTCGCCCGCCTGGATGTCCGGCGTATCCGGGCCGAGCGCGGCGAGCGTGACCGGGTTGTATGCGCCGGTCAGGGCCGGGACCAACACGGTGCCGTTGTGATGTTCCTCGACGAACGCTTTTTTTGTGGCCTCGATGTCCGCTGGCATTTCCGTCAATGGCACGTACGTGTCGAAATTGACGACCAGCGCGACTTTTGCCGGCTTGGGCGTGGCCGCGCGGATGGCCTGGCAGGCCATACCATGGGCGAGCAACGCGTGATGCACGGTTTGCTGCACTTCTTTTTGGGTTTTGACGATCGTGCCCGGCGCGTGCGGCGGCGGTTGGTTCACACCATAACCCATGTAGGTGAAACAATAGATTTCGTTGATGGTGATCCAATTGGTGATGCGATCGCCGAGGCGTTTGACTGTTTGTGTGCAGTAATCCGCGAAATCCTTTGCAATATCCCGGCTCCGCCACGAACCATACATGTCCTCCAACGCCTGCGGACTGTCCCAATGGAACAGGGTGCAGTGAGGTGTGATGCCGTTTTCAAGGAGCAGGTCAACGAGGCGGTTGTAAAAATCCATGCCCTTTTCATTCACTGCGCCACGGCCATCGGGGACGACCCGCGGCCAGGAAATGCTGAAGCGATAATGTTTGATGCCCAATTCCACCATCAATTTAACATCTTCCTTGTACCGATGATAATGGTCGCAGGCGATATCACCGGTATCGCCGGTTTTGATGTGGCCGGGAGAGTGGCAGAACGTGTCCCAAACGCTTGGCTTGCGGCCGTCTTCTGCCGCCGCGCCCTCCACCTGGTATGCCGCGGTGGCCGCGCCCCACATGAAGCCGTCGGGGAAATTCGCGTTGCCGGGGGCGGCGGCCGGTTGTGCCGTTGGTTGCGCCCTGGCGAGGGAAGTAGGGATGCCGGCTGCCGCGACAACTGCGGCCAGTCCGGCGGATTGAGCCAGAAATGTGCGCCGGTTCGTGCCCGGCGGGTTTTGCGGGTTTTGGGTCATGCACGAGACATTACGGGCATCGGCATTTGCGCGTCAAGTAGAGTGAATTCAGGACAAAACATTACATGGCAATGCAGATCAAACCCCGAAAGACTCAAAATGGCTGGCTTTTTCTGCTTTCAAACCGGTTTGGGGTGTATCAGGCTTGAGTTGATTCATTATGTCAGAGGCCGGTGAAATCCAATCTGTCCGCCAATGGAATTTATCCGTTTGGCAACGGGCGCTGCTGTTTGGCGTCGCTTTTTTTGTCTGCGCCGAAATCGGAAATTATTTGTCGCCGGACAAAGGGAGGTTTCTGACCTTATGGCTGCCGGCAGGTTTGTATCTGGCCATTCTTCTACGGTCTGAATATCGCGAGTGGCCCTGGCTGGCATTGGGAGCGTTGTGCGGGAATTTCACGTTCGACCTGCTGTATGGCACGAAGGCAGGGATCATCTGTTTCTTTTATGCGGCCAATACCGCGCAGGCCATGACCGGCGCGTGGTTGATCCGGCGGTTCATCTCGAAATATCCCACGCTGACGACCTTGAAGGAATTTGCCGGGTTGGTGCTCTTTGCCGGGGTTATTGGCACGGTGCTGGGCGCTTTTATCGGGGTGGAAACGCTGGTGCGTTTCGGATTGAGCCATACGTTCGGGCAATCGTTCAAGACCTGGTGGGGCGGCAACGCGACCGCCATATTGATGTTGGCGCCGTTTATTCTGGCCTGGACCGCGAAACAGCAACGTCCTTTCTTCGGTTCGCGAGGAAAAATCGTGGAGGCGGTATTGTTGTTCGCGGGCCTTAACACCGGCATCTGGTATTTGCTGGCGCTGGACAACGGCGTGATGTCCCCCAATAAATCCGTAGTGATCCCCTTCTTGCTGTGGGCGGGATTGCGCTTTGGAGTGCGCGGGGCCACCGTCACAAATCTTTATTTGGCGCTCGGCTTGACTTTTTTTACCGTGCAATTCCATAGCGGCCTTACCCCGGCGCAAGTGGCCTCCGGTGAATACGTCTTCGTCCTGCAACTGGTTCTGGTGACTGGGTCGGTGATCTCGTTGATTCCTGCCATCATCATCAGTGAGCGTGACCGGTCGCTCGCCGAATTGCGTGAGAGTGAAGAGCGGTTCCGCAATCTGACCCGCGCGTCGGCCGAAGGCATTTGCGTGAGCGAACACGGACGCATCCTCGATGTGAACGACCAATTCATCACCCTGGTCGGGTACCCTCGTGAAGAACTTATCGGGCGTGAGATCGTGACCTTGGTTGCGCCGGAATGGCGCGAGCGGACTGCCGAACGACTGCGCACGGGAGGGGAGGGACTGATGGAACACCAGATCTTGCGCAAGGATGGAACGGTCGTGGACGTGGAGGCGCGCGCCAAAATCTCGGGGTGGGAAAACCGGATGGTGCGCATCACCGCTCTAAGCGATATCTCCGAGCGCAAACGTTCCGCCGCGGCCCTGCAGGCCAGCGAAAGCCGTTTCCGGATCCTCATCGAACAGGCGCCCGTGGCCGTGAGCATCAGTCGTAGCGGAACAACCATGTACGTGAACCAAAAATTTCTCGATGTTTTCGGTTATCGGAACGCGGATGAGCTTGTCGGCCGGCCGATTTACGATCATTGGGCGCCGGAATTTCGTGCGATCATCGAAGAACGCGTCCAAAAACGCGAACGCGGCGAGCCGGTGCCCGTGGAATATGAAGCGCTCGCGCAACGCACAGACGGCACACAGTTTCCAGTGCATGTCAACGTGACCGCCGTGCAATTGCCAGACGGGCGCGCCTGGCTGGCTTTTATCGCCGATATCACTGGGCGCAAGCAGGCCGAACGAGCCCTCCGCGAATCCGAAGAAAAATTTTCCAAGGCTTTCCGCGCCAGTCCGGACGGCCTGTCCATCACTGAAGTGGAAACAGGCCGTTACATTGAGATCAATGATGGTTATTGTCAGCTTTTCGGCTACCGGCGTGAGGAAATATTGAATCACACGTCCCTCGAATTGCACATCTGGGAGAACCCGCAGGACCGCGCCCGCTTTATCGCCGAATTAAAAAAAGCGGGGATGGTTCGTAATTTTGAAGCGCGCACGAGTGCCCACACGGGCGAATCAAAGATCGTTCTGTTAAGCGCCGAACCGATCGAGGTGGCCGGCAAATCCTGCATCGTTTCCGTGCTGCACGACATCACCGACCGCAAACAAGCCGAGCAGGAGAAAGAAGCCGCCATCGCCCGCGAACAAAAGGCGCGGCTCGAATACACGCTGCAACTCATCGCCTCGCAGGAGGCCGAGCGTACCCGCATCGCCGCCGAATTGCACGACAGCCTTGGCCAAAACCTGTTGCTCATCAAAAACCGCGCCCAATTGGCCTTGATGAAGGACCAGATCGACGACGATATGGAAGAGCAGATCCAGGCTATCAGCAGCCTCGCCGCGCAATCCATCGCCGAAGCGCGTGGCATCTCGCATGACCTGCATCCCTATCAACTCGATCATCTCGGCCTCACCCGCGCATTGAAAGCGATGGTGGACAAAGCAGACGAATCCAGCGGCGTCACCTTTAAGCGCAAATTCGACGATGTGGACGATGTGTTTACCAAAGACGCCGCCCTGAATCTTTATCGCACCGTCCAGGAAAGCCTGAACAACATCCTGAAACATTCCCGCGCCAAAAAAGCGCGCATCCTGCTTGAACGGGATGTGCATGAAGTCCAATTGACCATCGAGGACGATGGCTGCGGTTTTGACCCCGCAAAGACCAACAAGGGGATGGGATTGAAGAATATGGCCGAGCGGGCACGGATGCTCGGCGGCGAATTGAAATTGGACTCCGCCCCCGGCCGGGGCGCGCGCATCCAGATTATGATTCCCATTTACGCCGAAGCGGAGTAAAAGGGGAGATTCAGATGTCGCAGCGCATTACAGTTTTGATTGTGGACGACCATCCGCTTTTTCGCGAAGGGTTGCGCCAGGTCATTTTAAAGGATAGCCGCCTGGAATTGTGCGGCGCCGCCGGTGACGGGCCAACCGCGTTGCAGATGATCTATGAGAAAAAACCGGACATCGCCGTCCTCGATGTCAATCTGCCGGGCCTCACCGGCCTGGAGATCGCGCAAAAACTCCAGCACAAACGGCTGCCGACGCGCCTCGTCATTCTGACCATGCTCAAGGAGGAAACTGTTTTCAACCGCGCCTTGGACCTCGGTGTGAAGGGGTTTGTCCTCAAGGAAAACGCCGTCGAGGAGATCGCCAAAGCGTTGACGATCGTGGCGGACGGCGAGCATTATCTGAGTCCATCGATTTCCGGTTATCTCATTCGCCGCCGCAGTCGCGCTGAGTCACTGGCCAATGAGAAGCCGGGCCTGGAAGATTTGACCAAAGCAGAGCTTCGCATTTTAAAATTGATTGCGATGAAAAAAACGAGCCGTGAGATCGCCTCGGAACTCTTCATCAGCCCGCGCACCGTTGAGGCGCATCGCGCCAACATTTGCGTCAAATTGAACCTGCGTGGCAGCCACAGCCTGCTTCAGTTCGCCCTCGAAAACCGGTCGTCGCTCTAGAGCAGATAGGGACATCGCGCCTTGTCGCGCCGAAGCATCGTAAAGGCGGATGCGATGTCCGTTCCATTCATTTTCCTTTTTTCCGGCCGGCGCAGCGCGCCGACCCTACCCCCCCAGAAATGAGTGGGTAGTTCCACTTAGAAAAATAGCGGGATTTACGGATTCGGAATTACGTGACGCCCTGCATTTCAGACCCTCATGCCCTGATCCATAATAAACAGGAACATGAACACAAGATTGTTGATTGTTGACGACCACGCCAGCACGCGCGAGGTCATCCGGAGATTTCTGACGATGCCCGGAGTGACCTTCATGGAATGCGCTTCCGGGGAGGAAGCCATCGCTTGCGCGCCTGAATTCAAACCCAATTGGGTCACGATGGACATCAAGTTGCCGGGATTGAACGGTTTCGAATCCACCCGGGCCATCAAGCAGGCGCATCCGCCCGCCCGCGTGCTGATCGTCAGCGCTTATAATGAGCCGCAATTTCATGAACTGGCGCGCGCCTCGGGCGCCGTTGGGTTCATCCTCAAGGAAAATATCCTGGCCCTGCGAATGATGCTGGAAGGGGAACTAAAAAACATGAAACACTCTTCTTCTGCCCTGGTCGGCTCCGAACAACCCGCCCAATGAGCTGTTCACTTCCAAAACGCATCCTTGTCGTAGAGGACGATGCGGAAATGCGGCATTTGTTCGGTCTTCTGCTGAATGGCGATGGCTACGAGGTGACGCTCTGCGCCGATGGCGCGGAAGCGCTTTCGATGTATCGCAAAAGCCCCTTCGATCTCGTCATCCTTGAACTGCTCCTGACGGAACACGACGGATTTGAAACGCTGATTAAACTCCGGCGCATGGCTTCGCCGCCCCGCATCATCGTCACCACCCGGTCCAGTTGGACGGCGGCGGAAGTGTTCTTCAAGATGGCCAAACAACTCGGCGCGCATGAAGCGCTGGCCAAACCGTTCACCGCCGAGCAATTTCTCGGCATCACCCGAAAACTTCTGGCGGAAAATTGAGCGCACGCCGCAACATTAAAGCTGGAGCCGTTCCTGTCTTTTGAACGGCTCCAGCTTTGTGAATCGTGCTCGTTGATTATTTACGGTGCCAATCTGAAATATGTCCCCGGCCCGGTCATTGGCACTGTGAGTGAATAAGCGCCATAGGTATTGGGCACATCCAGCCAGGTTCCCAGGAGGTTGGTCGTGCTTTGCAGTTCCACCGCGGGATTTCCAACCCAACTCAAATTCAGGTTTCCGCCGGACGCGCCCACGTTGATGCCACCGACGCCCGTTCCAGTGATGGCAAAGTCGGTGAAGTTAAACGTCCCGCCCGAACCCACGGTGACAAACACCAGGCCCGCGCCGGTCATGACCCCTTTGAGGTTGCTGGTCGCGGCCGAACCGATAATACCGCCGGAACTGGTGACGGTCAGGTTATCCCAATTCGCCGCCGCCGGATTAAAGGCCATCGTGTAGGGCGAGAAGGTTGGGCTGTCCGCGGAATTAGCCACCGGTAGCGGACTGGATGAGATATACCAATTGGTGTTGTTCAATTGGACCGTGACATAGGCCGTGACATTGGTGGCGGCGAATTGCGGCGCGATCTGCAAGGAGAAGTTCAGGCTGTTTCCGTACGCCGCCAGATCAATATTTGGGAAAGGCAACCCCGATTGATTGGTGTCAGATGCCGTGGTTGTGTAATAAACGGTTGTAGCCGCGGAACCGTAGTAGGCAAAGACCGCGCCTTCGCTGGTTTCAGATGACTCCTGGAAAAGCGCGTTCGGGGCGTTGAGAACGGCCTCCACCCAGCCCACGCTGCTGATGGGATAATTGGCCGACGCCGGGCCGACAAACGGGAACCCTTCTGTGTAGAGCAACCCAACTAGAGGATTGGTGACGGTCAACGTGGCGGTTTGGCCATAACCGTTGCCCCAATTCTCTCCGACATCATACGCGCCCGCAGAATTGGAGACGATGACATCAATTTGCATATTATTGTCATTAGCGGTCAGGTCGGCGATGGTCAGCGTAGCCGTGGTGGCTCCCGAAACTCTCCCGCCATTCTGGGCGAGTACACTGTTGGTCAACCAATAATAGGTGAATGGCGAAGAGCCAGTAGCGGAAACACCAAAACTCGCGCCGCCGCCGGAAGCGACCGCCACGCTCAACGGAACATCAGCGCCACTGGCGACGCTGGGGGCAGTCCCCACCGCTTCGTTGGTGGTGATCTCGAAATCCTGGAAATTCATATCTGAACCGCTATTATCATTATGCGCCATGACTATTCCTGCGCCGGTGATATTGCCGGTCAGGGCGCTGGAAGCCTGGCTGCCAATCACCGCCCCGGTGCCCGTGATGGTCAGGGTGTTCCAGTTCGTCGCCGCCGGATTGAAACCGTATTGGGAAGTCAGAAAAGAATTCTGTGCCGTCAGATCAACCTCTTGCGGTTGAGAAGAGCAATACCAGTTTCCATTGATCGCCACGGCCCAATAAATGGAGATGGCGCCGGTAACCTGGCCAGCGGCGTTTCCCGCGCCAAACTCAGCTTGAAAAGAAACAAATGGGTAATTGTTGGGATTGATATCCACGAACGGCAAGCCGGACAAATCGACATCGTTGGTGTCTGTCACATAATAAAGATTTGTAGTGGCAGAAGGCGCATAGGAGTAGACAACGCCCAGGCCGGGACCGTTTTCATAGATGCCCACGCCCGTGCTGGCGGATGCCGAGCTTGACCAGCCTACCCCGGTGATCGGCAAATTGCCATTAGGACCGACATAGGGGAAATCTTCCGCATACAAAACGCCCGGCGGCACCGCGCTGACATTCAGACTCAACCCACTATTGGTTGCTGAGCCCGCCACATTCGTGACAATCACTGAATAGGTCGCCGTTCCATCGTTCAGGCTGATATTAGTAATGGTCAATTCATTGTTCGTGGTTCCCAGAAACCTGCCGCCGCTGGGTATGGGGATTCCGTTGGATTCCCAGATATACGTCAATGGCGTTGTCCCGGCAGCTAGCACCAGAAATGAAGCACCGCCGCCTACATAGGCATATTGGGGAGTGATTGCCGTGGAAGTGATGGATGCCGGTGTTGGCGGGGGCGGATTGGGAGCATACGCAGTGACTGCCAGTTCATTATAGTTGGCGCCACCGGAGGTGGGTAGTTCGACTACGCCTATACCGGTGATCAAACCAGACAGGTTGGCTGCCGCCGGGCCGCCGATCGTGGCTCCCGTGCTGTTGGTGGTCAGGGCATTCCAGACGGATGCCAGGTTGGTATAAGGCACCATGGCATTGGTAAAGGTGGGATAACTGCCCGTATAATACGGGAGCGGGCTATTAGTATCCACATACCATGATCCGCCGACCAGAACGGCAAAATAATTGGTATAGGGCGCGCCGCCCCCAGAACGGATTTCCACCGACAACGTCAGGTTGGTGTATAAGGTCGGATCAATATCGCTGAAAGACGAGTCGCCTGCGGCGCCGGCCCCGGAAGAATCTGTGGTGAAAATCATTCCTGGGTTTGCGCTGGTGATATCAGTAAAATAAACTGTATTTTTCGGCAGCGGGTTGCCGCTTCCAACATCGCTCGCGCCGGTGGCCTGATAAATACCCAGGTAGGGGCCTGAACTCTGTGAACCATACAAGCCCGCCCAGCCTACGGTGGCAAAGCTTGCTGAACTGCCTCCCTTGACCGAACCCCAATCTTCGACGTAAACGTTGGTGCTTCCCGCCAGGACGGATTGAAGCGCGCCAACGATGATGACTATCGACAATATTTTTTTCATAGTTCGTTTCATTGGGTTAGTTGGTTTTTCTATACAAAGTTGAACAGGCCTCTCTCAGTTATAGTTTCTGAGCCAGGCCGGCCAGACTTTCGGCCCTAAAGTGGGATCATATATTGTGCTCCACGGCAATTGCCAAAGCTGCCTTAACCCGACCTCACTCACGGAGCCATCAACGAACGCCATGTTCAATGGTGTTCTGCCAGTATGGCGCGGGATGCAAAAAGACGGCATGGCGCCGTCCACCGCGCAATCTCCTGAGGCTGTTGGAGGTTGATCATTTGGACCACTTGGTGTCGGGTTGGATCCCGGCCATACGCAGTCGGCAAATAATGGAGCGTTCTGAAAACGGCCGGCCTCCGCCAATTTCTGCCAATAACCAGGAACCATCGCCGCCGGCGGGGGATTAGCCATCCAGCCGTTGAACCCATAGCTGCCAGCCATGCCTGCACGACCCCAAGGGGCTTGAACCGTAACGGCGCCGTTGCCCATCACTCCCCAGGCCAAAAAAGTAACCTGAGTCGTGGTCCAAGTGCTCGGAATGGTGTCCCGTGTCGTGGTGGCCACTGGACAGAAACAGATCGGGCTGCCGATTTGGGCGCCGGGAATCAGCGGTTGCAATGCCACCATCCACATTCCGTTGGGGTCACTCCAGCCAGCCGGCAGGTTGTCGTTATTGTTGCCGGCATACATTTGAAATCCCAACCCCCACTGCCGAAGATTTGAAACGCATTGGATGCGTTTGGCTCTTTGCTTGGCCGCGGCAAGTGCGGGCAACAATATCGCTGCCAGAACCGCGATGATGGCGATGACAACCAGAAGCTCAATCAACGTGAATCCGCCCAGGGTTGTCCGCCAACAACGCGAGCTGCGCTTTCGTGATTCCAGTGTCATAACATCCAAGTCGCTAATCCTTGCCTGTGTATTCAAAGTCTTACCTGCCGTTCTCGTTCTTATTGTTTTTTACCGCGCAAATTCATCAATGCGATTAATGCACCCAGGCCGAGCATTGCTTCTGTGGCCGGTTCGGGCACGGCCGAAACGGTGTATAAAGAATTACCAGAGTTGAAGGTTGAATTGGCATCTGTGGCAGAGTCATAAACTGTGTTGTTATCATAGGGAACAAAGCTGCCGTTTTGTTCCGCAGGATAACCCGTGGAATCCAATGCGCCGTAGGCGGCCTGGGGGCCTCCGTCACTTTGAGAAGTGTACGTTGACACAACATCGAAATAAAAACTTTCGCCCACAGTCAGGCCGAGACTGCTCAACGGTACGGTCATTGAGGCGAAAGTGTCTCCCGTGCCGCCGGCGGTGTAGGTCACCGTTGAGCCTGATACCCAGCCGCCACTATAAAGATACGGAGTGGCGCCGGTTCCATAGGTGTCAACAACGGCGTTCTCGCCGGTGCTGATGCCAATCGCGGGGCCAAAAGGATTTGCGAATCCGGTATATCCGCTGCCAGCCAGGCCAACGATCTGAAGCTCGACCGCATAAAAAATGTACGAAGCCTGCGGATCGCTCGAATTAATGGTGAAACTAATGGTGCTCGCAGTGTTATTGACCACAACGCTGCTGATACCTGCTCCATCACTTAAGCTGCTGCCAAGAGAGGTGCCAGGACCGGTATAAGTCACCTGGGCTTGTGATGATTGATAAGACAGCATTAATGCTGCTGTTACGAGGGTCGCAAGAGATAAGGTTTTCATTAGATTAGATTACACGTTGAGTGGTTCGTATTGAATCGTAGCGGCGAATCTCCTTAGTGCCTAGCCTCACAAATGTAAGGTTTATAACGGCTAAAAAGGCTTTAAAACCCCGATTTTTAAAGGGTTGCCCTGGGGATTACCCTGCCTTTGCCGTCCGAAATTTCAACGCTGCCTCCGTGCGCGACCGGACATGCAACTTATGATAAACATGCCGTAAATGCCAGCGGACGGTCCCATCGGTCAATCCCAGCCGGTCGGCGATCGCCTTGTTCGCAAAACCTCCGGCCACCAATTCCAAAATTTCCCTCTCGCGCTGGGAGAGGTCTTCCACTTCGGCGGCGGCGGTGACGGGTTCCTGGAATGAAGAGATGACCTTCCGCGCGATTTCGCGCGACATCGGCGCGCCGCCCTGGCGCACCTCATGGATGGCGGCGATCAATTCCTCCGGCGCGCACCGTTTCAGCAGGTAACCGCACGCGCCCATCCGCAACGCTTTGAAGATGCGTTCCGTGTCTTCATAGACCGTGACCATGATGATCTGGACGGAGGGCAGGAGCTGTTTGAGCGGTGCAATGCAATCGATGCCCGAAATGTGGGGCAGTTGGATGTCCATCAGCACGATGTCCGGCTGATGTTTGGGAATGATTTTCAAGGCATCCTCCGCGGTGGCGCAGGCGCAAACGCAACGGGATTCAGGATCGGCGCCGACAAATTCCATCAGGCTTTCGCGGATCACTCGGTTATCTTCAACGATGGCGATTTTGGTCATGAACTTAAAGGCATGTAAAACCGGACGACGGTCCCGCGTCCTTTGCTGCCGGAGATTTCGAACCGGCCCCCCAATTTCTCGATGCGTGTCCGCATGTTGTTCACTCCGTCCATTTCTTCCGTGTGGAGTTCCGGGGAAAACCCGCGGCCATTGTCCGCAATGGTCAAACGCACATGATGATCTTCCACCTGGATGCTCAACCGCACTTCGGTCGCGCCGGAATGGCGCACGATATTGGTGAGGGCTTCCTTGAACGCCAGAAACAACTGGTGCCGGTGCCGTGAATCCACCATGTGGTCGGAGGCGCCGGGCTTGTCCTCGAGATGCCAGGGGATATTGGCCAGACCCAGAAACCGTTCCGCATAGAGGCAGAAATAACTGACCAGCGACCCCAGGGAATCGTGCTTGGGATTCATCGCCCAAACGATCTCATCCAATGCCGACACCATTTCCGTGGCTTTTTCCCGGACCTGTTCGAGATACTGGTTTCTTTTTTCGCCGGGCGACGCCCCGAATTTGACCCGGGCCGCCAACATGCTGATTTCGGTGATGTCCGAGCCAAGTTCGTCGTGAAGGTCCTGTGCGATGCGCGCGCGTTCCTGTTCCATGGCGCGCTGGTGTTCCACGTTTTGGCGTTGCCGGATCTGCGCGCCCAGTTCGGTGGTGCGTTGCTCGACCTGCCGGTGCAGTTGCGTGATCCACAAGGCCGCCGCCGTCAGCACGCAGATCAATATGCCCACGATGATCAACATCCGCTCCAGCGTCCACCACGGAGGCCGGGCCAATACTTTGATGTCCGCCGGCGAATTGAGCAACAACTCGAACGAGGTGATGTCCTGCCCGATGGCGCGGTCGCCGCCTTCGCCCAGATAAACGCCGGTCAATTCCAAATGGCTGCCCGGTTCCAGGGAGCGCACCGAATCGCTGCTCGGGTCCAGATGCGCCAGAAACGTGTGGACGCCGCTGCGTATTTCCAGGACCTCTCCGGCTGCCGTATCCCGCAGGCTGACCAGCGACCCGTCGATGGTCACCAGCGTGGCGTCATAAACCGATCGGATTAAATTATCCGGTTGGAGTTTTGTCGGCGCGGGCAATGGCGCCGTGCCGGTTTTTCTCGCCACCGCCTCATGCAGCCAGGGCGAGGCGCCGCTCAAACCGGGAAAACCCACCACCTCCGCCAGGTCGCCCACTTGCAGGTCCGGGTTCGCCTTCTTCAAGTCAAATTGCAGGCCGTTGGCGCCGTTCATCAACTGGTATTCCGGCGGTTCGGCGTGAATGATCTGGCCCGAAACCTTCACCCGTTGAAACATGCTGGCCTGCGGGTTGAATTGCAGCAGATCGGTGACGGTCTTTGACGGGATGGAAAACAGGTTCGCCGGCGCCGGCTCGTCCACCGATATTTCCGCCCCGTAAACGCGGATTTCCCCCACCTTGACCTGGTGCGTGACATAATCCCACGATGCCTGAAGACAACCGCGGATGCGTACCGCCGCGTCTTCGTAACGCGCAAAATCTTCGTCCTCCGCCCCTGCCTGCCGCAATTGCAGTTTTAACAGGCCATCGCCGGTGAACAAGGTGACGCCGTTTGAAGAGACGGTCGTGACGATTCCTTGCAGTTCCACATACTGCCCGTCCAGGCTGCCGTTCATCAATTGGTCCCAGGCCGGACGCACCGGCTCGGGCAGGCGTCCCGCCCCAAGGTCGCGCACCTTGTCCGCATCCACGATCGGCGCGAACAAACTCGGGTCGGATTTGCCCTGTACCTCCAGATATTCTCCGATCTTCGGGGGCACAGAGCGGCTCTCGGATGAATCCGCCACATAGATTCCGCGCGTGGCGTCCTGGATCGTGAACGCCTGGCGCTCCGGCTGCACACAGGTGACCACTCCTTGTATCTCGACCGGATAACCCTGCTGCGCCGCTTCCCGGCTGAGCTGGTGGACTTCCGCGGCGGTCGTCAGCACCGGCACAGCCTCGCCCTTCGGGTTTCTCACCACCTCGGCCCTGGGTTCTACGACGGTGATATCGTTTTGGCCCGACACCAGCAGGACACCGCCGATTTTTTCGCCGTTCGCGTCATAAACGCTTTGGCAAAGGCCGACGACACGGACCCGCTTGTTCAACAGATCCGCCGCAGATATTCCCGAGCCATCCGCCAATTCGATGCCCAGGCTTCCGGCGTCCGAGGTCAATTCCATATGCCATCCGTTCTTTCCTTCGTCGATGAAGGAAATTTTTCCTTCCACTTCCACCGGTTGATAGTTGCCGCTCTCGCTCAGGGTCTGTTCGATGACCATCCGGCGCGGCGATGGCAACGCCGTGTTCCCCAACACGTTCAGCCGGAGCGATTGTGCGTCGATGAACAATTTGCTGCCGTCATCGGATATCAGGTAAAAAGTATAGGACCCGTCGCGTGGCACCTGGATGAAGCCGGTGAATTCCAGCCCCACCAGCTCGTTGCGAAAAATGACGCTCAGGTCAAAATTCCTCACACTCCCGGTCTTCACCGGCATCAGGCCGGTATTCCCGCTGAAGTCAGGCAACACCTCTCCGTAGACTTCGTAACCGGCGTAATCCAGTCCGTTCACCAGGTTCGTGCCGTTCTGTTCATGAAAAAGGGCGGAATCCGGGACTTTTTCGCGTGGCAGATCCGGCCCCTGATAATCGACGGCCAGCCCATAGGAGGCATGGTTGTTGAACCAATCCAGATGAAACGGGTGCAGTCCCGCTTGCAGATAGATCGCGCCTGACTTTTCGACCATCGTGTGGACCCCATCGTCATCCACTACTGCGCCTACGGTTCCGATCTGATAGCCCGCGCTCCGGCTGGCGATGGTGCTTTGGCCGTCCAATCGGATGCGCTGTCCCGCGCGCGGAGATTGCCCGCGCAAATCCATTTCCAGTTCTTCCGTGCCCGATGAATCCTGCAAAACAAATTTTCCGGCCAGGGGATTCGCCCACAAAACCGTTCCCTCCATATGGATCGCATGACTCGTCGTGGGATTTTGCGCCCCGGCCTCCGCGAGTTGGACGACGTTTATCACCGGCAACCCATCAACCCCGGCGGCATGCACTTTGTTTAATGCAATTGCGAGGCAAACAATCAGGTTAAGAGAATAGCTGCGGATAAATGCTCTTATAGCACGTTCACTTGGAAATTGCACCATTTGGTAGGCTGGCACGCCCGCCTTGATTCGGGGGGAACGGGCTACCAGCCCGTTGTGGTCGGCAACTTGCCGGCCACTTTCCCGTGCGATTCCGCGATTCATGGATCGGCATTATCTTTCTTAGAAAGACGCTGTTCATTCAGCACACTCATCGCCGGCAGCGGATAGCCTTTTTTGTCGAACAATGAGTTCGCATCGGGACCGTCCCAGCGACTGGTCGCGCCCGGGATATACGTGGCCTCCGGATGCCAGTAATTGACGCCGATCCCGCGGCCTTCCGGCGCGGCTTTCACCGTGCGGATCAAGTCGGCCAGGAACTCTTTTTGCCCCTCGGGCGTCATCGGCCAGATCATATTTTTGGCGGCAGCCGGCGAAGGATGCGTGTCGCGCGATGGATATGCGGTCTCTACGATCATGACGTCTTTGTGATAACGCTTAATCGTATTGGCCAGATTGTCACGCACATTTTCCAGCGTCCCATGCCAGTTCGGATAATAGCTTTGCCCGATGACATCATAATCCACCCCGGCCCGCGTCAGATGATCGAAATACCATTGAGTGACGGGCCAATCGCCGCCGCAATCGATATGGATGACGATGCGCACGTGGTCGTCCGGCGTCGTCACTGACCGGACGCCGCTGACCCCCGCGTTGATCAGGCGGATAAGATGGTCCCATTGCTTCGCGTCATCGTAGGGCTGCGGCGGGGTGATCACTTTTACGTCGCCGGAGAACACTTTCACGGTGGAGAGCGGCACCTTCACCTGGCCGTCCGGCCACAACATGCCGCCGGTGATTTCATTTCCGACCTGCACGAAGTCCGGCGTCGCGCCCGCATCCTTCAAAGTTTTGATGACGATCGCCGTGTAATCGTGCATCCGGTCGGCCATCGCGTCGAAATCCAGGTTCTTCCATGCGGCGGGCTTGTTCTGTTTCTGCGGGTCCGCCCACCAATCCGAATAATGGAAATCGATCATCAGCACGCCGCCGGCGTCTTTGATGCGTTTGGCCAGCTTCGTCGTGTACTCAAGCCCGTTCACGCCGTTGACCGGGTCCACCCAGATGCGCAGCCGGAAACACGTCCACCCGTTCTTCATGAAGATGGCCAGCGCATCGCCCGGCTTGTCGCCGTCCATATAGACTCCGCCGCGCTGCTCGACCTGCGCCAACGTCGAGATGTCCGCGCCCAAATAGAATGGGGAAGGGGATGTTGCCGATGTTTT
>Ga0206819_10082_pt1 | contig 34401 bp, 27 predicted proteins | sample Alteio_BWOrgCont_87_FD_152855 | JGI IMG/M metagenome (GOLD analysis project Ga0206819, IMG submission 152855) | Enriched cells from forest soil in Barre Woods Harvard Forest LTER site, Petersham, Massachusetts, United States -... | ecosystem: Environmental > Terrestrial > Soil > Temperate forest >... | reverse complement strand
GAAAATTGAGACCGCTCGTTTGTCCACATCGATTGGCGTGCAGGATATCACCAGGGCTACCGCATCTGTAGCCGGCACCATCGCTTCTTTGCGAGCAGCCAAATCCAGCTTGGAAGAAGCGAAGGCCGAAAAGGCTACTGCTCAAGCCAGAATGAAAGCCGATCAAGCCGTCGCATTGCGGGCAGCACAAGAAAGGCGACGTCAGACCGAGCTGTTTTCGGATAAAGCGAGCACGCAACAAACGATTGAACAGGTGGTCGCCGATGATGATCGGCAGAAGTCGATCGTTGAAGCGGACAAAAATGAAGTCACGCGTTTGATCAATTTGATCGCGGCACGCTCGGCAGAAATCGCCAAGCTCGAAGAAGATTTGAAATCCACTCAGGCCGCAGATGTGCAAGCTGATGATCAACTAAAATCTCGCGATGCCCAGCTTCTCGCCGAACACCGACAAATGGACGTGCTTAACGACCAACTGAAAGAGGCTAAATCGGCTGCTAAAGCCAGGTTGGCAGCCTGGCAGGAAGCTCAGGTCGAATTGGATTACACAAAAATTGTTGCCCCTGTGGATGGCGTGCTCAGCGAGCGCCGCGTCCGCGCCGGTCAACAAGTCAACGCCGGGACACAAGTGGTGACAATTGTGTCGTCGGTGCCGTGGGTAATCGCCAGTTATCGCGAAACCCAAATGCGCAAAATAGCAGTGGGAGACAAGGCAGAGGTGAGCGTCGACGCGCTCGGCGGCGCTGTTTTGAAAGGCACCGTGCAGTCCTTGTCGCCGGCTAGCGAAGCTCAATTTGCTCTTTTGCCACCAGATAATCCCAGCGGCAATTTCACCAAAATCACACAGCGACTGCCGATCAAAATCGTTTTCAATCAAGATCAAAAGCTGGTGCAACGCGTGAAGCCCGGCATGACAGTGATCGTTAAGGTATGGCCGCACTCATAACTACAGCACAGGGACAGACAATTAAGTGCCTACGCCCCCGTCTAACGTCGCAAGTGAAAAACCTGTCGTTGCTCGCCACGCTCTGATTGGTATTCTTGCCGTCTTACTCGCCGCTGTGAATTCATCACTGCAAGCAGGATTGATGAGCAATGGACTGGCGGATCTGCGTGGCGCCTGGGGATTGGGTATTGATGACGCAGTTTATGTAGTGACGTCATTCAACGCCGCTCAGATGTTTATGGGTCCCATGTCCATTATTCTGGCAGCTCGTTTCGGACACAGGCGCGTACTTCTGTTTGCCGGTAGCATCTATGTCTTGTCGTGTTTGATCTTGCCACTATTGCCACGTACAACAATGGTTTTGTTCTTCCTCGTTATTGGAGGCCTTGCATCTGGAACTTTTTATCCGCTCACTCTAAGTTTTATCAGTCGAAATCTGCCACTTCAGCTCATACCGTTCGGAATTGCAGCCTACACTATGGATATTCTTGGCAGCAGCCATATCGTTCATGCGATGGAGGGTTTCTTTCTTGATTATTGGAGCTGGCAGTGGATCTTTTGGACTGAAGCAGTTCTCACGCTGCCAATGCTGTTATGCGTTTGGGTTGGGATTCCGCATACGCCAAAAGATCAGCTTTTACCCAAAACCAGTTATGGCGAGATGCTTCTTGTGAGCGGCGGACTCGCCTTTCTTTATATTGCCCTGGATCAAGGTGAGCGTCTGGATTGGATTAACAACGGCTTGATCAATGGACTGCTTCTGGCAGGAACAGTCTTGATGGTAATTGCATTAATAAGGCGGAAGATCAATCCTTATCCATTCCTCGACTTTAGTTACTTGAAGTCCCGCAACATCCTAATTCTCGGACTACTGATGGTGGCTTTCAGGGCAGTTCTCTTGCGGGTTACCGCGATTATTCCGCTGTTTTTGGAAACATTGCATCAATACCGGCCGCCCGAGATTGGTCGACTGCTTTTATTATCGCTGATACCGTATCTGGTAGCATTGCCGGTGATCGCCAATCTGATGAGACGAGTTCAGGTGAGAATTGTGCTCATTACTGGTTTTTTGATGGGGGGAATCGTCAACTTTTATGATTCTCATGCACTCAGCACATGGATTAGAGATGACTTCATCACCCAGCAAATGATCGCCTCCGTCGCAATATGCATGATCATAGTTGGTACTATGTCCGGTATCGTATTCGAAGGACGATTGACGGGAGCTTATCGCAATCGAGCCGGCGCCTATTGTCAGGGAGCATTCTTCCAAGTTGTTCGCCTATTTGGCACAGTGTTAGCGGCGTCAGGGTTGCGCAGATTTGTTCAGGTGCGCGAACACTTCTGGCAGACGAAGCTTGTATCCGGACTGAGGCCTGTGTGGCCATTCGACGATAGGCTGATGCACCTCGGCACCGCCTTAGCACCGCAGGCAGCGGGTCCGCTCCAACGTCCGGAAATTGCCACCGGATTGATCGCAGGCTCAGTTCAGGCGCAAGCCTTCACTCTGGCAATCGATGATTCATTCATGTTGTTAGCACTGGTATCACTTGTCTCTCTGGTGGCAATATTGATGATGACGCCTATTCCTTTGCCGCGTCAGTTGCCTGATGCCGATGCCGTTCCCTCGAAGCCGTGATCAGTGCACTCCTCGAAAGAAGATGATCGGGCGGCTAAGCCCACTTCTGCCCGAGGGTTTTGAGTCCAGATTTTTGCAGATCTTCGCCGGTCATGGCGACGCGGATTCTGATGTCGGCGTTGAAGGTGAGGAAGAATGGCTCTGCCAGTGTTGGGATTTTGGAAGCGTCGGACAAGTCGGTGATGATGATGGCACTGCGCTTGCCGTCGTTGTCTGTGAAGTAAACTGCCTCCGGTTTCAGTGATTCCAAAATCTCGGCCATTTTCGTGTCGATTGATCCGGCTCTGACGAGCGCGTTGAAGGGCTCGTGCGGAAATGTGACCTCTAGAATAATCTTCATCAGCGATTCCTTAAGTGTGCAGCTATTTAGAGGCGAGCTTAGTGGGGAAGATCGCCGGTTTGGCGATTTCGAGACGGACCCCGCCAAAGAGGCGGAAGTTGAATCCGGAGTAGCCGAACGAGTCGGGACCGATGTTATAGATCGGCTGCGCGGTAACGAAGACAGATGCGGGGTAACGGCGGCTGATTCTATGCGAGGCTTCCAGCGTGAGGATCAGTACCTGGTTGTTGGGACCGCCACGAACTTGTCGACGGCCGAAGTTGCTGTCTAGGGTTAGATCTGTCCAGTAGACAAAACCATGTTTCCGGAATACGCCGCCGACTGAATAGAATTGATCGCCTTCCTGGAATTCGCCGAAAACATTTTTCCAGCGGATCTGTCCAAGCACGCTGGCGTAGATCGAGTTGGCCACACCAACTCGACGCTGAAGCACAAGTGATGGTAGAAGGTCAGTTAGATCGTGCGAGGCACGATTGTTGATGTGCGTCAGCAACGTACGACCCATGAATCCAGCGGTCAAGGTAGTGGTATTGCTGATGCGAATGTCGTGATCTACACGCAGACCGAAGTTTTGTATGTTTCTGCTCAAGTTGTTGTGAACAGCATACTGATCTTGAAACGTGAAATAGTTGGCCGCTACGCGAGTCTTATTGGTTAGCGCATACCCAGCCAAGATGTTCGGAATTACCCGATAAACAAGATCGGATCGATTGTGATGTTCTGTTTGGAATACGTTGGTTTCCAAACGCACAGAATTGTCGACTACCGCGCTGAAGAACATGCGTGATGGCAGCTTGTACAGCGCGTTTGTCTCGAAGTTGTTGAAAGTACCGAAGGCGGGACCGCGCTCCGGTAACTGCACTGGCGTCAGGTCTATTGGCTGAGTATCTGGTGCCGGCTGCGAAGTAGCCTGCGCTAATTGAGGACCGTGCAAAGCTGGATTGTCGTCAACGGACTGCTGAATTGCAGCTTGCTGCACAGCTGGGTAGTCCGTCGGGCCGTCGGAAGGTGCCGGCTGCGCTGTGGATGGTGCCGGAGCGGTTCCAACCTGCTGCACTGTGGATGGTGCCTGAGCAGGGCCAATCTCCTGCACTGCAGATGGTGGCGCGACAATCTTGTTTGTCGTATTTGCCGGTTGGGCAGCCTCGGTGCCTGCAACCTGGGGCATGATCATCGATCCGTGTGATTTCTTCGATCTCTTCGACTGCGGCGTATTGAGCATCAGGCTAGTGCCGATAGTATCGGCGCTTGACAGTCCGGGCGATACCGGCATCGATATTGCCTCAGCCTGCGCCGGCGGCGCGAACGAGTACATCGCGCAGGATGCCAGCGCAAGCATGCCGAGTATTATTCGCTGAGAAGGCTCGCTCAAATTCGCAAGCACCTTGTTGCCAATAGTTAGTAAATTGAGTTCCCGCCAAGCGGATTATAACCGCTCAACTCCTATCTGGAGTGACGTCGTAGCAAGTAAATTGGGTTTCCTGACAATGTCTTCTGTTCACGATCCGCCACCAAGTCTGGTGATACAGCCGACATCGAGAGTATATTAATGAATCGAGATTGGCATAGAAATGCATGATTCTGCCCTTGCATTTCAAGTCAAGATGAAATCCTGAGGCAGTCCAAGGAGGCTGATAATTGCCCGAGGAGAAAGAATTGCGCGATCCAGCCATCCGTGTTGTTCTGTTGCCGCGCGACACGAACAAAGCCGGCACGATATTTGGTGGCATCATTTTGAGCTATATCGATCTTGCCGGTGCGACTGAAGTCGGAAAAACAACAAGACAGCGCATTGTGACCAAGGCGATCAAGGAAGTTGTATTCAAAGAACCGGTAATGGTTGGTGAGGTCGTGAGTTTTTACGCCCACACAACGTCGGTCGGTCGCACATCCGTATCAGTTCATGTTGACGTTGAGGTTGAGCGCGAGCACAAAAAGCATGTGCGTGTCACGTCCGCCGATCTGACTTTTGTCTGTGTCAACGCCCAGGGAAAACCAGAACCGGTTCTGCCCATTTCCGAGGCTTGAGCGATATCATATGTGAAGGTAAGGGTTTATAGTGTTTTCATGACAACTCAAGAACAGTCTGCCTCGAAAGACGTCGAACAACAACCGGTCCAAGAACGAATCCGACTATACCTGGGCACTGGCTGCGGCAAAACCACTGCCACTTTCGGACTGCTCATGCGGGCTCTCAGCCGGGGCAAGAGCGTCACCCTGGTATTTTTCGATAAATTGGAGGAAAACTCCAGTGAAGGCAAAGCGCTGCGTATCTTGAGCGAAGTGCAGCAGCCAGGCTTTGGCAAGTTGACCGTGCATTATACGGGCGTCAACCGCATCGGCACAGGACCGAAAGGCAGTTTTCGCCTCTATAGCTCGCCCAATGGCATTTTGCCGGAAGATCGCGACGCTGCCTATGATGGGCTGAAATTTTTGCAGCAAGCGTTACAGCGCAAAGATGACATCGTTATTGGAGACGAGCTCCTTGACGTTACACGAGTGGGATTGCTCGACTGGGATGCCTTTCGCGATGCCGTTGATGCCAGACAAGATCCGACCGTGCTTGTTTTCACCGGACGGCGAGCACCCGATTGGTTGATGGAGCAAGCAACGACAATTTCCACCACCACGCAACTAAAACACCACGGTCGTGCCATCGAAGGCATGGACTGTTAGCGAACTGATCCCGGACTGACAGGCGCGGCTGCTGGCGCAACCGGTCATTGGCTTCTTTTCACTTGTGATAACTCTTGGGCGCATGAGTTTCTCACCTCCGCAGTCGAACCACACCTGGCGAGAGTGGAAAGTACGTCGTTATAGTCTGACGTTTTCGTGAGATTGTGCGTTTTCATAATGTCGCGCGCTTGCAGATAATAACTGTCGTGTGCCTCGTTTTTTCTTTTGATACCCCTGATTGACTGCCAAAGTAAAGTAGCTCAAAATCGTATTCCTATCAGCTTCCCCGAATGCGCTCTTGCAATAAGCCAACTTTGCTTTCAGCGTTTCTTCTGCTTGCTGCAGCTTCAACTGGTGTGTTTGATTATCGGCAAGTCGATAGTACAGAAGATTGATATAAGGCGGCTCTCGGTCCTTTGCTTTGAGTCCGATGTCGATCGCCTGTCGCCAGCATGTTTCCGCCTTCGCCGGCTCGTTCATCGCATCGTACAGACTTGCTCTCGCCGCAAGCCCGCTCGCGACAAATTTGTTGTCCGGACCGAACTTTTGCGCAGCCAATGCCTGTCGTTGGTCTTCGATGCCTAGCGCCTCAGCAGTTCGTTTTTGCGATTGAAGATTGAGCGCCAGACAATCCATTGATTGCACGCGTACATCGTCGCTGAGCTTTTGCGTTAGAAGCTTTCTCCAGTAAAACTCAGCTTCTTTGTAGCGCTTTTGTTCATCCAAACTTTTCGCCATGTCGCTGTAAAGGCGCGCATTGTCCGCGCCAGGAGCGCGAAGCACCAGCGCCTTGCGCAGTAGTGAATAAGATTCTGCAATTCGCTTGCAGACAAAAGCCTGCTCGGCTGCTCGAGCCTCCAATTCAACTATGTACTTAGGCTGGACACCAGGCATCGCTTGCACTTGTTCGCACAACCACTTCATTTGGTCATAACCAACCGTGGTCATGCCGGACAAATCGTAACCTTCAAGTAACTCATCGCCTGCGCGCAGGATCAAACTCGGATCCGTACCATAGGCTTGCTTCAGGACAGTGGATGCTTCGGGCAACTTGCCTTCGCGTTGTAGTACGCATGCCAAAATTACCTGGCGATACGCGCAGGAATTCCGATCGACTTGACGAAGACCAACTGATTCTCTCATCAGACTTTCGGCAAGCTCAGTCTTGCCCTCAAGCAAGTACGATTGTGCCAGCCATGAGTCCACTAACGATAAAGCGACTTGATCCTTGAGCATAAGCGCTTTTGTCCTGCAAAGTTCGAACGTTTTTTTTGCCTGCAGAAATCGGCCTTTGCTGTAGTCCCCTTTTGCCTGCCGCAGTGATTCCTTCCAATCATATCCCTCGTTTTCGAGCGTTAGTGCCTTCTCGATCTGTTCCGCCTGGTCGTTCATGCCAAGCGCCTTGAGCGACGCTGCGTACTCGCTCTTGAGCCGCAATTGTGCTTCGATCGTTCCGATGTCTTCCGGATTGGCGGCCAGTGCCACCTTATATAGTGGCAGCGCCTCTTGGTTCCTGCCCCGAGACTGCAAGAATGAAGCCAGCCTCGTCGTCACTTCGATGTAGCCATGATTGACGTATGCACGATTAGATGCGCCATCGATTTTGACTGCTTTCAGCTTTTCGTATGTCTTCAGCAGCTCCCTCAAGGTCTGTTCTTGCGCGTCATCTTTGTGCTCGGTGGCATATATCTGCGCCAGTTCGCTGAGAACTAGCACAGTCTGCAAGGCGTTATCACTCTGGCGCGATTCTGCCAAAGCAGAGTTGTATAGCGCTTCCGCCTGCTGTGATTTGCCTGACTGTTGCAAGAGGAATGCACTCTGTCGCAGATCATTGCACCTTTGCTCGTGCGATTTAGGATTGAGCAAATAAGCAGTCGTTGCTCCAGCCGTGACGACGACCGCAAGAACAGTTGTGGAAATCAGCCAGGATCGCTTCATTTGTCTTGGTGCGCCTCTACATCTATATGCCACCAAATTCAAACTCATGCATGCGGTGAACCGGGCAAAAATTCGAGAGGTCGATGATTGTTCACCGACCTCTCGTATGTCTCTGTCAAAGAGCGCTCTGCTAGTTGCGAGCGCTTGCGGTTGTGTGTTCGCCTGCGCCTTTGGCGACTTCGCTCTTAATCACTTCAATCGCCTTATTCAACTGAACGTCTTTGCCGTCCAGAGGTGAGCGTTTGAAGTTGGAGTAGCTGAGGTCGATCCACCACGGGCCTTTGCCCTTGGTGTAGTCGTCTTCCTTCAGCTCTACGCCATAGTCAGGAATGATGCCCTTTTTGTGGATATCGGTGTCATTCGGTGTCAGGTATCTGGCAATCGTCACGTTGATGCCCGAGCCATCTTCGAGTTTGTTGATCGCTTGCACCAAGCCTTTGCCGAAAGACTTCTGACCGACCAATTTCGCTCTACCGTTGTCGCGCAATGCACCACTGAGAATTTCACTGGCACTGGCGCTGCCACCATTGATGAGGACAACGAGCGGCTGATGCGTCACTACATTGCCCGGTGTCACGAGCTGCGATTGCTTGTAACCTTCGGAATCAATGGTGCTGACGATGATGCCTTTGTCGAGGAAATAATTGGCGATCTCGATGGCATTCGCCAACAATCCACCGGGGTTATTTCGCAGATCGAGAATGATGCCATCAGCTCCCGACAGTTTCTTCAAAGCATTGCGCATTTCTGTGTTGGCTTTTGAGGAAATGAAACTATCCAATCTGATGTAGCCGATGTTACCCGGCAGAAGCTCTTGCGTAGCCACTGCCCGGATGGGAATCTCTGCGCGGCTCATCACGACTTTCTTGCGTTCGGTCTTGCGCTGCAGTGTGATATTGACCTTAGTGTTGATCGGTCCGCGAATCTGCTTCACGACTTGATCGAGCGACTGACCTTTGACCGGCTTGCCGTCGACTTCTGTAATTTCGTCGCCTGGTTGAACGCCGGCGTTGAATGCGGGCGTTCCTTCGATCGGCGCAATTACAACAACCTTATGCTCATGCATGCCGAGCTGCATGCCCACGCCAAACAGCCGAGCTTCAATTTGCGATTTCTCTTCGTCGAAGGCATCGCGGTCGAGAAAACGTGTGTATGGATCGCCGAGGCTGGCGAGCATAGTTTCGATCGCTTTATGGGCATCGTCACCGGTCTTGAGTTTGCCGTCGTAATGGTGCTCCCACCGGCTCCATTCCTGACCGTTGTATTTCGGCTCGTAATAATTCTCTTTGATCAGGCGCCAGGCACGTTGGTACAAAACCTGGGGTAAAACGGTGGCGTGAGTGGATTGCGCCAACAGTGCATCAGATCTAAGCCCCTTAAGGTCGCCACCGTTAGCAACTAGCAGTTGAGGCCGGCTCTGTTCGTCTAATCCGAACATAATCCAGCATTGGAAACCAAAGAAGAGCATGCAAAAGAGCAAAGGAACGCCAATCAACGCTAGTCTCTTTTTCTGCAACAACTTCACTACCTCTATTACTCAGGTACAAACCAAATCTTAAAGCATCATAGTTCTATATGGAGACATGTTGGGGGGACGCTGTTACATGTGACGGGAAAGGGAAGAGGAATATCCCAATGCTTGGCATCTCTGTCCTGCGCCCCTGCCAAAGCTTTAGAATATTTAATTCTACCCCTTTCTTCGACCGTGCGTCGAATCTAAGCGCCATTTCTCAGCGAACCCCAACACTTTAAATCTTTTGGGTTTCAAAGCAATCTGTTGTCTTCTAACATTTTCAAGGGCGCGCTTACTAGTAGGAGATTTATGGAGACTTTGAGCCAGGCTGTTATGGAGCGCCAGTCGGCCGCTGCCACAGCCGAACCGCAAACCCAGGGGGTAGATTCGGTCGTCGGGCAGCCTGCTTTGCTCGAACGGCTGAAGTCACGCCTCTCGCTGTCTAAGAAAGCAAAATTGCAGATTAAGCTCGGGCTCAGCGCAGTCATGATCGGTTCTCTCTTCGCCTGCGGCAAATTCGATTTTTCCAAGAGCCTGCATGTCGCTTCTCAAGCCAATCCCTGGCTGCTGACCCTGGCGGTCGTGATGCTGGTTTTGACCACGTTTCTCAATGCGCATCGCTGGCAGATTCTGGCGGCGGCAGTCGGCTTCCACAAGCCTGTATTGGAGCTGGCCAAGTACTGTTTTGCTGGTAATTTCTTCAATCTGATGCTGCCCTCGACCGTCGGCGGCGATTTCAGCCGATGCTACTACCTATCTAAGGGCACCGGACGCTATCACCATGCTCTCTACTCGGTGCTTGCTGATCGGGTTGTTGGCATATCCGTCCTCTTCGCCTTTGCTTCGGGCGGCATTCTCCTCGCACCAGGCGCCATGGGCTTGCCCTGGCAGTTAAAAGCGCCAATCCTCGGCGGCACAGTCGCACTGTTTGGGCTCTTGCCGTTTATGCCGGCGCTGACTACCAAGATTCTCGGTCCGCAGAACAAGATTACTCAGCGTTTCAACAACTCCGTTGTGCAAGCTTACTGGCGCGATCGCGGATTGATCGGCATGTCGCTTTTTCTGTCCGTGGTTCTGCAGCTGGTGATTGTTCTCTGCCACGTCTGCATTGGGCTGGCCCTGGGCTTGCAGAGCGTGCCGCTCTGGTACTACTTCGTCTTCTATCCTTCAGTGGCGGTGCTGGGTTTCGTTACACCGAGCTTCAACGGCGTCGGTATCCGCGAGTGGGCATACACCTACTTCCTCACGATGGTGGGTGTCGATCAGACTCACGCCGTCACCTTCGCCCTCATTTGGCTGGGGCTCAATACGTTCAACGCGCTGTTCGGTGGCGTGGTTTATGCCGCCGGACATCTGCAGATCAACAAAGAAGAAGCGGAAAAGCTCCAGTACGATACAATCTGAGCTTGCACACATTATCACTTTTGCTGATTTAGCTGAAAGCGCAGCGACTACTATCTATGGCGGTAACATTTCCTGCCGGAACGCACCCGCTAGAAAACGAGCTTAACAAGCGCGTTTTGGCTATCGCTGCCGAGCACGATTATCGGCTCTATATCGTCGGTGGCTTTATTCGCGATGCGCTGTTGAACAGGCGCAGCAACGGCAAAGCCAAAGACGTCGACTATGCCGTCGACAGCCGCAAAGCGCTCGATGGCTCGGCCATGAAGCTTGGTGCGATCTTGGCGCAACGACTTGATGGGCACCTCGTTCCTCTGGACGAAACCAATGACACTGTTCGCGTTGTTCTCCAATCAGGTGAAATCTTTGATTTCGCCGGATGCGTCGGAGGAACCATAGAGGCTGATGTTCACCGGCGCGACTTCACGATCAATGCCCTGGTATGGAGCGATGATCGACCGGACGAGATTGTCGATCTGGTCGGCGGCATGTCTGATATTCCATCGCGAACCATTCGATTGGTGGCGGATAAGTCGATCACCGACGATCCTTTGCGCATGCTCAGGGCGTTTCGCTTCAGCGCAACGTTGGACGGACCGATCGATGAAGGCACCGTCGCCTCGATCAAAAAGCATGCATCTTTGCTGTCCACGGTCGCAGTCGAGCGGATCAACTACGAGTTGTTTTTGACTACGGCGGTCTTGCGCTGTGCGCACGTGATCGAGCTGATGGCCGGCACCGGATTGCTGGAGGTGATTTTCCCTGAGCTGATCGAGTGCCGAAAGGTGACGGCAAATGCGTTTCATCACCTCGGTCTGTTCGAGCATAGTGTCGAGACGATCCCGCAATTGGAAGCCAAGCTCGATCAGGTTCCCGACTGGGTTACGACCAGTGCCTCGCAAGAGTTATCGGCAGGTGTCACCCGGATGGCGGCGACGAAAGTGGCTTGCTTGTTGCACGATATCGGCAAACCGCAGACGTGGGCGATCACTGAAGAAGGGCGCCACACCTTCTATGGCCACGACAAATTGGGTGCCGACATGTGCGAAGTGATCGGCGAGCGCATGAAATGGTCTCGTCCTGTGGACAAGCTGATCGTCAATCTGGTCGGCTGGCATCTGCGGCCGGGGCAGCTTTATCACCAGGGTCCGCCGACTGAGAAAGCGATTCGTCGCTTTTACCGCTCTGTGCGCGACGACCTGCCCGAATTGATGCTGCTGGCGTTTGCTGATTTCGGTGCCACGCGCGGTCCCGGTCTCATGGGGGAAAACCGCAAAGTTCTTGAAAATAGTATGTTCGAACTTCTAGCCGGCTACCCACCATATAAGGAAGAAACGACGAATCGGCCTAAACTGCTCAACGGCTCGCAGATTATGGAACTGCTGTCATTGAAGCAAGGACCGGCTGTGGGCGAGCTGCTGGCAGCCCTGGAGGAAGCCCAGGAATTTAAGGAAGTCTCAAATCGCGCAGAAGCAGAGCGTTTCGTCAAAGAGCTCTATCAACAAAAGTATTCCAAATAACCAAAATAGCGCTTGGCAACTAACTTCGCGGTTAAAACGTTTTTGACCGGGAATAAACATTGCAGAGAGAGATGAACGCAACCGGTTCAAAAATCATTCAGATGACTGGTTGAGTTTCGATGGCATGACGGTCAAGTTAAACGGCCGCGCAACCTGACCGCTCCGGGCAGAACTTATCGAAGGTGCAAAGACATGAATACCAAGGCTGATAAGCTCAAAAATTACACAATCATCGCCCGTCTCGACGATGCGATTCCGCTGAACACAGAAGAGTGGGTAAGCGTAGAGCGGCTGCTCAACCAGGTTAGCGAGTTCGTTCCCATGTCGATGCTCAATAATCTGACCGAAGCGATCATCGCTTACGCCGACGATCAAGCCCGCAGGGGTTATCTGCTCGGACAAGAAGATCTGGTGCAAGAGCTGAAGAAAAAAGCAGCGAGAATTGCTTGATCTCATAAGTTTCATTGATTTGGAATGAGCAAAAACGCTGGGTTGGTTAGACTCAGCGTTTTTGTTTAGTCACGCAAGCTGTCAGCGTGCCTTCAGTAATGCAATAATCAAGGCAACATGGTTGCAGGTAAAGGGAAATGAGCGATCTGTTGGCAGGGCTGAGAGATGCCCGTGAGCATATAAGAAACAGAGAGTGGCCGAAAGCGCACTCCATTCTCAAGCAAATTTTTCCGACCGTTTCCAACTCCAAATACATCGGCGATTGCCTGCGCGCCGGGCTCGGAGCCATGCGTGACAACAATATGGAAGAGGCTTTAGAGCTGCTCTGGCTGTCGATTGATATCTATGACTGTGGTCGCGATGAAAATTCAGAAGTGATTACCGCCATCAAAATACTGTCCGACTACTATATTAAAGCTGGTCGTATGGAAGACCATGAGCGCCTTAGTAATCGCACTTTCACGCTGGTTATTGCAGCGGCCGAAGGTTTGCAGCGCAGCATCAAATCTCTGACGAAACAGTTGAACGAGCGGGCAGGAGCCATTCCAGCGCCCCGGTAGCAGCTGCTGTCAGTCAACGGGAACTTCTCTGGCGCAACTGCGTCATCGTTGTCACGCGCGGCGATTCAATCACGCTAGAGTGATGTAACCTGAATCCAGGATTCACCGCGCGGCATTTTTTTGTAAGCAGATTCTTTTGTAAGCGCTCCGTCGGCTTCGTCCCTCGCCTCCTCCGCGCAACTCGCGCTTCGGCTGCGACGGCTCTCGCCGTCTTGCCTTCGCTGACTTTCAGGTTTCTTTTTGTAAGCGCTCCGTGGGCCCTTCGGATGCCAACTCCGCGCGTGCTTCGCTGCGTTGAATTCTAAAAGCAGCTCATCACATGCCCATCAGATCTTTGAGATCTTGATTGCTGGGCGGGCGATAGATTTCTGCATCGGTTTGCATCTTCTTGAAGTTCTTTGGAAAAACGTAGTCTGATTTCGTCAGCTCTATCGGTGTGAGACTGATCGTATCCAACTCGATTGTATTTTCGTTGTTGCAGTTCAAGTACGAGACGCGCAGCGGCACTCCCGTTACTTCTGGTGTTTGGTATGAGCGTTCCATCAATGCACCGATTTGGGCCGGCATCGACGGAGCTTCCATCAAATCGAAGTGCACCACCTGTGGTGCCGCTCCCGGTGATGTGCGGTGAGCGTGCCGGTACAACATTTCTTGAGCAAAGGCCTGTGGCGACTTGTAATGCCTGGTGGGCTGATTGGCTACCTTTCCGACTGTGGGTTTTTCAAAAGGCACTTCACGGATATCGAAACCGCTGAAAACTTGATCCGACATTGATAAATACGGCTTCCACTTTTTGTAGTCTTCGATGGCGTAAGAATTCGTCCTCGTGCACCAATTGATCACTTTCCAATCGGGTGGGCCGCAAATCATGCCTCTGCCCATTTTCTCGTTGATTACCTTAATTCCCAGAGGCGATATGTACACATCTTGAGTGCCATATGTTTTCGAACGCTGGGTGAGCTTCAAACCGTTTGGTGAAGCGCTGCGGCCTGCCAGGGCTGAGATTATCGGCAGCATGGCTAGTGCCACTACCAGTAGTGCAACGGGAAGCTTGCTGCTGAGGTTGGCCAGCCTGATCATGTTTTGCCCGCGTCAGCCGACCACACTATTGTATTCTGTCGCGCTCTGTCTGTCAGACCAGATGCGCATGCTGCAATTCACTAACGCCGCCTTCCCCGGCATTTCAGTGCCGCGAGGATGGCATAGTCTGACACAGAACCTAGTGGAGAAAGTTCAGAGGGTTGTTAGGCGTACCGTTGACACGCACCTCGAAGTGCAGGTGGGGTCCGGTCGAGAAGCCGGTCGTTCCTTCGTAGCCGATCACATCGCCCTTGCTGACGTTTTGCCCGACTTCGGCGGCTGTACGCGACATGTGTGCATATAAAGTCGCCATACCGTTGCCGTGGCTGATGATCACGACCTTGCCATAGCCGCCGTACCAGCCGGTATACAGAACGCTGCCGCTATCAGCTGCACGAATCGCCGAATGATTTGGTCCGGCCAGGTCGACGCCGGTGTGGAACTTTCGCACACCAAAGATGGGGTGCCGGCGCCAGCCGAACGGCGATGTCACCTGGGCGTGCACGGGGTACGCCATAGTGCCGCTGCCGACTGCCATGTTCTTATTCGCTCGCCTGTGGCTTGATTCCATGGCGCGAATCTGTGTTTCCAACCGTTGTGACTCGCTGGACAATTGTTGTTCAGCTTGCTCGTAGAATGCCCGTTGCGTGCGTAGGCGCTCTGCCACTTGTTCTTCCTGCGATTTTTGTTTGGCGAATTCCATTGCCTTCTTGGCAAATGCTGACACCAGATCACCTAATTGGTTTCTCTGGGCGCCCAGTTTGTCTTTCTTCTGTGCCAAAACCGCTGCTTTCTGGCGTAGCTCTTCCAGCAGTTTGCGGTCCATTTCGGCTACCCGTTCCTGAAAATAGGAACGGTCGAGCAGTGTTTGCAGCGAATCGACATCGAACAACATTTCCAGAAGCGAAACGCGCTCGCCTTCGAAGATCTCGCGCAGGCGCCGGGAGGCTTGATCTGTCAGTGATTCCGTCGTGGCTTGAGTTTTAACCAGGCTTTTCTGTGTTTCGGTAATCTTTGATTCAGTGTGCTGCAGCTTCTCTTTGTGCTGATTGAGCACTCCGGTTGTAGCCTTCAGCTGCGTTTGAATTGTCTGCAGGTGCAACAGTGCGATCTGCTCTTTCTTGCGGGTCTGATAAATCCGCTCGTGCAGCTCCTGTTGCCGCTGCGATATTTGCTGCAAGCGCTTCTTCGTCTCAGGAGAAACGAGCGGGCTGTTCTCAATGTTGCTCGCGGCGACGCACGGCGCGCCAATGCCGGGTATGAGCAGCGCGGTTATCAGCAAAAAGTAGCGAAGAAGTGTATTAAAACGGCGAGCCGTCATTGCAGGATGCCATGTAAGCCTTAACTGGTACCAGCAGAGCAGTCTACCATTGTCAGAAGGCCTGAAACCTTTCCTTGAGTATCCCTTAGGTGTGTTGTCACAAAGATAACCGCTGCAGGCCACTTGTATATTTGGTGAACAGCAGCTCTTAAATTCCAGTTAAGAAGAAACGGCCCGGTCAAGGGCGCGATAACCCGCCCAGGGTGAGGCTGAGCCAGATAAATCGGACTAATCCCTGAGCTATAATTTGTGTTCATGGAAACCGCCGATGAGCGACCAAACAGGTCGGATCGCTTACCGTTTAACGTATTCTCACCTGCCTCGGAAAAACAGCATGTTGAAAGAAATCGTCCAATATCCCCTGCTAGTCAAGGGTGCGAAAACAGCGAATTTTGTCGAAATCAAGAGTCCTTTCAATGGCGAAGTAATCGCTGCCGTCGGTCAGGCTGATGAGCAAGCTATTGATGCGGCGCTGACAATCGCGGCAGAAACTTTCGACAAAACGATGCGGCGCATGCCGGCATACGAGCGGGCAGAGATCTTGCATAAGGCGTCGCGCTTGATTATGGAACACCAGGAAGATCTGGCGAAGACAATTGCGCTGGAGGGGGGCAAGCCGATCAAAGATGCACGCATCGAAGTGGCGCGGGCTGCCACTACTTTCGGTATCGCTGCCGGCGAAGCGACTCGGCTCGAGGGTGAGCAGATTCCGATGGACATTACCCGCGGCAACGAAGGGCGGATCGGCATCGTGGTGCGTGAGCCGGTGGGCATAGTGGGCGCTATCTGCCCCTTCAACTTCCCGCTCAATCTGGTGGCGCATAAGGTAGCACCGGCACTGGCCGCAGGCAATACCGTTGTTTTGAAACCCTCATCGCAAACGCCGGTAGCCAGCTTCAAACTAGCTGAGATATTAAAGGAAGCCGGATTGCCTGAAGGAGCGCTCCAGGTTGTGCCATGTCGCGGTTCATTGGGCAATGCCCTCGTAAAAGATCCCCGCGTCGCGGTTTTGAGTTTCACCGGCAGCCCGGAAGTGGGCTGGCGTATGCGTAAGGACATTCACGCCGGCACACGGATTGTCCTTGAGTTAGGCGGCAACGCCGGCTTGATCGTGCACGATGATGCCGATTTGGAAACGGCAGCCCGTGCCGCTACCCGCGGTGGCTATGGATACGCCGGACAGACCTGCATTTCGGTGCAGCGCGTCTACGTGCAATCTAAGGTATATGAAAAGTTCATGGCGCTGTTCAAGCCGATGGTCGAAAGCCTCAAGGTCGGCGATCCATTAGATGACACCACTGATGTCGGCCCGCTCATCGACGAAGCAGCTGTCGACAAGACAGTAACATGGATCGAAACGGCTGTGAAAGGTGGAGCCAAGCTGATTTCCGGCGGCGAACGCGTCGGCAAGTTGGCAGTCAAACCGGCGATTCTCACCGATACGAAACCGGACATGTTGGTTGTCTGCCAGGAAGTGTTTGGACCGATCGTCTCGGTGATGAAGTATGAAACTATCGACGATGCGATAAACGCGGTCAATGATTCAGACTTTGGGCTTCAGGCCGGAGTGTTTACGAACAATCTGGAGATCGCCTTTAAGGCAGCCCGGAGGATCGATGTTGGTGGCGTTATGGTCAATGATGCACCCACTTTCCGCCAGGATCACATGCCTTACGGCGGTCGCAAGGAGAGCGGTGTCGGGCTTGAAGGAGTGCGCTACGCGCTGCATGAGATGACTCAACCGAAGTTCATCTGTTTGAACTTGCCGCGGCTTTAATCTCGATGGCGATGGAAAAAAAGGACACTGCCGTCAAGCGACTCGAAGGAGTGCTGATTGTGTCGTGCCAAGCCAGCTCCGGCGAACCTCTGTGTGCGCCGGAGCACATCGTGGCTATGTCGTTGTCTGCCATCGCTGGTGGTGCCAAAGCATTGCGCCTGGAAGGAGTGGAAAACGTCGCTGCCCTTAGGCATGATCATCGATTGCCGGATGAATGTCCCTTGATCGGCTTGGTCAAAGACGACGGGGTTGCGGTCGAGGATCGTCTGAGCGTTCCATACATCACCAATCGGTACGAGCATGCCGAGGGACTTGCATCGGCCGGCTGCGACATCATCGCTTTAGATTCCACCGGCCGCCCGCGGGCTGACGGGCTTGCTCTTGATCTTGTCTTCAAGCGCATTCACACAGAACTGCACAAAAGTGTCTGGGCTGATGTATCGACTTTTGCCGAAGGAATTAATGCCATCGAATGTGGTGCGGACATCGTATCGACGACATTATACGGTTATACGAAGGAAACCGCGGTGACGGGAGATCATGGTCCTGGCTTCGAGCTGTTGAAGGAGTTGATCAACCACTCGCCCATTCCTGTTGTGTTAGAGGGACGAGTCTGGCATCCTGAAGAGGTTGCGCGCGCATTTGACATGGGCGCATACGCAGTAGTCGTCGGTTCCGCCATCACCAGGCCGCAGTTGATCACCCAACGATTTGCGCGAGCCATTCCATCCAAACGGGCGCGCAGGACCACGGTCGGGTAGGGACTAACTCAGCCGTCGATTCAGTTCGTCGAGCATTCCAGGAGAAATAAGAGCCAGTGATTGATGAATCACAATTTTGATCTCTGGTCTTATCCGTTGATCTTTGTCTCTCTGCTGGCACTGGCGGCACAGACGCGGACTTCGTGGTCTTGGTCCGGCTTTTATGCGGTGATTTACTTCGCCGTTTTTGTCCTGGCGATCCTTGGTATTGCCACCGGTGCAGCGTTGCCTCTGGCGATTTTGGGCTGGTTGTGCATAATCGTATTTGTCATAGTTCCGTCGGTGGTGCTTTCGCGCATCTCTGCCAATATGCTGGTTCTTGATGTCGATGCCTCGGAGCGCAACATTCGCAGGTTGCGGTGGCTGGTGATCGGCAAGCGATACCAGTATTGGAAGGACGTGACGGTGGCGTTCGCGCTATATGTCAAAGGGCAAGGCCAGGAAGCCGACGATGTGCTCGCGAAATGGGAAGAGCAGACGGACACGCCGAGGGACATAAAGGAACAAATCAAAAGCTTCAAATTGAGCGGTCGGATCGTACTGTGGGATTGGGCTGCGATCGTCGACCAGTTCGAGAAGATGAAAGCATCTGGAAAAGTCCCTCGCGCTGTCTATATCTCGGTCAGTCGCGCTTATGCCGAGCTTGGTCGTATACACGAAGCTGCAGAATGTCTGATCGATGCAAAATTATCCGAATCGGCCTCCAGCCCTCAGTCGATGGCGCTGAGTTTTTTGCCGTTTTTTGCTCTCGCTGGTGCCCGCCCTCAAGTGGAAAAGCTGCTGGCAATTCTCAGCCGCGGACGTCGCAGCTTTCCCGAGTATTCACGTCTGTACTGGCGCGGGCGCTGCCAGGCCGTTCGTGGCGAGACCGCCGATGCCGATCTTAGTTTTAGCAAAGCTATTCAATTGATCGAACAACTTCCTGGAAAGCAGACCATCGCTGCCTGGAAAAAGCGCATTGATTCGCACGTGCAGCGCATGCGCGAGCAAGCGGACGCCGCTGAAAAGAGCGACGCCTTAACCACTGCCGGCGATCTTAGTTCCGTATGGCGCGCTTACGAGAATGCAGTCTTTGTTCAAGAAATAATTTCGCCGGGCAAGAAGTCAAAGACGGTGCTTGCAATAGTTGTTGTCACTACATTCGTTTTTGCGGTATGCAGACTTTTGACTTTATTCGGTGATGACCTTCAGCTGGATTTCGTTAAGAACGTTATCAGCGACGGCTTGCTCGATCCCGCTAAAGTGTTGGCAGGTCAATATTGGCGCCTGGTCACCTATATGTTTTTGCATAAGGACGAAACGCATTTATTCGTCAACATGGTCGGACTATTCTGGTTCGGGCGGATTGCTCAAAATATTTATGGCACGATGCGATTCCTATTCCTGTTCTTTGTTGCTGGTATCGTTGCTGGAGTCGTGCACTGTCTTCTGGATCCGAAAACGCTTGCCATCGGCGACTCAGGCGCGGTGATGGGCATATTCGGTGCGGTGGCAATCGGAATTTATAAGCTGCGAGAATATTTGCCTGCTTCGGTGAGGCGGACAGAACTGTCCTGGTTAATCGGCCTGGCAGTGGGGGGAACTCTGATCGATCGTATGATGCCCCAAGTGGCAAGCATCGTGCACCTGGGAGGTTTGCTCGCCGGCGTAGTCTTCGGTATGCTGATCAACGTACCGGTGCCTAAATATGAACAAGAACTTCATGCCACCTCGATCTCCTCGGCTTGACCTCGGCGCTCGCTGAGCGAGACCGCTGGCTGGTTGGATTTGATGCTGAGAGTCCCCGATCGGACCACTATATATGGTGCAACGAAGATATGAGTGATGAATACTATGATGACGTGGAACGGCAAAGGGTCTGGGTGTCTCTGTCAGATCTTTTCTTGGACACGGAGATAACGGCTGCTGATTGCGAGAACATTGCCAAGGAATTGGCTGTTACATCGTTTTCTACCGACGAACTAGTCCACATTTATGAGGACGAGGTCGCTCCCGTTCTTGTCGGGAATTTGCGAATAGTCGCCGGAGTCTGGGGTGCATTTGACGCCGAAGAAGTGATTAAAATCGTGCGCAAAAGACTGGTTGGTCTAAAAGGCAAGAAAAGCATCAAAGGAATTCCGCCGATCGCGGCCGTCAGGCGCTGGTATAACCTGGGCCCAAGCGAAGCCGAATGGAAGCAAGTGCTCGGTCAACTAATCAGATTGCGCGGTGAAACCGACAGAGCCTGAATGTTTCTCAAAGGGTCGTAGAGTAATTTTGACGTTCTAAGGATACAGCAAAGCCGATGGTGACCAAGTTAGCAACGCAGCCGGCATCCAACTAGTGCATTAATTGCGGATTTCAAGAACCTGTTCAGTGCTCTGCAATCGTGAGCGATCGCATATACTTTAGGTTCATGAAACGGAGTCACATACCGCTGCTTCTCAGAGAAGCGCGCTCAGGCACATGTAGACCGAACATTAAGCTCATACTCAGGAGAAATAAATGACTACTCTTACAGTTTGGAAATTTGACACCGTTGATGGTGCCGAAAAAGCGTTGGCTAAATTGAGTGAACTACAGAAGCAGGCTCTTGTCGAAGTTCTCGATGCGGCCGTGGTTAAGTGGGCACCTGGCAGCAAGAAGCCGGTTACGCGCCAGTTGGTTCCAACCACTGAACTCGGCGCTCTTGACGGAGCGTTCTGGGGCATGTTGTTTGGCTTCCTTTTCTTTATGCCGCTCGTCGGCGCTGCAATGGGAACGGTCGTGGGAGCTCTGGCAGGACACTTCTCCGATTACGGGATTAACGACGAATTCATTAAGAACGTTCGCACCCAGATCACCGAAGGCAAATCAGGATTGTTCCTTCTGACCGGACGCGTAACGACCGACAAGGTCCACGATGCTTTCAAAGGCATGGAAAAAGCCGAGTTGATTCAATCAAACCTGACCAAAGAACAAGAAGACAAACTGCGTCAGGATTATTCCGGCGCTGAAGTCAAAGCAGGCGCAACGGTTTAGTGACCAGCACGACTCCCTAGCACCTTATACGGTGCCACAATTGCGGAACGATGTGAAAATGTCGTTCCGCATTTGTTTGTTTGATGACATTGGGTGAAACGCTGCCAGATTTTGTGTAAAGAAAGAAAATGTGAGAAAGGCTTCGTAATCCTACGGCGTGCCCATGAAAAGATCCAGATATCGCAAGTGTTATAAACTGCAGGTTATTTGTATTGTCGACTATGATAGACACGAAAAATCTTCACAATGGAAGATCGATATTGACACTCGGATGGACGTCACTTATAATCTACATTGGTGTCACGCCCTGCGCTTAATTTGAGGCGCGGGGCACTTTTTTTTCTTCAGCGCGATCTTGGCGTTCCTGCTCCCGCTCTGTTGTTCGGATTGCAATCTATAATGTGCCTCACAGGTAACCGTTGAGGCACAAATGTTCGTAAGCTGCAAAGACACACCGATCAAGGATCTCTACAAAATCTTGATCGGCTCGATCGTCCCACGTCCCATAGCCTGGGTGTCTTCGACAGGGCAATCAGGAATCAACAACCTGGCCCCCTTCTCGTTTTTCAACTGTTTCGGCGTGGACCCGCCAATGATTGGTTTTGCGCCGGCATTCAAGTCCATTAAGAATTCGGACGGCGACATCATCCGAGTGCCGAAAGATACGCTTCGCAATATTATGGAAACGCAAGAATTTGTCGTCAACATTGTCAGTCGCAGTGTCGCAGAAAAAATGAATCAAACAAGCGCGGAGTATCCTGCCGCCATCAGCGAATTTGAGGGAGCCGGTCTGACTGCGGCGCCATCACAGATGGTGCGCCCTCCTAGAGTGGCGGAATCACCCATCAATCTGGAATGCAAGTTGATTCAAGTAATTCAACATGGCAACAACAATCTCGTGCTTGGGGAAATTCTCGCCATTCATCTGTCTGATGATGTCGTCACTCCGGAACTTCACATCAAAGAAGAAGCTCTGCAAGCAGTCGGCAGAATGGAAGGCGACTGGTATACGACAACGGTAGACCGTTTTCGACTACCCCGCCCCGGTACGACTTCGTAGTATTTGCGGGCGCAAGCCATCGAGACGCAAATCGCTGCCATAGCCCCTCCGCCCTGGTATCGCCAAGTCGGTAGTTCGGTGGCCAGGTAGGCTACTGGACGAGCGCGAGCATTGTATGGCTGCAAAGGGTATTATGGATTTTAGTGAAATATGGGTCATTTCCGGAACAGGGTTATTGTGGCCGAACCTTCTTCTAAACCGAAATCCGATTTGAAGGAATGCGATGAGTCATCGATTCGGCTGCGCGCGCCGGAAGAGTTACTAAACCAAGGCGCAGAACCGTCGAAGGTTGCCGAGGCGCAAGCAGTGATGGTGAAGGAATTCGAGGCGACCGACGCACAAGGTAACACTAAATCCTCGTCTGCGGATTCGCCCTCGGTGACTGATCATTCGCAAACGCCCGAGAACAAAGATTCTCTCAATGTGTGGAACTCACCTCCCAGGTACTACGGAATCATCCGCCACAGGATTATCGTTGCGGCTTGCGTTGTGGCTTCTTTGTCATTTATTGGTTTTAGCGCATTTGATCCGGCGTCTCTGATTTCGCGAGAAGCTACGATCAACAGCTCATTTCAAGCAACTTTTCTACCGAAAATGCCGGACCTGCCTGTTGGTTTGATGTATTCGAATTATGATGATTCTGCGTTACCCCCGGACCAAACGCGTTTCAAGATTTGCCAAGATTCTTGGGGGGATCAGCTCGTCGGATTTTCAGATCGCAATGGCAAGGTCGTGGTTAAACCGCAGTTTGAGGATGCTCATCCTTTTGCTGACGGCTTGGCAGCGGTTTGCATTGGTAAGAAGGACAAAGCTAAGTGGGGATACATAGATGAACAGGGTCAAATGGTGATTGCTCCGAAATTCGATAATGCGTGCGATTTTGAGAACGGAGTTGCCATGGCCGGGAGATCTGGCAAATTTAATTTGATCGACAAGAAGGGCGAGACCGTAATGCCGTTGACACGCTCAATTCAGACGGGAAGCGACCCACTCATAGTGCAGGGCAGACGAAAAGTCGGACTGATGGATAGACACGGCAAATGGATAGTTGAACCAAAATTTGATGGCATCTCCCCACTAGAGGCTGGTGAGTTCATGCCGTTTTCCGGTAACCGTGATGAACCAGACAGTCTTGCTAAGCGAGAGACTTACTTCACGTTCGTATCGAAAGGTTCTACAGGCTTGATGGATGCGTCAGGCAAAGTGGTGGTTCCAGCAAATTTCGACAATATCTGGTCTTATAACAAGGGTCACGCTGCAGTTGTTGTCGATGGTAAGTGTGGCTTTGTTGATGCCTCGGGAAAGATGGTAATTGAGCCGCGATACGATTTTGCTACTGCATACGACGACATAATTGCAGTGCGTACTGATCGCAAATGGAGTTTCATCAATTCCGAGGGCAAGGTGTTGCCGATTAAACCTCCTGATGCCATCATTTGTGCAAACTCTGGCTACTGGCTGTCAGATGGCCTTGGACCAGTGATTTACAAAGATGGTTGTGGATACGTAAACACAAAGGGAGAGATTGTTATAAACCCGACTTTTGACATGGCATCTCGTTTTCGCAACGGATATGCCGCCGTTCAGAAGGGTTATACATGGAAATATATAGACCGTACCGGCAAATATGTGTCGCCTCTTGAATTTACTGAGCCAGCCCCCATTCTGTGGGATAAGCCGACGACAGTTGCAGGGCCTCTATTCGAACTGGTGCAATTAGGGCAAGGCACAAATCAATATGAACGCTCGAAAGCAGTTAGGGAGCGTTTCAAGGAAGGATCCTTACCGGCCAATCACTACTGAAAATGGACAAAGGAATCAACGTGCAGCGCACTCGAATCATCAGCTACGGCGATCCTAAGTCACACCTTTTTCTGTGGCAAAAGGCCTTTTATCTTGTTCCGGCTTGGGCTGTCTTGATCATTCCCGTGGCCGGGTTGATCTGCCACATGCTAGGACCCACAGCGATGCAGGTGGGGCATGTAGCTATTCTCAGCCTCCTCACGTGTTACTTTTTTCAGGACCTGTTAAAACGGAAAATTCGCTTCGATGACGAAAACATCTTCTTTGGTTTCTCGATCATTCCAATCAAGGATTTGATCGGTGTTAGCGTTTCTTACAAAAAACATAAGTTTCTTCCCGACTGTCTTGTACTGCAACGTGCGTCAGGACCGAACCTCAGATTGGTAATAGCGGGTTTGCGGCAGGAGGACATCGCCGTTTTGCTCAAGCACTTGCAGACCCGAAATTCGAATCTGACTACGGCCGCTGTTCTGCCTGCTTTGGTCAAATGCCGCGAGCTGACGCAGAAGCTGCCGGATCTATCCACACCGCTGATGGTGCCTTATCACGAGCAGCAGGTAGTCAGCGAGTCCACAGAAATTTTTAAGTCTACAGCATTGCAATGGGCTCGCGTTGGTCCAGTCATTGCTTTCGTTGCCTGCGCACCGGTCTGGCTCTCCATTCTTTCAGGTATGTTCACGACTCTGAGCCCGCATTACTGGGAACAAATGCGCTCTCTGACGGCGCAAAAGACTCTGTCGGACCTGTCCACCGGTTTAAATCACGCCATTCTTACGAACGTAGGGCAAGCATCTGATTCGATAAAACATTTTGCTTCGACGCCTTGGGTGGCTTTCTGCACGTCAGCATTGATAGTTGGACTGGTCTTCTATCTTCGTGTTTTGCTCAGACCAAACAATCTTGTTGCGAACAATACAGGTTTAAAGCTTTTGTTTTGCTTTGGCAACATCTCGATACCCGTCAGAAGCATCAGCTGGGCGCAGATTAAAGGAGCGACGCTGCGTAGGCTGCCTGGGCGCGCTGGAGCCACAGCCATGAAAATTCGTTTCACAAAAATGAACGAGAAGTATTTCGATCTCAATCTCGCTGCTCTGACGAATGAACATCGAAGCTTTTTGCTCAAACGCATTGAGAAGCAGTGCCCAACTTGTCAGATAGATCCCGAATTGTCCCAATCCATGCAGCCGAAATCCGAGCGCAGTTACACCGAACTTTGGTTGCAATCGCTGACTCAGGCGCCTGAGCGAAAGACCCTTGATCCGCTGCAACCTGGGCAGGTTATTGGCGAGAATCGGTTCGAGGTCCTTAAGCAGCTCGGTGTCGGTGGTCAGGGAACAGCTTACCTTTGCATTGACCTGTTGTCTGACTCAGGTGTGACGGTGGTTCTGAAAGAGAGTGTGCTTCCGACTTTTGTTGATCATGCTGTGCGAAGAAAGACTCTCGAACGATTTGAGCAGGAAGCAAAATTGCTTAAGCCGCTTGATAGCAGTCACATCGTTAAACTCCTTGATTATTTTGTTGAAGACCACAGGTCATATCTTGTGTTGGAGTACATAGAAGGATGTACATTGCGTGAACTGATCGAGCGCGAAGGTCCCGTCGATCAAGCGCGTGCGTTCGATATCGCACTACAGATGTGCGACATTCTCAAACTGCTTCATGAGCATGCGATTGTGCATAGAGATTTTGCTCCCGACAATTTGATTCTGAGAAACGACGGCAAATTGAAGCTGATTGATTTCAACGTAGCGCAGCAAATTCAGACCGGCGCGACGGGTACCATCGTTGGCAAACATGCATATTTACCGCCAGAGCAGTTTCGCGGAAAGCCGACAACGCAGAGCGATCTTTACGCCATGGGAGCGACATTGTTTTTTCTTTTGACTGGCAGGGATCCTGAACCTATTTCTCAATCTTCACCAGCTGCGGTGAACCCAAATATTAGTGCAGAACTCGATCAAATCGTCAAACGCGCGACCGCATTGCAGGCAAGCAGCCGTTATCAAACCGCAAACGAAGTCGCGTCGGATTTACTCACGATATCCGCAAGCGATCATGTGCTTTCTACACATGCTACTGAGAGGGAAATGGCCCACAATGGCTGAACTTGTAGTTAAAAGCCAGTGTCGAAGCGCATTACGACAGTTTACAGAAGTGTCGCTTAATGTCACGTTCCCCGTGTGGGGTATTGCGGCACCAATTGGGGTACTGATACTAATGGCCATGGCGGTCACTTCCCTGGCAGATCAGTCAAAGGCATTTGAATTTCTCGCCTATGCCGGGCTGTGCTTATCTGTGGCGGTGGCAGGGCTGCTCGGTAAACGCGCGCTTTCTCGGGATTGCCTGATCGTTGACAAACAAGGTATTAAGTTACCGCGCCTGCTTGGAACATCGGTGAACCTGCGTTCGTACATGGCGTGGCAGAATGTCAGTTGTGTAAAAGCGATCGTAGATGATTCGAACACGGCCAAATCCCGGTTGAGCATTGTGTTGAAGCGTGGGCGACCAGTGCAGCTGCTTGCAGAAACTTTGGAGCCAGGGCTGCTAGAGCAATTTGTGCTGGCGACGAAGATGTGGGCGCCGGATGCTTATGACTCCAGCCTGGAAGAGTTGCAAGAGAATCTTCGAATTGGGGCGCGTCAGCAAGATCAATCGAGCTACACGAATCTATGGGAGGAAGAATTGGCTCGCCGCTTTTGCCCGGCTGCGTACATTTCGTTAGAACCTGGACGTGTGCTAAGAAACAGCAGCATCAAGATTATCAGTCATCTTGCATCAGGCGGACTATCAGCGCTCTATCTTTGCCAACTCGACGGTAAGGAATTGGTGGTTCTCAAAGAAGCCGTCATTCCTGAAAACAGCGCGGAAAATGTGAGAGAGAAGGCGCGGGAATTGTTCGAACGAGAAGCCCATTTGTTGATGAAGCTCGATCACCCAGGTATCGTGCATGTTCGCGATTGTTTTTCTGAAGCCGGGAGAAATTATCTGCTTCTTGATTATGTCAACGGTTCTGATTTGAACCAGGTAGTGAAGCAGAATGGTGCACAATCGGAGGCGGATGTCTTAGAGTGGGCAATTCACATCGCCAATGCTCTGAAGTATCTGCATGAGCGCGATCAACCGATCATCCACCGCGATTTGACTCCGGATAACATCGTTCTGCGAAACGACAGAGACATCGTCATCGTCGATTTTGGCGCGGCGAACGAATACATCGGTAATGCCACGGGAACGTTTGTCGGTAAACAGGCGTACATCGCTCCGGAGCAGCTGCGGGGCAAAGCCACCATCCACAGTGACATTTATGCGTTCGGTTGCACGCTATTCTTTCTTCTAACAGGTACAGATCCAGAAGCACTATCGACCTCGAATCCGCGGGCGATCAATCCATCAGTTTCAGAAGGGCTGGCGGAGCTGGTCGAGTCGTGCACCCAAATGGAAGCCCGCGATCGTTATCAGAGTGTCGCTCAGTTGCTTCCCGTACTGCGTCGCCTGGCAGCACAATCGATTGTTGTTTGAGGACGTGCTAATCCTCAGTTGGAGTGATTGACCATCATGGCTACTTGCCATGGTCTCTTTCTACTGGCCATCGTCTTTTTTGTCTTCGTGCGGTTTGGCCTTAGCAGTAACGATTTCTAGAAATGCACTGCTGGCAGGATTCAACTGAGCCCACATCACTGCGAAACTAATCGGAATGGCCGGCTCTGGCAATGTCAAAAGACAAATCTCCGGATCATCTCTGATCGCCAACTTGGGAAGGAAGGTGACAAAACCGCCGAGTTTGACCAGCTCCAACAAGGCGTGTCCGTCATCTTGATCGACGACAACATTCGGCGTGATCCCGATTGTTTCAAAAAAACTGCCGATCATTCTCGTCGATGCGATTTTGTGGGTCGGCAGCGCCATCGGTATTGACTCGAAGTCTGATGGTTGCAATTTTTTCTTTTTCGCCAGCGGATGTTGTTTCGACAAGACCATAACTATCTGATCGGAAAGTATCTCCTTAAAACCAATTTCGGAAAACTCAGGCGGTGCAAGCGAAAAACCTAAGTCGTATGAACCGGCCATCAATCCTGTTTCAATGTCTTCGGCTCTGGCAGCCCGCACTTTAATGTGCACGTTTGGATGAAGCAAACTGAAGGCATCAATCCATTCAGGCAGCAATTTGCTGCCGAACAACGGAGCTGTGCCGATCGCCAGGGTGCCACGCAACAGACCGGTCATTGCTTCGATCTCTTTGCCGGCTTCTTCAAGCTCGCCGACAGCGCGTTTAGCACGCACGAGCAGTACCTGTCCAGCCTCGGTCAAATGCACGTTGCGCCCCACCCGCGCGAACAGCTTCGTCTTCAGCTCTTCCTCTAGCTGTTGAATATGTATGGATAAGCTTGGTTGAGATATGTACAGCGACTCAGCCGCCCGGGTGAAATGCATAAGCTCGGCAGCTCGTATGAAATATCTGAGATGACGAAGCTCCAATTGGTTTCCTCAAAAATTGATCGAGAATGGCGGCGCCGAAAATTCATTTGCCTGGTGCCGAGGGCAGCGGACTGGTGCGCATCATTCGCTCGGATAATCGAACCGATTACAAGTCTGTATTGGATGACACCATCCTGCTGCGTGTACATTAGAATTGTCGCAGCCGACTTTAGAAATAGCATATTCTATCCTCCTGCCTGCGTTCATTAGCAACAGCGGAGTACTGACATGTGGATTGTGCAACTGGCGATTAGACGGCCCTATACCTTCGTCGTAGTGTCCATGCTGATTGCTTTGCTCGGTATCCTGTCGATAACTAGAATGCCGGTCGACATCTTTCCGTCGATTAATCTGCCCGTTGTCAGCGTCATCTGGAGTTATACCGGGCTGACTCCCGACGAAATGCGCGACCGTATCGTGACAGTTTCAGAGCGGGCAATGACAACTGTCACCAGTGAGATCGAGCACCTCGAGTCATCATCGGTTAACGGAATCGGCGTAATCAAGGTGTATTTGCGTCAGGGCTCTGATGTCGGCAAATCTGTCGCGTTGATGAGTTCTGTCAATCAGACAATCCTCAAAATTCTTCCGCCCGGCATTACCCCTCCTCTGGTCACCGCCTTCAGCACTTCTGATGTTCCCGTCATGCAGCTTGGAGTAGGCAGCAAGACATTGTCAGAGGCAGAACTATACGATTATGGACTGAGTTTCATCCGCCCACGCCTTGCCACCGCCGGCGGTTGTTCGATTCCCATTCCATATGGCGGGAAACAACGACAGGTGATGGTGGACATCAATACCAATCAACTTAATGCCAAAGGTTTGAGTCCTGCCGACGTCACTAATGCGCTCAATCTACAGAATTTGATTCTGCCGTCGGGAACAGCCAAAATCGGCACGAAAGAGTATCCCGTCAAGATGAACAGCAGTCCGCAGCAGCTTGATGAGCTCAATATGTATCCGATCAAGCAAGTCGGCGATGCCACCATTTATTTTAAGGATATAGGCAGCGTTCATGACGGTTTCGCTACGCAGACCAACATCGTCAATCAGAACGGTCGGCGCTCGACTTTGTTGAATGTGCTCCGATCCGGCGGCGCTTCAACGCTCGCGGTGGTCGATAACATCAAGAAAGCATTGCCGCCGTTGATGGAAACATTGCCTAAAGAATTGAACATCGAGATCTTGACCGACCAATCAATTTTCGTAAAAGCAGCGATCAAGCAGGTGGTGAGCGAGGCGGTCACCGCTTCGATACTGACCGGATTGCTGATGCTCTGCATTCTCGGCAGTTGGCGCAGCACAATCATTGTTATCACTTCGATTCCTTTGGCTATCCTGGCGTCGATTATCTGTTTGAACGCGTCAGGGCAGACGCTCAATACTATGACACTGGGAGGACTGGCGCTTGCCGTAGGGATGTTGGTAGATGATGCGACTGTGGAGGTCGAGAACATCCACCGCAATTTGGCGATGAAGAAGCCAATCGTCAAAGCGATCTTGGATGGTGCCTCACAAATTGCCACGCCGGCATTTGTCTCAACTCTGGCGATCTGTATCGTTTTCGTTCCCGTTGTGTTGTTGACGGAACCAACGCGCTCTCTGTTTGTGCCGCTGGGAATGGCCGTCGTGTTTGCCATGCTTGCATCGTACTTCTTGTCACGCACGCTTGTGCCTGTGATGGCGCGCTATCTGTTGAGCGAGCATGATGAGCACGAGTCGGAGAAACCGGTTGGTTTCTTTGGTCGAATCTATCATTGGATAGATGAGAGATTCAATGCGCTGCGTGACTCCTATCACCGCCTGCTCGACCGGGCGCTGGATCACCGCGGTAAAGTTGTGGCTGGCTTTCTCTGTGCATACGCCTGCTGTCTGGCGCTGACTCCATTTGTCGGGCAAGATTTCTTCCCCGCTGTCGACGGCGGACAGCTGCGTCTGCACATCATCGCACCGAAGGGCAGTCGCATTGAGGAAACTGAGCGGGTCTTCAAAGATGTAGAGGCGCAGATTCGCACAGTCATACCACAAGACGAAATCAATGTGATTACGCAAAACCTGGGCTTGCCCGCGAGCGGCATCAATTTGGCTTACGGAGACAACATCACTTTCAGCGACTTCGATGGTGAGATGTTGATTTCGCTGAAGCCCGAGCATCACACATCCATATTCGAATATGAAAAGCAGATCCGCAAGCTGCTGCGCGATAAAATGCCTGCTATTTCCTTCTTCTTTCAGCCGGCAGACATAACCAGCCAGATTCTCAATGCCGGTTTACCTGCGCCGATTGATATCCAAGTTTCCGGACGCGACCTTACGAAGGATTATGAGATCGCGCTGGCGTTGCAAAAGAAGATCGCACTGGTACCAGGGGCGGTGGACGTCACCTTGTTGCAAGTTCCCGATGAGAACCAGCTGATGGTGAATGTCAATCGCACAAAGGCGATTGAGCTGGGCTTGACGCAGCACGACGTCGCCAATTCTGTTCTCGACTCTCTCACATCAAGCTTCCAAACTGTACCGAATTACTGGGTCAATCCGAAAAACGGAGTCAACTACAACGTAGCGGTGCAAACGCCGACATATCAGATCAACACGATAGATGACATCTCTACCTTGCCGGTCTTCGCCGCGGCAAATAAACCGCCGATCTTGTTGAAGACGGTTGCTCAGTTTGCGCGTGGCACCACCTCTGCCATCTCCAGTCACTACCAGATCATGCCGGTGTTTGACATATATGTGAATACACAGGATCGCGACCTCGGCGGAGTGTCGGAAGATACTCGTAAGATTGTCGACGATCTGCGCAAGAGTTTGCCCCGCGGGGTCTTTGTCGCCATCAGGGGACAGTCGCTCAGCATGAACGCCGCCTTCGGCGGGCTGCTCAGCGGGCTGGTGTTTGCTCTGGCTCTTGTTTATATGTTGTTGGTGATCAACTTTCAGTCGTGGCTTGATCCATTAATCATATTAATGGCGAGCCCGGGCACGTTGTCCGGTATCGTCTTAATGTTGTTTCTCACGCAGACTACGTTTAGCGTGCCAGCATTGATGGGGGCGATCATGAGTATTGGTGTCGCATCTGCTAACAGTATCCTTATGGTAACCTTCGCGGAGGAGCGCAGACAAGAAGGGCTTGATCCGATCAAATCCGCTTCAGAAGCCGGGTTTACGCGCTTTCGTCCTGTGATTATGACGGCTCTGGCGATGATTATTGGCATGTTGCCAATGGCGACCGGCTTGGGCGAAGGCGGTTCTGCCAATGCACCGCTAGGCAGAGCTGTGATTGGCGGCCTTTTGGTGGCGACCTTTGCCACGCTGTTTTTTGTGCCGGTAATCTTCTCGCTACTCAAGCGCAACCGACCCGAACCGGTGGATGCCCCACAGACATAGCGTTTCCAATCATTACTCTCGGTAATGGAGTGAATCAGATCCCTGTATTGGACCCTGGAGAGCCACGGGTCTAAATTGGATGTATGAGCTTTTGGGAATCGAGGCGAAAAACAGCCATGTTGAAGAGCAATCTAGAGCAAAGCACTAATAAACTGCAAGCCAGCCGGAGTCGCCGTGGTGCGATCAATCCGTTTGTTCCTGTAGTTGCCACTGTCGCTGCCCTGGCGGCTGTGGGTGTGACCCCGCGATTGGAAAACTACATGCAGCTCAGCAAGATTCATCAAGAACTGAAAAATGATCCGCCCGTCGTCACTGTTGTGCCTGTTAAACAGGCAGCTGCAGAAGAATCGATCAGTTTACCGGGCGACCTGCAACCAATTCAAAACATCCCAATCTACGCCAGAGCAAACGGCTATTTGTTGAAACGGTTTGTCGACATCGGTGACAAAGTCAAAGCAGGACAAGTGCTGGCTACCATCGATACGCCCGAACTCGACCAACAAGTGCAGCAGGCGACCGCCAATCTGCGCAGCGCTCAAGCCAATTTAGCGTCAGCGCTGTCCGACCGTGAAAATTACGCTTCGCTATTATTTGCTGCCGACGCTGCGATCAAACAGAATCGCACCAATTTGGAATACAGCACATCTGAAGTAAAACGCTATCAGGCGTTGGCTGTCGAAGGAGCGGTTTCATATGAGCAACGGGACAATATGTTGCGTCAATACAACTCTGACAGTTCGGCGATTGAGTTGGCCCAGCACAACCGGCAGGCGCAACTGGCTCAAGTCGCGTCAGCCAACGCGCGGATCGCGGCTGCGAAACAGGCGGTGATTTCCTCGCAAGCTGGACTTGATCAATTGAAGGCATTGCAAGGTTTTCAAAAAGTGGTGGCACCGAGTGATGGAGTGATCACCAATCGATTCGTTGATGCTGGTTCGCTGGTGGCAGCTGGTGGCAGCAATGGCACCACTGAGTTGCTCACCATGGCGAAGACCGATATGCTGAGAATCTACGTTGATGTTCCGCAGAGCGATTATCTCTACATCCACAACGATGACAAAGCGCAGTTGACATTGCAGGAATTTCCCGGTCGCTCGTTTGTGGGAACGGTGACCAACATTGCCGGCAGTTTGGATTCTGCTTCACGCACCTTGCAGACTGAAATTCGTATCGACAATCGAGATCACGTTTTGAAGCCTGGCTCGTATGCCGATGTGAGCTTCCACTTTGTCAATGCGCACCCTGCCCTGATGATACCGAGCAGCGCGGCCATAACAAAGAACGACGGATTGTACGTGGCTGTTGTGAACAACAACTTGATTCAATACAAACCAATTCAAGTAGCACGAGACTACGGCAACAAGCTGGCAGTAAGTCAAGGACTCAAGGCGAACGAAACCGTTGTGCTCGATGCACCAGACGGACTGGCTAATGGTGCCTTGGTTACGCCACACTCAGCTCAATCATTCCAAAACTAGACAATGCAGTGAGCGCAGGCACATGCTGCCTGACTGCATTGAACCGGCGACGTTAGTAAAGATGTTTTTGAACTTTCAACCATGCCGCGCAAGCAAAGAAGGACTTAAGATCATGAAAAGCTCAACCAAATTACTCGCTCTTGCCACAGCCGTGATAGCAGCAAGCTTCATCCAATCAGCTGATGCCCACAAACTAAATGCTCCCGTCTTACTGGATCCAGTGTCGGAACATATTGATCCACCAGCCCGAGCATTGGGACAGCCAGGCACTGCCAAACTGCAAGAAAAAGTGTTGTCTCAGATCAACGTAGGGTTGGTCAACGGGCAACTTTCCTCGGCGGCTGCAGCAGATTTCAAACGCCAGATCGATGAGCTAAGCGACAACGAGTCATGGTACAAAAGCCTGAACAGTGCGGTTCCAGATGCGGTCGTCGAGAAAAACGCAGCGCTGCTCAACCAGCTAAGCGACAAAATTAATTCCCAAACGCAGCCCAAGCTACAGCTGCCTATCAAAGCCGGCAACTCGCTTCATAGCGATATCGACGATCTAATTGGTCGTGCCCTCGCGCACGATTACATCACCAGCAGCGAAGCGGAGAAGTACTACCTGCGCCTCGCCCAAATCGAATCAATTCTCGAAAACAGCAAGCACAATCCCGCAATGACAGCCCAGAGCGATCAGGCTCACAAGCAGTTGAACGAGCTCAGATCCGAATTAAATCATGCCCGAACCGCCAAAGTCGGAGCAATTTAATAAGCAAAATTGACATCGCTGCATTTATCGCAGCCCGATATGGTTCGTCAATCACACCCCTCATGTTTGTCGAAACAGTCGCTAATCTTCACGGTCGGTTTGGTTATTTTGTTGGTTCATCCGTTTATGATGTTTCTCCTGATAATCTTAGGTTGAAACACGAGCATCATGAATCTTGTAGATGACACTGCTGCCAGCCGAGCAAAAATGCTGCTGGTGTTGCTTTGGACACTGCTTCCTAGCCTGGCAATCTGGCTCGGGCTCTATCAGCTCAAAAGCGCTCTGGTGACCTTCGCCCTGTACCATGGATTGTGCTTGTTTCCGGCGATTATTTGGGGAAGAAAACTCTGGCTTCCAACGTTTTTAAAACCAAGATTGCGAGAATTCTGGTTCCTTTTCTTGGCGTCGATTGTGTTTTGTGGTATCACCGTCGTCATGTACGAGTTGATAGGCACCAAGCTTCTCTCGAACGAAAATGCGCTCAATCTGATCAAGCAATTTGGATCTAACAAAGGATTGTT
>Ga0206819_10080_pt1 | contig 35032 bp, 33 predicted proteins | sample Alteio_BWOrgCont_87_FD_152855 | JGI IMG/M metagenome (GOLD analysis project Ga0206819, IMG submission 152855) | Enriched cells from forest soil in Barre Woods Harvard Forest LTER site, Petersham, Massachusetts, United States -... | ecosystem: Environmental > Terrestrial > Soil > Temperate forest >... | reverse complement strand
AAAGTGGTCGTAACCGCCATATCGTCTGCGGAATCGACCGCGATGCCCATCACCTGCCCCGACCCAATGCCCGGGAATGATTTGATCTTGCCTGTAGCCAGATCAATCTGCTCGATGTCGGAAATTCCAAATGGACTGGTCGCAACCGTCACCACAGCGCTGTTGGTCTTGGTATTGAGCCCTATGATTCCTGGATCAGATGTAACCTGAACCACAGGCCCGAACTGGTTCTTGGCCACGTCAGACCCCGCCACATATTCCTTCATCGTGCTCAGGTCGTAAAACTGAAATGCATTCATCGACGTGCCCTGGTTGCGGCTCACGCCCCAAATCTCCGCCGCCTTTTTTAACGGGGATAGCCAGGAACCAGTGACCTGATTGCCATCGAGCGGATTCAGCACAGGGAAAGTCATTTCGAGATGATCGAAGCGGGGCACATGCTCATGTTCCACCAATCCCACGGACGAGCCCACAACTCCCCAAGTCACATCAGAGTCGCAGCCCGTGGATTTGCCTTTTCTGACTGTCTTAATAATCTTGCCGGTCTTCTGGTCGAAGGTTTCGCTCGCATAAGGGCAATCGCCGGATCCAATACCCTCGCTCAGCAAGCCCTCGCTCCCATTCTGATCGACGTCGAATCCGAAAATGACGCCGCCAAGCGCGGGATGCACGACCACTTTGCCCGGACCCTTCGGAGTTCTGGAGACGTTCTTAGAAGTTTGTGCCGCGGAGATACTGAAACAGCCAAACAAAGCCACCACAGAGATGAGCCCTAGAATCTTCGGGGAAAGCTTTAGGTTTCGCATGTCGGGTCCCGTCCATTGTTGAGTTGCGGCGCGGCCTAGCCGCGCCGGCTCACAGATGTACAACGAACGCGAAACCCTGATGTCATCATTTTGTCAAATCTTTTGCAAAGTGAACTTTGAATGTCCTGAGCGCAGCGAAGGATGTGTCCACAAGGATCCGGGCGACCCGCGCGATGCGTCGCGTCTTTTTGCGATGCAATAATCGCGCGTCTGGCTCGCTTCCTTATTGATTGATCGGACCTTACTGTCCCCGCCAGGCGCGCAAAATCTGCAATAACGAATTATGCGCAACCGGTGCCGGCGCTAAAGTAAGCACCAGCATGAGCAGACCAAAACCAGCAATCCATCGCCGGACGCCCGTCACTCCCGGCCATTCCGGTACCATCGGATGCCGCATGCCGCTGACGCGCAGCAGAACCGCCCAGATCAGCCATCCCGCCCAGAGATAAAGCGCCATCGGAATCAGCGCGATGATCGTCAGCCGCGAAACCGTCTTATGCGCGCGCGGAGCAATGGAGAAGACGATATGCCCTCCATCAAGTTGGCCGCCCGGCAAAAGATTCAGCGCGGTCGCGAACATTCCCACCCAGGCCGCAACCGCAGTCGGGTGGAGATGAAGCGTCGGCAAGGTCCAGCTACCATGGGGAAGGATTGCCCACACCAGCCGGAAAATAAGCGGATAGTGCAGTTGAATTTCGGAATCCATTCCAGATGGCAACGCCACTCTGGAGAGCGGCAAAGCAACAAGCAGAACAACCAAAGCTGTCGAAAATCCCGCGATTGGTCCCGCAATGCCAATGTCAAACAATGCTGCCCGAGAACGGATCGGCGCTCGGATCCGAATGAACGCCCCCATGGTTCCGAAGAGCGAAGGAAAAGGAATGAAGAATGGAAGCGTCGCATTCACCCCGTAGTAGCGGCAGCACAGATAGTGGCCCATCTCATGAGCCATCAAGATAAGCATCAGCGTAAATGAAAACGGAATGCCCAGCAGAATGTTGCCGGACTGTAACGCCCACGTCACAGGAAAAATGCTGGAGAGGCTGTCATCGCCGATGTAGAAAGCCGGCAGGTTGTGTCGATAGTTGAATTCCATCCGCGACCCGACCACCAGAGTCGTGAAAATCGTAGCCAGTAGCAGCACGATGTGCAGCCAGTAACTCTGCTTCGGAGGATGCACCACAAAGACTTCGACCGGCCGGTAATACTCCGTAGTGGATGAAGATGAAACTGGGGGAAGAAATTCAGGCATCAAGATTCCGCGCTATCGGCTCGAGCAAGTCAGGGCCGGAAGGCCCGTATCTCCATGCTACGCGAGATAGCGAACTCAGTCGATGGCTTGCAACTCTTTGCCCGGCTTAAAGCGCACAGCTTTGCCCGGCGGAATGGAAACCTCGGCGCCCGTCCGCGGGTTGCGTCCGATGCCAGTCTTGCGTGGCCTGACGTTGAATACGCCAAAGCCGCGCAGCTCAATGCGATCACCCTTGGCGAGCGACCGCTTCATGCTGCCAAAGACAGTTTCCACGGCCAGTTCGGCCTTGGTTTTTGTAATTCCGGTTTTGTTAACCACTTCATTAATGATATCGAGCTTGATCACGGGCGATCCTCAAGCGATGGAGTCAGGACGATTGCACCAAGTTATTGATGCTAAGGAACATATGAGCGATTGTCAACGGGAGTCATCAGATCAGTCAAATGCGGAAACCGGAAAAGATCAAAGCCCGAAGCCAACAGCCCGAAGCCGTAAGCTTACTTCCTGCCGTTCTCGCCTTCCTTATACATGTACTTGATGGACGGTTTGTAGATCATCAGGTTGGGAGCACCATTGCACGTCACCTTGAGGCAGCTCTTGTCGTACCACTCGATGATGCCGTGGATTTCCTCGCCATCACGCAGCACAATCACCATGGGCGTTTTCCCCTGCATCTGTTTCTGATAATAGAAATTCTCCGCGTTGGTTTGCTCCGCTGGTGCCGACTTGCGGCCACCGCCATTGCGATCGTTGCGCTCGCCGGAGCGCTCCGGTCGATCACGCCGCTCTCCTGCGGGTGCGGACGAATGGTTGTGCTCGGTGCGATTCAGCGACGGGCGAATCAGCTTCCGGTTGGCAAAACTCTCGCTTTCAATCGTCCGTTCGCCCGGAACGGAATCCATCACATCTTTCATAGCCATAGCACCACCCTGTTCGACACGCTTTTTACGCGGGCCACAACCCGACGCGACTGTGATTGTGGATTTTGAAGGCGTGAACTTTTCAATACCGTAGCACACGACTGGGAGACATGACAATCCTCAACTTCCCGCCCACACATGCCCACTTTTTTCGTCAAAAAAAATCAAAAACTAACCGCAGTCGTAGTTCGGCTCTTGGTGTATATTGTTGGGACTGGCTTGCGTGTGCGCCAGGGAGATGAGCCTCCAGAAGCCGCGTTTGCGGGGAAGAGGAGTGTATTTTTCCCACTAATCCGCAAAGTTTTTCAACCGCAGTGGATGCTTCCCCCACTAAGTTAACTCATTGTTCTTGAATGCCACTCCGCTTGCTCTTTGCTTGACGGATGCTGATTTTTGGCAGGTCACGAAAACTATGAAATTCTCCCAGAAATTCTGGTTACCCCGGGTTACCATCGTGCTAGTCGGAGTTTTCCTCTCCACAGGATTTGCCATCGCTGCCGACAAGCCCCACTACGTCGCCACTAATGATGACGCGCCGCCGTCGCTTAATACCACCGTTACTTTCTACACCGTGGGTTCAAATGGCCTGTTGACCATGAAAGACGCGGTATCACTCGGACAGGGCGGTATCGCAGGTGGCTATTTTGCGGCCAACCGCGTAAGCGTACTCGACAGTGGGAAACAGGAGTGCGTCTATGCCTCTATCGCCTCGACTGGCGAAATCGAAGGAATCAACGTCAGCTCGCTAAAGGTCGTGGGTTCTGCCAGCGGCTCCGCGGAGGATACCGGCGCCTCCAATGGCGTGGGTCTGGCCGTAAACAGCAAGTACCTGTATGCCAGCTTCACTGACGACAGCGCCATTGGGACGTTTAAAGTGTTGCCGGATTGCGGTATTAAATTCGTTGGCGACATCACCGTCGCCGGACTGCAAGGCGGCACCATCGATGGCATGTTCATTCACGGAAACATCATGGTGACCAGCTATGGCGACGGCTCCATCCAGTCGTTCAATATTTCAGGCGGCGTGCCCGTATCGAATGGCGACGAGCAGAATTCGACCGCTTCAAAGAAGGGCACCAGCGACACCTACCCCAATGGAATCGATATCACGCAAGACGGACACTACGCCATTTTCGGCGATACCTCGCCATTCACCGTGGTCGAAGTCTCCGACATTTCCTCGGGTAAATTGACTCCGACGGTTGTGTACCATCTCGGAGACGCCATCAATTCAAGCAACATTTTGCTGAGCCCGGATGAGACGCTTCTCTACATAAGCAACAATCAGGGAGACAGGATCAGTGCGGCGTTTTTCGACGCCAGCACGGGCAAGCTTACGAAGGGTTGCGCCTCCGGACGACTCAGAGGCTACGTGAAAGATTGGTCGTATCTCGCATCTTTGGCCTTGGAAGAAACTACTGGAACGGGTGGAGTTGTCTATGTCGCCGAGTTTGGCGCACCGTCCTCCATCGCGGAAATAAAGGTGACATCAACCGGTACGAGTTGCACGCTGCAGGAACTGCCCAAATCGCCCGTCTCTGACCCGAATAGTCCGGGACTGTTGTCGATCGGAGCTTTTCCGCCCCGGCCGTTCTAACTTGAGGTGTTTCAAGCTTTGCTGGAGATTGCAAAAAGAGATTGCAGAAGAGAAAAAGAAAAAGATAGAAGAAAGAAATATTAAGGAGTTGAGCTATGCGCACTGTGTCCAGATACCTGTTCGCCATCGTTCTCTGTGGATTTTCCTGCTTGCAACTGGAGGCGCAATGTCCCAACCGCCCCGACGCCGGCACCGTAGTCCAAGATCCTCTGGCCCTCAGCAGTGTGAACGGCGTCCTTAGCGCCGACTTAACCATGAAATATTCCGTCGATGAGGCAGGCTACAGCCATTACTGCTACATCTACCGGGACGGCAAAACCGAAGCGGAGGCCCCGACGCTGCGCCTCAACCAGGGCGATCATCTTCAGCTCAACGTCACCGACCGTATCGAGGGCAATGACTCTGGGCCCGGGATGGACATGGACTTGTCGGGCGCGCCGATTTGCGGCAACAACGGACCCCCGACGTTGTCTTCCACCAATGTTCACTTCCACGGTCTGAACGTGCCACCCGTCTGCCATCAGGATGACGTACTCACGACTTTGATTCAGCCTGGCAAACCGGCGTTCAACTTCGACATGCAGATTCCCGCGAATGAACCTCCCGGCCTTTATTGGTACCATCCCCATGTCCACGGGTTTACCGAATTCCAGGTCAATGGCGGCGCGGCGGGCGCGCTAATTGTCAATGGAATGGAGAACGTACGCCCCGAGGTAAAAGGACTCACCGAGCGCGTCTTCGTTATCCGCCAGCAGTATCTGGTTCCCTGGGTGCCCGGGCCCTACGAACTCACGATTAATTACCAGGTCGCCGATTCTCCGAGCTTCCCGTCTCCCATCATCAACATGAAGCCCGGCGAGAAGCAGTTCTGGCGCGTGGTCAACGCCACCATTCAGGATTTCACGCCGTTGCAGGTTTGGTTCAATGGCAAGCCGCAGCCGTTGCAAGTGATCGCGCTCGATGGCTATCCACTCGCGAAGGCTCGCTATCAAGACACAATTCTCGTGCCTCCCGCCGGACGCGCCGAATTTATCGTGCAAGCGCCTCCGCAAAACAACGAGGCTATTTTCATTTCTCTGTCTTATTCCACCGGACCGACCGGTAATCCCGATCTCGAACAACAGCTGGCCCGAATCGATGTCAGCGGCGATGCCGAGGAAGCGCAAGAGACCAAGCCCCAAACCGAGGCGCAGGCCAAGCCCGCCCAATCCGCGGCGCCTATGACGCTCTCAAACATTAAGTTCGCCGATTTGGCCACAGTGAAACCCACCATCACCCGGAACCTTTACTTCTCGGAAGAATTCGGCGGCACCAACGGCCCCATTCAGTTCTACATCACCGTCGACGGACAACAGCAGAAGGTTTTTGAACCTAATGAGAAGCCCGCAATCACCACTCATGTGGGAGCCGTTGAAGACTGGATCATCGAAAACCGCGCCCTGGAAACCCACGACTTCCACATCCACCAGATTCACTTCAAACTATTGGAAGTCGACGGAAAGCCCGTCGCTAACGAGGATATGCGCGATAGCTACGAGATCCCCTTCTGGGAGGGGCCGGGTCATCCCTACCACAGCATCAAAGGGCGTTTTGATTTCCGTGATCCCACCATCGCAGGGACTTTTGTGTTTCACTGCCACATACTGCTCCACGAGGATCTGGGCATGATGCACAAAATCCTGGTTCTTCCCAAAGAAGAATCGCAATAAGAGTTTTGATCGCACTAGTTGGATCGCACATAGGAGGTGCGGGGCAGATGCGTAAGAGAATTCTCTTTATCGTAGCCGGCGTGCTTTTGTTCGGCGCCGGATATTTCGCCGCCATTAGAAACACGCCAATAGCCTACGCCGCTCCAACCCAAGGCGCCCCGACGCAGGGCACCGTGCCAAAATCCTACGGCCGCCTGGTAACGGCCATCGCCGATCAGATCGGAACTGGCCTCATTTTTGAGGACGCGCAGGGCGTCATCCGCTTCGTCAGCGTGACCGGCATGAAAGAAGGAGAGCTCGCCCGCTACGATCAAACCCCCACTCGCGGCGGCATTCCCAAGTCTTACGGCCGTCTGGTCACCGCCGTCGTGAACCCCGACGGAACCGGCCTCATTTTCGAAGACAGCGAAGGCGTGATCCGCTTCGTCACCATCACTGGCAAAAAAGAAGGAGAACTAACCCGCAACTGACAGTGCTTTTGGCAGTCATTCTGAGCGAAGCGGAGGATCCCTTACCCGACCTTATTCGTCGCCGCCTTCCGCACCCGATGCTCACAGCTAACCGTGTTGATGCAGGAATCCCGCATCACCAGCCGCTCCACCGGCTTGCCGCCCAAAATGTGAGACTCGACAATCTCATCCACATCGGGCGGCCTCACGAAGCCGTACCAAACCGCCTCCGGATACACCACCAGGTTCGGACCATGCTCGCACTGGTCCAGACACCCGGCCTGATTCGCACGCACTCTGCCTTTGAGTCCGCGCTCCGCCAGCTTTTGCTTGAATAATTTCTGCAACTCCGCCTTGGCCTCCGGATCGCAGCTTCCCCGCGGATGCCCCGCCGGCCGCGAATTCCCACAAATGAAAATATGCCTCTCAAACTTTGCCATATAGAAAATCTACAGGAATTAGCCTGCCAGTGTCGCTGTCGATAGGAGGAAAGAAGCTTTCTTCGACCACATTCCCGCGTCATCACTGGCGAAAACCGCGACTTCCTTGTCCAAGCATTTGATCGGCAGCGCGGGACGAATCGAGGCTTCGACGGTGTGCAGTTTTTCGCCGTCCACCCGGTCGGCGACCGTGAGGTGAGGAATGACGTCGGCGAAGGCCCTGCCGTAGAGCCTTAGATCGTCAATTTCATCGGCCAGGACCTTCGGTCGACAAAAAGGGGTAAAGCAGCGTGATGTGAGCACAAATGCCGAGCCCGGCTAAGGCGTCGTATTGTAGGCGCAGAGGTCCCACGGCTGCCTCAACTTCAGGAATCGGCATGATAATCGCCGAATCATTTCCCATCACTCGATGTTATTTCCGAAGCGCTGAATTTTCGTTGAGAAATTGGGCAAGTTTTTGCGGCTGAGGTCCACTCAATCTTTCAGCGGCACCATCACTTGATCGCCGCGACACACCGTGGCCACATGCTGCAGGCCGCCGTCAGGCTGTTTCATCAGCATCACCGGACCATAGCAGAACACGGCATGGCCGCTTTCCGCCATGTACCACATTCCGCGCTCCCGCGCATGTTGGGTTGTGAGATGTTCGACCGGCAGGCGCGGAGGCGCCGCCACTTTCGAACCGGGTAGAGACAGAGCTAGAAACAACATCGCCAGGGATTTCATCGCTTCGCCTGGCCCTTAAAATTCAGATCGTCTTCACGATCCTGCGTCCGTCCACAACGTCCGAAATGCCGAGCGGCGGCTTCGGTGGAAGCGCCTTTTTGGCTTTGCTCGCGTTGTGGCTGCTCTGTGCGCTGCCTCCGGGAGTGTCCTGGGTCATTGGAGTCTGGGTCATCGGGGTCATTGGGATTCCACTCAATGGAGTCTGCGCCTGGGAGCTAGCTCCTGCCTTAGCCTGGGCCTGGGCTTCGGCATACTGCTTTTGAAACAACTTACCTTTAAGATTACTTAATTCCGTGCTGTCGCCAAGTAGAGCCGTAATCAGGGAGCGCTGGGAAGCAATCGTCCGATCCTGTTCGACCGCCAGCATGGACATCAAGCCGTAGGAGATCAGAAACAGCACCACCAGAACCGGGAGCAGCGTGTGTTTGCGCTTGGGTTTTGCCTCAGGCTGCAACTGCGGAACCGTCACAACGGCGTCTTGCGTCCAGCTCAACAATGGATACCCCGATCTACGCCCCAAGGCAGCGGGCGCTCAGGTAAATGCAGCTATACCACCATCACCTCGGACTTTCGTAAGTTATTATGAAAAAGCTACTTAACCATTATTTGCTGGGCAACGCCCGCAACCGCATCTGCAACCCACTGCACATTAAAGGTAACCAGCATGCGTTACAAACGTGCCTTGACCCGCCACCACGCCCATGACGACCACCGGTGGAGATTGGCAGAGGAGCCTCAGCTCAGAACAGGTACACTGTGCTCTCGCTTAACACACGATGCCTGACAAAGTCACCCTCCTTGCGTAGCGTATCGTGACAATTGGCAGGACCTCCGCACCGTCTTCGATTTCGTCGGCATTAGCTAACAGCACAAACCGACCTGAATCCGGAGGTTTAGAATGTAACCATGCCCACGCTCCGCGATATCGTTTACTCGCAGGTTCGCGAGGGCGAGCTTTACGAGAAGCTGGATCGCGACCGGGTGCGTTGTTATGCCTGCGGGCATTGCTGTCCGATTCCCGAGGGCCAGCCCGGCGTCTGCAAGGTGCGTTACAACCGAGGCGGCACTTTGTATGTGCCTTGGGGATATGTCGGCGGAGTGCAGTGCGATCCGATCGAGAAGAAGCCGTTTTTTCACGCGTACCCCGGCGCGCTGGCTTACAGCTTTGGCATGCTGGGATGCGACTTGCACTGCGGCTACTGCCAGAATTGGGTGACGTCGCAGGCGTTGCGCGATCCCAATGCGGTTTCGCCGCCGCTTGAAGCCTCGCCGGACGCGCTGGTCCGGGATGCGCTGCGGCAAGGCGCGAAGGTTCTGGTCAGTACGTACAACGAGCCCTTGATCACCAGCGAGTGGGCGGTCGCGGTGTTCAAAGAGGCGCGGACTGCGGGTCTGATTACGGGATTCGTTTCGAATGGCAACGGCACGCCGCAAGTGTTGGAGTATCTGCATCCGTGGATCGATCTGTACAAAGTCGATCTGAAGAGTTTCGACGACCGCCATTATCACGAGCTCGGCGGACGCATTAGGCCCATTCTCGAGACCATTCGCAGCCTGCATCAGATGGGCGTTTGGCTGGAGATTGTGACGTTGCTGATCCCCGGCTTCAACGATTCCGAAAAAGAGTTGCGCGGATTGACGGAGTTTTTGGCGAGCGTCTCCCCGGACATTCCCTGGCATGTGACCGCGTTCCACAAAGATTACAAGATGGACGATCCCGACAACACGCGGCCTCGTGATCTGCTGCGCGCGGTGGAGATCGGCAAGCAGGCCGGCCTGCACTATGTTTATGCGGGAAACTTGCCGGGCGCGGTGGGCGATCACGAAGACACGAAGTGCGACAACTGCGGTGAAACGCTGATCAGGCGGCACGGCTACTACGTCGAGGAGTATCGAGTGACTGCGGATGGGGGTTGCCCGTCATGCAAGAGCGCGATTCCGGGCCGTTGGGCGCCGAAGTTTGAAAAGCAGATTGCGGACCGTCCTTTCTTGCCGCGCCGTGGCTCAGGTTTGGTTACAATCCTCAACTAGACCTGAGACCTGCATGCGGAAACTGCGAATCGCGCTCGCGCTGGGACTTCTGTCGATCGCCGTTGCCTGCTCGCCACGCGACTTTCTCACGCGACGACTGGCCGCGGATCTGATTGCAACCTCCGATACCTTCAAAAGCCCTCAGCAATTCTTGGTTCGCACCGGAGTTGTTTCGAATAGAGATTACATCTCGCCCGAATATCTGGTCCTGCAACGACAAGGCTGGATCACCGGCGCAGCGAATGCTTGCACGCCCGACGTTGCTCCGCCGCCGTGCTGGGAAGTTACTCTAACTCCGGTTGGAGTTGAGACCTTTCACGACCTGATTCCGAACGGCACGACAGATGCCCGATCCTTTAGCGTGCCGGTGGCCCGGAGACAGCTGATGGGGATAACCGGGATTAGCAAGAACGGCAGTACTGCCGACGTCGACTTCGTCTGGAAGTGGCTGCCGCTAAATGAAGTCGGCGCCGCGCTCTACGCAAGCGGCGTCGAAAATAAATCAACGGTGGGGTTCCGGCAATACGATGATGGCTGGCGAGTCCTGGAAGGCAGTGCGCCCAAGAGCAATCAGGGTATCGACGATGCCTTGAAGAACTCGGAGCCCGCGCCGTGAGCTGGTTATTTCGCAGCGCGGGCATTAGTGTTATTGAAGTCCGCTCGCTGTGCTTGATTCCGGCGTCGGGCCTGCGTCTGGAGACCACGGCGAGAGATGTGCCCGGCGATCCTGCCTCCAGCACGCCTCGTCATCCTGCTCACAAACTGGATAAAGTTTTCCCCAGCCCTCGGCGAACAGAATCTGCTGTTCGGGGACGCCCAATTTTATGAGCGCATCGCGAGTGGCCAGCGCGCGTTGGTCGGACAAATAGACGTTGTAGACGATATCTCCGCGTGGATCGGCCTCACCGGCAATTGTGAACAGCACGTTGGGATGCGACTTAAGCCAGTCCGCATCCTGTTGCAATGTGGCTTGATCCTGCGGCAGTAAATCCGCGCGGTCGTATTCGAAGTACACATCCTTAACATTCTGGGCGAACTGCTGCTGTTCAGTGGGAGCCACTGGAGCGGGAGCCGGGGTCACTGCCGCAATTTCTACCGGGCGGCCATAAGGGTCCTGCCCGTTTTTTTCATCCGGCACCGCCACCTGCGGATCAACCGGGACGGCGCTGGCGTTGTCGTTTGAGTTGACCGAGGTAGTTACGGTCGGATCGCCGGTAGGGGCTGGCTGCGTCGAGGCCGTGGTCTGAGCCCGGGACATCCCGGCCAATACCAGCGCAACCAAAATCAAATTTAGCAAATATCGGAACATGGGAACCTCCGCGAAAAAATTGCTATTAAGCATAATGGCGGAAGCGGGTTGTTCGATCTATCGGGGTAACTCTGGATTTGAGCGCCGGAACGTACTGTACAGGGCGGACTGTAGCGCAACGATTTATCTTGCCGGTGGTTTCGCAGAATTGCTGGCCATCTTTACATTACGGTTCGAGGCTTCGTAGCGGGCGATTCCGGTGTAGAGGGCTTCGGCAATTTGCTGACGGTAGGTTGAACTCTGCAGATTGTTTTCGTCGGTGGGACTGCTGACGAAAGAAACCTCGGCCAGAATCGCCGGCATGGAGGTTCCGGTCAGCACAACGTAATGAGCTTCCTTGACGCCGCGGTTGGGCAGGCCGGGATTCTTGGCGGAGAGCATTGTGTACAAGGCGTGCTGGACGCTGGCCGCAACCCGTCGCGACTCGGTGACCTTTTCACGAATATCAACGTTCGTCCAATTAATAGCTTGCAGTCCCGCGTCGTCGTCTTCGGTTCTCGCTTTCACCGAGGAGTAAGTGTTCGTGTAATACGTCTCCACGCCTCGAGCGGAGGGGAAATCGCTGTAGTTGGCGTGGACCGAAACGAAGAGATTCGCCTGCGCCAGGTTCGCAATTTCGGCTCGCTTTTCGAGCGCGAGGTAGCTGTCGTCTTTGCGGGTATAGATGACTTCCGCGCCGAGGCGGGCTTCGACCATGCGCCCGAGGCGCTCCACAATATCGAGTACGAGATCTTTTTCCAACAAGCCTTGACGCCCGACCGTTCCCAGATCCCAACCACCGTGGCCAGCGTCAAGCACGATGTGAAGTTTCGCCGCGTAGATCGGCGCAGGAATGGCTGCGATGTCCGCGGGTGATGCAGCGGCCCGCTTTTCATTTCCGGGTGCTGACAGGGTCTGTTTCGATGCGCTGGAGTTCAGTGCGATTGGAGTGAGCGGAATCTGATTCATTGCGAACGGCTCCGGCGTGGCTGATTCCACGGGCAGTTTGTTTGGCGGAATCTGGTTCAGCGGCTTCTGATTCAGAGCGAGTTGATCGGTCGATGCCGGAGTGGGTCGAGTTGACTGTGTCGCAGATTGGTCCTGCGGATTCGAAGGAGCGAAGAGATCGATTTTGGCGCGGGCGCTTGGTCTGGCTCCAAGCTTGCGGACTTCGACCAGCAGGCGATAGGGGTTCGGCTCCAGGCTCACCGAGAAATCCGATGCCTCGTTGGTTTCGAGGACGACGCGGGTTACTCCCGCAATCGGTTGAGCGACGCGGACTCGTTGCAGCAGCGCGTCGTTGATCGTGATCGTCCGAGCGGAAAAAGTTGTTGCCAGCGCGGTGTCGTGCAGGTCGAAATAAATTCGCTCGGGATTGGACAGGCGATGAGCTTCGTACTGGACCTGATCCTGAATGTCGATAACGACAGTGCTGGAGTCCGCGGAAGACCAATGCCGGATGCCGGTGACCTGCGGCATCACGCCGGCTTCTTCCGCAGTCGCGGGAGCAGCGTCTCTTTCGTCTACCGTTGCGGAGGTTTCTGTAACCGCATTTGTAACCGTGGGAGACGAAATTGATGCGGGCTCTGCGATCTTGGCCGGCGCGGCTTCCGGTGTAGCCACGGGCGCAGTCGCGCGCGCGCTAGCTTTTACCGCTGCGGTGCGATGCCCGAGGGTCCACCACACTCCCGCTCCCAGCGCCACGGCACACAACACGACTGCAGCCACGACGGTCAGGCCTGGGAGGGAATGGTCAGGTATTTCCTTTTCGATGGCAGCGTCTCTTATGGGCCCGGATTCTATCGGAGCGATGACAGGACCGTTGCTTGATTCCGAAGCTTTCTGCGAAACCACATCTGAATTTTCCAAAGAGCGATCTTCTGATTTTTCCAAAGCGGACGGAAGTTCAATGCTTGGCGTTAACTTCACGGCCTGAACTGGTTCAATCTCCGGCATAGGCGCAGCCGCTGGAATGGGTTCGGCCGCGACCTCGCTTACCACACGCCGCGAAATCTCGCTCAAGCGATCTTCTTCTTCCGGACGCAGCGCGGAAAGAATCAGTTCAGATAGCAGGTTCAGGCTGCGCACATCGCTGTCGTTGAATCCGTAAGGTTCGTTGGAGAAGGCTTCGAGCAACCCAATCACAATTTGTTTCGCCGACAGCGGCACGGCGAGCAAAGAGCGCACGCCGAGGCGGCGACAGGCGAGCACGTCTACACGCGGATCAGTCTCGGCATCGTCGCAGCGCACGATGCGCCCCGAAGCAAGACATTCCCCGGAAAACCCAGAGTTGGGATCAAGACGAACACCGGCATCGGGCGCGATGCTTCCCGCCGACGCGCGACAAACGATGGCGTCGTCCTCCGCGAGTGCGATGGCTATGCCGTCGGCGCCAGTGATTGCCAGGGCCCGCACAGCGACCAGTTGCAAAACTTCGTCTAAAACAAATTGTTCGAGGCGCCAATCGTCCGGCGTAGTGGGCGCACCATCGCGCATCTGCTTCGGACGGCGGGTACGAATCTGTTGGTGGAGGGCGGAGAAAGCGAGTAGTGCCTGCAGAGCTTCGTGACCCAAATTCTCGGAGCCCGATTTTTCGGTACCCCGGCATTCGGTCGATGACGAAGGCGCAGCGTCCTGCGAAGGAGTTGGCGCGGATTCTTCCTTGATCAAATCTTCCTTGATCAAGTCTTCCTTGATTAAATCAAGTGCCGCATTGTTCACACTGGCGTTCATGGAAACGGTAGAAACCCTGATTCGGGACCGTCAATCTTTAGTCTAGGGGAGAAAAAGTGTTCCAATTATCTTTTTGGACTTCCGCAGATTGCCTCCGCGGAGTCCCTTGCCAGCGGCCGTGGCATTACTCGTTAAGTTACAGGGGTTTGACGCGAATCGCAACCTTCTTGACGCACGAAGGTCAGGAGCCGGGTCATGCTCTTTGGTAAGGTGCGAAAGGCTTTCCGATTCATAGCTTTCCGAAAATCGTTGCGCGTCTTCCGATTTGAGCATATCCTTAGCCTTTGTAAGGACTTACAGGTTGTGGCAGGTGAGTGAAGTGAAAAAGAAGTCGGGTTGGTTGTGGCCGTTGGGTGTAGTTGCCACCGGGTTGGGAGCGGCTGGAGTCGTGATCTTCCGCGGTTGCTGGCATGGCAAGATGAGTTGGCCGGTTCGCTTCAAGGATCATTCGTACCAGGTTTGCCTGGGCTGCGGCATCAAGCGTTTGTTTGACGAACAAGCCTTTCGCGCCTACGGACCCTACAGTTACGATCTAAACCGCCTGATCGCCGAAAACGGCTCACGAAAAGTGGAGTCTCTTCCCGCGGGCGACCCCGCCGTGCACCGCACAGCTTCGTAAGCTCGATTTTCTGAGCGCCCGGAACCACCACGGTTACTGAAGACCCTGCTACTCAAGGTAAGATTCAGTGATGAAGTCGCAGCCGAATCTGGTCGAATCCAAGCTCGTCGAAACGGAGCTCGCCGAATCGCCAGAGGCGCGCAAAATGCGGCGGCCCTATCGGCACAAGATTCGCAGCCTCGCCCACCTTACTCTGGATGCCGCGAATGGAGCGATTCTCCGCGACCTGAATGAGTTTGGGATCGCCCTGCAAACGGTTACTCCGCTGGCTCTGGAGCAGCAGGTTCAACTGCGCTTCGAGTTGGCGTCGCCGAAGTTGCGTGTCGAAGGCGCGGGACGAATTGCCTGGACGGATTCCTGGGGACAAGCCGGAGTCGAATTCGTCGATCTTCCCGAGCGTTCCGAACGGTTGCTGAAAGAATGGATTTTTGTTCAGATTTTGTCGGCGGCGTATTTGTTCGCGCCGTCTGAAACCGCTGCCGTGGAAGGCAATCGAGCCGAGGGCGCGGCGGAACTGCTGTTTTCCGCCGCTCCACGCCCGGCCATCCCGCTTGAGCCGCAACCGCGTGCGGTGCTGGATGGGACTGATCGCTCCGGTTCGGAGCAACGCCCGCCACGTTACAGACTCCTCTGCTGCCCCATTCCGATTTCGCTCAACGCGCTTTCGAAACTGCTCGATGGTTTGATCTTGTTGTGCGCCGTCCTGCTCTTCGCCGTGATGGCCATGCTCCTGACTGACCTTCTTCCCACGTGGCTCATTACCATCCCGCTCGCGGTCGCGGTCGCGGGGGTTTTCGGAACGCTGTATTGGTTCGTGTTCGCCCGCTGGTTCGGAGTTACGCCCGGCGAACGCCTCGCCCGGATGGCGTGCCTGGAATCGGGTGGAATGTTTGAAGAAGAAGATCAGGCGCGATTTCGATGAGGTGAGCGCAGGCATCCCTCTCCCTGTGCCGGTGCGATGGAACTACGTGTCTCGCACCCTAATGCGCGAGATACTGTTGCGCCAGCCAGAGGTGCAGATTGCGCTTCACTCCGGGCGTCATCTGCAGGAAGCGGATTCCGGCGTTGCCCAGTTTGTCGATCCAGGCAACTTCTCCCTGAACCTTCATGTGAATATCGCTCTGCGGCAGTTGAAAGCTCACGCGCACCGGACCGGGAGCTGCGAGCGGACGAGACAGCCGGACGCCAATGCCTCCCTGGCTGAGGTTCATCAGATGGGCCTCAACTTTTTTTCTGGTTCCGTAGGCGAGTGATACTGGCAGGTCGAGGGCGTGGCGGTTGTAACGAAGTCTGCCGTCGAGAATCATGTTGCGTGCGGCGGAAAGCGTGCGCACGGCTTGCTCGACCGAAATCGGTTTCTTGAAAACAAATGTCGCGACGGTATCCTTCAAACTCGCGTGGCCATTCGAGCCGCTGACGATCACCAGCGGCACCGTGTTCATGCCGGTGCCGAGACTACTCAAAAAATCGGAGGTCCCCTCGAGATCGCGGTCGACGATCACGGCATCGATTTTCGATTTGGCGATTTTGGCGCGGGCTCGAGTTGGTTCCGGCTCGACATCGACGCCGATGTGCAATCCGCCAAGGATACATTCCAACACGCTGACTTCAGCCCAATCGCGCGAAACAACAATAGATGAAAGTGTCATATCGCAACTGTAGCCGGAGGCGTAACGTGGCTATAGATAACCAAGGTAATGAAGGAGGAAGCAGGCTTCAGGAAGCAGGCGTCAGGCTTCTGATCCATCTCCGGACGCCTGAAGCCCGAAGCCCGTTTTCAGAAGCCTGTTCACGCTCTTGCCGACTTTTCTTGACCGCGGTACCAATCCACGGTGCGGCGCAGACCCTCTTCAAAATTCACTTGCGGCTTGTATCCCAGATGCTTTTCGGAGCGCGACAGATCGGCCAGTGAGTGCTTCACGTCTCCGGGACGATCGGGGCCGTGTTTCACCTCGCCGGGATAGCCGGTGAGCTTCTTGAGTACGCGAAACATTTCATTCAGATCGATGCGCGTGCCGGTGGCTACGTTGAATACGCGTCCGGCAACTTCGGTTGCAGGCGCTTTGCAGGCCAGCAGATTCGCATGCACAACATTGTCCACGTAAGTGAAATCGCGGCTTTGGGTGCCGTCGCCATGGATGGTCGGCTGTTCTCCCTTGAGCATTTGCGTAACAAACTTTGCCATCACGCCGGAATACTGCGAAGTGGGATCCTGACGCGGCCCGAAGATATTGAAATAGCGCAGCGCCACGGTCTCCAGGCCGTAACAGCGAAAAAAAGATGCCATGTAATACTCGCTGGCAAGCTTGGCCACGGCGTAGGGAGAAATCGGATTAGGAGACATGTCTTCGCGCTTGGGCAGCGTGGGAGTGTCCCCGTAGGCCGAAGACGAAGCCGCGTAAACCACTCGCTTCACTTTCGCGTCGCGGGCCGCGACCAGCACGTTGAGGGTTCCGTCGACGTTGGCGCGATTGCTCTCCAAAGGACTCGCGACCGACCTGGGGACGGATGGAATGGCCGCTTCATGCAGAACGTAGTCGACGCCCTGGCAAGCCGACTGCATCGCCTCGAGATCAAGCAAATCGGCCTCGCGCACATCGATTCGATCTAGCAACTCGGCGATGTTGCTTCGCCTGCCGGTGGAAAAATTGTCAACGCCGCGCACGTTATCGCCCTGCGACAAAATCGCTCGCGCCAGCGATGAGCCGATAAATCCTGCAATTCCAGTAACCAGATAAGTGGACATAGCCTGCTAGATCATAACGGATGGCCGTCGATTGGGAAACGAGATGTCGAGCCGAAACGAGCTAAGCGTGATACTCCTCGACGGCAGCGCGGATTTCCTTCCATAGCTCCTCGCGTCCGGCGCTGCTTTTCGCCGAGAAGGGAACAATTCGCGCCTGGGGATATTCTCGTCCCAGAGCCTGCAAAGAATTGCGCAGCTGGTTTCCCGACAATTTGTCACTTTTCGTGCCAACAATCAGAAAGGGGCGACCGCTGGACGCGAGAAAGTCGAGCAACTGACGGTCGCTCTCCTGGGGAGGCACATTGATATCGGTCAAAACCAGGCAGAGGGCCAGGGTGCGCCGATGCAGCAGGTAAGGTTCGATGAAGCTCGGCCATTGGCTGGAAATCTCCCGCGAAATCTTGGCGTACCCGTAACCCGGCAAGTCGGTGAAGATCAGCTCGGGCCGCGGCTTTCCCGCCCAGCGCAGCTCGAAGAAATTGATGCTCCGCGTCCGCCCCGGCGTCGAACTGGTCTTGGCCAGCTTCGCCCCCAGCAGGGAATTAATCACACTCGACTTGCCCACATTCGATCGTCCCAGAAACGCAACTTCAGGCAGCACGGGAGGAGGGAAATGGTCGACGTCCATCGCCGACATCATGAATCGGGCTAGCACACGCATGGAATAGTGTGCCGTCTAAAGGGCCAAACATGCAAGCGGATGCGACTATCCCAGGCCGAGCGGCCGTTTGTTGTGATGTACGTCTTCGTCCCGGATGGGCCGCAGCTTATGCCAGACAAAAAGAAGCACCGCCACGACAATGCCAATTCCGACGCTGATCAGGAAAAACCAACGGTAGGCCGGAAACGCGATTAGAACAATCGCCACTACGGCGACAGCAACAATCAAACCTGTCGCTCCGCTGAAAGTCATTCTGGACCGACCAAGATCCATGCCAAACTCCGAGAACTACGATCGCCGAAACTGTTTGCTCAACGTCAGCGCCTGTTGCTGATACGACGAACCAATCTGCAGCCCGTAAATTTTCTCCGGCTTCGACAGCAGCGGCATGTAAGTCAGCCGTCCCACAAACTGCTCGTGCTCGATCAGGAACGGCACTTCATGCGCCCGCACTTCCAGCACCGCGCGCGTCCCCTTGATATCGCTCGAACCGTAGCCAAATCCAGGATCGAAGAAACCCGCATAGTGAATGCGAAATTCACCGACCGAGGGATCGAACGGCACCATCTCCGCCGCGAATTCCGGAGGCACTCGCACCCGCTCCTTCGACGCCAGAATATAAAAATCTCCCGGCTCCAGAATCAAGCGCTGATTGTCGCTCTGCCGCCGCGCCTCCCAGAATTCTTCAGGCGCGTAATAATTAATCCGATCCAACTCGATGGACGGCGCATGCTTTCGCGCCTTGTACGCAATCACTTCATCAGGCGTCGAGCCCTCCAGATTCACCGTGATGCGCAACCCGCGATCCACCGACGCCTTCACCGGACTCTCTTCGTCCATGTAAATCAGCTGTTGCTCTTCATCCAGCCGCCGAATGCGATTATCCGACGAAACCGGATTCCCTCGCACAAAACGCAATTGATTCAGCCGCATCCCCGCCCGCACCGCGACAGTAAATGTGCGCGAGACAATTTCCGCGTAGAGCCTGCCTTTATATCCCGGCGCCACCCGCTCGAATTCCACGCCATCGTCAGTAATCAAGCGAATGAAAACGTCCAGCCGCCCGGTCGTGCTTTTCGGATTCGCCTTCCCCGAAATGTCCCGCGGCAGGTCAAGTTCTTCGAGCAGAGGGACAATGTAGACGCATCCTTTTTCAAAAACCGCCGCACTAGTGAGATCCACCCGCGCCATGCGCAGCTCTTTCACTTTGGCTTCAACTTTACCGCCGGGTCCGGGAAGAAAACTTGCCTGCACGCGATGCGCAATGTCGCCCAGGCGCAGATCGAGGCTGGCCGGCTGAATCTGCTCCTCGGTGATTGCGCGGTTGCCGACAATCCGTCCTTTGGCAATTAATTCGCGAATCGCCTGCGACGGCAGTATGCCGGTAGTGCGGTCTTCGGGGCCAGCAGTCGGCACTTCCGGAAACAATCCAACTTCTTCGTCCCTCACTTCGGAACTGGACATGATGCAAAACTCCTGGTGTCGCTTGATCTTCGAAGGGCGGTTAGCCCTTCGTTCATTCTAGGCTGGAAAGTGTTGTCAATCTACGGGCGGACTGGCTGCGCTGTCAAGCTGCGCCTTTGCCCGCCAGCCTTTAGGAGTGCAAAACCTTTCATCTTGACCGCCAAGCTCATGCACTCGATAATTTGTCGGCCCGGCCGCTTCACCAATCTCCATCACGCGCGCGGAGCGGTCGCCATCCCTTCTCCAGGAGCAATCAGTGAAAAAATCGATTCTTGGTGTGTTACTGGTTCTCATGTTCGTTGCCGTCGGCATCGCGGCAGCGCCGCCGTTAACTTTCACTTTCTCGGACGTTCACGCTAACAAAACAGCCACGGAGACGGACAGCTTCGCGGTGAACAACGCAGGAGCCATCGCCGGGGATTACGTGGACGCCAAAGGCGTGCAGCACGCGATGATTCTGGCCGGGAAGAAGCTCACTACGGTCAATCACGCGGATTGCACGACCAGCGGCGGTTACCCTGCCGCAATTGCTTTCTACGGCATCAACAGTGCCGGCGCGGCCGCCGGTTTCTGCACCAGCACCAAGACCGGCCTATCCATAGGATTCGTGTACTCCGCCGGAAAATTCACTGCCATCAACTTCCCCAAATCAAATGGCACCCAGGCCATCGGAATTAATGACGCAGGCGATGTTGTGGGCGACTATCTCGACTCCGCCAGCGTCCAGCACGCCTTCGTGAAGAAAGGCGCCAAGTACACGAGCATCGATGTAACCGGCGATACCACCCCCTATGGCTGGGATATCAACAACAGCGGCCAGATCCTTATGTTCGCCCTTGACTCAGCTGGCGATTACCAGAGCTTCGTCTACAACGGCAAGAAATTCAAGAAAATCGCTGATCCAAAGGCGGCTGCAACCGGAACAATTGCTCGCACTCTGAACAATAAGGGCGACGTGGCGGGCGCTTATTTCAATTCCGCTGGCGACGAGATTGGTTTTCTGTATCACGGCGGCAAGTACTACGATGTCATCGACCCGAAAGCCACGACCGAAACCAAACCCGACGGAGTCAACGACACGCTCGAAATGGCGGGACGTTACGTGAACAGTGCAGGCGCTACCGTCGGGTTCAAAGCCACCACGAAAACTGCTGGCGATGTTTTTGCTCCGGCGGCTGGCGAGCAGGAAAGCAGCGGCACGCACGGGATCCGCGTAGAACCGCTGAACACTCCGTAGTTCGAAACATAGTTCGACGTGCAAGATTTAAGGGTGCGGCTAGAATCTCAGGATTCCTGCCGCACTCTTATTTTTATTCGAGTTTATTTTTGCTGATGCGCTGTAGACCATGCAGGTTTGGGAAGGGTTCGACTTCAGTCGGGCCGCAACGGTGCAAAAATGGTTTGGGCTTTAGCCCCTGAGAGAACGCCGCGCGTCCGCGGCTTTCGATAACGATCTCAAGGCGGATGTAGGCCAACTCCGGCCTACTGATGCGCGGTAGACCCTTCCACCGTCGGCGGCAGAGGCGCAATCGCAGGCGCACCCTCCCCGACCTGAGGCACAATCTCGGGCAGTGGATGCTCCAACGCCACGGCCAGCACCTGGTCCATGGTATCGACGAAGTGCAACTTCATCGCGCTGCGAAGATTTTCCGGCACTTCGGCAAGATCTTTTTCGTTGTCCTGCGGCAAAATCACTTCGAACAGGCCGGCACGATGGGCGGCCAGAAGTTTTTCTTTCAATCCGCCGATCGGCAAAACCTTGCCGCGAAGCGTGATCTCGCCCGTCATTGCAAGGTCACGGCGCACTGGAATTTTGCTCAACGCGCTGGCAATCGCAGTCGCGATAGTGATGCCCGCGGATGGTCCATCCTTTGGAATCGCGCCCTCGGGCACATGCACGTGAATATCGATGTTGCGATAGAAGTCGCGCGCCAACCCAAGCCGCTGCCATCGCGAGCGCAAGTAAGTGATCGCCGCCTGCGCCGACTCCTGCATCACGTCGCCGAGTTTGCCGGTAAGAATCGGTTTTCCGCCCTTGCCTTCGACCACGGTCGCTTCGGTGCTGAGAATCGAGCCGCCAACTTCCGTCCATGCCAAGCCGGTGACCAGTCCGACTTCGCTGCGCTCGTGCGCCAGCGTATCGCGGAATTTGATCACGCCGAGGTAATCGTTGACGTTGTCCTGGGTAATCGCAATGTTGTAGTCCGCGCCGTCCTTGACCACCTTGCGCGCAATCTTGCGGCAGATGTTGCCAATTTCGCGCTCCAGATTGCGCACCCCTGCTTCGCGCGTGTAAGAGCGAATCAGCCCGGCAATGGCTTCATCGGAGAATTTGACGTTCTTATCGGTGAGGCCGGCCTGCACCATTTGCTTCTTTACCAGGAACTGCTTGGCGATTTCAACCTTCTCCTGCTCGGTGTAGCCATGCAGACGGATCACTTCCATGCGGTCCTGCAGAGCGGGGGGAATGGTGTGAATCACATTCGCGGTGGCGATAAAAAATATTTGTGAGAGGTCGTACTCAACGTCGAGGTAATGATCGACGAACATGAAATTCTGTTCGGGATCGAGGACTTCAAGCAGCGCGGCCGATGGGTCGCCGCGGAAATCCATCGACATTTTGTCGACTTCGTCCAGCATGAAGACAGGGTTCTTTGTCCCGGCCTTCTTCATCATCTGAATAATCTGCCCCGGCAAGGCGCCGATATAAGTGCGGCGATGGCCGCGAATTTCAGCCTCATCGCGAACCCCGCCCAGCGACATGCGAACGAACTTCCGGCCCGTGGCCTTTGCAATCGACATCCCCAGCGACGTTTTGCCTACGCCCGGAGGCCCGACGAAACAGAGAATCGAACCCTTGGGATTCTTTACCAACTGCCGGACGGCGAGGAATTCAAGAATGCGCTCCTTGATCTTCTCCAGCCCATAGTGATCTTCGTTGAGAACTTTCTCCGCGCGCGAGATATTGCGAATTTCCTTCGAACGCTTCTTCCACGGCACTGCCAGGAGCCAATCGAGATAGTTGCGCGAGACCGTCGATTCTGCGGACATCGGCGGCATGGCTTCCAGCTTTTTCAGCTCCTGAATCGCCTTGTCGCGGACGTCTTTTGGCATGCCCGCAGCGTCGATCTTCTTCTTCAGTTCGTCGAATTCGCTCTTTTCGCCGCGGCCCAATTCCTTCTGGATGGCTTTAATCTTCTCGTTTAGGTAGTACTCTTTTTGCGCCCGCTCCATCTGCCGCTTCACCCGCGACTGGATGGTGCGATCCATATTCAACTTCTCGATTTCGATGTCGAGCACATCCCCGATCCGACTCAACCGCTCGGCGGGATCGAAAATTTCCAGCAGTTCCTGCTTCTCTTCGATGGAAAGCTGCAGGTTGGCGGCGATGGTGTCGGTCAGCTTCGCCGGATCTTCCATGCGCACAGCGGCAATCATGGTCTCGTAATTCAGCGACTGGCAAAGCTTCACATACTGCTCGAACAGTCCGGTCACCCGCTGCATGCCCGCTTCGATCTGTGGATTGGTCTCGGTCGCGTAGCGCGCCAGGCGAACCGAAGCCTGCATGAAGCCCTCGGTCTCGGTAACCTGCAGAATCTTGCCGCGCTCGATGCCTTCGACCAGCACCTTAATATTGCCGTCAGGCAGCTTGAGGCTCTGCACGATGTTAACCACCGTGCCTACCTGATAAATCTCATTAGGCTTAGGTTCGTCGATGCTGGCGTCGTGCTGCGTCGCCAAGAAAATCTTCTTGTCCGCGGCCAGCGCTTCTTCCAGCGCGTGCACGCTCGACTCCCGTCCTACCACGAACGGCGTCATCATGTAGGGGAAGATGACCACATCCCGAATGGGCATCATGGGCAACTTCTTAGTTTCGAATTTTTCCTTGGATGTGGTCACTGATTCTCCCAAAATCGGCTTCAGGCCTCGGGTTTCAGGTGTTTGACGCCAGAAGCCTGACGCCTAGAGCCTTACCCGGCTTTTTCCATCATAGCGAACGATGCCGTATGCTTCTCCACCATTTGCTGCGTCACTTCGAACTCTTTCACCTTCTTCTGACTGGGCAAATGGTACATCAAATCCAGCATCAATTCTTCCAAAATCATGCGCAATCCGCGGGCTCCTACCTTGCGCGCCATCGCCTGCCGCGAAACTGCCCGCAGAGCCTCCTCGCTGAACTTCAGGCGAACATTTTCAAACTCGAATAACCGCTGATATTGCTTGACGATAGCGTTCTTCGGACGGGTCAAAATTTCGATCAAGGCATACTCATCCAGGTCTTCGAGCACGCCCACCACCGGCAAACGTCCCACGAACTCTGGGATCAGGCCGAACTTGATCAAATCCTCGGGCTGAACGTCGCTGAGCATCTCGAAATTCCGCTTGCGCGCGACCGACGGCTCTTCGGGTTCGCCTTCTTCTCCTACTTTGAAGCCGAGCGATTTCTTCCCCGCCCGCCGACCAATAATCTTCTCTAAACCAACGAAGGCGCCGCCGCAGATAAACAGAATGTTGGTGGTGTCGACCGGAGTGAATTCCTGGTGCGGATGCTTACGCCCGCCTTGCGGTGGAACATTGGCAACCGTGCCTTCAAGAATCTTCAAGAGAGCCTGCTGCACGCCTTCGCCGGAAACATCGCGCGTGATGGAGGGGTTCTCGTCTTTGCGGCCAATCTTGTCGACTTCGTCGATATAAATGATGCCGGTCTGCGCCCGTCCCACATCGCCATCGGCCGCTTGCAGCAGCTTGAGGATGATGTTCTCCACGTCCTCGCCCACATAACCTGCTTCAGTCAGCGTGGTCGCATCAACAATGGCGAACGGAACATCCAGCATGCGGGCCAGAGTCTGGGCCAATAGCGTTTTGCCCGTGCCCGTCGGACCGATCAGCATGATGTTCGACTTGGTCAACTCGATCCCGTCGCTGGTGCGCTGACGGTTCATGTAGATGCGCTTGTAGTGGTTGTAGACCGCGACCGCCAGCTTCTTCTTGGTCTGCTCCTGGCCGATTACGTACTCATCGAGAAAGGTTTTGACTTCCTGCGGCTTGGGCAGCGTGTTGGGCGTCGCCGCGGCGGGCGTTGCAGCGCGGTCGTCTTCCAGGATCGAATTGCAGACCGCAACGCACTCATCGCAAATGTAGGCTCGGGGGTAATCACTTGGCGATGAAATCAGCTTGGCTACCGCGTCCTGCGATTTGTGGCAGAACGAACAACGTAGGATTTCCTCAGTGCCTGTTCTGTTTTTCACTCGGCTCAACTCCTTCAGTCCTGCTTAAAATCTCCCGGTTCCGTGGCGCTCTGTACCCCTGGGGGAAGCGGGGAGAGATCGTTTCGTGCCGAGACCTCCCGAATGCAATCGGCGAATGCCGATCATACCCTTCATCTGGTCTTGTAGATGATATCGTCTATGATTCCATATTCCTTAGCCTGCTGCGCGTTCATAATGAAGTCGCGCTCCACGTCTTTCTCCACTTTTTCCAGCTTCTGTCCCGTATGCTTGGCTAGTAACTGGTTTGTAATCTCGCGCATACGCAAAATCTCGCGGGCGTGAATGTCAATATCGGTAGCCTGACCCGAAAGGCCCCCCATCGACGGCTGATGGATCAGAATGCGCGAATTGGGCAGCGCCAGCCGCTTCTTATTTTCTCCCGCCGCCAGCAGAAGCGCAGCCATCGAAGCCGCCTGGCCAATACAGATCGTGGTCACATCGTTCTTCACGTACTGCATGGTGTCGTAAATCGCCATACCCGCCGTGATCGACCCGCCAGGAGAATTTACGTACAACTGAATGTCCTTCTCCGGATCTTCCTGCGCCAGAAACAGCATCTGCGCAATCACCAGGTTGGCGATGTTGTCGTCAATCGGCGTCCCAATGAAAATAATGTTGTCCCGCAAAAGTCGCGAGTAAATGTCATAAGCCCGCTCACCCCGCCCCGTCTGTTCTATCACCATCGGTACGAGCAATTGGTCACCTTGCCTTTCACACTCCAGCCCTTAGGACCTGGGCTTCTGTGGGAGTTCGTTATGCGGACTGACGATACAGAAAATCGAGGGTCTTTTCGTTGCGGATTCTATTCCGGATTCTATCCAGCGCTCCATCACGTGTCAAACGGGAGCGGATGGCTTCCGGAGTTTGTTTCGACTGCTCAGCCAGAGCTTCGACTTCGCGATCGATTTCCGCATCGGCGACCTCGATTTTTTCCTCCTCGGCGATTTTCTCCAGCAGCAAAGCTGCTTTCACTTCTTGTACGGCTTGATCTCTCTGGCCCGCGCGCAAGCGGTTGAAATCCATTTTCTTCATGTCTTCGGTTTTCATGCCTTGTGCGGCGAGGGCGCGTAATCCGCGGTCGAGGCGGATGTCGATCTGGTGTTCGACCAGCGCTTCCGGCACTTCAAAGTCATTGCGCTTTACCAACTCGGCTACCAGTTTGTCTTTGCCTTCGCGCTCGGCGTTGTGTTTTTTCTCCGCTTCCATGCCTTCTCGGATTCGTCTCCGGACTTCGGCAAGATCGGCGAACTCGCCTAAATCCTTGGCAAACTGATCGTTTAATTCGGGCAGGGTTTTCTGTTTGATTCCTTTTATCTTGACGGTGTAGCTGAAGGTCTTCCCGGCGAGGCGCTGATCGGAGAAGTCTTGTGGATAATGCACATCAAAGGTGCGCTCGTCTCCGGCAACCGCTCCGCGCAAGTTCTCGGTGAACTCGGGCATGGTCCCGGCGCCACCAATTTCTATGAGAATGTCGTCCATGTGAACCGGATTCGATCCCGGAGGACCCGGCGTGGCGGGGCTCGCGGTCTCCCCATCTTTTGGCTGCCCATCGAGTGAAGCCTGGGCAAAGTCGCCGTTCCCGAGCGGACTGCCTTCGATCGCGGTAAACGTGGCGCGCTGCTCTTGCAGCCCCTTTAGCGATTGCTCAACTTCTTCATCGGTAACCGAGATATCCGGCTTGTCGGCGCGCAGCTCCTTATAGTCTTCGACGCGGATGGTGGGCATAACTTCAAAGCTGGCTTTGAAGCGCAGGGGCTCGCCATCGTGAACGTGCAGATCGGAGACTCGCGGCTGCGAAACCGGCGTCAGGCCCAGTTTGTCGGTCTCTTTGCGGAAATAGCGGGGCACGAGGGCGTCGACGACATCGCTCTTGATGCCTTCGGCGAAGCGCTGCTTAATAATGGAGGCAGGGGCGTGGCCGGTGCGGAATCCGGGGATGCGGGCCAGTTTCTGGTACTTCTGGATCAGAGTCTCGGTTTCGCGGGCGACGTCTGCCGCCGGGATTTCGACCTCAATCTCTCGTTTGGTGCTGCTGCTGGTTTCAGTGGGGCTCACGTTTGCCTTTCGGGGTCGGCCTGCGGTTTCGGGAGTCCGCGCCCAATTTCGGACTACGCGAAGACCATCGGCTTACATTCTTGAGTGTAAAGACAGAATGAGAGCAGCGTCAAACGATTGGGGGCATTTTTTGGTTTCATTTTGGGACTTTAGTAACCGATCATATGCGGTTCATCCAGTAGCCGGGACGCCGGTGGCCGTGGGCCTAGAACAATCGTGTGAGCCAAGCGTTGAATACACGATGATGAATGGGAATTGATGGAGAGCGTACTGTCTGCAGCCAGCTAAATAGATGGGCCAGCGGTGGCGAGCTTCGCCGACGGTTCTGATGGCTCAATTAAACGCGCTTTTCGAAATTGATCGCCGCAGTGGGACTTCATTCCTGATACCACGCCAAGGCCGACAGATATTCCTGTTCCGCTTCCCGAAGAAATTCGAGCGGCTCACTTGCAATTCAGCAGCGCTCGCTCCTTCTCGTGCGAGGCTGCGATTCGTGGTGGGACGCGTCTTTCGCCCCGCTGGGGCTTCGCTTTTCCGGTTTTCCCACAGCTTGCGCCGTGTTGCGCTCCTAGATCACAGTTTGTGGCGGGGCGCTGCGAGGTTTATGGCTCCCACGTCTCGAAAAAGCGCGAGACGTGGGGCACCCTTTGTTTGGTCGTCACAGCCGTATGCTGCTTGCCCGTCCTCTATTTTGGCGGCGAGAAGCGTTAATCGTGCAAGACTACGTTGAGCAGGGAGCTGTGAACTTGTAATCCGCCTTCGATGCCGCCGGCGTAATGAATGAAGCCCAGCTTTCTGAAGCGGTTCATGAAAAAACTGACGCGCGAACGCGTGGTGCCGACCATGTCAGCGAGGGTCTCCTGGCTTATTTTGGGGACGACGGTCTCGGGCACGCCCTCCTTGCCAAAATGAGCCAATAATAGAAGGACGCGGGCCAGCCGCTTTTCACTGGAGTTGAACAACTGGTCCACAAGATCTTCTTCGTAACGGATATTGCGCGCCAGCAGATAAGCCACGAATAGATCGGAAAATGCATGCTCGCGATGAAGCGCTTCCATCATGGCTTTCTTGTCGATGCGCAGGAGATCGCAATCCGTCATGGCAGCCGCGGATCCCATGCGCAGAGCCTGGCCTGCCAGCGAACCTTCGCCAAAGAAATTTCCCTCGCTTAACATGCCGATGGTTGCTTCTCTTCCAGTCTGAGATACGACGGTGAGCTTCACCTTGCCGGATTGGATGTAGAAAACGGCGTCTGCCTCGTCGCCTTGCGCGAAGATGGTTTTCTTTTTGGAGACAGCCAGGTTTCTCCTGCCCTCGCCGATGGTGGCGAGGAAGGTGGTGGGATTGAATTCGCGCTTCTTCTTATTGGCGACTGTAGAACTCATTAAGCCGTGATTTTAGTTGAAATTCGTTGCTAATTGGCACAAATCGTGACAGAAGCACTGGATGTAACGTTTTGGGGCGGGATTGGTCTAGCCGCCATCATTCAACTTTAGGTTTGGGTCGTCCGGAGCTATGCATCGGTTACTTTCCTGAGCCAGCCAAGCGCCGATCCCGGTGGGGGTCCGTGCGAGGTTGACCCGTGCTGAGTTCACACTTTTCTCCCGGCTTAGCGCCACAAGTGGGGCAGCGAGCTGCCAGGGTTTGTTTCTGTTCGGCTGTCATGAGTACACAATGCAGCGTTTTCCGAGAACAAGATGGTCAATTTTGACCACTATTTCGGGTTAGGTTCGGGGCTTGGTGATCCGATCGGAAAACAGTCGATCACAGCGGACCAGCTTCCATTTTTCGAACTGAGCTCTATTGACCAGACTTGCGCGCCGCGAAGTGAGAGAGTCAAGACGGAACAGTTTGCGAGCGAGACCAACTTGTGTTTCGTTTGTAAATCGTGCCTGTCCATCCACGCAACCCGTAGCAGCACAGCAGCACCGGGCAAGCCAAGGATGGCTGGGCAATGAGGAAACACAATGAGTAACAGCCCCTCCCGTCGTTTGATCGTGTTCGCGATTTTAATGCTAGCTATGTCAGCAGCAGCGTTCGCGCAATTTGGTGTCTCCATCACAATTGGCCCCCCGGCTTTGCCTGTGTATGAGCAGCCGCCGGTTCCCGCTCAAGGCTATCTCTGGGCTCCCGGCTACTGGGCTTACGGCCAGGACGGCTACTTCTTTGTTCCAGGTACGTGGGTGATGGCTCCGCAACCCGGATTTCTTTGGACCCCCGGCTATTGGGGATGGCGCGGCAACGCGTATGCGTTCAACGAGGGCTACTGGGGTCCGCACGTCGGCTTCTACGGCGGGATCAACTATGGCTTCGGTTACGGCGGGCAGGGTTATGAAGGCGGCCGCTGGAACAACGGACAGTTCGAATACAACACTGCCGTGAATAACGTTAATGTGACGAACATTCACAACACCTACAACACCACTGTGATTAACAACACGACCGTGAACCGGGTCAGCTACAACGGAGGAACGGGCGGAGTCACGGCGGCACCAACGGCGCAAGAACAGACCTATGCGCATGAAAAACACGTCGCCCCGGTAGCGGCACAAACGCAGCAGGTGGCGGCGGCTCGTGCGAACCCGCAACAACGAGCTTCGGTGAACCAAGGCAAGCCGGCAATCGCGGCGACGCCGAAGCCGGGTGCATTCAGCGCGGGAGTAGAGGCAAAAGAAGCGGGAGCACCTTACAAAGCCGAGGCCAAGCCCGCGGCAGCTCAACCCGCAGCCAAACCGTCGGCGACTCGACCAGCCACGACGGCGCACACCACTCCGGCGCCGCAGAATAATGTGCCGCGCCCGCCGAGTGAGTCCGAAAAGGCAACTGCACCGCGTCCGGAGAACACTCCGCGCCCGGCAGAGAAGGCTACGCCGACTGCAAGCAAATCCCAGCCACAGACTGCTCCGCATCCGGCGGCCGCACCTCGCACCGAGACCGCATCGCGACAAGCGACTGCGCCTCATGCGGAAGCGCAGGCTCATCCGGAGGTGGCTCCTCGAGCAGAGACGGCAGCCCGTCCGGAAGCTCCGAAGCCAGAAAAAGAGGCTGCTCCCAAACCGCAAGCCCAGGCTCAGGCCCGTCCGGAAAGCGCCGCGAAGCCGGCGAAGGAAGAGGCTCATCCGGAAGAGCGTCGACCTTAACAGCGAAATCGACAGCCCTTCCCGAACGGCTCGTAGCGCAGGCTGCGAGCCGTACCTGCTGGTTGGATATTGTCCCTCGATAAAGCCGTAGCCTGCACGATTGCGGGGGATTCTTCACAAGTGAGCTGTCTTGCTCAGACAGGAAAGCCTGTACCTGTCATGATTCATTCTCCTGAGTGTGTCGAGTCGAAGCGACCACATCCAGCCGATTGGTATTTGTCATCCGTGTGTATGCCGTGCGCTCTCCGGCGGACACGATTCGACCCTAAGTTCTCGAAGATGGAAGTTCGGGCCCCACCTCGAAGCGGATGAGTGGGGTAGCCGACGAAATAAGAAAGGTCAAAGTCATGCTGTTAATCCAGGTTGTGGAAGTTCTGATCGTGGTGGGTGTGCTGTTGTGGTTGGTTAATCGCTTCATTCCCATGCAGTCATCCATCAAGTCGATCCTGAACGGAGTTGTGGTCATCGCGGTGGTGTTGTGGCTGCTCAATGTGTTCGGACTATTTCATTCCCTGTCCAATATTCGGGTCGGAAAAGGATGACGAGCTGGAAAGAGATCGCTTAGGACTTTCGTACCAAGAACTGATCGAGACAAAGTAACCCGGCAGATATCTGCCAAGGAGAAACATAATGAAGATGAAACTGTTGTTAGCAACTGGAGTAGCGTTGAGCATGAGCGCGCTGGCGCAAGCCAACCCCCAAAACACAACCGCGGTTGTACCCGTGGCGCAAACGCCCACATTTCGCGTAGTCGTGACCAGTCGCACCACGCCGGCGGTGAATTACCGGCATCACAGCGGCGCGACCAAAGTGAATTTCGCGGGGACAGATCTCATGCCCGCGGCGAATGGCGAAGCCGAGGTAAACAGCAAACGCGGAACCATCGAGGTTAAAGCGGAATTTGGAAATCTGCAGAGCCCCAAAACTTTCGGTAACGAATATCTGACCTACATTTTGTGGGCGATTTCGCCCGAGGGCCGCGCGGTGAATTTGGGAGAAGTGTTAGTGGGCGAGGACAGTCGCAGCAAGCTGCACGTGACTACGGACCTTCAGGCATTCGCGCTCATCGTTACTGCGGAACCTTATTACGCGGTGCGGCAACCCAGCAATGTGGTGGTGCTCGAAAATGTCATTCGCAAGGACACCAAAGGGACAATCGAAACCGTGGACGCAAAGTATGAACTGATGGAGCGCGGCGGTTACATTCCAACCGGCTACAAGTTCGATCCCGTAGTTCTCAATGCCAAACTGCCGTTGGAGTTTTTCGAAGCGCGCAATGCAGTGCGCATCGCCCAGTCCGAAGGAGCCGAGCAGTACGCGCCGGAAAGCTATCAGAAAGCCGTGCAGTTGATGAATAACGCGGATGAATATGCTACGCGAAAGCATGTCGAGGACAAGCCGCTGATCGCCGTCGCTCGCGACGCGGTTCAAACTGCCGAAGACGCTCGCGCCATTTCGGTCAAGAAAATGGACGATCAGCGGATCGCCAACAACCTGCAAAACTCGGCCGATGCGCAGGCCCAGGCCCAGGCTCAAGCTCAACAAGCTCAGGCTGACGCGGCAAAAGCGCAATCCGATATGGCGGCAAGTCAGGCCGCATCCGCAGCTGCGGTTAGCGCGGCTCAAGCCGACGCCGCCCAAAGCCGTTTAGCGGCGCAGCAAGCGAACACCGACAAAGCTGCCATGCGCGCCCGTTTGTCGGAACAACTCAATTCCATTCTGCAGACTCGCGACAGCGCACGTGGGCTGATTGTAAGTATGTCCGACGTTTTGTTTGATACCGGGCAGTATTCATTGAAGCCGGGAGCGCGAGAGAAGCTGGCAAAAGTTGCCGGCATTTTGCTTGCGTACCCTGGACTCAACATTGAAGTCGGCGGCTATACGGACAATGTCGGCGGAGACGATATGAATCAGAAACTGTCGGAGAATCGTGCTGATTCGGTGCGTGACTATCTGGTGCAAGAGGGCGTAACCACGAATGCCGTCACCGCGAGAGGCTTCGGCAATACTTTGCCAGTAGCCTCAAACGACAGCTCGTCGGGCCGTCAGCAAAACCGCAGAGTCGAACTTCTGGTATCTGGGGACGCAATCGGCGCTTCCGCAGCCGTTACTACGGGAAGCTTGCAGTAAGACAGGAACATTCAAAGGAGGCGACACTGTGAAACTATTTGGAATTGTCGGAACCGCCGTTTTGTCTATGACCTTGGGAGTTGCGGCTCCCGTTTACGCGCAGGAAGACCGCTCACAGCAGGATGACCACGCCCAGCAAGACGACAAAAAGGCGCAGCCGGACAAACCTGCTCAACAGGAAGAGAAAAAGGCTCAGCAGGAAGAAAAAAAGCCGGAGCAGGCTAAACCTGCGCAGGAAGATAAGAAGGCTCAACAAGAAGAGAAGAAGCCGCAGCAGGAAAAGCCCGCTGCGCAACATGAAGAGCAGGCTCAGCACGGGCGCATCCCTGAGGACCGTTTTCGCGCCAACTTTGGTCGCGAGCACGTGTTCGTCATCAATCGCCCGGTCATTGTCGGAGGCCAGCCTCGCTTCCAATACGGTGGGTACTGGTTCGGATTCAATCAGGCGTGGCCGTCGGGCTGGCTGTACACGGACAACGTTTACGTGGATTACATCGATGGCGGATACTTTTTGTTTAACCCGTTCCATCCCGGAATTCGGGTCGTGATCGTCGTCATTTAGAGTTGTATCGAGTGAACAGGCGCAAGCTGAAAAGCTGCGCCTATTTCATCTCTGCTTTCAGCCTGGCAAGATTCGGACGGAGAAACGCGACAAGGCCTGGAGCGATTTCGTCACGGATCATGGGGACTGGCGGGATTTAGATTGGCTCGATGAGCTCAACGAGAGTTCAGAGAAAGTCGATTTATTCCAAAAGGAAAGATAGTTAGAAGTGTTGGAGGCGCGGGTCGGAATCGAACCGACGCATAAAGGTTTTGCAGACCTCTCCCTTACCACTTGGGTACCGCGCCCTGTGATTAAATTAGCGTGATGCGGGGGAAAAGTCTACCGAGCCGGAATAACTAGCTGCGACAGACGCGCTTATCAGCACGAAACTGATTGTGTGCTCTTCGCCCGTTCCTTGCGCCGCCAAATCGATAGTCCCGGCGCTCCCATTGCCAGGGCGCCGAGCGTGGCGGGATGGGGAGTGGGTGCCGTGAGGGATGCGGGATTTGCTTCTTCAAGGCTCTTGTCGATCTCGTCTGTTCCCTTAGTCGCGCCCGTAATGATCGCCTTGTTCGGAACAGTCTCGTATGCGTAGCCGGTCAGAACTGCATACAAGCGCCCGGCGGCATTGACACCGGCGCTGAGACGCGCCCATCCGTAGTGAGTTTCACCATTGATCTGGAATGCGAGACCGAGGTAACGGTTCTCGACATCGAGCCAGTTTCCAAAGGGTTCGCTATTACGGCAGACGCTGGTGCTGGAGAGGCCGCATCCGTGCTCCATTAAAGCCCCTCGGTTCGAGGATTTCGGTGGCGCGCCTTCGTGATGTGCCTTTTTCTTTGATCCAATGCGGACTCCCGCAGGGTATGCTGCGGCCCAAAAACGCTTGGAGGTGCCCCGAACACTATTTTGTGTCGATGCGTGGGCCTTAAAGGCCGCCAGTTTGCCCCCACTGCCAGGGTACGTGCTGTGCACAATCCCCAGGACGAAATCTGCGATCCCATCACGATTAAGATCGAGACTGGCGAAGTCGTGCCACTTATACAGCACCTTATTGGTTTTCGTGTACACAATCTTGGCCTCGGCGGCCTGCACCAAGGCGATAAGGCTCACTCCGGCTGCGCTAGCTGCGAGCGCATAGGCGTTGAGCTGTTGACTGACCGAAATGGAGAGCTTGCCTATCTTGCGGGAACCGGAGGAGCGTTTCATCTGGCCTCCTTCAAAAGCGAGTTGGATTATACTTCGGGCTTTTTCCGAATGTCACGGCCGATTCACTGAGGACCGGTTTCGTATATGGGGCTCGACAGCGTGTCGGGTAGTGGCTGAATTTGTTCAGCCACTACCAACGTGTCGTCGTTAATTGACAACTGCTGACGCGGTCGCAGATACTGCGGTCTGCGCATGTAGGAAGCAACGGCAACTCGCCGAAGGGCAATGCCCACCTACGATCTCATGGTGGAGGCTATGTGCCCAATCTGGAGAATCTCAAAAAGCAAGCCAAGTTGATGTTGCGGTGGCATCGCGAACGCCATTATCCCGTTGCCGAGCAAATCCGCGCGCATTTGCCTCGCTTCCTGAATATGCCCGACGCCGAGATTCTTGCGGCGGACTTTAAGCTCAGCGATGCGCAAGAAATAGTCGCACGACAACAAGGCTTCGACAGTTGGCGAGCCCTGAAAGCCGGACTTTCGACGACTGCCCGCAAGTTGAAATCACCTCCATCCAAAGCAACGATTGTCGGTGCCGAGCCGCAGCTCTTGGTCACCGATATTGAGAGATCATGCAAATTTTTCGGTGAGAAGTTGGGCTTCTCACTGGTGTTCAGTTATGGCAAACCGCCCTATTATGCTCAGGTGGGTCGCGACGCGGTGCGGCTCAATTTAAGGTTTGTCGAGCGTCACCTGATCGAGTCGACGGTCCGCGAGCAGGAGGAACTGTTGTCGGTATCGATAACCGTCGCTTCAGCGGACGAGATCAAGCTGCTGTTTCTCGAGTTTCAGTCTGCTGGCGTTGCCTTTCACCAGACCCTGAAAAAGCAGCCTTGGGGCGCCAAGAGTTTCATGGTCAAGGACCCGGATGGGAATCTGCTGCTATTTGCGGGACCCGCAAACTAACCAGATATCTTCGGCGAACTGGAAGTTAACCGGACGCTTCTATCCCGGGGTGGGCTATATAGTAGTAAAGTTTATGATGTTCGACCTGTTGAGGAGTTTGGGCGTCGCGGTCCTGGCCGCTTTGGTATTTGTTTCGAGGGTGTCCGCGGCCGATCTACCTGCCGGAACGCTTCTGGCGCAGGGGCGTGTGGATGACGCGATTGCGTTGCTGCAGGGCAAGATTCAAGGAACTCCCCGTGACTCCGAGTCTTACAATCTGCTGTGCCGCGCTTATTTCATGGTGGGCGAGTGGGATCCGGGCGTTGCGGCGTGCGAGAAGGCGGTGGCACTCGATCCTA